>Ga0116181_1004043_pt1 | contig 11208 bp, 9 predicted proteins | sample AD_UKC075_MetaG_FD_89752 | JGI IMG/M metagenome (GOLD analysis project Ga0116181, IMG submission 89752) | Active sludge microbial communities of municipal wastewater-treating anaerobic digesters from USA - AD_UKC075_MetaG | ecosystem: Engineered > Bioreactor > Anaerobic > Digestate | place: USA...
GACATGTATTCCGAGCAGGGGTTGGACGCGGTGATCCGGCCGGTCTCGGGGTTGGTGTGCCAGTCGTTGATCGTGTCGTCGTACTGGATGCCCGGGTCGGCGCACTCCCACGCGGCGGTCGCGATCTTGTCGAAGAGCTGGCGGGCGTCGACCTCGCGCAGCACCTCGCCGGTCTGCCGGCCGCGCAGCCCGAAGCTCTTGCCCTCCTCGACCGCGCGCATGAACTCATCGGAGACGCGCACCGAGTTGTTGGCGTTCTGGTACTGCACGGACACGATGTCCTTGCCGCCGAGGTCCATGTCGAACCCGGCGTCGCGCAGCGCGCGGATCTTGTCCTCCTCGCGCGCCTTGGTGTCGATGAACTCCTCGATGTCGGGGTGGTCAACGTCGAGGACGACCATCTTGGCCGCGCGGCGGGTGGCGCCACCGGACTTGATGGTGCCCGCAGAGGCGTCGGCGCCGCGCATGAACGACACCGGCCCGGAGGCGGTGCCACCGGAGGACAGCAGCTCGGAGGACGCGCGAATCCGGGAAAGATTCAGGCCAGCGCCTGAACCACCCTGGAAGATCTTGCCCTCTTCCTTGTACCAGTTGAGGATCGAGTCCATCGAGTCGTCGACCGAGAGGATGAAGCAGGCCGACACCTGCTGCGGCGACGGCGTGCCGACGTTGAACCACACCGGGGAGTTGAACGAGAAGACCTGGTGCAGCAGCGCGTAGGTCAGCTCGTGCTCGAAGATCTCGGCGTCGGCGTCGGAGGAGAAGTAGCCGAACTCCTTGCCCGCCTTGACATAGGTCAGCACGACCCGGTCGATGAGCTGGCGCAGCGAGCGCTCACGGACCTCGGTGCCCAGGGCGCCACGGAAGTACTTGGTCGTGACGATGGCCCCGGCGTTGACCGACCAGAAGTCGGGGAACTCCACGCCACGCTGCTCGAAGATCGTCTCGCCGGTCTTCCAGTTGGTCTGGACGACGTCGCGCGACTCCCAGGTCACCTCGTCATACGGGTGCACACCCGGGGTCGTGTAGATGCGCTGCACGGACACTCCCTTCCCACGAGGTGCCTTGCGAGCTGCGGCCCGGTTTGCCGTCTCCGTCACTGGTCCAGTCCTTCCCTGACTGTTCTTCGGTCGTGTTCTCTAGTTCAGCAGCCACCGCCGACACCCCTCCCAACTCCCGGGGCGACGGTGGGTCGTTCAGCTCGGGTGGGCGGACGGCATACGGGCGGGTATGCCGGCCGCGTCGCGTTCCGCGCGCAGCAGCGTGATGGCCGCTTCGAAGTCCTCCAGGCTGTCAAAGGCCCGATAGACCGACGCGAAGCGCAGGTAGGCGACCTCGTCGAGCTCACGCAGCGGTTCGAGGACCGCCAGCCCGACCTCGTGGGCGTCGATCTCGGCGCTGCCCGTGGATCGCACCGTCTCCTCGACCCGCTGGGCCAGCAGCGCCAACTGGTCCTCGGTGACCGGCCGACCCTGGCAGGCCTTACGGACACCGACGAGGACTTTCTGGCGGCTGAATGGCTCGCTGGCCCCCGACCGCTTGACCACGGCCAGGCTGGCGCTTTCCAGGGTGGTGAAGCGGCGCCCGCACTCCGGGCACTGCCGGCGCCGCCGGATCGCGGTGCCGTCGTCGGCCGTGCGGGAGTCGATGACTCGCGAGTCGGTGTGTCGACAGAACGGACAGTGCATCGCGGTCCTCCCCCCACGGCTGACGCCGGTGACAGGGCTGTCCCTGGGGACAACCAGTGGATTGATCGGGTATGCCGTGTGGACACCCTGTGGGTAACTCGCCCCTGTCATGTGGACCACGTGTGGACTACATGTGGACGAACAACACCCGTGTAACTACTAGATCTAGGGGTAACTGTGCCATGGCCACTCAGATCTGTAAAGCGTCTCGGGGCGTGTTTCTCCGCCGGGATGGGGTTGCCGGGTAGCGCCTGGCCCGGTCGGCGCGTCCTGTGCCACCTCTCCAACACGCGTCGACACTCACGCCCGACAGGCGGGATCACGCAGCCGCAGGACCCGTGGCTCGTCGCAGCGCCAGCGCGTCAGGGCCAGATCCGGGCGACCTGCTGCGATCGCGGCGAGGTTCCAGGCGCTCGTGGAGCCGGGCGTGAGATAACTCTCGTGCCCCCGTCCCGCGGCGCCAGGGGACCCGTCAGGTAGTGGCCTGGCCTCGGTCTCGAGCTGGGTCACCCCTGCCCAGTGCCCGGGGTCCGAGCTGAAGACTCCGAGCTCGGGAATGGGGTCGAGTTCGGCCTCCGCCACAAAGATCTGGTCCAGTCGCAGACCCAGCTGCGCAGGGATCGAGACGCCCATCCCGGGAGAGCCGAGCGCGACGACGGCTCGCACCGGGGTCGATTCGTGCCGCTGTGCCGCGGCGGCGAGCATCGATCCAGCAACCAGGGAGCCATAGGAGTGCGCCCAGATGCTGACATCCGGCGTGGACGCCCCGATCGAGCGCTCACGGGAGGCGGCGAGCCCGTCGAGGAAGGCCCTCAGGTGCTGGCCGCCTTCCTCTGCGGGGAGCCTGCTGGCGACTGATCTGGACCGGTCCAGCACCTCGTCAATCTGCGGCGCGGCATACCCCAGCCAGGTGATGCCCACGACCCCCTCGCCCGTCCCCCAGGACCGGTCGATCGATGACGCGAGATCGCTGCCCGCCGTGACCCGCGTGTCGTAGCCGCGCAGATGAGTCGCCGGGGTGACCGTGAAGCCCGGGACGAACACGGCAAGCCGGCCGGCGCGGTCGATATCGCCGGTGGAGATCGCCACGAGCACGCGCCTGCCGCTCAGGTCAAGGGCGAGCAGCTGTCGGTCGTGCCCATCCTGCCGGTCGAGCACATCGGCAATGGCCCGTAGATCGGCAACTCGATCTCGCAGGGCACCGAGTCCGAGGTCGTCGATCGGTGTGGGCGAGGAGAGGGCCGCTGTCGTGGCAGCCTGCAGCGCGAGGTCGGCGTCCCGAATCGCCCGATCGAGGCGGAGGCGATTGGCGGCATCGTGCGCCCACGCCGGCAGGCCCTCCGCTGCGGCCACCGTGTCCGGCTGGCGGGCGACGAGGACAGCCTGCGCGGTCACCGGGAGTTCGGCGAACCAACTCGCCATCGCCTGCGGATCGAGATGCTGCGGGATCGTCGGGAGAGAGGTCTGCATCGGCGCCTCGCCCAGCCCACTCCCAGTCGGCGGCGCTGTCAGCGAACCCGGGCTGGCCATCATCCATCGCGGGACCTGGACCCGGCGCAGCCCCAGGGCGGCCACGGCATACCTCCGTCGTGCCTCCAGGGCGCTCGCGCGCACCACGGGCTCGACGGCGGGGTCGAGGAGGCCGACGACTCCCCCGACGTCCGTGAGATGGCCGCCCGCCCGGCCACACGTGAGCTCAGCGTGCGCCAGCAGTCGACGGGCGCCGTCGACACCGTCGGCCGCACCCTCCAGGGCGGTGGCCAGGTCACCGAGCGCGGCTTCCAGGACCTCACCCACGAGCACGACCTCGGCATGCCGTGCAGTCGCCTCAACTCCGGCCGGGCCCTCCCAGCCTCCCGGCATCCGCGCGAGGGCACGGAGTTGCGCCTCGACCTGTCGTTGGACGGACCTCGCGGCCGACGCCGCGGCTCGCACCTGAGCAGGATTGGCACCCCGTAACTGCCCGACCGAGGGCAGGCTGTCGGGCGCGTGAGTCACGACAGCCTCGTTGCTGCCACCCGGCATACCTCGTCGGCGGCCCGGTAGGCGGTGGCGGCGCGGGAGAGTGCGGCTCCGTGCCCCTCGACCGTCCGCGACCAGTGCTGCAACACCTCGACCCATGGCGCCGGGCCGACGAGATCTGACGGGGGCGTGAGGCCAGGAAGGGCAGCGGGCAGGCTGCCCAAGGCCGCGCGTAGGAGCCCCGTCGAGGTGGCGGCATTTCCCACCTGAGTCCAGCGCCCTCCCAGCGCGAGGAGTTCGTCGACATCGACCCGAAGACGCATGGCCAGGCCCCTGACTCGTCAAGATACGGATGACAGACGTGGGCAGCAGCGCCCACATGCCGACGGTCGAGACGGGCGGTCGGCACGGGTGCCGTTCGCCGAGGCAGGGCGTCACTGTATGCCGTGCGCCCACCTCCCACGCTCGACTTATCCACAGGGAGCCAGACCGGGCGACCATCCGTCGACACGAACGGCCCGCCCCTCACACTGAGGGACGGGCCGCTCGCGGACCTCCACGAGGTCGGCGCCACGGGGTCGAGGCGTGGACGCCGTAGCTGAGCGCGCCGGGTGGGGGCGCGCCCGATCAGGGGGTCATCCGATGGCGGGGATGACCAGACGCTGCCCGGCTTCGACGTTGCTGCTGTTGAGACCGTTGGCCAGGCGCAGCTGGGCCACGCCTTCAGCAATCGAGAGCTGCGGCAGATGGACAGACGCGAGCTGTGACAGGGTCTGGCCGCGCTCGACCGTCACCGTGGCGGACGGGCCCACGGGGGCGGCGCTCGAACCAGTCACCCGCGTGACGGCCACGGCGAGGGCGAACACCAGCAGCGCCGCGACGATCGCCACGACGATCTGACCCGCGAACGTCAACCGCAAACCCTTCTGCGCGCCCCGCGCACTGTGTCGGCCGGAGCGACCTTCCTGGACACGGTCCGGCGCCGAGACCACGTGCAGGTGGCGAGCCGGGCGAAGCGCCCCGGATGTCGCAGGGACCGGGGCCAACTCCCAGGCAGCAATGGCGCTCATGATGCTCTCCTTCGTCAGGCTCTTGCGTCGCGACCCGAGACAGCCGTCGGCGGGAACTCGGCTGGAAGCCGGTCGGGCCGTCGAACGACTGTTCGGAACGTATGTACGATTAGTAGCACACCCGTCCGAGGAAGTCGAGACACGCCTAGAACATTTGTTTGGCAATCTCGTTCGAACGGCATACGCTGTGTTCATGGACGCAAGTCCAGCAGCGACCACTGACACCCCCCTCCCGGGTGGGCGCCAGACCGCGTGAGACCGCACCACGAGCACCGCCCGCACGTTCCCGACTGAGCATGGAGGTAGCAGCCCACATGGCCGACATCCACGAGCTGCCCGAACTCGAAGGCGTCCGACTCACGATGCGGCAGCGCCGCGTGCTAGAGGTCATCCGCAACTCGGTTGACCGGCGGGGCTACCCGCCGAGCCTGCGCGAGATCGGCGATGCGGTGGGGCTGACCAGCCCGTCCAGCGTCGCCTACCAACTGGCCGCGCTGGAGCGGAAGGGATACCTGCGCAAGGACCCGCACCGCCCGCGCGCGATCGAGGTCGTCTCTCCCGACCGCCCCCGCAACACGCCTGGCTATCGCGCCGGCGACAACGGGGTTGGACGGCTGGCCGACTACCTCGACAACCAGGACGGCGACCCGCAGGACGACATCGAGACCGCTTCGGGTGACTACCGGCCGACGCCGTCCTACGTGCCGCTGGTTGGCCGGATCGCTGCCGGCGGTCCGATCCTTGCCGACGAGGTCGTCGAGGACGTCTTCCCGCTCCCCCGTCGATTGGTCGGTGAAGGCCAGCTCTTCCTGCTCAAGGTCGTCGGCGACTCGATGATCGAGGCGGCCATCTGCGACGGAGACTGGGTCGTCGTGCGCCAGCAGCCCAGCGGCGAGAGCGGAGACATCGTCGCGGCGATGATCGACGGGGAAGCCACCGTCAAGACCCTCAATCGGCACTCCAAGGGGGTATGGCTGATGCCCGCCAACTCGGCATACGACCCGATCGACGGGAAGGACGCATCCATCCTCGGGAAGGTGACCGCGGTCCTGCGTCGGATCTGACACCAACTCTGACCGCGATCCCCCGCCAGGCGCGGACGTCAGGCCGACTCCGTCAGGCCGACTGCGTCAGGCCGAGGATCGCGGTCAGCCTTGCCAGCGTTGCCGTGATGGGCGCGTCCAACTTGTGGATCGCCTGGTCATCACCACGCGTGGTCCCCCGCGTGATGACGGTGACTGGGGTGCCCTGAGCGCTGGCTTGACGCACGAAGCGGTAGCCCGACATCACGGCCAGCGACGACCCGATGACCAGCAGGCTGTGCGCCCGCTCGACGGCAGCGATGCAGTGCTCCACCCTCGGCTTGGGCACCGCTTCCCCGAAGAAGACGACATCTGGCTTGAGCGTGTCCGCCCCGCACTGAGGGCAGGTCGGCACGACGAAGCCGTCGATCACCTCGTCAGGCAGCACGACGTCACCGTCGGGCCGGATCTGGCTGCTCACCTGGGAGCCGTCCCCGACCACCCCCAGCAGGTATGCCGTGAAGCCCGGGTTCGCGGCATCCATCGCCTCTTGAACCGCCGGCCGGGGCCAGACGGCACGACAGGTGAGGCACACCACGTCGGCCAGGGTGCCGTGCAACTCTAGGACCTGAGGAGATCCGGCGGCCTGATGCAAGCCGTCAACGTTCTGGGTGATGAGGGTGTGGACGAGCCCGGCGGCCTGCAGCCACGCCACGTGACGGTGTCCGTCGTTGGGCTCCGCGGCACGAAACCGCTGCCAGCCCACATAGGAGCGGGCCCAGTAGCGCCGCCGTGCGCCCGCCGTGCCGACGAACTCGCCATACTGCATAGGCATGACCCGCCGGACTCCGTCGGCGCCTCGATAGTCCGGGATCCCGGAGTCGGTCGAGATCCCCGCGCCGGTCAGCACGACCACGTCGCCGCTCGCGATAAGTTCTGCCACCGCTGCGACGCTCGCCGTGTCACCGGTGAAAGCCGTGGGTGCATGGGCCACCGCGTCAGTATGCCGCGCCCCCAGCTCACATCACCTTCTCGTGCATTCCACCTCACATCGATAACTTCCGCTTATACTCATCCGCATGATCGACGCTGCCGGGCTCCGGGTCATGAAGGCCATCGCCGACGAGGGTTCATTCACCGCGGCGGCGTCGTCACTGGGCTTCACCCAGCCGGCGATCTCGCAGATGGTGCGACGTCTGGAGCAGAAGACCGGCACGGCGCTAGTCGACCGGATGGGCCGACAGGTGCGCCTCACCGAGGCCGGTGAGGTCCTGGCTCGGCACGCCGTCACCGTCCTGTCCGCGCTGGACGCCGCGGAGGAGGAGGTCGCGGCCATTGCGGGATTGCGCTCCGGGCGGGTGCGGCTCATGGCCTTCCCCTCGTCGTCCGCCTCGCTCGTGCCGCAGGCGCTGGCGCTGCTCAAGCGGCGCTTCCCCGAGGTGACAGTCCGGTTCTCCGAGGGCGAACCCCCGGAATCGCTTGCGGCGCTCCGGGCGGGCGAATGCGATCTCGCCGTCGCCTTCGCCTACGAAGGCACCGACGTGGGGCGCGGCGAGGATCTCGACGCCTTCGTGATTCGGCCGTTGCTGGATGACGAGGTCCGATTGGCGTTGCCCGTTGACCACCCGTTGGCCAACTCCGACGTCGTCGATCTGTCACGCGCAGCAGACGAGCCATGGATTGCGGGCTGCCCACGGTGCCGTGGACACCTGGTCTCGCTTGCTTATCGGGCCGGGTTCGCGCCGAACGTTGCGTTCGAGTCGGAGGACTACGTTGCCGTGCTCGGGTTGGTCCGCGCTGGCTTGGGGGTGTCGCTGGTCCCCGACCTCATCCTTAACTCGGCCCCGCACGAGGGCATCGAAACCCGGTCACTGTCGCCCTCTTCGCGGCGTCAGATCCACGCGGTGACCACCGAAGACTTGCTCCGCGTGCCGGCCGTGGCAGCAACCATGGAAGCTCTGGAGGCCAGCGCCGCGGCCATGCGCCCCGTGTCCACATTGCGAACACCATGAGATAACCACCAGTTATTGATCCCATAATCGCTCCATGGCATCTTGGCGGGTCGGGTTCCCCGACGCAGTTGACGAAGTCACCGTGCGATTGGTCGCCGGTGTCGTGTTGGTCGTTGGCCTTGTCGCACTACTCACCGGCTGGTGGCCCCTGTATGCCGTGCTCGCCACCGACTTCGTGCTGCGGGCGCTGTTCGGACCGGGGCGTAGTCCCATCGCTCAGTTCGTGCTGCGGATGGTGCGGCCCCGCGTGAACGCTGCACCCCGCCCCACGGCCGGCCCGCCGAAGCGCTTCGCCGCGACTATCGGGGCCGTCATGACTGTCGCTGCGACGTTGCTCGGGGGCGTCGCAGCGGCCACCGGATCGACCGCGGCCGCCACGGCGGTCTTCGCGATCGGGTCGATCATGGTGGTCTTCCCTGCGCTCGAGGCCTTCGCGGCCCTGTGCGTCGGGTGCGTGATCTTCGCCCAACTGATCCGCCTCGGCATCGTCCCCGAACGCATCTGCCTCGAGTGCGCCGATATCACCGACCGACTCGCCGCGCGCCTGCGCGAGGACGTCGCCGCCGCCTGACGGGGTCACCCACAGGCGTAACTCCAGCGTCCGCTCGTCACCCAGGTTGCCGTCACGTTCTCGCCGCCGCCTGAGGTCACGGCGGGTGGGTCGCCACGAACACCGGCCCTCCCTCGGCGTGGCTCACCGCGATGTCCCCGTCGACGTCGGTGCGAAGGATTCGGAATCCGCGGGACGCCAGCGCGACAAGCGTCGAGGCAGCCGGGTGTCCGTAGTCGTTCCCCAACCCCACACAGATCACGGCCACCGGGGCTACGAGCAGGTCCAAGAGGTCGTCGTCGCGATTGGCCGACCCGTGGTGGGCGACTTTGACGACGTCGATCCGCCAGGTCCTGAACTGGAGATCTCGACGCAGCGCCCCGAGTACCGACCTGGACGCCTCTCGTTCGATATCGCCCAGCAGCACGAGGTTGAGCCCCCCCGCCGACACCGTGAGCACCACCGAGGCATTGTTGGGAATTGACCCTTGCCGGATGACCCTGGCCGGCCACCACGCGCGGGCCTGCACGTCTCCCCACTGGAATCGGTCCCCGGCGTAGACGACGCTCACCGGCACACCTGCCTTCGCTGCCCAGCTCTGGACCGCGTCCAGCTCGTAGTCCGGTTCCCCAATCGGTGTCGTGAGCACCTCCGTCACTACCCGTCCCCGAAAGGCACCCGGCAGCCCGTCGACGTGATCGGCGTGGAAATGGGTGAGCACGACGGCGTCGAGAGTGTGCACGCCGAGGCGGTCGAGACACCCGTCGATCCCGTCGGGATCCGGGCCGACGTCGACGAGCACCGCATGTCCCGTCCCAGTCGAGAGCACCAGCCCGTCACCCTGGCCGACATTGCAGGCGACCATCCCCCACCCGGTCAACGGCCAATCGGCGGAGCGCACCGGCGCGACAGCGGCACTGACGACGATGATGACGCTCAACGCGGCGACCGGACGCGCGCGGCGCTGATAGCCCAACCAAGGCCAGGAGAACACCCCACCCGCGACGACCAACGCGAGCAAGAGGGCGCCCGGCGGCCCAGTGGGCCACGGGAGGGCACCCCACGGCAGATCGGCTGAGATGCGGGCGATGACCGCAAGGCCGAGCGCGGGAAGCGCTGCGACCCAGGCCAGCACGGCGGCTCCGGGCACCCACACCACAGCCACCAGGGCCGTTGCCACACCGGCGATGGTCGCCGGCGCCACCAGGGGGCCAGCCGCGAGGTTGGCCGGGATGGCCACGAGTTGAACCACTCCCTGGAGCAGCACGACGACTGGCGAGACCATGACTTGTGCGGCGAGTGGCACCGACAGCGCCGGGGCCAGCCGCGCCAACCGAGATGGCAGGAAGGCCGCCAAGCGGTCGGCCCAGGGACGGGCGAACAGCAACAGCCCGAGGGTCGCCAGGACCGAGAGCGCAAAGCCGTAGGACCGGGCCAGCCACGGATCCCAACAGAGCAGGACGAGGATCGCCGCCGCGAGGGCCGGCGGCCCCGCCCGCCGACGCTGCGACGACAGGCCCAACAACCCGACCCCGCCCATCACGGCTGCACGAATCACGCTTGGCTCGGGCCGAGCCAGCACGACAAACCCGGCGAGGACCAGTCCCGCCACCATCGGGCGGGCTCGACGTCGCACGCCGAGCACGCGGCACGCTCCGAGCGCCGCGGCCAGGACGAGGGAGACGTTGCTTCCGGAAACAGCTGACAAATGTGACATGCCGGACGCCTTCATCGCCGCCGTCAGGTCGTCCGGGGTGGCCGAGGTGTCACCGATCACCAGGCCGGGGACCAAGCCCGCCGCGTCCGGCGGCAACCCGCTCGTCGCCGCGCGGAATCGTTCGCGCACGTAGGCAGCCGCGCTCACGACGGCCGGTGCGTCGGCCAGGAGCTCGGGCGCGGCCGAGGCGTGCAAGATCGCCACGACGTCATCGCCCGGCTCGGTTGGGGCGAGCCGACCGCGCAAGCTGACAGTTTCGCGGTAGTGAATCCCGAGCCAGGTCTCGTCGCCCAGCACCAAGAGCGGTGCGCTGGACGCCGTCCGCATTCCCCGCCCCACCAGTTCCTCGACGACCAGTCGCACGATGACCTGGCGCCCCTCGACGCGTCGGCCCGAGCGGACGGGCAGCACCCTCGGGTCGGAGTCGACGACGGCGGTTACGGACACAGTGGCCGACTGAGCAGCCAACTCGTCGAGCAGGCCTGCCGTGCGAACCCCGTCATGACCAGCAAGGGCGATGACAACCAGCCCCGTAGCCGCCCCGCAGAGCGCCAACACGTCCGCACCCCGAGCCCAGGGCAAGGCCCGTCGCCGCCGCGCAAACCTGCCCGACCGGGAACGTCGAAGCCCGCTCGACGTGCCAGACCGGGAACCTTTGATCCACCGTCTCGTCAGCCAGGTCACTGGCGCGGCCATGGCGACCAGGGCAACCAGCAGCACGATCCCCACCGGCGCCCCACTCCACAGCAGCCCGACATCGGCCGCCCAGGCGAGCAGCGCGGGCCCCAGGAGACGCAGGTCGAGACCGGGGTTCCCGCCCTCGCGTCCGACTGGTGCAGGGGCGGTCCCCGGCCCACCCGCTGCACCGACCACGCCCACTAGAGCGTCACCTTGGGAGCGAGCACCGCCAACAGCTTCTCGCCGATGCCGCTCACTTCACCGAGCTCATCGACAGACGTGAAGCGGCCGTGTTCGGCGCGCCAATCGAGGATCCGTTGCGCCAGCACCGGCCCGACTCCCGGCAACCCATCCAGCACCGTGAGATCGGCAGTGTTGAGGTTGACCCTCGTCGCGGCGCCGCCGACCGCGGAGCCGCCACTGGTGGCTCCCGATTCGGGACGTAGCGTCGAGCCCCACGCACCAGCGAGGATCGGCTCGCCGGGCGCGGGCACATGCACTTGTTCCCC
>Ga0116181_1004046_pt1 | contig 11201 bp, 10 predicted proteins | sample AD_UKC075_MetaG_FD_89752 | JGI IMG/M metagenome (GOLD analysis project Ga0116181, IMG submission 89752) | Active sludge microbial communities of municipal wastewater-treating anaerobic digesters from USA - AD_UKC075_MetaG | ecosystem: Engineered > Bioreactor > Anaerobic > Digestate | place: USA...
TAAGGTTGCACCAAAGGCACTACTGATGTTCGCTTCGCTCACAATTAAGGTTGCACCAAAGGCACTACTGATGTTCGCTTCGCTCACAATTAAGGTTGCTGGTCCTGCGGACACACAGATTTGCGCAGTTTTTTTATTTTTAAAAATGGACACTGAAAAAGACTGAATATTATCGAATACACTGATTTTTTGATGTTCTATCTTATGGGTTGCAATTTTCGGAAGGTTTATTAATTATGGAGGATTTGTTTGATGAGTAAAAAGACTCGCTTATTTTTTTTGGTGGGATGTTTTTTAATTCTGGCCGTTGTTTCTGGTATTTATTTTAATTATAAGTTGGACCAGGTGGTACAGAGTTTAAACCGGCCAGGGATAGTATACATGGATGCTGCGCCTGAGACAGGGCATGAGGGTAAGGCTGATATAGAGAATCCTGATATTAATGATGGTGTTTCCTCTTCCCCACAGCCACAGGGAGATACTGGGGGTACCATGCCCAGCCTGTACGATAGCTATATGAAAGGCCGTACTCAGGGGCGAATTGGAAAAGATGATATTGTAAGCGGAGTACAACAGCAGGTTAGTCGGCCTATAGAGAAGAAGGATCTATTAAAGGCGGGATTGATTATTATACGGAAGTTGAGCTGGGAAGAGATAGAGTATATGTATGAGGTGGGGACTAAGGCTAGTATAAGTTCTGCGGAGTTGAAGGAGGTTCACCGGATTTTAAGTAGTCGTTTGAGTGAGGAAGAGATTCAGGTGATGATGGAGTTGGGAAGGAAATATGGGAAGGATTTGGAGTTTTTGGGTGCCAAGCCGCAATGATGGAATAGACGCAGATAACGCAGGTCCTTCGGACACACAGATTAAAACTGATGTTTCTGACGCTGATGGACGCTGACTTTTATGATTTACGCTGATTTTTTTAATTATTTTGCTGATGTCGGAGCACTTGCAATCATTTTCACCTGTTGTTGCGATTCACTGTCTTGGGTTAATTTGAATACAGACACTAAAGGCACTGAATGCTATGAATCCACTGAAATTTTATTTTTAAGTGAAGTTTTTGGTAGCTGGTACCAAAAACTTCACTTTTTTTAGAGCTGGTTATAGGTTCGGAGTATCATGGCAGTGGCTTCCGCCCTAGTTGCATTGTGGAGGGGGGCAAAGCTATTGGCATTACGACCGCTTACAATACCTAATTGTACTACAATGCTAGCTCCCTCTTTCGCCCAGGATGAGATTTGTCCCTGGTCGGTAAATGAGGCTAAGATAGAGGCACTGGTAGTTACCTGTTTGCCTTTATAGGTCAGGGCGCGGCTGATCATTACGGCCATTTGTTCCCTAGTTATAGGCTTATCCGGGGCAAAGGTAGAAGGGGTTAAACCGCTAACTAGTCCGGCTTCAGCTGCAGTATTTACAGCGTTAACGTACCAGGCATCAGTAGTAACATCAGTAAAGCGGCTTTGCATGACGGTTGCATTGGGTAAGCCTATAGCTCTGGTGAGAAGTGCCGCGAATTCCGCCCGGGTGATATTACGATCCGGGGCAAATTGGGTGGAGCTGATTCCAGAGGCAATGCCCATTTTTACGGCACGGCCAATTTCGGCTGCGGCCCAGTGGCCGTTAAGGTCAGTAAATCTTTGGGCTATCATTAGGGCTTCTTGTTCGTCGATTTCTGGTTTTATTGGCTGGCTTAGTTTCTCAATTATGGCATATTTGCTGAAATGGCTAGTAGTAAAAGTTATAGTTTTGTTGTTCTTATCCAGGGTACCGTTCATAGCGGTCCATTGGCCTTTATCTTCCTTGTAATAATAGACATCGAGGTTATCTTCTACTACTCCGTTGAGGTTAAGACCACTATAGTCTAAGGTAACTGATACGGCTTGGTTGAATTTAATACTGATACTGGCTTCAGTGGTTCCGCTTAATTCATATACTGAGCCCAGGAGTTTGTAATTAGGTGAAAGCTTTTTTAATGGTTCGGCTGCAGCGGCCTGGGAAAGCTTTTGAGCGCTTAGAGATAGAGTTTCATCGTTAGCAATACTTATGGCTCCGGCAGGTATGGTTAGGGTTATTCCGTTGCCAGTTATGTTTAGTTTTTTGCCAGATTCATTTATTTTATCGATAGTGGCCTTATTTAGGCTAAGGGAGTTATTGCTGCTTAGGGATAGATTTATAATAGATTTTCCACTAGCGATTTGGTCGGCTACTTCGCTCATGACATTATCATCGGTATCACGAGTTAAAAAGCCACCTCCGGGGCCGCCACCGCCAGGTGGGGTTTTCTTATCCTGACCAAGAACCGTTTCCATTACGGCATTTCTTAGAGGAATTAAGTTAGAATGTAGCTTACCGTTTTTTATAGTATAAGCAATTTCTTCAGGAAAACTGGTTAGCATAGCAGTATAAACATCAATATGTTGATCCATTCTTAAAACTTCCTGCAAAGATTGATACATAACTGAATTGAAGTTGGCCTCGTTTAGAGTACCTCTACTACTTACTTCACTATCTAAATCAATAAGAAAAGCTTCAATTTGAGATTCCGATGCTCCACCAGCAACTATTCTATCTACATATCCCGGGTATTGATTTTTCAGTATACTATAACTGTTGATAAGGTCAACAGCTGCTGCCTGGCCAATCCCCCAAAAACCTCCTATAAGTGTTAATGTGATCAGTACAACCATAGAAACTTGAATAAACCTTCGTTGAAAAAACTTGAAAACCATTTATAACCTCTCTCCTCTTTAATAGCCTGCTTTTTACTGCAAAAAGAGTAATAGTATACAAGTTTTCGCAGTGAAGTCATAGCTATAAATTTTTCACTTGCAATTCGACATTATGAAGTGAAATCCTTTTATTACTGAGTTTTTATCGCAAAAGAATACTCCCCCATTTTTTATGAGGGAGTATTTTTGTGTTTATATATAACCTTAGGTTTTATTATTCGGAAATTAGATTGAAAGTATAATCATGATCGCTGTTACCTGTAAAGGTCCAGGTTATGCTAGCTCCATTTAAGTCAGATAATTTCAGGCTTTCAGCAGCAGCAAGCAAACCTAAATTTGTTCTTATTTTATTAATGCTTACAGGTTCTCCCGGCATAAAATCCACGCTTTTATCAGCTATTTTTATATTGATTTTGGTTAGCCTCAAACCCTGGATGGTCAATTCTGGGATATTTACTTTTTTATCAAGGGGAAGAATTTCTTTAAAGGCTGTTTCAAGTTCAGTATATGAGTTATTATTTTTCAGAGATTCTTGCATAGCTTTAAAGTTATCTAAATTTGGTTCTTTAAAATAATTACATGCGGTAGCACTATTTGGTTTACCTTCAAGCTTTCCGGCCATAAACTGGGCTAAAGTAGTGGTCCCATTTACTTTAATATTGGTTAAATTCTCATTTAATTGGGCGACAAGATTATTTTTAATATCCCCATCTGGCAAAGAAGATATTTTATTAATAGCTAACATTATTAAACTATCAAAACTTTTCCCCTTGATGGTATCTTTTACAGTAATTGTGGTAGGAGTATTTTCATTACCCAGCTGGACTGTGAAATTATCTGAATATATGCCATAAACTGCAATCATATCCTGTAAGTTATTAATCCAAGCTTCGAGGTTGTCGGTTTCAGAAGTAGAGGGACCTCCTCCGCCGCCGCCACCGCCACCGCCGCCGCCACCGCCACCGCCGCCGCTACTGCTACCTTTGCTGACTTCAACTCCCTCGGCGGTTTCTATATTTTTGGCTTCAATTGTAGTGGTAGTATCAGCATTATAGTATGCGTTTTCAATCTTACCACTTCCGGTTATATTTGTAGTAGCATCTACGGTTAAGGTGGTTACGGTGGCTCCTTTGGCTATATTCAGGTCAGTTCCAGTTGCGGTGGAAGCTATGTTGAGTTCAGCTATAGTTCCGCCGGCAATGTTAACATTGGCATTGGCACCTTCGATAGTTACACTTGCGAAGTTTCCGTTTAAGATTACTTCCCCATTAGTGGTTATAGTTATTCCAGCAAAACCAGTGCCGGTCAGATTGGATTCTTCCAAAATAGCTCCGGAAGCTAATGTAACCTGAACAACAGTGGTGTTACCGGATATTACTATGCGAACATTTCCGCCAGCTTTGTTTACATCAACTGTTCCCAGGCTGCAGTCTTCTACAATTATACTATTCTTACCGCCACCTTTTACAGTTGTGGTGCCTTTAACGGTTACGTTCTTAAGGGTAACATCGCCATTGCCTACACTTTCAGCTATTAAGAGATTGCCGTTGATTTCAGTATTCTGCAGAATAACTCCAGAAGCACTTATGGTTACATTTCCATCCAGAACGGCTTTTCCGGTAGCAGGTCCATAAGTGCCAGCTGTGTCATAAACGGCAATGGTAATTTTTGCTTCCATAGCACGGCCTATCATAACCGCTGCTTCCGCTCTGCTGATAGAATTAGCTGGCTTAAAGCTTCCATCAGGATATCCGCTTATACAGTTAGCTTTAACCATTGCAGCTATGGCATTTTTACTCCATGCAGGAATGCTGTCAGCATCAGTGAAGTTCAAGGGATTAGCAACAGTTGTATCGAGCTGTAAGGCCCGGGCAAGCATGGAAGCTGCTTCCTGACGACTAATCTGGTTGTTAGGCTTCATACTGCCATCGGGAAAACCGGATATGTAACCAGCAGCCTGAGCTTTAGCTACTTCAGGGGCAAACCAGTCTGAAGATTTGACATCAGTATAGTTTATGTCAGCAGTATTAGTGAAAGAAAATGCACGGTTGGTCATTACCATAAATTCAGCCCTGGTAACAGGGTTATCAGGTTTGAAGGTGTTATCTGGATAACCAGATATAACGTTCTTCCCTACCAGGCTTACAATCTGGTTCTGAGCCCAGTGGCCAGAGATATCACTTAGCGTGACATCGGCATTGGCCGGAGTAGTACCAAATCCAAAACATAGGGTTAAAGCAAATACTGCCAAAACCAAAAAAGTAAGCTTCTTAAACTTTAACAAAATTATCCCTCCAACATTAGAATATTTTATTTAAGTAAACCTTATTAATAGCCCGGACATTAGTCCTATAATCTAGCTACATTTATAATTTTTACTGCTATTGGGGCCAGAATAACAGTTAGTAGATGTGAAATTATAGCAGGATTTATTCTTTTTGCCGGGCTTATTATCACCTCCTATGTCATAATTTGTCTAAGCATGTACTATGAAAGCCGTGAAATATGTATGAAATTGCCACCAAAACCAAAAAACGATATTTTGGCTCTGGTATAAGCACCCAATAATACTATAACAAGGATTAACAACAAAAACAACACTCTTCAATATAATTTATTCATTTCGTAGGATAAAAGTCCAGCATCTGATAGGCTATTTGTTTGAAGACCGGGGCGGCATTTTCCGAGCCGGAGGAGCCGTTTTCACAGAGGACTACGATGGCCCAGCGGGGGGTGTCGGTGGGAAAGAAGCCGGCAAACCAGGCGTTGAGTATTTCCTGGCCGTCTTCATCATAGTTTCCGGTCTGGCTGGTGGCGGTTTTGCCCGCTACTCCGGCCTGGTAGAGAGAGGCGTTTTTACCAGTCCCTTCGTCTACGACTTTTTGCATAAGTTTTTGAATAGTTTGGGCGGTTGACAAACTTAGGACCTTTTCTTTGGCTGGTCTAGGTATGATTTGTTTCTCACCCTTAAGGTCGGTAGTATACCGGACTAGTACCGGGGGGCCATACTGGCCGTCATCAGCTATAGTGGCTACCATATTACATATTTGTAAGGGAGTTAACATTACCCCTTCCTGGCCTAGACAGGCATTGCCTACGGCTGGTTTTACGTTTTCTATAGTTACAAAGGATTTAGCCTGGTATTCACCATAGCCCAGGAGTCTTTCATCAGTTAAATGCAGGCGTTGGGCATATTCCATTAGGCTATCACTTCCGAGTCTTAATCCGGTGGATATAAAGGTGGGGTTGCAGGACAGGGCAAATCCTTCCGAGAAATCAAGCAGGCCGTGTCCGGTCTCGCGCAGGCAAGGGATTGAGACCTGGCTGTTAAATTCGTAGTTGCCATCACAGTAAAATTGTTCTGCTGGGCTTACCAATTTCTCTTCCAGGGCGGCGGCGCTGACTAGTATTTTAAACAATGAGCCGGGATGATAGGCCATTAAGGCGCGATTATTGAGGCTGCCACTAGCATCATCGTCTGTGACGATTCTTTCTACTTCATAAGGGTTAAAGGTAGGCCTGCTGGCCATAGCCAGGACTTCTTTTGTGTCTACATCCATTACTACTACGGCTCCGGTTTTTATATGTTGGTTCATGGCTTGCTCTACTATTTCCTGAACTCTTTTATCGATAGTTAAAGTGATAGCTCCCTGGTTTTGTTCCTGTTCATTGCGCAGTTTGAACATTAACCCCTGTATGGCTATACCCCGGGCGTCCAGGACGGAGGTGAGCTCACTGGAAGTGCGGTTTTGCTTGAGTATACTATCATATCGTTTTTCCAGGCCGCTTATTCCTTGACTATTCTCCCCGCTGCTGGTGTATCCTAACAAATGTGCCATAAAGCCGTCCTCACGGTAACGTTGAATAACTGGGGCTACTACTACCCCAGAGAGCTGGGATGAGTTGATACGTGCTATTTGTTCCGGAGTAAGGTCAGAGGCAATGCGTACAAAGGATTTGCCTTGTTTGATGGCCTGCTTGAGCAAGCTGTATAGTTTTGCGCTGTCTTTTTCCCCAATTATGCTTGATAATACTTGAGCAGCGCGGGTAAGGGCCTCTTCCCCTGAAGGCTTTGAGGTCGCATGGGCCGGGTTATTTTGTGGCAATTTATAATTTCTAATCATTTCCTTGGGGAGACAGTAAACAGCTGTGGTTGACCGGGTGCCGGTAAGGGAGAGCTGGTTGCGATCCAGGATTTCACCGCGGCCATATTCTTTCAGTTCCACCTGGCGGCTGCGCATGGCAGTGGCCTGGCGGGCAATTTCCGGGCCTTTTATTATTTGATAATAGCCCAGTTTGGTTAGCAAACCTAGGCCAACTAACAGGAAGGTTAGCATTAGTATGTGGACACGTTTGAGCGGCAAAAGAATAACCCCTTTGCTTTGAAGGCTTTTTAATAGCTTAAGCTCTGGGGGATTAAGTTATGCATTGGAAAGATGATGCTGTGCTAAAAGAATAGTTTCTATTATCGGGTTCAGGCACTGTAGAGTTGTGGGGCGGCGTGGAAACCGCCCCCCTACTTTACTGCGAATTAGAAGATCAGTAGCGGAAACTAAAGTTTCCGCTACGGTAAATACGGTCAATATGTAGTATTGAAATTTTAAGTTTCTGCTACGGTTAGGTTAATGCATAGCTGCATCCCAATGTAGCGGAGACTGAAGTCTCCGCTACGGGTAATATGGGGTATTAGAGCTAGCGGAGGCTTTAGCCTCCGCGAAAACTAAACTTTACTGCGAATTAAGCTTGGTCTCCTTCATGTAGCTTTCTTCCAATTGTACTTGTAGCGGAAACTGAAGTTTCCGCTACAGATAATATGTGATATTGAAGTGTTAGTTTCGGCTACGGAAAGGGGTGAATTAGCGAAAACTAAAGGTAGAGGCCATCCTTTTTGTTTTGGAACAGCCTCTTATTGTTCTGGTTTTATTTGTATGGGGAAAGGGAGATTTTTAAGGATTATTTCTAGTTCGGGACAGGTGTCTTCGGTACCCCTTATAATGACTAATCCTTTTTGGCGGTCGAGGGTGGAGACTATTCCCAGGTAGTCATAGGCTTCTATGATGCGGGTGAGAAAGTCTATATTTTCCGGGTTTACCTGGGCTATGATTTCTGATTTCATTTTTTACCTTCTTTCATGATGGGATTAGACATTGAATAGACGCAGATCACGCTGGTCCTTCGGACACGCAGATTTACACGGTTTTTTTAATAGACACTTAAGAACACTGAATCCTTATGATTTACACTGATTTTATTTTTACTGGACGCCGGAGCACATGCAACCATTTTCACCCGTTGTTGCATTGAAACAAGATGTGGGACGCCTTGAATTAGAAGGCCCGGGTGACAATTTTGACATTAAGCTCCCCGACTTTACTCCTTGTCCATAAGTTTACCTACACGCCTCAGGATGGTGTATTCGCTTAAGGGATTATGATAAGGGATGTATACTGTTTGCTGGGCGTGGCGAGCGCGGTCTATGGGGTTAAGTTCTTCGTCGTATAGGGTTATAAGGTCTAAGGGTATAATTTCCCCACCGGGAACCATTAGCTGCAGGGGGTCACCGGGACCGAAGTTAGCCCTTTGTTCAACTTGCAGCAGCTTTTTATCACTATGGTAACCGCGGACAATGCCGCAGAATTCAGCCCTTTCTGGTTTTTCTTCTTTGTTTATATCCTGTAATAGGGGAGATTCCCCTTCTATGAAGCCATTAGTAAAGGGTCTGGTTGCAGTAATATTAAGTTCTGCCATCCACTTGTTAAGTTCTTCTGGTGAGTATTTTCCCTGGGTTTTTATATAACGGTCAATGGCCTGACGGTAGACGGTAGCAGTACTGGCTACATAGAGCGGGCTTTTCATGCGCCCTTCTATTTTAAAGGCATTAATCCCTATGTCTATAAGCTGGGGTATATATTCTAATAGGCAGAGATCACGGGAGTTTAAGATGTAACTTCCTCTATCATCTTCTTCAATAGGGAAATACTGGCCGGGGCGCTTTTCTTCTTCCAGAACGTAGCGGTAGCGGCAAGGGTGAGCGCAGGCTCCAGCATTGGCGCTTCTCCCGGTCATGTAATAGGAGAGGAGACAGCGGCCTGAGTAGGAAACACACATAGCTCCATGAATAAATATTTCTATTTCTAGGTCTACCCGCTCTTTGATTTCCCGAATCTCATCTAAGGACAGTTCACGAGCTAAGACTATGCGTTTTACCCCTATATCCCGGTAGAAAGCAGCGGTCTCGTAATTGGTTACGCTGGCCTGGGTGCTTAAGGTAATGGATAGTGAGGGAGCGTAGCGTTTAGCCAGGATTATTACACCAGGGTCTGATATTATGAGGCCATCGGCATTGGTTTCCTCGAGCCTCTCCAGATAATGCGGCAGTTTTTTAAGATCCCGGTTATGGGCCAGGATGTTTACGGTGACATAGACTTTCTTATTATGCTGGTGAGCAAAGGATACGCCAGCGGCTATTTCTTCAAGGCTAAAGTTGTCGGCTGCCGCGCGCAGACTGAATTCTTTACCACCGAGGTAAACGGCGTCAGCGCCAAAGAGGATGGCGGTTTTTAGTTTTTCCAGGTTACCAGCGGGTAAGAGCAGTTCCGGTGTCATGGTAGCCTCCTATAAATACCGCGCCATGGCTTGCAGGTGTTCGCTGTAGGTGCGGGAGAAGTAGTGGGTGCCATCACCCTTAGATACATAGAAATAGTAGTTGTTTTTTTCGGGGTTAAGGGCGGCTGCTATCGATTCTTTGCCCGGATTGGATATAGGGCCGGGGGGCAAGCCGGGATTACGATAGGTATTGTAGGGTGAATCTATTTCAAGGTCAGCATTGCTTAATTCGGTTTTTTTCTCATCCAAACAATACAGGACAGTGGGACAAAGCTGCAACAGCATACCATCTCTTAAACGGTTTTCGATAACGCCGGAGATGGTACGGCGCTCTTCATCGTGCATGGCTTCTTCTTCTATTAATGATGCCCTGATTATGGTATTGTAAACCCCCATTTTCTCAGCATTGGGCTGCCCGGCGAACTCCTTGTCCCACATGGCAGCAAAGTTTTTCAGCATCATATCTACTATTTCCCGGCTGGTAGTCTCTTTTTCGATGTAGTATGTGTCGGGAAATAAAAAGCCTTCTAAAGGTTCTTTGACCCCAGCTGGAACGTCTGCCAAAAAGTCATAAGGATAGTCTGCTTGTACCGCTTCCTGCCAGGATTCTGCACTGCATATTTTTTTCTCTACTAGCAGGGCGCCGATTTCTTTAACTGTATAACCTTCAGGTATGGTTATTTTGATTTTTATCACGTCACCCTGAGCGATGCTTCGTGCTATTTGGGGCAGGCTCAGGCTCTGACTAAAGTTGTAATGGCCTGGTTTTAACTGGGTGTCCAGTCCCTGTTTACTGCAGTAGGATAAAAAGGCATTCTGGCTGCGGATAAGTTTATTCTCATAAAGAATAGCAGCTATCTGACGGGCACTTGATTCTGCCGGTATGTAGATTTCTACAGGTTCCTTGTTGTTAGAGTCTACGGGCAGATATTGCTGATTCAGAGTTTTTATGCCTATAAATCCACCTAGGACGATAATTATTACTAGTATTATTAACCAGCGCGGTCTTCTTTGGAGACGCTTGTTGAGTTTAATTTCCATCATATCCTCTTCACCTAATTGACACAGATAACGCAGTTTTTTGACGCAGAAGGACGCGGATCATTATTAATTATGGTATCACCGCAAAAACCCTAATTAGCATGCATAATAGGAAATACCAAGCCAAAAGGCAGGCAGATCTTCATTAAGAATTAAGAATTAGAAATTAAGAATTTTCGTTGAAATACTACGTATTTCTTTTCATTGTGGCACTTTTCAAAGAATTATATTCCTTAAAATTCCGCTACATTAATTGTGAACGTAGTGAATATCCGTGGACCCTTTGGGGTTCTGCTTCAATTTTTAAAATCAGTGTGAATCATAATAATCAGTGTTCTTCAGTGTCTATTAATTTAATTATGCTGCACTTCGGTCTCTTCTGCAGGGTCTTCGTTGGGATTACCCGCTTCGGGTTCTTCAGGTTGTCCCGGTGTGAGGGCAGGGGGTTCTGGTGGTTCTTCCCCTTCCCCTGGCGGGGTTTCCCTCAGAGGAGGTCCTTCGTAAATTAGCTTATGTAAGGGACGGTAGTAGTCCCGGGCTAGTTGTTCGGAACGGGCTACGCTGCCATCATTGTTATAAAAGGTCCTAAAGGACCGGACTATATAGCCGGGGCTACCGTTTTGTTCTACTTTAGTAGTTCCCGGTTCCATATCGTCTTTAGTTTCCCTGATTTCATTAAAATCTATAACCTGATCTACTAGAGACTTTTGCATAATACCTAAGGCTGAAAATATCGGGGTTTTAGTCGCACAGAAAAAGGACTTCACCCCCCATTTTGTCGAATTAATAAGTGACTAACAAATAACCCGTGAGAGGAGA
>Ga0116181_1004050_pt1 | contig 11196 bp, 9 predicted proteins | sample AD_UKC075_MetaG_FD_89752 | JGI IMG/M metagenome (GOLD analysis project Ga0116181, IMG submission 89752) | Active sludge microbial communities of municipal wastewater-treating anaerobic digesters from USA - AD_UKC075_MetaG | ecosystem: Engineered > Bioreactor > Anaerobic > Digestate | place: USA...
CTCCTCCATCGACATGTTCCTCGACAGGTCCTGCTCGTTGTCGGTGAGACGTGTGATCGTGACGGTCTTGGAGCCCTCCACGACGACCTTGCCCTTGTCGAGCAGAATCTCGAGCCGATCGGTGCCGTCGATGTCGTGGGTGCAGGTGATGAAGGTGCCGGTGACCCCGTTGCCGTGATCGTAGATCGCGACGACCTCGTCCTCGGTGGCGATGTCGCGCTTGAAGCCGAACGCCAGCTTCGCGATGACCCGCTCCGGCATGCCGAGCATCCACTGCGACAGGTCGAGCTGGTGCGGCGCCTGGTTGACCAGCACACCGCCGCCCTCGCCACCCCAGGTGGCGCGCCACGCGGACTGGTTGTAGTAGGGCTGTGGGCGCCACCACGTCGTGATCGTCCAGGTCCAACGCCGCAGAGCGCCCAACTCGCCGGAGTCGAGCAGTGCCTTGAGGTCGCGGTAGAGCGGGTTGGTGCGCTGGTTGAACATGATCGCGAAGGTCGTGTCGGGATGCGACTCGGCGAACTCGTTGAGCAGCCGGACCTGCTTGCTGTAGACACCCGCTGGCTTCTCCCCCAGCACGTGGATGCCGCGCTCCAGGGCATCAATGCCCATCTGCGGGTGGAGGAAATGGGGCACGCAGGTGACCACCGCATCCACGTCACCGGAGTCGATCATCTCCTCGTACGACGCGTAGACCGGCACGTCTGGGAAGCGGTCCTTGGCTAGAGCCTGCTTCTCGGGATCGATGTCGCAGATGGCCCCGATCACCATGCGTGGCACGCGGCCGGCGTGGATCAGCGTTGAGTAGAAGCCGCCTTGCTGGCCGAGCCCGACGATTCCGAGCCTCACCTGATCTGCCATGTGTCCTCCTGGTTGGGTGTCTCTCATGTGTCTAGCGGCTGCGGGCCGTCACAGCCATCGGTTCCCCTTTGTTGCCATGGCTATAGAGGCCGTCGCGTGCGGTCAGGGTGCTTCTGTGACCGCCTTCGCGAGGGCGTCCAGGCCCTCATGCTCTCCGTCTCCCATCCGCCTGCCGAGGGAATCACGAAGGAGGGCGTACGGGGCGGTCGGCTCTCCCTCGGCGACAGCCTCAGCCTCGAGCTCATCGAGCAACCCGTCGCCGACGTGCCCGTCCTGCACGTTGCCGAGGGACTCGGTGACCTTCTTCCACGTTGCCGCCTCCTTGGTCCCCGGTGCCCCGATCGCCTCATAGGCATAACGTGCCGCCTTGGCCTTCTTTCGCACCTCGTGCAGCTGCACCAGCCGGGCATCGCCAGCGTCCGGCAGGCGGCCCGCCCGGAGTGCCACCTGCATGACCGGGCCGAAGGCCAGCGCTGGCAGCAGCCGTACGGCTGGCACCTCGGCCAGCTCGTCCCAGTCGACATGGCCAGCCAGCCGTTCCAGCCGGTTGGTCAGCCTCGTGAACCGCGCGCTCGCCATCCCTTCGAACAGCAGGTCGAGACCAGCATCCCGGTCAGCATCCAGCCGTCGTCGCAGCCGTGACTCCAGGAGGTCGAGGCCCGGGGCGTCGAGGGTCGAGATGATCTCGACCAGACCCTCCTCCAACACCTCGGTGTCCCGTGGCGCGCCGAGCAGTCGCCCGTACCAGCGCAGGTCCTTCAGCAGGCCCCGATGCCGCGTCAGCCACAGCGCGTGGAAGGTGCGAAGCGTGCTGCGAAGGCGTCGACAGGCCACTCGGGTGGCGTGCACAGCGTCGGGGCCGTTCTGGAGGACGTCCGCTTGTCGGCCCAGGATGACCTGAACCTGGGTGGCGACGTACGACCCGACGGGACGCGAGCTCGGCTCCTGCATGAGGAACATTCAACCGCGGCCCACCCGGCCGGGCTGCCGATGGAAGGATGTGGTCGTGACGGTGAACAAGGTCAAGAAGGCGGTCTACGAGGCGGAGCTGCTGCGGCTGCAGGCTGAACTCGTGGTCCTGGAGGACTGGATCAAGGCGACCGGCAACCGGCTGGTGGTGCTCTTCGAGGGTCGCGACGCGGCCGGGAAGGGCGGGGCGATCAAGCGGATCACCGAGTACCTGAATCCGCGCCAGACCCAGATCGTCGCCCTCGCCGCGCCGACGGACCGGGAGCGGTCGCAGTGGTACTTCCAGCGCTACATCCAACATCTGCCACCCGCGGGCGAGATCAGGCTGTTCGACCGCTCCTGGTACAACCGCGGCGGTGTCGAGCGAGTGATGGGCTACTGCACACCCGCCGAGCACCGCAGGTTCCTGCACCAGTGCCCAATCTTCGAACGGATGCTGGTCGAGGACGGCATCCTGCTGCGCAAGTACTGGTTCTCCGTCTCCGACGCCGAGCAGGAGCGACGGTTCCGGTCACGCATGACAGACCCCATGCGGCAGTGGAAGCTCTCACCCACCGATCTGGAGTCGATCGCCAGGTGGGAGGAGTACTCGCGGGCCAAGGACGAGATGTTCGTCCACACCGACATCCCCGAGGCACCCTGGAACGTGGTCGAGAGCGAGGACAAGCGGCGCGCTCGCCTGAACATGATCCATCACCTGTTGTCGAGCATCCCGTACGAGCCGGTCGGCCACCCGGCCCTCGAGCTGCCAGAACGACCGCCATCGACCGGCTACCGGCGCACGGACCGCACCCTCCAGCACGAGGTGCCCGACCATGCGGCCACCCTGGCTCATCCAGACCCGCGCCCACCGTACGAGGACCCCGAGGACGAGTAGTCGGACCGGTCACTCGAACGGCGTCGGGTCCCCTGCCCCTACCCGGACGACCTCGGGCCCCTCGCCGGTCAGGTCCACCACGGTGGTTGGTCGCATGCCCACGTCGCCGGAGTCGAGCACCGCGTCCAGCTCATGGCCGAGCGTGTCGGCGATGGTCCAGCCGTCGGTCATCGGGTCATCCTCGCCCGGCAGGATCAGGGTCGACGACATCAGCGGCTCACCCAGCAGCTCAAGCAGGGCGAGCGCGGTGGTGTGCTGAGGCACCCGTACACCCACCGTCTTCTTGCGGTCGTTCAGCATCGCCTTCGGTGCCTCCCGGGTCGCGGGCAGGATGAAGGTGTACGGGCCGGGCGTGGCGGACTTCACCATCCGGAACATCCAGTTGTCCATCTGCACGTACGTGCCGAGCTGGGCGAACTCGCTGCAGACGAGGGTGAAGTGGTGATGCCGGTCGAGCTGGCGGATCGCATGGATCCGGTCGAGCCCGGCACGGTTGCCCATGACGCAGCCGAGCGCGAACGCGGAGTCGGTCGGGTAGGCGACCAGGCCACCTGACGTCAGGATGTCGACGACCTGCGACAGCGAGCGCGGCTGTGGGTTGTCGGGATGCACGTCGAAGTACCGGGCCATGGCAGCACCCTAGGGCTCCGCGTGGTGAGGAGGGCGGTCAGGATGTGATGAGGTATCCCCATGGCGATCTTCGACCTCGGCCTCGACACGCTGCGGCAGCGCACCAGCATGAAGTGGATCCGCTACGACGCGGACGTGCTGCCCCTGTGGGTGGCCGAGATGGACGTGACTGTGCCGCCCGGGGTGCGCGCCACCTTCGACCATGTGCTGTCGATCGGCGACATGGGCTATCCAGGCTACGACTCACTCCCCCGCGCCTTCGTGCGCTACGCGGCGGATACCTGGAACCTGCACCTCGACCAGCGCCGAGTGCTGCCCTGCGCCGACGTGATGACCGGGATCACCCATCTGATCGACCTGCTCACCCCGGCTGGCGCCCAGGTCGTGATCAACCCGCCCGTCTACACCCCGTTCTGGGTCGCAGCCGCGACGCGTGGTCGTCGTCTGCTCGAGGTGCCCCTGACGGGCGAGGGGCGGCTCGACCTCCCTGCCCTTGCGGCGACCTTCGCCGCCGAGAAGCCGGCGGCTTTCCTGATCAGCAACCCGCACAACCCCCACGGCACCGTCCACACCTACGACGAGCTCGCGGAGGTCGCCCGGCTGGCCCGCGAGCACGACGTCAGGGTGATCAGCGACGAGATCCACGCGCCGCTGGTGGCGCCCGGTGTGACATTCGTCCCGTACATCACCGTCCCCGGCTCCGAGGACGCCTACGTGGTGACCGCCGCGTCGAAGGCGTTCAACCTGGCGGCCCTGAAGGCGGGCATGATCATCGCCGGTGAGGGTGTCGTCGACGAGTTGTGGGGCTTCCCGTACGAGGTCCGCTCCGGGGCCAGCCATCTCGGCCTGATGGCCCAGTCGGGTGGACTGGACAACGACCGCGAGTGGCTCGCGGGGCTGGTGAGCGAGATTGCCGAGCACAAGGAGCTGCTGAGCGGGCTGCTCAAGGACCGGCTGGGGCTCAGCTACAGGCCGTCCCAGGGCACCTACCTGGCGTGGGTGGACTGTTCCGCCCTAGGTCTGGAGAACCCTCAGCGAACGTTCCTCGATCAGGGTCGGGTGGCGTTCAACGCGGGCACCGACTATGGCCGCGACCACGGCCAGTGGGTACGGATGAACCTCGCCACCAGCCCCGCGATCATCACCGAGGCCGTCGCTCGCATGGAGCGTGCGCTGGGCTGATTGGCTGTACGAGCGGGCGACAGTCAGCGGACGGTGCGGTACTCAGCTGTCGCACTGCCTCGGGCGGTCAGCGTCGTGATGCCCATCACGCTGAGGAAAACCGTTGGTACGGTCGTCGACGTCTCGACCCGGACACCGTTCGGCAGCGGGGTCACCGTTCCATTCATCCCCGAGGAGGCCAGGAGGCTGCGCGCTGCCGCGGCACCTGCCTGACCCGATCCGCCGGCCACGACATCGCCAGCGGCTGCATCGGCAGCCGCTCGGGCCGCCGCTGCAGCTACCCCCTGCGCCTGGCGGGCAGCGGTCGCCTGTCGCCCACCATCGACAACCAGCCCGCAGACGAGCAGCAGCGCCATCACAACAACGGCGAAGAACACCGTCACCGACTGGCCTCGCTCGTTGCTTCGCAGGTGCATGGCCACATCCTGCCGGACGGATGGGTGGTTTCGGAGTTGTCCACAGCCCCTGATGAACCCCGCCGCGCGTGGTCCGCACAGGGCCCCTAGGCTTGTCCCGTACGAGTCCCGTCCCGTTCCAGGAGGAAACCCCATGGTCCGCAAGGTTGCGCTGCTCACTGCTGGAGGCTTCGCCCCATGCCTGTCGTCTGCCGTCGGTGGGCTGATCGAGCGCTATAACGAGCTCGCCCCCGAGGTCGAGATCATCGCCTACCGGCACGGCTACCAGGGCCTGTTGTCTGGCGACGTGTTGGTCGTCGACGACGCTGTACGGGCGAAGGCTCACCTCCTGCACAAGTTCGGTGGCTCGCCGATCGGCAACTCCCGGGTGAAGCTCACCAACGTGAAGGACCTGGTCAAGCGTGGCCTCGTGCAGGAGGGTGACAACCCGCTCAAGGTGGCCGCCGACCGACTGGTGGCCGACGGCGTCGACGTCCTGCACACGATCGGTGGGGACGACACCAACACGACCGCGGCTGACCTGGCTGCCTACCTGGCAGACCACGACTACGGGCTGACCGTCGTTGGCCTGCCCAAGACGATCGACAACGACGTCATTCCGATCCGGCAGTCCCTCGGCGCCGACACTGCTGCCGAGATGGGCGCCCGCTATGCCCAGAACGTCGTGGGCGAGCACAACGCCAACGCCCGGATGCTGATCGTCCACGAGGTGATGGGCCGCAACTGCGGCTGGCTGACGGCCGCCACGGCCCGCAAGTACCGCGACTGGCTCGAGACCCAGGAGTGGGTGGACGGCATCGGCCTGACCCGCGAGGCGTGGGACGTGCACGGCGTCTTCATCCCCGAGGCGGTCATCGACCTCAAGGCGGAGGCGGCCCGGCTCCGGACGGTGATGGACCAGGTCGGCAACGTGACGATCTTCATCAGCGAGGGAGCTGGCGTCTCGTCGATCGTCGCCGAAATGGAGGCTGCGGGGCAGGAGGTGCCCCGCGACGCCTTCGGCCACATCCGGCTCGACAAGGTGAACCCGGGCGCGTGGTTCGGTGCCCAGTTCGCCGAGATGCTCGGTGCCGAGAAGACGCTCGTGCAGAAGTCCGGCTACTACGCCCGCTCGGCGGCGTCGAACCAGTTCGACCTCGACCTGATCCGGTCGATGACCGACCTCGCCGTCGACTCTGCCCTCGCTGGCAAGCCTGGCGTGATCGGACATGACGAGGAGAACGGCGACGTCCTCACTGCGATCGCGTTCGACCGGATCAAGGGCGGCAAGCCGTTCGACATCACCGAGCCGTGGTACGTCGAACTGGTCGAGTCCATCGGCCAGGGCGCACCCGTACCCGCGGAACTCCCCGAGCACTGACCACGAATCCAGCCGTCCGCTGGAACGGCACACCCCCGCGGCCGCGACGACACGTCGTGGGGATGTTCGCGTGCCCCTCATGGTCACGTGTGGTCACCCGAACGGAGGATCCATTCAGATGGCCGTCAGCGCATCCGGCTGACCTTCACCGCATTCGGCGACGGCGCCTCCAGTGCACCCACCCGGCGAGCAGGCGTCCGATCACTGCGCCGATGCCGAGCCCGGTGGCGGCTCCTGACAGCCAGCCGAGGCCCATGCCGACCTTGACGCCGCGTTGGGCGATCTTCTCGGGCACCATCGGTGGCCCGACGAGCTCGGCCATCTCCCCGGGCCCGATCAGCACAGCATCGGGCTCGCCTGCGTCCACCACAGCCGGGCGAGTCTCGACACTGTCGTCGGCGGTCGCCGTCCAGGCCGCGCCCAGCATGACGATCGAGGCGAAGATGTTGAACGCCAGCATCGTCACGATCACCGGGCCAAACACCTGGATCGCCGCGTTGCTGGAGAAGACCTGCGTCAGCCTGCCGGCGAAGAACTGGAGCACGGCGAGCCCGATGCCGCCGAACACCGCCCCCTGGGCGACCTCCCGGAAGGGGCGCCGCTCGGTGGGCAGGGTCATGTAGAGGTACGCGAACAGCAGCCACCCGGTCAGCAGCGACAGGGCGACGCCCGCGACAACCAGCAGCACCGAGCCTGTCGTTCCGTCCAGGGAAACGCCCAGCAGCCGAAGCAGGGCACCGAGCAGCCCGGACGTTGCCGACGAAGCCACGATGGTGAAACCACCGAGAACGAGCAGACCGACCAGAATGGCGAGGTTCTTCAGCAGGTCGAGCACCATCCCCACCAGTCCCGAGCCAGGTGGAGTGATGTCGAACGAAGGCCGCCACATCGCGTCCACGGCCTTGCGCAGGTTGCCGATCCAGCCAGCGCCGGCGTAGGCGGCGGGAAGGATGGCCATCAGGCCGACCGTCCGCCACGCATCGAGCGCGTTCTCCGCCACCGTGACGATCTTCTTGGCCCCATCACCCGAGCCGAGCTGGTCGGTGATCGCTGAGACGGCCAAGTCGAACAGGTCCGGACGCAGCACGGTCACGGTCATGCCCAGCATCGAGAAGCCGAACATCAGCACCGGCACCATCGCGAGCACCGAGAAGTAGGTGATGGCGGCGGCGAACTGGCTGCCGAGTCGCCCGTTGAACCGGTCGAGAGCCCGCAGCAGGTGCGCGACGAACGGGTGGTCCTTGATGCGTTGCACCAGGTCTGCCACGTTGCTCCACCTCTCCTGTCAGTTGCTGATGGCGTACAGGGCCTCCGCCCGCCGCGAGCCTAACGGTTCGGTGGGCTGGTCAGGCGCTGGTCAGTCCTCGTACGCCTCGGGCGACGGGCAGGAACAGACCAGGTTGCGGTCCCCGTACACACCGTCGATCCGAGCGACGGCGGGCCAGTACTTGTCGCCGAAGCCACCCGCCACCGGACCGGTCCGGCGTCCGGCCGGGAAGCCCGCCTCCGTGCGAGTGTACGGGTGCGTCCACTCGTCGGCCGTGACCCGCGCCAGGGTGTGGGGCGCGTGGTGGAGGGGGTTGTCATCCGCTGGCCACTCCCCCGAGGCAACCCGCTCGACCTCGGCGGCGATGGCGAGCATCGCGGTGCAGAACCGGTCGATCTCAGCGAGTGACTCCGATTCGGTCGGCTCGACCATCAACGTCCCGGAGACCGGGAAACTCATCGTCGGGGCATGGAAGCCGTAGTCGACGAGTCGCTTGGCGACGTCATCGACCGTGACGCCCGTGCGCTGCGTCAGCGGCCGCAGGTCGAGGATGCACTCGTGCGCGACCAGACCCCCTTCACCGGTGTAGAGGACGGGGTAGCTGTCCTTCAGCCGGGCGGCAATGTAGTTGGCGTTGACCAGGGCGGTCTCGGTGGCGCGGCGGAGCCCATCAGGGCCCATCAGGGCGATGTAGGCGTACGTGATCGGCAGCACACCCGCGGAGCCGTACGGAGCAGCCGAGACCGGTCCCGGGCTGGTGGCCGGGCCGGCGTTCTCGTCGAGCGGATGGTTCGGCAAGTACGGCGCGAGGTGGGCACGTACGGCCGTCGGCCCCACACCCGGGCCGCCGCCGCCGTGCGGAATCGCAAACGTCTTGTGGAGGTTGAGGTGGCTCACGTCAGAGCCGAAGGCACCCGGCTGGGCGAGGGCGACCAGAGCATTGAGGTTCGCACCGTCGACGTATACCTGACCGCCGGCCGCATGTACCTGCTCACAGATGGCCGAGATGGTGTCCTCGAACACGCCGTGCGTGGATGGGTAGGTGACCATCACGCCGGCCAGCTCTGCTGCGTTGGCCTCAATCTTGGCGGCCAGGTCGTCGAGGTCGACGGAACCATCAGTTGCGGCCTTGACGACGACGACCTTGAGCCCAGCCAGTGCCGCCGATGCAGCGTTGGTGCCGTGGGCCGATGATGGGATCAGGCAGACCTTGCGATGACCCTCGCCGTTGGCCTCGTGGTAGCGGCGGATCGCCAGCAGCCCGGCGAACTCACCCTGGCTGCCTGCGTTGGGCTGCAGCGAGATCCGATCGTAGCCCGTGATCGTGCACAGCCACTCGCTGACCTCAGCGATGAGCTCGGCGTAGCCGGCCGTGTCACTGGCTGGCGCGAACGGGTGCAGGTTGGCGAAGCCGGGGTACGAGATCGGCTCCAGGGCTGCCGTGGGGTTGAGCTTCATCGTGCAGGAGCCGAGTGGGATCATCCCTCGGTCAAGCGCGAAGTCGCGGTCGGCAAGGGTGGTCAGGTACCGCAGCATCGCCGTCTCGCTGTGGTAGGCGTGGAACACCGGATGGGTGAGGAAGTCGAGGTCGCGCTCGTGGCCGGCGAGCCTCACCTCGGTGGCCTCGTCAGACAGTCCGCCGCCCAAGACTTCAGCCAACGCGGCGAGCTGATCCTCCTCGACGCCTTCGCCGATCGACACGACCACCACGTCATCCGACTCGGCGCGGATCAGCAGTCCGCGCTCCGCCGCCTGGGCCACCAAGGCCTGCGCCTGGCCAGGAACCTCGATGGCGACCGTGTCGAAGAAGTGGTCGTGACGCACCGTCAGCCCGGCATGCCTGGCCGCGCCCGCGACCCGGGCTGCATCGTGATGGATGCCCAGAGCAATGTCGCGCAGAGCAGCAGGACCGTGGTACACGGCGTACATGGCGGCTGTCACTGCCAGCAGTACCTGAGAGGTGCAGATGTTGGAGGTCGCCTTCTCCCGGCGGATGTGCTGCTCGCGGGTCTGCAACGCCAGCCGGTACGCGGGTGTGCCGTCGGCGTCGACCGAGACACCGACGAGCCTGCCCGGCAGCTGCCGCTCCAGCCCTTGGCGCACCGCGATGTAGCCCGCGTGCGGGCCGCCGAAGAACAGGGGCACGCCAAAGCGCTGCGTGGTCCCCACGGCGATGTCGGCACCCCAGGATGCGGGCGACTCCACCAGGGTGAGCGCCAACAGGTCACACGCGGCCACGACCAGCGCACCGTTGGCGTGGGCCAGGTCGCAGACCTCGCGCAATGCGCCGGGCGTGCGGAGCCGGCCGTCCGCCCCTGGCACCTGGAGCACCACGCAGAAGGCGTCATGGGACCGCAGCGCGTCCGTGAGCGGCTCCCCCGCCACGACGACGTCGATGCCGAGGGCCTCCATGCGCGTACGAAGGACAGCCAGGCTCTGCGGAAGGATCGTCTCCTCCACCAGACACACCGACCCTTTGGGGGTGGCTCGGCGGGCCAGTGCGACTGCCTCGGCGACAGCGGTGCCCTCGTCAAGCAGTGACGCACCCGAGGTCGGCAGCCCGGTCAGGTCCGCGACCATGGTCTGGAAGGTGAGCAGCGCCTCAAGCCGACCCTGGCTGATCTCCGGTTGGTACGGGGTGTAGGCGGTGTACCAGGCCGGGCTCTCCAGAACGTTGCGCCGGATCACCGGTGGGGTGATGGTGCCGTGGTAGCCAAGCCCGTACATCGGGACCTTGACGACGTTGCGCTCCGACAGCTCACGAAGCCGGTTCAGTACTTGCGTCTCAGTGCGCGCTTCGGGCAGCGCAAGGTCATTGCTGACGCGGATCCCGGCCGGGATGGCCGTGGCAGTCAGCTCGTCGACCGACTCAACCCCGATGACGCGGAGCATCGACTCCACATCGTCGCGGGTGGGTCCGACATGGCGGTCGACAAAGGCGGTCAACGTTCCTCCTGCAGGTGGTCACGCGCACACGCGCGCGTGACCAAACCTACGCGGTCGCGCCCAGCCCGGGCCAACGCGGGGCGGGCCAACTCAAGGCCAGCAGGCTTCAGCCTGCGAAGCGTGCCTTGCGACGTGCTGCGAGCTCGTCCATGGCGACATGCTCGTCGGCCGCCCGCTCGGTGGGCAGTTGGGCGAGGGTGCCTTCAATATCACGCCAGACACCGCCCAGGGCGATCCCGAACATGCCCTGCCCACCCTTGAGCAGGTCGACAACCTCGAAGTCAGAGGTGCACTCGTAGACCGACACACCATCGCTGAGCAGGGTGACCTCGGTGAGGTCCTGCACTCCGCGGGCACGGAGGTGGTCGACTGCCGTACGGATCTGCTGCAGCGAGACACCAGCGTCGATGAGCCGCTTGATCACCTTCAGCAGCAGAATGTCGCGGAAGCTGTAGAGCCGCTGCGTGCCGGAACCCGTGGCCGGGCGGATCTCTGGGACGACCAGACCCGTACGCGCCCAATAGTCGAGCTGGCGGTAGGTGATGCCAGCTGCGTTGCAAGCGACGGGACCACGGAAGCCGACATCGTCGGGCAGCGGCGAGTAGTCGCCCTCGAAGAGCAGATCCTGCGTCTGCGGCGAGCGCTCCTGCTGCTGCGGGTCCACGGGGGCCTCAATTCAAGAAAGGAC
>Ga0116181_1004053_pt1 | contig 11195 bp, 16 predicted proteins | sample AD_UKC075_MetaG_FD_89752 | JGI IMG/M metagenome (GOLD analysis project Ga0116181, IMG submission 89752) | Active sludge microbial communities of municipal wastewater-treating anaerobic digesters from USA - AD_UKC075_MetaG | ecosystem: Engineered > Bioreactor > Anaerobic > Digestate | place: USA...
AGATAGCCGACCTCGATGCCACGGCTCGTCCAATGCGCGACAGCCGCTGACGTGCCGTACTCGGCGTCGTCGGGATGCGCAACGACGACAAGGATCCGCCGGACGTCGGCCTCGTTGAACAACTCGAGCTGCGGTGCGTTCTCCATGGACCTCACCCTACGTCGCAGCGATCCAGGCGGGACGCTGTCTACGCGGTTTTGTCAGTGGCCGCCCGTAGGGTCGGAATCGAGCAAGTCCGAGGCGACACCCTCTCGCTTGCCGATACTATCGAGAAGGGTTAGTATTGTCATGATCCTGTCCTTCAAGAACAGGGAGACTGAGGAGGTCTGGAACCGCGAACGAGTGCGTTCGCTCGGACCTGATCTGCAACGGGCGGCACAGAAGAAGCTTCGACTTCTCAACGCCGCATCAGAACTGAACAGCTTGCGGGTGCCACCCGGCAACCGGTTGGAGAAGCTGACCGGAGACAGGCTTGGTCAGCACTCGATCCGCATCAACGACCAGTACCGGATCTGCTTCTACTGGACCGGACAGGGGGCGTCGGATGTGGAGATCACCGACTATCACTGAAGGAGGTTCAGGTGACGAGTACGGCACACGCGCCGATCACGCCCGGCGAGATCCTGCTGACCGAGTTCCTCGACCCGCTGGGTATCTCTCAGTATCGGCTCGCGCAAGCGACGGGGCTCTCTCAAACCCGGATCAGCGAGATCGTTCGGGGACGGCGGTCCATCACCACAGACACCGCCCTTCGCTTGTCCAAGGCGCTAGGAGTCGACGACCGGTTCTGGATCAACATCCAGACGGACTACGACCTGGAGGTCGCGCGAGACCTGCATGCGGACGACCTGGCGCGGGTCATCGAGCTGGTCGCGAGCTAATCCAGATCCGCCATGTCCACGGCACTGTCATCCGCAATCTCCTGGGCCCAATCTGCGTCGTTCCCCAGATCCCGGAGCAGCGCGTCGACATCCTCGCTTCGAACCCAGCGGGCGTGGCGCGGAATGATCTCGGCGACCGGCTCTCCGTGATCGGTGATCGTGAAGGTGGTTCCGGACTTCACCTCGTGCAGCATTCGTGTGGGGTTCTGACACAGTTCGCTGATGCTGATCGTGTTTGGCATGTCGACCTCCTGTAAATGATTCTCTGCTTGACCTAGGCACGTTCGACGATGTGGCGGGTGCTTAACTGCCCGTTATGCCACGACCTGCCAGCGCCGTGTCCAGCGCGAGTTGGCAGAGGTCGTTGCCGCTGAGGCCGGGCCAGCCGTGGACGGCGTCGGCCCACCGCGCCGGGATGGCGGAGGCGCCGTAGCGGGCGCCGAGCAGCGCCCCGGCGATGGCCGCGATGGTGTCGGTGTCGTCGCCGATCGCGACCGCCGTCTGGAGCGCCGCCTCCAGGTGGGCGGTGCCGTCGAGGTGGCGCGTCGCGTGGATCGACGACCATGCCGCCTGGAACGCGCTCACCGTCCAGCCGTTGGGCGAGAAGCTGTTCGGGTTCGACGACTCGGCCTCGTCGATCCACGCCTCCCACCGGTGCGCCGACTCCTCGGGGAGGAGGTCCAGCCCGCCCCGGACATCGAGCTTCGCCATGAGGACCGCGACTCGCACGGCCTCCGACCACAGCACGCTGGACTCCACGCAGAGCACGTGCGCATGAGTCAGCGACGCCGCGTTGGCCGCGGCCTCCGCGCCGTACTCTCGGTCGTACAGCGAGACGAGTCCGACGACGCCCGTGCGCATCAACGCCCCATTGCCCGCGCGATCGCCGAGGGCAAAGGAACGGGAGACCTCGGTCATCCGGAGGGCCAGATCGGGGCCGGGGGTGACGCCATCGAGCACGTCGCGGGTCAGGTTGCCGATGTCGGACGCGCCCCATTCGCGCCACTCGAGGAACCGCGCGGCGACGGCGTCGAGGCCCGCGTCGGTGTTCAGGTTCCCGCCATCGGCGGTGACCAAGGCGATGCACGAGGCCATCTGGGTGTCGTCGGACCACTCGCCGGGCTCGTACGGTCCGAGACCTCCGCCGATCATCCCCGCGGTCCCCATGAGGATCCGGGGACCGAACTCGTAGGGGACGCCGAGGGCATCGCCGACGGCCTGGCCCAGCAGGACGCCGGACGCGCGGTCCTTCTGGGCCTCGGTGAGGGTGATCGTCATGGGCCCAACCCTACGGGCGGAGGAACTCGGGGACCGCCTGCTTGGGGCGGCCGATGATGGCGCGGTCGCCGTCGGGGTCGTGGCGGATGAGGATCGGGCGCTGCAGCAGCTCCGGGTGCTCGGCCAGCGCGGTGACGACCTGGTCGGGGGTGCGGACGTCGTCGTCGGTCAGGCCGAGCTTCGCGAAGTTCGGGTCGCGGCGCACGAGATCCGTGGGGGAGTCGGGGAACAGGGCGACGAGGTCGCGCAGTTGATCGACGGTGAGCGGCTGCTTCAGATACGGAACCACCTCGAACGACCGGTCCGACGCCTCGAGGTTCTCGAGCGCCGCACGCGAGGTGGAGCAGCGGGGATTGTGGAGAATGGTGAAGTCAACGCTCATCGGGCCATTGTCCTCTGCGAACGGCGGGACGGAAAGCGCTGGGGAGGAGCGGTCCCTAGACTTGCCGCTATGGCGAAGACGCACCCGCACATCGAGTCCCCGAGCGCGGAGCAGTTGGCCGCGCTCGTCGAGGGGCGACCCGCGCCGTTGATCGAGGTGTACCTCGGGCTGCACCGCCTGATCATCGAGGCGCTTCCTGACGTGGTGAACTCCGTCGACACCGTCGACGCGAGCGTCGGCTACGGCGCCCACCAGTACGGATACAACGGCTGGGGCATGGCGGCGGTGACGCCGTTCGCGAAGTGGGTGTCGCTGACCCTCCTGCACGGGGCCGACCTCGCCGACCCCGACGGGCTGCTCACCGGCACGTCGAAGATGCGGCACGTGAAGCTGACGCACCCCGATGAGCTGGCTGCCAACCGCGATGCGATTGTCGCGCTGGTGCGTGCGGCGTCGACGCTGCATTAGGCGATGGTCGGGGACGCCATCTTGTTGGAGAGCGACGTACCGTCACAGTCCAAGTCTTGTGATGCCGAGGAGAGTGACCCATCAGCATCTTGAAATTCCGCTGACCAGCACGTGTGCCAGGCTTCCAGAGTGAGGAGTTCGAGGGCGCTCGCGATGTCGGCGGCGAAATCGTCGTCCAGATGGACGGATCCCTCGAGCGCCATGCGTAGATCCTGGCCGGTTCTTCGGCCCGCAGGTGGGGCGGCACCATGAACTCTCCTCATGGGCCCAGTATGTCTGATCTCAGATCGGGTCTTAAGGTTGCGTGGGGATGAGGCGGGGGATCAGCCGGACGAAGACCACCATGACGACGAGCTCCACGAGCGTCTGGGTGACGACGACCAGCGGCGCGAGCGCGAAGCGATCGGGGAGGGCGAGCACCAGCGGCAGGACGACCAGCGAGTTGCGCGTGGCGCCGCTGAACACGACCGCCCGGCGGCCCGGCGCGTCGAGGCCCGCGACCCTGCCCGCCGCCATGCCGACGGGCACCATAACCGCGGCGAAGGCGACATACACCGGCACGGCCAGCAGGAGCGAGCCCAGCCGCGCGCCGACGCCCGCGATCTGCGACGCGACGACGACCGCCAGGGTGAGCATCATCAACGGCACCATCGCGCCCAACACGACCTCCTGCACGCGGCAGCCCCACCGGGTCCGCGCCGCGGCCACCTGGGTCAGGCCCGCCGCCGCCAGAGGCAGCGCGATGAGCAGCAGGAACGCCTCGACGAACGGCGCGAGGTCGACGGCGGCCACGAACTCCGCACCGACGAACGCCCACAGGTAGGCAGGCAGGAGCGCCATCAGGAACGTCGCGTAGAGCAGCAGGCCCAGAACGGGGTTGATCGCCGACTCGGCGGGGTGCGCCACGCCGGGCAGCGCCACCCCCGCGCCGGCGCCGACGGCCAGCGCGGCAAGATAGAGCGGCACCTGATGCCGCTCCACCCGCTCGATGAGGGTCCGCATGGCGCTCATTGTTTCGCTGTTATGGCCCGGGCCCAAGTCTGTGGGGAAGGTCACGGCCTTTCGACACGGGCGCCGCGACTTCGTGGGGCGGCCCGGCTCACGGAGCGGGTCGGCGGTCGATCAGCTCGCGGGAGAGCATCGTCGCCCCGGCGACGGCGGCGGGCATCGTGACGACGGCGCCCAGCGGGATCAGGAAGCACAGCTGGGTAGCGATCCCGAAGCCGAGCACCCGCCAACGCCCGGCCGCGATGAGCTGCGCGCGGCGGGCGTCGTCGAATTCGCGTGCGTCGAAGGCGCGCGCCATGAGTTCGCGGGCCAACAGGCTCCCGGTGAGCGCGACACCGACCACCGCGGCCAAGGCGCCGCCGACCACCGGGATGAAACCCAGCACCGCGACGACCAACGCGACCCCGATGCCCCGCAGGACGAACCCGACGCCGCTGACCACCGCCCGCCACAGGCTCACCGAGCCGTTGGGCAGCGGCGGGCCGAGCACCTCCTCCGTCTCGCGATGGATGCGCTCGTAGAACGGCTCGCCGATGATCAGCGTGAGCGCCGTGAAGGTGACGACGGCGAGCGCCGCGGCGGCGCCGAAGAACACGACCCCGAGCGTGAGCCGCAGCGCGGCTTGGAGCCAGCCGGCCCACCCGTCGGCGAAGTGCGTCGACCAGTCGACGACGCGGGGGAGGCTCACGCCCCACGCGGTCAGCGTCCCGGCGAGCACGACGAACGCGATGGCGGCGGGAACCAGCCCCAGCGCCATCGTGCGGCGGCGCCGTCGCCACATCCCGAACCCGCCGAACAGCAGCCCGGCCCCGGCGAAGATCTCACTCAGCATTCCACCAGCGTAGAGGCGGACTGCGCGTGACGGTGTTGCCAGGCTCGGCGGACGTGGGAAGCTGGGGCATGGCCGTCGACCTCGCATACGATCCTGCAGATCCGACCCTGGCGCGCATCCGCGAGCTGGCGCTCGCGTTTCCGGGGGCGAAGGAGAAGGTGTCGGTCGGGCACGCCGCGTTCTACACGACGAAGGTCTTCGCCTGGTACGGCATGTCGCACAAGGTTGAGGGTGTGTGGCACCGCGTGCGACAGTCGGTCAGCGTGCTGCTCCCCGAGGACGAACGCCTGTCCCTGTTGGGCCGCGACGACGTCTACCTCCCGGGCTACATCGGCCCCTTCGGCTGGATCGGGCTGCGCCTCACCGACGACACCGACTGGGTGGAGATCGCCGAACTCCTCGAGGAGTCGTACCGGAACACGGCCCCGAAGAGGCTCGTCGCGCAGCTCCCCTGAGCTCGCCCGACCCTTGTGGTCGCCCGGCGCGAGGCGAATACTGGCCGGTGGAAGGAGAACACCATGCAGAGGATCGTTCCCAACATCTGGAGCACCCGGAACGCCAAGGAGATGGGCGCGTTCTACGCCGACGCCCTCCCGGACACCGAGTTCGAGGTCGAGTCGCGGTATCCCGAAGAGGGGCTGCTGGACTTCCAGCAGGAGTTCGCCGGGCAGCCGCTGACCGTCACCGTCATGGTCGCGGGCACGAGGCTCACGCTCATCAACGCCGGCGACGAGTTCCGCCCGACGCCGGCAATCTCGTTCATGCTCAACTTCGACCCCGCGCGGTTCGGCGGATCGTCCCCGGACGCGGTGGCCTCCGCGACGATCACCCTCGACCGGACCTGGGACGCGCTCGTCGAGGGCGGGATCGTGCGGATGGAGCTGGGGGAGTACCCGTTCGCCGCGCGCTACGGCTGGGTCGAGGACCGCTACGGCGTCAACTGGCAGCTCATGCTCACCGATCCGGCGGGCGAGCCGCGGCCCTTCGTCGTTCCCGCCCTGATGTTCGGCGGGCCCGCCCAGGACAAGGCGGCGCAGGCCGCGGACTTCTACGTCTCGCTGTTCTCGTCCCTGCCCGGGGGAGCCGCCGTCGGGAACCGGTTCCCGTACGGCGTGCCGACCGGCCCGGCGAGCGCCGAGGCGCTGGCGTACGGGGAGTTCCGGGTGGGCGACCAGTGGTTCATGGCCACCGACTTCGGCGCCGACCACGCCTTCGCCTTCTCCGAGGGCGTCTCGCTGGAGGTCCAGTGCGAGGACCAGACGGAGATCGATCGCCTGTGGACGGCGCTCTCCGCCGTCCCCGAGGCGGAGCAGTGCGGCTGGCTCAAGGACCGCTACGGCGTCAGCTGGCAGATCGTTCCGACGGACATGGCCGAGCTGATGGCCCGCCCCGGCGCCTTCGAGCACATGCTGGAGATGAAGAAGCTCGTCATCGCGGACTTCTGACTCCCGCTGGTTGAGCCGGGCGGTGAGGCACGAGCGCCCGAGTCGAGATCACCCGGCGTGAAGCACCCGCGCGAAGACATCGGCGTCGACGTTGCCCCCGGTCAGCGTCAGGCCGACGGTCCGGCCGCGCAGGGTCTCTCGCTCCTGGAGCGCGGCGGCGAGGGCCGCGGCGCCCGCGCCCTCGGCGACGTTGTGGGTGTCGGTGAACAGGATCCTCATGGCGCCGGCGACCTCGGCGTCGGTGACCTGCACGATGTGGTCGAGGTGGGGGATCAGGATGTCGAGGGCCTCCTGATCGGCGACGCGCACCGCCATGCCGTCGGCGATCTCGGTGCTGACCGGCGAGGCGACCACGCGGCCCGCGGCGAGCGAGTCCGCGTAGGTCGTCGCGAGGCTGCTCACCACGCCGACGATCCGCACCTCGCGCCCGAGCGCGAGCTTCGCGGCGATCGCCGAGCACGCCCCGGACCCCAGGCCGATCGGCACGTACACGACGTCGAGCCGCGGCACGGCGCGGAGGAACTCCCACCAGTAGGTGGCCACGCCGCTGAGGAGGTCGGCGTGGAAGCTGGGCACCATGTGCGCGCCGCGCTCGGCGGCGAGCGCGCCCGCGTGCTCGCGTGCCTCCTGGAAGTCGTCGCCATGCTCGATCAGCTCGGCGCCGAGGGAGCGCATGGCGGCGTTCTTCTCGACGGAGTTGCCGCGCGGGACCACGATCGTGCAGCGCACGCCGTGGCTGCGGGCCGCCCAGGCGATCGACTGGCCGTGGTTGCCGCGGGTGGCGCTGATGACCTCGGCGGGGAACTCCCCGCTCTTGGCGAGGCCGGCGAAGTAGGTGAGGCCGCCGCGGATCTTGAACGCGCCGACAGGGGTGTGGTTCTCGTGCTTGACCCAGCAGTCCGCGCCCAGCCGCTCGCTCAGCAGCGCCCACCGGTACTGCGGCGTCGGCGGGAACTCGCGGTAGACGACCTCGGCGGCCGCCTCGATCTCAGAAAGGGTGGGGAGCACGGACAAGGCCATGCGCCGCATCCTATTGGTCTTGGCGTTCGGCGATTGATTTCGACACGGGCACGGCGCTTCGCGCGTGCGCCCGGCTCAACCAGCGGGAAGGGGCTCAACCGGCGTCGATCAGCTTTCCGCTCTTCGATAGCTCCGGGTCCGTGCAGGAGGACAGGTCGAAGCAGCAGGGACGGCGCTTGCCGTTGCGGAGCTTGTCGATGCTCACCTCCACGCGGCGCTCGCGCGTCTGCGGGTTCTTCGTCGCGCCGACCCAGCGCACCCACTCCCAGCGCGCCATCGGGGTGATGTCGTCCCAGGTCTCGGCCAGGTCCGTGGCGTCGTCGAGCGCGGCGCGCAGGTCGTCGGGGACCGACGGCTCCGGCCACGCCTTCGTCGGCGTCAACTCCACCGTGACCGCGCCGTCGCCCAGAGCGGCGGCCAGGTCCGCGTCGATCGCCAGCCAGTGCCCGCGCCGGCCGTCCGGCTCGACGACCGTCTCCAGCGCGCGCCCCTCGATGGTGCCGACGACGGCGACCTGCCCGCGCGACGGCAGCCCCGCGCTGGCATCCGCGGGAAGCCGCACGATGGTGCGGTCGCCGATCCGCTCCAGAACCCCGTCGAACCCGATCGTTGCTGCAGCCATACCTATCACCCACCTTCGCCGTCTCCGTGTGGACCAACCGTAGGCGCGAGGAACAAGATCGCCAAGACCTGCCCGCCGACCGTGCCCCGATCAGCGGGCAGGGTCATGTCTATCTGGGAGCGGATCAGGCGCTTCCCGCCGGAGACGCTCGGCAGGTCGAGGCCTGTGCCCGGGCTAGAGGCGACCAGTTGCGCTTAAGTACCTTCACGCTTAGGCCGAGACTCAGCGGCAACCCGCTCGTCATAGAGCGAGTCGGAGATAGTGACGAGTGGGACAATCAACACGTATGTGAGAAGCACCACGATCACGCCGAGCACCACCCATGCGAGCCAGACCCGACCCTCGGCGAACCCGGCAAGCACCACGAGAACGATGCATTCCGTCAACACCGCTATGGATGACGTTGCACCCATCAAAAGGATGGAGCTGCGAACAGAGCCACGGCGTGAGTAAACGGGGAGCGCGAAGCGCGCCTCGATCACCAAGGCCAACGCCAGCACTGGGATGACCTGGGCAGTCACGATCCAGAAGTCGTGGGGTGCGGTGTCCATGCAGCCACGCTAGCGAACGTCGCGCTCGGCACAGCGCCACACCGGCTCGCCGTCCACGGCAGCAGGCTCCGCCCTAGGCTACGAGCGCAGGTGCGGAGCGGCCGCCTGCCTGACGGGCTCTGCCAGCGTCGACGTGCCCGTCCACCGTCGGGCCTGATCGCGCTACAGCTTCGGGTTGGGCGACGGGTCGCTCGGGCCGGACTGGTTGCCGCTCGGCACGTTCATCGACGGCGAGTGGTCGTACGGGCCGCCGTCGTTGCCGCCGGGGCTTCCGCCGCCGTCCCCGTCCCCGCTGGGCTCTGGCTGTCCGCTGCCGGGGCTACCGGAGCCGGACTCGCCGGGCTGCGGCGATCCCGATCCCGAGCCCCCACCCTGCTGCGGCGAACCCGAACCCGATCCGCCCGAGGCCGGGGACGGGATGGGCTGCGGCGCGTCCACCAACGGCTGGTTCTGGAACACGAGGATGGCGAGCAGAAGGGCCAGCGCGGCGATCAACGCCATCAGCAGGAAGGACACGAGGATGGTGATCCAGCCCGCGCGATCCCGGCGGCCCGGCCAGGCGAGGGGCCACACGCGGGTCGGGCCGTGAGCCGTGTCGTCGATCCAGTGCAGCCGGTAGTCGGGGCCTGACGGCGCGCCCAGCGGCGCGGACGTGGAGAGGTCGATCGCCTGCAGCACGCGCTCGGCCTCGCGGGCCGCGGCGGCGGATCCGTCGAAGGCCAGCGCGACCCAGGGGGCGAGCGGGGCGTGCCCGTCCAGCGTCGGGTCGTCCTCCTCGCCGCGGAACCGGACCTGCATCAGGCCCTCGTCCTGGTCCTGCCCGCCGCGGGCGACGACGGTGTCGATGTGCATCGCGTTGATCTCGCCGGAGAACCGAGAGCGGGCCGCCGGATCCTTCGCGGCCCCCGCCGACAGCAGCATCAGCAGCGTCGCGTCCCCGCCGTCCTCGTGCGCGACGAAGGCGGTGCCCGCGGGCGTGGAGGTGACCCGGGCGTCGAGCCAGAAGTCGCCGACCTTCACCGGGTCGTCGTCGAGCAGCGGGAAAAGGGCGGCCGACTCCGGCCGCCCCTCCGGGGCGCTGGTCTCGTCATCGCTGCTCATCGAGCACTATCGAACCACATCGCGCAAGCAGCCCACCCGCGTGGCGCGTTCCGGGGGACGCTGGGGGTGGGGCGCTATCGTTGGCGGCGGACCACGTCCCCGGAACACCAGAGGAGACCGCGTGAGCACGACGCCCGATGCCCAGCTGCCGACGACCGTCGCCGATGCCGCGAAGCTGCTGGGCCAGGCCATCAGCCAGGTGCAGCGCGTGATCGTCGGTCAGGAACACATGGTGCAGCAGCTCATGGTGGCGCTGCTCGCCAAGGGGCACTGCCTGCTCGAGGGCGTCCCCGGGGTGGCCAAGACCCTTGCCGTGAGGTCGTTCGCGACGGTGGTCGGCGGCGACTTCGCGCGCATCCAGTTCACGCCGGACCTCGTGCCCTCCGACATCGTCGGCACGCGCATCTACTCCGCGACGGCGGAGTCCTTCGAGATCGAGCTCGGCCCGGTCTTCGTGAACTTCGTGCTGGCAGACGAGATCAACCGCGCGCCCGCGAAGGTGCAGTCCGCGATGCTCGAGCTCATGGCCGAGAAGCAGGTCTCGATCGGCGGCAAGACCTACCCGGCGCCCAAGCCGTTCATCGTGATCGCCACCCAGAACCCCGTCGAGTCCGAGGGCGTCTACCCGCTGCCCGAGGCGCAGCGCGACCGCTTCCTCGTCAAGGTCGACGTCCCGTACCCGCGCGGCAACGAGGAGCTCGAGATCCTGCGCCGGATGAGCGTCTCGCCGCCGGAGGCGGAGCGCGTGCTCGACCCCGTCGTCGTGCGCCACCTGCAGGACATGGCGAGCAACGTGTTCGTGCACAACCTCGTCGCCGAGTACATCGTGCGCCTGGTACTCGCGACCCGCACCCCGGCCGACTTCGGCATGCCCGACCTCACCGGCGTCATCCAGATCGGCTGCTCCCCGCGCGCCACGCTCGGCCTCGTCGCCGCCGCGCGCGCGCTCGCGCTGATCAACGGCCGCGACTACGTGCTCCCCACCGACGTCCAGGCCGTGGCCAAGGACGTCATGGCGCACCGCATCGTCCTCGGCTTCGACGCCGTCGCCGACAACGTGCTCACCACCGACGTCGTCGACCGGATCCTCGCCATGGTGCCCGCGCCGACCCCGGTGTGGAATCAGGAGCAGCGCCAGGCGAGCCACGGCCAGCACGCGCACCAGCCCGGTCGCGGCTAGGTCAGATGGCGCAGCCGGGATTCACCTACGACGGCCCCCCTCAGGGGCCGCCGATGGCGATGCCCGGCCCCGAGGGCGCCGAGTGGTCGGTGCTGCGCGAGCCGAAGGGGCCGACGGTGCCCCTCAACAAGCTCGCGCCCGAGGCCGCGCTCCGCCGCCTGGAGCTCACCATCGTCCGACGCCTCGAGGGCTTCCTCCACGGCGACCACCTCGGCCTGTTGCCCGGCCCCGGCTCCGACACCAACGACGCCCGCGTCTACCAGCCCGGCCAGGACGACGTCCGCCGCATGGACTGGGCCGTCACCGCCCGCACGACGGTTCCGCACGTCCGCGACACCATGGCCGACCGCGAGCTGGAGGTCTGGGCGCTGCTCGACGTCACGCCGTCGATGAACTGGGGAACCGAGGGCATCACCAAGCGCGACCT
>Ga0116181_1004057_pt1 | contig 11191 bp, 7 predicted proteins | sample AD_UKC075_MetaG_FD_89752 | JGI IMG/M metagenome (GOLD analysis project Ga0116181, IMG submission 89752) | Active sludge microbial communities of municipal wastewater-treating anaerobic digesters from USA - AD_UKC075_MetaG | ecosystem: Engineered > Bioreactor > Anaerobic > Digestate | place: USA...
CAATCGGCGTCGAGTGCTCCGCGCAAGGTCATCTCAGCCGTGTTCATCGCCGTCATCGGCCTCCTGTTCGCCCTGGGGATCGATGACACCCAGACCGGCTGCAAGGTGTTCCGCCGGCACGTCCTGGCCGAGGTGTTGCCGCGGCTGCGCGAGCAGCGCTTCGCCTTCGACCTGGAGTTCTTCGTGGCCGCCCGCGCGGCCGGGATCCGCCGGATGGCTGCGGCCCCCGTGGCCATCCAGACCCGGCTGGCCGGCTCGACGGTGGGTCGCGCCGCCGTCACCCGCACCCTCGGCGACGTCCTGACCGTGCTGGCCCGCCTGCACTTCTCACCCACCTACCGCCACGTCGCCCCCGCCACGGGCGGGGCGGGCGCCACCCGCGCCAAGAGCGGTGCCACCGGTGCGAACGGTGCGAGCGCCGCCCTGGCTGCCGTCGTGTCCGGCCCGAGCCTGAAGGCGGCGTGACGTGCGGATCCTCATCGTGACGTGGCGCGACCTGGCCCACGAGGCCGCCGGGGGCGCCGAGGTCTACACCGAGAAGGTCGCCGCCCACTGGGCCCGCGCGGGAATCGACGTGACGGTGTTCGCCGCGGCGGTCCCCGGTGCTGCGGCCGAGGAGGTCGTCGATGGCTATCGCGTCGTCCGCGCCGGGGGCCGGTTCACGGTCTATCGGGCGGCCCGCCGGTGGTGGCGGCGCCAGGGCCGGTTCGAGGGCTTCGACCTGGTCATCGACATGATCAACACCGTCCCGTTCCGCGCCCACCGGTGGATCACTGAGGTGCCGACCGTTGCGTTTGCCCACCAGACCTGCGAGGACATCTGGAAGTACAACGCACCCAAGGGTGCCGCCGCCCTCGGCCGCTACGTCCTCGAACCGCGCTGGCTGCGGGCCTATCGCGGCCTACCGACCATGGCGGTCTCGGCGTCCACCCGCGACGCGCTGCGCGACTTCGGGATTGCCGACGTCACCGTCGTCCCCGAAGGCATCGACCCCCCCGAGCTTGTCAGCCTGCCCGCCAAGGAGCAGCGCCCGACGATCGTGTGGTGCGCCCGGCACGTGCCCTACAAGCGCCCGATGGACCTCATCGAGGCGGCCACCCGCCTGCAGGTCACTATCCCCGACCTGCAGGTGTGGATGATCGGCGGTGGGCCGCTCCTGGCGGAGGTGCGGGCCGCGGCCCCCGCCGGCATCGAGGTCCTCGGTCGGGTGAGCGAGGAGGAGAAGCTCGACCGAATGGCCCGCGCGCACGTCCACGTGGCCACGAGCCTGCGCGAGGGATGGGGGCTCGTGGTCAGCGAGGCCGCCGCCCTCGGCACGCCGACGGTCGCCTACGACGTCCCCGGGCTGCGCGACTCCACGTATGCCGCCGGCGGCCAGGTCGTGCCCCCGGCGCCCGACGCGCTCGTCGCGTGGTTACCGTCCGCCTTGCGCGCCGCGATGGCACACCCGATCAGCCCGGTCGCCTACGGCGGTGCGCACCCCTGGGAGTTCGTCGCCGCGCAGGTGCTGTCCGTGGCGTTGACCAAGGCCGGCCTGGACGCCCCGACCGGACCGATGTTGTCGGTGGTGCGCAATGCGGCGTGACCTCACACTGCCCGGCGGAACGGCCGCACGGCGAGCCCGCACCCGCGCCGCCCGACTTGTGCACGGCCTCGTCATCGCGACCTTCCTCGCCGCGGCGGCCTGCCTGCTGCTGTCCGGGGTTGTCCGCGCGGTCGGCAACGTCGAGCAGTCCGCGGCCCTCGCGACACTCGGCTACGGGCTCGCCCTGATCGGCATCGCCGTCGGCGTCCTCGGCCTCGCACTTGATCCATCCACCGAATCCGACACCGGTAAGGACACCCCATGAAGATCAGCGTCATCGTCCCCACGCGCAACTCCGGCAGGACGCTCGCCGCCTGCCTGGGGTCCCTGCGTCACCAGACCCATGAGGACGTCGAGGTCATCGTCGTCGACAACCGCTCGGACGATGACACGGCGCCGATCGCCCTGCAGTTGGCCGACATCATCGTCGACCGCGGGCCGGAGCGCAGCGCCCAGCGCAACCGGGGGGCCTGGCTTGCCAACGGTGAGATCGTCGTGTTCATCGACTCCGACATGGTCCTCGAGCCGACCGTGCTGGCCGACCTCGCCGAGACCTTCCAGACCCGTCCCGAGGTCGGGGCGGTCATCATTCCGGAGCGGTCCTTCGGCACCGGCTTCCTCGCCTCCTGTCGGGTCCTGGAGAAGAGCCTCTATGTGGGGCAGGACGACGTCGAGGCCCCCCGGGCGTTCCGCACCGAGGTGTTCGACCTCGTCGGGCGCTGGGACGAGACCCTGACCGCGGCCGAGGACTGGGACCTCGCCGACCGCACTCGCGCCGCTGGCGTCGCGATCGCGCGGGTCTCCTCCTGGATCTGGCACGACGAGGGCAAGATCTCACTGCGAGCCCAGTTCACCAAGAAGCGGTACTACGGTCGGTGGGTGGCCGAGTACCTCAGTCGTTCGCCGGAGGCACGTCGACACCTCGGCCGCCCGGGCCTGTTGTCCCAGGCCCCCACGCTGCTGCGCACCCCGGTGCGGGCTGGCGGCCTGGTCGTCCTCAAGACCGTGGAGACCGCCGGTCTGGTGACCGGCATGCGCAAGGCACGACGGGCCGGTCAGGTCGGCCCGCGCCGGGTCGGCGCCGCGCCCGCCCGCGCCCGGGTCCATGCGCACGCATGACGCGCATCGTTCACGTCATCGCCGAGTTCTCCGCGAAGGAGGCCATGGGCAGGACGATCACGGAGACCGCCGCCCGGGTGCCCGGTGAGCACTATCTGTTAGCCGCCCACATCCACGACGGAGCTGCGGCCTTCGCCGGGGCCGTCGAGGTCGGCGGGCCGATGGAGACGTTTCCGATGGGCCGCAGCGCGCAGCTCGGGGCCGCCCTCACGGCGCTGCGCCCCGATGTCGTGCATCTGCACGGCGGCGCGCTTGCTCCCCTCCTCGCGGCAGGCTCACCGATCCGCGAGCACGCCCACGTCATCACGATGTATGCCTGGCCGCGCCTCCCCCAAGTCCGCCAGCTCGTGCCGCCGGCCTGGGACCGGCCTGGCGGTCCAATGTCGTGCGCCCCCGGGTCGCGGCAACCACGGCACTGACCCCGGGAGTGGTCCACGCGGCGCTACGCCGGGCGGGCACCTCCGTGGTGCTCACCCCTGACCCGGAGGTCTCCCGGCGACTGTCGCTGGGACGGCCCGGATGGCTCCCGATAGGCCGGCGGCAGCGACGCTCCCGACGGCAGGACACTCCCGTCGTCCGGCTGTCGTCGGGGGCTCCGGAAGACGAGCGGCGCGCGGTTGCCGATCGCGAGAAGCCGGTCATCGTGTTCGCCGGTCGTGCCGAGTCGGTCCGGGGCGTCGACACGCTCATCGACGCCTTTCCCCAGGTGCTCGAACACGTGCCCGGCGCCACCTTGAAACTGCTGCTCATCCCCCGGCCCGAGCTCGGGTCGCTCGTCGATCGGGTCGCCGCCGCCGGGATCGCCGAGCGCGTCACCATCGTCACCGACCCGGTGCCCGACCTGCTGGCCGAGCTCGCCGGGGCCCAGGTCGGTGCGTGGCCGTTCAAGTTCGACTACACGACCTCGCCTCCGGCCATGGCGATCGCGGAGGCCCTCTCTGTCGGCCTGCCGACCGTGGCGACGCAGGTCGGCTGCGTACGCGCCGTCATCGAGCCCGACGTCAACGGCCTCACCGTCCCACCCGGCGATGCCCCTGCCCTGGCGACGGCGTTGCTGCGGCTGATCACGGACGCCGACCTCTGGCAGCGACTGGCGGCGGCCGGACCGGCGACCACGCGCCGGCTGAGCTGGAGCCGCGCCGCGGAGGCGACCGACGCGGCATACCGGCGGGCCCTGGGGGCGTCAGCGAGCTAGCCGGGCTCGGCGCCACTCGAGCAGCCCGCCGACGATGAGCGCCAGCAGGACGCCCAGCGATGCGATGGTCGCCGGGCGGAGCAGGCGCCACGGGGTGTACTCCACCACGGTCGCAGCGGAACCGACACGCACGGCGGCCGTCCCAGCGAGGGTGGGCACCGCGGGTATGCCGTCCGCGGCCCAGCCCGCCGACCACTCCTCCGGGATGACCACCCAGCCCGGCTCACCGGCCGCGACGGACCAGGTCGTTGCCGAGGTCTTCGTGAGGCCACCGCTGGCGGTGCTCGGCCGCGGATCGGTCGTGTCGCTGGCGAGCGAGGCGCCGGAATCCGGGGCCAGGACGGCCTCGGTGCCCCACCCCAGGTCGCGGTAACCGGTGACCGCCGCGTCGAGGTCGGCGACCCGGGCCGAGCCCACCCGGCCGACCGCCGACGTCGTGACCCGGTAGAGGGTCATCGTCGGTGAGGTCATCACCCGGGTGATGCCGGGCTGCCCGGCGACCCAGGCGGTCTCCTGCGGCGGGCCGACCCCCTCGGCCACCGCCACGTACTCGACACCCAGGGGGGCCAGCAGCGGGCCGAGCGCCTGGGCGCCGCCGTGCGCCACGATCCGATCCACGTATGCCGTGCGCAGCGAGGTCGAGTCGGTGCGCAGGCCGGGCAGTTCGACGGCATCGCTGACCAGGGTGGGCCGGGCGAAGAACGCGGCCGCCGGAGTCGCCACGGTCCGGCCATCGGTGAAGTCGAAGGGTTGGTAGCCGTGCCAAGGCAGGAACAGCACGGCGCCCTGGCCCGGGCCCATCGCGTCGGCGGCCTGGGTCCAACCGTCGGGATAGTCGCTCGTGCGGACCGAGCCACCGAGGCCCCAGACCAGACCCGAGGCCATGAGCAGAGGCAGCGCGCCCACGACGACGGCCTCGACGGACGCGGCTCGTCTCGGTTGGCGGGCCAGCCACTCCACGCCGCATCCGAAACCCACCGCGCAGGCAAGCACGACGAGGGCGAGCCACTTCTGCTGCTCCCGCATGGCTTCGAAGAGCGGCAGGACGTCGAAGGCCAGGCGATAGACGCCGGCCAAGGGTCCGCTCACGCCGGCCCCAAGCAGCAGCCCGACGACCGCCAGCGCCACCAGCGGTGTGCTCCGGTCGGTCTCCGCGCCCCAACGAGTGCGCAGACCCAGCCCGACGACGAACAGCAGGACCGCCAGCAACACGGCCCCAGGCAGCAGGCCCTCCCCGGGCACCGCCGACTCATCGAACGCGCGCCAGAACCCGCGAAGCGACAGCACGGTGGGCAGCCAACCACCCGGACCGGTGTCGGTGGCATAGGCGTCGAGGTCGGCTTGGGTGACGTTCAGGGTGCGTGTTCCGGTCGCCAAGAGGACGATCGCATACCCGTAGACCAAGCCGCCGGTCAGCACCACCTGGACGGTGCGGACGACGTCCCGCCAGGTCACTCGGGGCAGCAGGGCGACCGCAAGCAGCAGGAGACCCCCCATCCAGGCCAGGTGCGGACTGATGGAGATGGCTAGCGCATACCAGAGCGCTGGGCGCACGGCGACCGACCGGTGCGACCGGCGGGCCTGCAGGGCGGCGGCGAACAGCCAGGGCAGGAGCGCCATCCCGAGCAGCACGGCCACGTGCCCCGCCCGGATCCGGTCGATGACGAACGGGTTGCACACCATCAGCAGCGCGGCCGGGAATGCGCGCCAGCGACCGCCCCCGGCCGCAGCCGCGGCGCCGGCGGCCGCGAGCGGGAAGAACGCGAGGATCAGTAGCCAGGCCGTGGCCGATGGGCCGAGAAGGACCCGCAGTGCGTGGGTCCCGAGACGGAACGGCATCGCGTCGAGTGAGGATCCGGAAAGCCCGAAGACACCTGGGGTGAGCCCCTGTTCGGGCCCGCTGACCCAGTCGAGCAGCAGCAGATAGCCCGGCCGCATCCAGGGGGCGACGACCAGCAGTCCGAAGGCGAGCCCGAGCAGTCCCGCCTCAGCGAGAACCCGTGCCCGGGCGCCGGACGGCTCCGGGCCCTGCATACTCGCCGGCTGCTCGGGGTGCACGGACTGCACGGACTGCTCGGGGTGCTCGGGGTGCACGGACTGTCCCGTGTTCTCTGACTGCCCTGCGCTCTCCGGCGACACTGCGCGACTCCCGCGGGCTGCGATGGACGGCCGAGATGACGGCCAGCTCCAACCCTGCCACGGGGTCGACCGTGGCACCCGACGTGTCGACCGTGACGTGGCCGATCCGCGCCGGCCGCTCGGCGAGCAGCCGCCGGTAACGGGCCTGGATCGCGGCCTGGTCGTGGGCAGGGCGTTCGGGCTTGCGGGCGTGGATCATCGCGTCGGGTGCATCGGGCAGCACGAGGATGTCGGGTCGCGGCACCAGCGCCTCGGCGACTCGGCTCGCCCAGGACCCCGGCCAGGGCGACTCGCGCAGGTCGTAGACATATCGGTCGACCAGGACGATCCGACCCCGCCGCAGGGCCGGGGCGACCGTGCGGCGGTAGCGCCACACGTACTCCGCGGCGTAGTACCAGGCCGCCGCCCGTCGGAGCAGGGGTCGGTCCAGTTCCGAGCCGTCAACCGCTGCGGCGGTGCGCGGCATACCCGAATCGCGGGCCGGGACCTCCCCCGCGCCGGGCGCTGCGACGGGCGTGGCCGGGGCCGGCTCCACGCCCCCGACACGCAGCACCCGGCGGGCCAGGGCGACGCCGGGCAGGTTGCCGCGCGCCATCCCGAAGTAGGCGGACGACGTGGCGAACCCGCCGCCCTCGAGGCGCTCGCGCAGCCGCGCGGCGACGGTGGACTTGCCCGAGCCGTCGGTCCCGACGAAGGCGACGACGACGCCGCGCCCGCGCAGACCAAGCGGGGACGCGTGTCGACCGGCCGGAGCGACGGTATGCCGCGCCCGCCACGTGCTGGCCCACGCGCGTGGTGCGACGGTCGCACGAAGGAGACGTCGCCGAGCCCTGCCCGGGAGCGAGGTCGGCAACGCGGCACCCTCCAGGACCCGGACGACGTCATCGACGAGGGGCGCCCCCAGGCTTGTGCGCCACTCGTTCACCGCGGCCTGGCGCGCGCCATCGGCCGCGCCCTCCCAGGCCGCCCGGGCCTCCTGCACCCGCTCCCGCATCGGCAGACGACCCCGCAACAGCGGCCTCAGCAACAGATCCGCGGCCGCCGCAGCACCCGTCAGCCGCGGCGCCGTGCCCTTCGTCGAGGTGACGAGGGCCGCCGGCACCAGCATGATCGGGCCGACGCGCAGGTCGCCATGAGTGAGGTCAATGACGGCCAGTCCCGTGTCGGCGCGGACCACGAGGCTGGTATGCCGCAGCCGTGCCGGATCGCGAGCGTCGGCGATCGGCGTTGCTGGGAGCTCGCGGCACAGCCGCTCGATCAGGGCCGAGGGATCGGCTGCGCAGGTGCCGCTTCCCGGGCGCCACCAGACGTCGAGATCGGCCGGGCCGGTCTCGATGAGCCAGCCGACGGGGGCTCCCGAGGCCCCTTGCCAGGCCCACTCCACCCCGGCGTCGCACAGGATCGCCACGAGCCGAACCGCCAACTCGACACGGCTCGGCAGGGCGATCCGGGGATCGTCCGCCCGCTCGGACGGCAGGGCGTGGGTGACGGGGGGCATGCCTTCACGGTAGGGGGCCGCGAGTGCCCGGACCGCTCTCCACGAGATGTCCTGAGCACCTCTTGAGCAGTCCTTGAGGTTTGTCGAGCACCCTGTGGAAATGCCGTCAGCCGCCCGTCTTCCGCGCGCGCGGAAGCTCTGGCGCTCGGCCCGGGCCTACCTCGTCGTGTTCGCGATCTCGGCGGTCATCGTCAGCCGGTGGTTCGTCAGCGGGACCTTCATCTCCACCGGCGACATGGGTGCGTTCATCCGGCGCGGGTGGGAGCCCGAGATGTCCTGGGCCTGGAACCACCAGATCAGTGGCGCGGGGTCCGGCGCGCACACCATCGGGCGCGCGTTCGAGTTAGCGCTGATCTCTGTCGTGGGGTTCCTCGGCGGCGACGAGACGCTCGCGCAATGGGTGTTCTACACACTCATCTACGGCGGGGTGGGGGTGGGCGTCGCGTTCGCGGCCCGCGCGGTGGTCTCATCGGAGCCGGCCGTCATCGTTGCCGGGACCTTCGGGGTGATGAACGGGTTCTTCCTGACCCGCTTGCCGAACCCGCTGAACATCATCTCGGTGGCCACCGCCGCGCTCATCACCGGCATCGCGTTGCGCGTCGCCCAGGGCCGCCGGGTCCCGGTCGTGGTGGGCGGGATCGCGCTCATGCCGACCTCGTTCCTCGCGTTCAACCCCCCGATGCTCGTCGTCGCGATTGCGTGGGCCAGCCTCGGAACCGTCATCCTCTCGCTCATCACCGTGGGCCGGCAGGGCACCCTGCGCCTGCTGACGTGGTTGGTCATGGCCATGCCGTGGGCGGTGCTGCTGAACCTGTATTGGCTGATCCCGTTCGCCGGGGTCTACACCGGCGGCGGGGCACCGGAGTCGAACGCCACCTTCACGGACCCGACCAACTGGTCATGGGCGACCATCAACAACACCATCCCCAACATCCTTACGCTGGTGGCCAACTGGGCCTGGTACCTGCCCCAGTACCTGCCGTTCGCCTCCGATCTGGACCAGCCGTCCTGGATCTGGGTGCGCTACGTGCTGCCGACGCTGCTGCTGCTCGTCCCGGTCGTGGCCCTGCGGCTGCACCGCCGGGCCGTCCTGTCGTTGTGGGGAATGGCGGCCGTCGTCGTGTTCCTCGCCAAGGGCATCAACGAGCCGTTCGCCGCGGTCAACCTGTGGCTCTATCAGCAGGTGCCCGGGTTCTGGCTCTTCCGCGAGCCGATGAGCAAACTGGGTCAGTTGTTGGTCGTCTTCTTCGGGATGCTGCTGGCTATCGGCGTGCAGGGTGGGCTCGTCCGGCTCCGCGCCGCCCGAACGCGGCGAGCGACGCGGCATACCAGGGGGCTGGGTCGCCCCGCCCTGAGGCGAGGGTGGTGGCCGGGCGTCCCCACTGCGCTCGCGACCCTTGGCACGCTCGCCCTGCTCCTGTCCCTGGCCTACCCGTACCCGCTCATCACCGGCTCGGTCATCCCCGACGAGCGGCCGATGCAGCCGTCGGCGCACGTCAGGGTTCCGGACTACTGGCGGGCGATGGCGGACGCCATCGACGCCGATCCCCGCGACGGCAAGGTGCTGGTGCTGCCGCTGGACGACTACTACCAGATGCCCACGACCTGGGGCTTCTTCGGCGTCGACAGCATCGCCAACCTGCTGGTCCGCCACCCGGTGGTCCAGCCGAAGCCCGACGGCTACTACGGCGACGTGGCCGGCTTCAAGGCCAACGTCGTGGCGGTCGAGACGGCCCTGAGCTCGGGGGACCTCGAGCCGGTCCCGAGCCTGCTCGATGCGATCGGAGTGTCCGAGGTCATCGTCCGGCACGACCTCGTCCGCGGACTGCCGGGTCGGACCTTTGCGGACGACGCAGTCCTGGCCACGGCGATCGCCCGGGTTCCCGGGCTCACGCGGGTCGTCGACGGCGCCCTCGAGCTTTGGCAGGTCGGCGACGGCTCCAGCGACTCGGTCCGCGTCTACGACCGGACCCTCTCGGTGGCCTCCGACCCCGCCGCGGCCGCTGCCGTGATCGGCACCGTCGGCACGTCCAACGCCGTTGTCCCGCGCAAGGCCGCGGGCCCGGCACCGACGTCGCCGACGGTCAGCGATGCCGCGCAGGTCACCGACGACACGGTGGTGTGGCCGGTGCCAGCGGTGGACTCCGGCGCCCCAAGCCAGACGGTCCAACTCACCGGCGGGGAGTATGCCGTGGGGCAGCGCGCCCGTGCCGCGGCCGTCCTGACGCCGCACGTCTCCGGCCACACCCTGCGCTTCTCGGACCCGACCCGGGTGCGGATCGACGGCGAGATCGTTTCCCAGCGCCCGGATCTCGAGGTGGCGGTGCCCGACGGGTCGAAGGTTGCTGCCGTCGCCGTCGGCGCCCGGACCGTGTCGCTGGACGGGTGGGGCCGCGGCGGGCTTCCGCGCCCGGCCGGGACGGCCGCCACCGACCCGACGGTCACGGTCGGCGCGGCCACCTCGTTGACGGTTCTGGCGCTCCGGGCCGAGCCGGTCAAGGTCACCCCGTTGTCCGATGTGTATGACTGCAACAACTACGAGCCGCGGCCGGCCGGTGAACTGGGCTTGACCAAGCAGCTGCTCGACGACGCCGGCGGACGCATCCTGCGCCTGAGCGCCCAGGACCATGCCGCGTGCAGTCGCATCCAGATCACCGAGGCGAAGCCAGGCAACGTCTATCGGATCCGATTGGAGTATCGCCAGGTCGAGGGCAAGCGACCGCAGATCTGCGTCTGGCAGATGGGCACCGATGGCTGCGACCTGGCACCCCGGGCGCAACTGACCGGCGAGTGGGTTCCCTACGAGCACGTCGTCACCGTCGAGGACGTGGCCGAGGGAGTGCAGCTCGTCCTGCACGCGGAGGTCGGCGAGCGGCTGCTCGGGCGCACCGTCACCGACTACCGCAACATCAGGATCGAGGCCCTGACCCCGATCCAGACGTCCACGATCTGGCCCCCGGCGGTGCCCCAGACCCGGGTGACGCTCCCCGCCGGCGCGCACGTCCTGCAGGTGAGCGGGGGTCCCGCCGGGTCGGTGCTGTCGGCATTCGAACCCGTGCAGGACTGCTTCCGCAACGACGACCAGACGATGGCCGAGGCGGGGTTGGGGGCGCAGATCACGGGTGATCCGGACAACCCGCAGATCGTTCTCTCGGCCCGCGACCACATGGCGTGCCTCGGGGCGACCATCCCCGACATGGGGGGAGCGTCGCTGTACGAGCTGTCCTTGGAAGCCACCAGCCTGGCGTTGCGGGACCCGAAGTTCTGTCTCTACCTGCGCGGTCCGGATGCGTGCACGAAGATTCCGGCCGGCGGCCCCTGGAAGGACTGGACGCGCTACGAGACGCTTGTCTCGCCCGATCCGGCGGCTGTCGAAACCCGCCTCTACCTCTATGGCCGCCGGGACCTCAAGGCCCAGGAGGAAGCCCAGGTCGGCTACCGCGACGTCCAGGTCCGCCCGGTCGCCTCCCCTGTGTCGGTCGTCCTGGTGCGTGAGCCGACCTCCTCGCCCGACGCCCTCAAGACCGCGCGCACGTCGTCCGTCGCCTATGACCGGCTGACCCCGGCGAGCCTGTCGGTATCCGGGGCGGGCGCAGGCGCGGGCGCAGGTACCGGCCGCATGCTGGCCCTCACCGAGACCTACGCCTCCGGCTGG
>Ga0116181_1004061_pt1 | contig 11185 bp, 12 predicted proteins | sample AD_UKC075_MetaG_FD_89752 | JGI IMG/M metagenome (GOLD analysis project Ga0116181, IMG submission 89752) | Active sludge microbial communities of municipal wastewater-treating anaerobic digesters from USA - AD_UKC075_MetaG | ecosystem: Engineered > Bioreactor > Anaerobic > Digestate | place: USA...
CCAAACACCAGAAAAAATCTGGCAAAACACCACACCCCAACCGGGGGATCAGAGCATGGCAAAAAACAAAAACAACAAACAAAAACCACCAAACACACTATTGAGTTCTCAAACAACACACCCTCGTTGACTCCCTCGCAGGGCAACCCCGCCAGCTTAAGTCATTCCGTGGGACCTAGTCAAATCGCTTGCCGTTCCGCTTTCCGTTTCCGGCGCGCTGACTGTTGGTAACGCCTAGTGTACCCGTTCTATTTCCGCACCCAAAACCTGCAGGTCCTCGACGAAATTCGGGTATCCACGGTCGATGTGGAACACGTCGTAGACCTCGGTTTCGCCATCGGCAACCAGGCCGGCCAGCACCAGTCCGGCGCCGGCGCGGATGTCGGAGGACCACACCGGCGCACTGGAGAGCTGAGGGATACCGCGCACGACGGCGTGGTGGCCATCGGTCCGGGCGTCGGCGCCGAGCCGGATCATCTCCTCGACGAATCTGAAGCGCGCCTCGAAAACGTTCTCGGTGATCATCGACGTGCCGTCGGCGATGGCCGCCAGGGCGATCGCCATCGGCTGCAGGTCGGTCGGGAATCCTGGAAACGGCAGTGTGGCCACGTTGACCGCTTTGGGCCGCTCGTACTGCACGACCCGGAAGCCGTTGTCACTCTGTGTCACCGTGGCGCCGACGTCATGCAGTTTGTGCAGGACCAGTTGCAGGTGGGACGGGTCGACCCCGGTGACCGAGATGTCGCCCCGGGTCATCGCCGCGGCAATCCCCCAGGTCGCGGCGACGATGCGGTCGCCGATCACCCGGTGCTCGGTGGGGTGCAGCTTAGGAACGCCGGTAATGGTGAGCGTGGACGTGCCGGCACCGGTGATACGCGCGCCCATCTGGATGAGCATGTCGCACAGGTCGATGACGTCGGGTTCACGAGCGGCGTTGTGGATGGTCGTCACACCCTCGGCGACGACCGCGGCCATCAGGATGTTCTCGGTGGCGCCAACCGAGGGAAACTCGAGCTGGATCTCGGCTCCACGCAGATGGTCCGCGGAAGCGACAACGCAGCCATGCTCGATCGTGCATTCCGCGCCAAGCTGACGCAGCCCGGATTGATGCATGTCCAGCGGCCGGGATCCGATCGCGTCGCCCCCCGGCAGCGCCACCCTGGCCCGTTTGCATCTGCCGACCAGCGGACCGAGGACACACACCGAGGCACGGAACTGCCGGACGGCGGCGAAGTCCGCCTCGTACTTCGGCTCATCCGGAGAGGTGATGCGAACCGTCGATCCGTCGAGCTCGACATTGGCCCCCAGACCACGCAGCACCTCGGCCATGAGTGGCACGTCGAGGATGTCCGGACAGTTGGTGATTGTGGTCGTTCCCTCGGCCAGCAGGCTCGCGGCCATCAGCTTGAGAACACTGTTCTTCGCGCCGGTGACGGCGACCTCGCCAGCCAACCGGTTGCCGCCGGTCACCAGGAAACGCTCGCTCACGGGTCGTTAGCTTAGTGCCCGCCTCCGCGGCGTAGCGTTGCCGATCATGGCAGTGCACCTGACCCGTATCTATACCCGCACCGGCGACGACGGAACGTCCGGGCTCAGCGACTTCTCCCGGGTGCCCAAAAGCGATCCCCGGTTGATCGCCTACGCCGACTGCGACGAGGCCAACGCGGCGATCGGCGTGGCGGTCGCACTGGGCGGTCCTGGACCTGATCTGCGCGATGTCCTGATCGCCGTCCAGAACGACCTGTTCGATGCGGGCGCCGATCTGGCGACCCCTATCGTCCCGAGTCCGGAGTATCCCCCACTGCGCATCACCGAGGCCTATATCGAGCGTCTGGAGGCATGGTGCGACTCGTTCAACGAGCCTCTCCCGGCACTGAACTCGTTCATCCTGCCCGGTGGGACGCCTCTTGCGGCGCTGCTGCATGTCGCGCGCACCGTGACCCGGCGAGCCGAACGTTCGGCTTGGATCGCTGTCAACGCTCATCCCGATTCGGTCAGCGCGCTACCGGCCCGCTATCTGAACCGGCTATCGGATCTGCTGTTCATCCTGTGCCGAGTGGCCAACCCGGACGGTGACGTGCTGTGGAAGCCGGGAGGCAGCCATTCGGTCGACGGCGAGGCTTCCGAGGCGCAGACCTGACCCGAGACGGCCTGATCTCACACCGCCCGTCGGCGTGCGCGCGGCGACGGGCGTGATTCCACCCAGGACAGGAATGCCGTCAGCGCCCCCCGATCGAGGGCGATCTCGTAGCTGCGCTGGCGTTCGGCGCCGGCGTCCACCAGTTCGAGGACGACGGTCGCATCGGTCATGATGTCGAACTCGTCGCCCCGCGGTGCGCGGCGGGCGACGATCTCCAGACCCCGCCGTCCCAGACGCCGGTCGGGCCACGGCCGCAGACTCGACAACCGGTAGAAACGGGCCTCATCGCCGCGATAGCGGACCACCCCGTGCCGCCAACCGTGGCCGGCGACGGCGGGGGTGTCCCGCAGGAGCGCCGCGGTACCACCCTGACGCATTTTCCAGAGCCGATAACCGAGCAACAGAACCGCGAGAAACAGAACAAACAACAGCGCACCAGTGATCAGCCACGATGCGCTCATACCCGATGTCTAGTCGAGTTGACCGAGTGCTCGCAGCCGCGCCCGCCCCCGAGCCGCAGTCTGGGGGTCGTCCGAGGCGGCGTCGGCCTTGGCGGCATCCGCGTCGATCTCGGATGCGAAGGCTGCCGACTCGGCCAGAATCGTCACGCCGGCCTCGGTGACCGACAGATAACCGCCGTCGACGGCGATCCGAAGGTCATCCTCGCCCTCCCGCTCGACACGCACCATGGCATCGTCGACGAGCTGAGCCACCAACGGGATGTGCTGCGGCAGGATGCCGATTTCACCGGAGGTGGTGCGGGTGAAGAGGAACGTTCCCTTGCCCGACCAGATCTTGCGCTCGACAGCGACGATCTCGACGTCCAGTTCGGCCATCTCACACCACCTTCCGGCTCAGTCGTTCGTTCGTCGGGGTCACAGCTTGACGCCGAGGCTGTCGGCCTTCTTCGCCAGATCGTCCAAGCCGCCGATGAGGAAGAACGCCTGCTCGGGCAGGTGGTCGAAGTCGCCCTTGCAGAGCCGGTCGAACGCCTCGACCGTCTCCTTCAGCGGCACCGTCGAACCCGGCTGGCCGGTGAACTGCTCCGCGGCCATCATGTTCTGGCTCAGGAAGCGCTCGATGCGACGGGCCCGGTAGACCAGCTGCTTGTCCTCCTCCGACAGTTCGTCGATACCGAGGATGGCGATGATGTCCTGAAGGTCCTTGTACCGCTGCAGGATCCGGATGACCTCTTGGGCGACCCGGTAGTGCTCGTCACCGACCACGCTCGGGTGCAGGATCGTCGAGCTGGACGCCAGCGGGTCCACGGCCGGGAAGATGCCCTTGGAGAACACCGCACGCGACAGCTCAGTGGTGGCATCCAGGTGGGCGAAGGTGGTGGCCGGCGCCGGGTCGGTGTAGTCGTCGGCGGGCACGTACACGGCCTGCATGGACGTGATCGAACGGCCGCGAGTCGAGGTGATGCGCTCCTGCAACTCGCCCATCTCATCGGCCAGCGTGGGCTGGTAACCCACCGCCGAAGGCATGCGGCCCAGCAGGGTCGAGACCTCAGAGCCCGCCTGGGTGAACCGGAAGATGTTGTCGATGAACAGCAGCACGTCCTGGCCCTGCTCGTCGCGGAAGAACTCCGCCATGGTCAGGGCCGACAGCGCGACCCGCATGCGGGTGCCCGGCGGCTCGTCCATCTGACCGAAGACCAGCGCGGTGTCCTTGAGCACGTTGGCATCTTTGAGCTCGACCCAGAGGTCGTTCCCCTCGCGGGTGCGCTCCCCCACGCCGGCGAACACCGAGGTGCCACCGAAGTTACGGGCGATGCGGTTGATCATCTCCTGGATCAGAACCGTCTTGCCGACGCCGGCACCACCGAACAGGGCGATCTTGCCGCCACGAACGTAAGGGGTGAGCAGGTCGACGACCTTCAGACCGGTCTCGAGCATCTCGGTCCGGGGCTCGAGCTCATCGAAGGCCGGCGGCCGACGGTGAATCGACCACTTCTCGAAGTCACTGCCGTAACCCGGCTCATCGAGGCACTGGCCGAGCGCGTTGAACACATGCCCCTTCACACCGTCACCGACCGGCACCGAGATCGACGCGCCGGTGTCGGTCACCTCGGCCCCGCGGACGAGGCCGTCCGTCGGCTGCATCGAGATGGTGCGCACCAGGTTGTCACCGAGGTGCTGGGCGACCTCGAGGGTCAGGGTCTTGGCCATCGCCCCCAGTGCGATTTCCGCGTTCAGGGCGTTGAAAAGCTCCGGCACCGCGCCGCGGGGGAACTCCACATCGACAACCGGGCCGGTGACACGTACCACCCGGCCGGCGGTGCTCTTCTCAGTGGTGACAGTCATTTTCTTCTCGCTCCTGGGCTTCGGTGACGGGGTCTATTTCTTGGCGGCGTCGGCCAGCGCGTTCGCGCCACCGACGATCTCGCTGATTTCCTGGGTGATCTGAGCCTGACGCTCACGGTTGGCCATCAAGGTCAGGATCTTGATGAGGTCGTCGGCATTGTCGGACGCGGCCTTCATGGCGCGACGCCGAGACGCCGACTCCGAGGCGGCCGCCTCGAGCAGTGCCGAGAAGATCCGCGTCGCCACGTAGCGCGGCAGCAGCGACTCGAACAGCGTCGTGGCATCGGGCTCGAAGGAGAACAGCGTGTGCGGTCCGGTGGTGTCCTCGCCGACGTACTCGACCTCCATCGGCGCGATCCGTCGGGCCTCGGCCGTCTGGGTCAACATCGAGCGGAACTCGGTGAACACGATGTGGAGTTCGTCCACACCGAGGATCCCATCGGCTCCGGGCTGATCGCCCTCGTCGTCAGCACCGGCCATGAACGATTCCACCAGGACCTCCGCGATCTCCTGGGCCTTCTCATAGGTGGGCTTCTCGGAGAATCCCGTCCACGACCCGGTGATCGTCCAGTTCCGGAAGCTGAAGTAGCCCAGCGCCTTCCGGCCGACGACGAACAGCACCGGCCGCTTCCCCTCGGAACGCAGCAACGACATCAGTTCCTCGGACCGGCGCAGCACGTTCGCGTTGTACGCCCCGCACAGCCCGCGGTCGGAGGACACCACCAGCACCGCCGCCCGCTTGGGGTTCTCCCGGGCCACCAGGAGTGGGTGGTCCAACGCCGACTCCGCCGCCAGGTTCGTCAGCATATTGGTGATCTCGGCCGAGTACGGCCGCGCCGCCTCCACCCGAGCCTGAGCTTTGGCGATACGCGAAGTGGCGATCAGCTCCTGAGCCTTGGTGATCTTCTTGATCGCCCCGGCGGAGCGGATACGCCCCCGCAGTTCGCGCAGTGTCGCTGCCATGAACCGCTACTTCTTCTTGGGGGCGGGCTTGCGAACCTGGACGGCCTCTTTCTCCACCTCGGCCTCATCCATGGCCTTGACATGGGCGTCCGGGATGACCGAACTGCCGTCGGAGGTGGCGAAGCTGCGCTTGAAGTCGGCAACCAGGCCGGTCAGCTTGTCCTCGGTCTCCTCGGTCAGCTTCTGGGTGTCCCGGATGGTCGCCAGGACATCGGCGTGTGCGGCCTTCACGTGCTCGATGAACTCCGCCTCGAACCGCGCGACATCGGCCACCGGGACCGAGTCGAGGTGGCCCTTGGTGCCCAGGAAGATCGCCACCACCTGGTCCTCGACCGACATCGGGCTGTACTGCGGCTGCTTGAGCAGCTCCACCAGCCGCGCACCACGCTCAAGCTGGGCCTTGGAGGCCTCGTCCAGATCGGAGGCGAAGGCGGCGAAGGCTTCCAGTTCGCGGTACTGCGACAGGTCCAGACGCAGCGAACCGGCGACCTCTTTCATGGCCTTGGTCTGCGCGGCGCCACCCACGCGGGACACCGAGACGCCGACGTTGATGGCCGGCCGCACGCCCTGGTTGAACAGGTCGGTCTCCAGGAAGCACTGACCGTCGGTGATCGAGATGACGTTGGTGGGGATGTACGCCGAGATGTCGTTGGCCTTGGTCTCGATGATCGGCAGGCCCGTCATCGAACCGCCGCCGAGCTCGTCGGACAGCTTCGCGCAACGTTCCAGCAGGCGCGAGTGCAGGTAGAAGACGTCACCGGGGTAGGCCTCGCGGCCCGGCGGGCGGCGCAGCAGCAGCGAGATGGCGCGGTACGCCTCGGCCTGCTTGGTGAGGTCGTCGAAGACGATCAGCACGTGCTTGCCGTCGTACATCCAGTGCTGGGCGATCGCCGAACCCGTGTACGGCGCGAGCCACTTGAAGCCCGCCGCATCCGAGGCCGGCGCGGCCACGATGGTGGTGTACTCCATCGCGCCGCCCTCTTCGAGGGCGCGCCGCACGCTGGCGATGGTGGTGCCCTTCTGGCCGACGGCGACGTAGACGCAGCGCACCTGCTTCTTCGGGTCGCCGGTCTCCCAGTTCTGCTTCTGATTAAGGATCGTGTCGACGCAGACCGCGGTCTTGCCGGTCTTACGGTCGCCGATGATCAGCTGACGCTGCCCGCGACCGATCGGGGTCATGGCGTCGATGGCCTTGATACCGGTCTGCAGCGGCTCGCTGACGCTCTGCCGCTGCACCACCGAGGGAGCCTGCAACTCCAGCGCTCGCCGCGTCTCCGCCACGATCTCGCCACGGCCGTCGATCGGCTCGCCGAGTGGGTTCACGACACGGCCCAGGAACGCGTCACCGACCGGAACCGAGAGCACCTCGCCGGTCCGCTTGACCTGCTGGCCCTGCTCGATCTTCTCGAAATCACCGAGGATGACGGCGCCGATGCTGTGTTCGTCGAGGTTCAGGGCCACCCCGAGCACGCCGCCGGCGAACTCCAGCAGTTCCTGGGTCATCACCGAGGGCAGGCCCTCGACGTGGGCGATGCCGTCGCCGGCGTCGATGACGGTGCCGACCTCCTCGCGCCCGGTGCCGGTCTCGAAGCTTGAGACGTAATCGGAGATGGCACCCTGGATGTCGTCAGCGGAGATAGTCAACTCTGCCATGGCTTTTCGTCTTCCTGCCTTCTTGTCTTGGTATTCGTGGCTTGGTGCTCGACGTGCGTGAGTCCGACTCGCGGTCGTCTCTAGTCGGGCAGCTTGTTGGCGGCTGCGGTCAGCCGGGAGGACAGTGTTCCGTCGATCACCTCGTCGCCGACCGCGACCGACAGCCCGCCGAGCACCGCGGGGTCGACGGAGAGCTGCACCGATACCGGGTGGTGATAGATGCGGCCCAGAATCTGAGTCAGCCGCGAGCGCTGCCCGTCGCTGAGCTCAGCGGCCGCCACCACCTCGGCAACGACCTCACCGCGCCGTGCGATGGCCAGCTGCGCGAGCTCGGTCACGGCCTCATCGGCGCGCTGGTCGCTCAGCAGTTCGACACTCTGGGACAGCAGCGCCGCGGTGATGGGATTGACACCGCCGGCCCGGCCAAGCACGCCGCGAAGCAGGGACACCCGCTCCGATGCCGCCCGGGAGGTATCGCTGAGCAGCAGGTTGAGCTGCGGCTGGGCGTCGAGCAAACGGCCGAACCGGAACAGCTGCTCGGCAACCTCTTCGGCCTGATTTTCCCGGTCGGCGCACGCCAGCAGCGCGAGCTGGGCGACATGATCCAGTCCGTCGACGAAGTCCGACGTCAAAGACCAACGCACCGACGCGGCGGTGTCCAGGATGTCCAGAGTGCTGGCACCCACCCTGCCGCCGAACAGCCGTTCCAGCAGTTGCTTCTTCGGCCCGGCCGCGCCGCTCGCCTCGGCCAGGTGGCGGGTCAGAATCGGCTCCGCCTCCAGCAGCTTCACCACGCCGGAGAGCTCATCGGAAAGGACCGTCAACTGCTCGCCGGACAGCGAACCGGACAGCGCGTCGAAGCGCTGGACGAGGGCCGCCTGAGCCTCGCGACTCGCCGATCGCAGCATCGAGGTGGCGATGTCCGCGACACCGGAGGCCGGGGCCATGGCATCGAGGTCATCGAGGAACCTGTCCACGGTGGCTGCGAGCGCCGCCGGATCCGCCACGTGGGCACGAACCAGATCCGCCGCCCGGCTCACCGACTCGGTGCCCAGGTCGGCACGCAGCTGACGAACCAACTGCGACCGGAGCACCTGAACCTGGTCCCCGCCCTGGGCTTTGATGCGCTCGGCATCGAGTTCCGCCTGAGTGCGGAGTTGCTCACCGATTCGCACGGAGTCCGCGCGAGCCTCCTCGACGATGTGGGCCGCCTCGACCTTGGCTTCGGCCACCCGCGCCGCATGGAACTTGTCGGCCTCGGCCAGCCGCTTGGCCGCCTTTCCGCTCTCCTCGATCTGAGTGCGGACCGTCTCCTTCTGGTCGGCCATGAGCCGCCGGACGGGCGGCACCACGAACTTGGTGATGACCCAGACGATGACCGCGAAGCCGATCAGCTGACCGATGAATGTCGACATTGGTTTACCGCCCCGAAGACGTTGACGTTGCAGTGATCGCCTCGACGCCGATCACCCGGTTGGCCAGGGTGACCGACAGGCTGTCCACCGAGGAGCGCAGTTGTCCCGCGATGGCGTCGCTTTGCACCTTGAGCTCATCGTTGGCCTCCTGCAGAATGCCGGCGACCTGCTCGTTGGCCTGGCCCCGCAGCTGATCCACCACGGCACGTCCCTCGGATCGGGCCTGGTCGCGGATCGCAGCGGCCTCAGTCCGGGCCACGGCCACCTCAGCCGCGTAATCCGCCTCGGCCGCCGCCTCCTGCTCGGCGGCCCGACGGTTGTCCTCGGCCGTCTTGGCAACCATCGCCTCGCGCTCACCGAGCACCTTCTGGATCGGCGGCACGACGAACTTCGAGATCACGCCGAGCACGATCAGGAAGATGGCCAGGACGAAGAAGAAGGTGCCGTTGGGGATGAGGAAGTTGCTGGTGCCGCCTTCTTCAGCCGCCAACAAGGTGACGCTGTTGTGCCCCATCGGTGGTTAGGACGCGCCCGGAGTAGCGAACACGAACAGCGCCATGAACGCCAGGTTGATGAAGTAGGCCGCTTCCACCAGGCCCACGGTGATGAAGAACGGGGTGAAGAGCCGGCCCTGAGCCTCGGGCTGGCGGGCGATGCCGGAAATGAGGGCGTTACCGGCGATACCGTCGCCGATGCCGGCGCCGATGGCACCGCCGCCCAGGATGAGCCCGCCGCCGATCAGTGCGCCGGCAACGATCTGTGGGTCTGCCATTCCTTATCCTCCTTGGTTGCTGGTAGGACTCCTACCAGGGCTGTGGGTCGTTCGGGATCGAACGCGTCGATCGGGTCTAGTGATTTTCGTCGAGTTCCATCGACTGGCTGAAGTACAGGATCGTCAGCAGCGAGAAGATGAACGCCTGGATCAGGCCGACGAACAGGTCGAAGGTCTTCCAGATCGCATTGGGCGCCCACATGATGTAAGGCGGGAACAGCGCGATCAGCGCCACCATGATGCCGCCGGCGAAGATGTTGCCAAAAAGACGGAGTGAGAGCGAGATCGGCTTGGCGAGCTCTTCGACCAGGTTGATCGGCGCCAGGAAGGCGACGTGGCCCTTGACCAGCTTGACCGGGTGGCCGAGCAGGCCGCGGCGCCAGAAGCCGGCAGCGTGGTAGCAGAGGAACACGAACAGCGCGAGCGCCAGCACGAAGTTGATGTCGGACGCCGGCGGTTTGAGCAGTTCGTGGGTTGCTCCATCGGCCGTCCCGTACTGCACCGGCAGCACGGAGATCCAGTTGGCGATGAGGATGAACACGAACAGCGTCACCGCCAGCGGCAACACGAAGGGTGCGATCCGGTAGCCGATCGCCGCCTCGATCTGGCCGCGCATCTGCGTGGTGATGGCCTCCCAGAACAACTGCACACCGCTGGGCACCCCGGTCGAGGTGATCTTGGCCCGCAGGAAGAAGGCCAGCGCCAGGGTGATGGCGGCGGCGATGGCGGTCGCCAGCACGGTGTCGGTGTTGACGGTCATGCCCAACCACGTCGCGGTGGTGTGATGGCCGACCTCGATCGACCCCTCGGCGAGGATGCGTTCGGTCATGGTGCTCAATCCTTGGGTATCTGGTCGGGAATTGAGGTGGGATTGCCCGAAGAAACTGTCGGACCCGTCCGGACATCCGGGCCGAGGACGTCGTGGGCGCCGTCCGGGTCGCCGGTGCGCAACTTCTTCCACACCGGCAGTGCGGTGGACAGCACGAGAACCACCTGGAACAGGGCCAGTCCGAACACGACGCCGAGACCCAACGGCCGGAAGGCGAAGGCGATGGCCAGCCCGACAGCGCTGATCACCAGGAGTCGGGTAGCCGAGTTCAGCGCCATCTTGCGCTTCAGGGGGTGGGCGTCGGCGGTGATGGACGACACCGATCGCTGCACCAGCACGGCGTTGAGGAGGCCCAGTGCGAGTCCGATGCCGAAGAACACACCGAACATCACGTGTCCGGCCCACGCGGACAGGCCGACCGCGGCGGCGGTCAGCGCCGCGCACACCGCGAGCAGCCGAATCGGTTGAAAAGCGACCGACGGGAACACCAACGGCGCATCTTGCGCTGGCGTCGTCACACGGTCACCCACAATCGTGATTGTCGGGGAAACATGCTCATCAGGTCCCTGATCGGTGCACTCCCCTGGTTTCGACAGCACCGTACCACAGCGGAAATCGGCCGAATCAGGCCTACTACTTACTGTCGTAGTGCTTGCCGTAGACGCTGTCCCTCAGCAGCGTCAGATCGTCATCGTCATCGCGAATCGCGGACCTGCCGCCGTCGCGCAGCAGTGGGATGACGGTGACGACGATGGCGACGGCGATCGCCGCCAGCATCACCGCGCCGGTGTAGCGCGGATCGAAGAAGATCGTGCTGGCCGCCCCCAGGGCGACCAGTCCCACCCACAGATAGATCAGTAGCACCGCACGACGGTGGGAATGCCCGATCCGCAACAGCCGGTGGTGCAGATGCATCTTGTCCGGGCTGAACGGGCTGCGGCCGGCCCGGGTCCGTCGCACGATTGCCAGCAGCATGTCGAGAGCGGGGACGAACACCACGGCGACCACCAGCAGGAACGGCGACAGCAGCGCGAACACGTCGCGGGCCCCGTAGGCGCTCCGCGAGATCGGGCCGGCAGCCGTGGTCGATGCGGCCGCCAACATCAG
>Ga0116181_1004075_pt1 | contig 11152 bp, 9 predicted proteins | sample AD_UKC075_MetaG_FD_89752 | JGI IMG/M metagenome (GOLD analysis project Ga0116181, IMG submission 89752) | Active sludge microbial communities of municipal wastewater-treating anaerobic digesters from USA - AD_UKC075_MetaG | ecosystem: Engineered > Bioreactor > Anaerobic > Digestate | place: USA...
CTGGCCGTCCTCACCGAGGGTGGGCTCACGGCCCTCACCGCCGAGTGGGGCGTCGATGACGTGCTGCTCGACACCGCCGGCCCCGCGGAAGTCGAGGCGCGGCTTCGGCTGGCATCGACCCGGGTCGTTCCCGAGGACGCCGTCGAGTCCGGCCCGATCCGCGCCGGCGACCTGGTCATCGACGAAGACAGCTACTCCGCCAAGGTGCGCCGCCAGAGCCTCGACCTCACCTACAAGGAGTTCGAGCTGCTCAAATACCTCGCCCAGCACCCGGGCCGGGTCTTCTCGCGGGCCCAGTTGCTGCAGGAGGTCTGGGGCTACGACTACTTCGGCGGCACCCGCACCGTCGACGTGCACGTGCGCCGCCTGCGCGCCAAACTAGGCCCCGAGCACGAAACCCTCATCGGCACCGTCCGCAACGTCGGCTACCGCTTCGTGCCCGACCGCCCTCGTGAGGGGGCAAGCGGGCACGACTCGGTCGTCGACGCCACCGTCTGACCTCGCGAGGGTCCACACCCGAAAGCGCAGGTATGCCGTATGCCGTCCGACCACCTCCCCGTCGCGATCGTGGTCGAGTCGACCCTGACGGCAGCGCAACGGGATGCCGTCCTCGCCCTCGTCGATGCGGCGGAGTCGGTCGACGGGGCGAGCGCGCTGTCCGAGGCGTTCCGCCTCGCCCTGTCCGGCAGCACGGCGCAACACCTGCTCGCGTATGCCGGTGACCTCCTGGTGGGATACGCCCAGCGGGCCGACGTGTCGGCCGACGATTCAGCGGCCGAGCTCGTGGTCCACCCCGATCACCGGCGCCGCGGAGTCGGGGCGGCCTTGCTCGGGCGGTTGCCGGGTGCGGTCCACCTGTGGGCGCACAGCAGCGGCAGCGCGACGACCGGGTTCATCGCCGCCTCAGGGCTGCGCGCGGTGCGCCGGCTGTTCGTGCTGCGGCGCCCGCTCGGCGCGCAGGCCGGCGGGGATGCCGCGCTGCCCGCGCCGCGGCTGCCGGCCGGGCTGGTCGCGCGGCCGTTCGTCGTCGGGCAGGACGAAGCGGGCTGGTTGGCCACCAATACCGCGGCCTTCGCCGACCACCCCGAGCAGGGCCGGGTCACGCTGACCGACCTGCAAGCCCGGATGGGCCAGGACTGGTTCGACCCAGAAGGTTTCCTTCTCGTGGTGCCCCACGGGGCTCCGGCTGGAGCGGCGGCTGCAGACGGGGAAGCCGCCCTGGCTCCTGCCCCCACCGTGGCGGCGTTTCACTGGACCAAGATCGAGCCCGACTCGGCCTCAGCAACCCGGGTCGGTGAGGTCTACGTCGTCGGCGTGCACCCGGCATACCAGGGTCATGGCCTCGGCCGGGAGGTGACCTTGCTAGGCCTCGCGCACCTGGAGCGACAGGGCTGCCAGGAGGCCATCCTCTATGTCGACGGCAGCAACGAGGCGGCGCTACGGACCTATCGCCGGTTGGGCTTTCAGGTGGCCCGCGTGGAGACCATGGTCACTCCCGCGAAAGCGTCGCCGAGTGAAACGATAAGCGTCATGACCACTGCCGACACGCGACCGGAAACCGAAGGACATGTGGCGCTGACCAGCGCCGGAGTGGAGCGCAGGACGCCTCCGCGGGGGGCCGGTGGTCGGTTCGTCAGGAGCGCAGCCTCGCAGGCCGACGACAACATGCCCGCCGGGCGCTACCTCGAGCGTGAGATCTCGTGGCTGCAGTTCAACGAGCGGGTGCTCCAGTTGGCGATGGACGAGAACATCCCGCTGCTGGAGCGGGCCAAATTCCTCGCCATCTTCTCCAACAACCTCGACGAGTTCTTCATGGTCCGGGTTGCCGGGCTCAAGCGGCGGATCGCCACCGGATTGGCCGTGCGGTCGGCTGCCGGTCTCGAACCCCGCGAGCTGCTCGACCGGATCTCGCACGCCGCCCAGGACCTCATGCGGATGCACTCCTGGGTGTTCTGGGACCAGGTCCGTCCCGCGCTGAGCGACGCCGGAATCACCATCGTCCCCTGGGCCGAACTCAGTGAGATCGAGCGGATGCCCCTGCATGGGCTCTTCCGGGAGAAGGTCTTCCCGGTGCTCACCCCCCTCGCCGTCGACCCGGCCCACCCGTTCCCCTACATCTCGGGGCTCTCGCTCAACCTCGCGGTCGTCCTGGTCAACCCGAAGACCGGCACCGAGCACTTCGCGCGGGTCAAAGTGCCGCCATCGCTGCCGCGGCTGCTGCGGGTCATGGACGAGGGCACCGAGCACCACGACGACCACAACGCGCGGTTCGTGCCGGTGGAGGACGTCATCGCGGCGCACCTCGACCAGCTCTTCACCGGCATGGAGGTCCGTGAGCACTACACCTTCCGGGTAACCCGCAACGAAGACCTCGAGGTCGAAGAGGACGACGCGGAAAACCTGCTCACAGCGCTGGAGAAGGAACTCACCCGGCGCCGGTTCGGACCCCCCGTGCGTCTGGAGGTCGACGAGCTCATCGACGACCGCGTGCTGGACCTGCTGACCCGCGAGTTGCAGGTCACCGCCGACGAGATCTACAAGCTGCCGACGCCGCTGGACCTGCGCGGGCTTTTCGTGCTCGGCGACCTTGACCGGTCCGATCTCAAGGACGAGCCGTGGATGGCGATGACCCATCCCGACCTGGCCCCGACCGAACGCTCCCAGCAGGGCGACATCTTCGCGGCGGTGCGGGCCAAGGACATCCTGCTGCACCACCCCTATGACTCGTTCTCCACCTCGGTGCAGGCGTTCATCGAGCAGGCCGCCTCCGACCCGCGGGTGTTGGCGATCAAGCAGACCCTCTACCGCACCTCGGGTGACTCGCCGATCATCGACGCCCTCATCGACGCGGCCACGGCCGGCAAGCAGGTCCTCGCGGTCGTGGAGATCAAGGCTCGCTTCGACGAGGTCAACAACATTTCCTGGGCCCGCAAGCTCGAACACGCCGGCGTCCACGTGGTCTACGGCATCGTCGGCCTCAAGACGCACGCCAAGCTGTGCCTGGTCGTGCGCCAGGAGGCCGAGGGGCTGGTGCGCTACTGCCACATCGGCACCGGCAACTACAACCCCAAGACCGCCCGGCTCTACGAAGACCTCGGTGTGCTCACGTGCGACCCGCAGGTCGGCGAGGACCTGTCCCGCCTGTTCAACCAGCTCTCCGGCATCGCGCCGCGGTCGCGGTTCCGCCGTCTGTTGGTGGCGCCGCGTACGGTGCGATCCGGTCTCATCGAGATGATCGACGCCGAGATCGCCCGCCATGCCGAGCACGGCGACGGCCGGATCCGGTTGAAGATGAACTCCATCGTCGACGAGGCGCTCATCGACTCGCTCTACCGCGCTTCGCAGGCCGGGGTGCCGGTCGACGTCTGGGTGCGCGGCATCTGCGCCGTGCGTCCCGGCGTGCCGGGACTGAGCGACAACGTCCGGGTGCGCTCCACCTTGGGGCGCTATCTCGAACACTCCCGGATCTTCTGGTTCGGCGGCGGGGGCACCCCGCAGGTCTTCATCGGCAGCGCCGACATGATGCACCGCAACCTCGACCGTCGCGTCGAGGCCCTGCTGCACGTCGTCGACCCGGCCCAGGTCGCCCAGTTGACCCAGATCCTCGACATGGGCCTGGCCCCATCGACGACCCGGTTCGAGCTCGGGCCGGAGGGCACCTGGACCCGCGTGCACCGAGATGAAAGCGGCGAGCCGCTGGAAGACGTGCAGGAACTCATGTGGGAGTACCGCACCAAGCAGCGCCGCAAAGCACGCCGACGGTGACCAGATAGCTCATGCCCAACATCCGCGCGGCCGGCACGGTGCCCTGGCGGCATCGTGCCGGAGCCCTCGAGGTGGCGCTGGTCCACCGGCCCAAGTACGACGACTGGTCGTGGACCAAGGGCAAGCTCGACGCGGATGAGCTGTGGCAGGTGGCGGCGGTCCGGGAGACCCTGGAAGAGACCGGGCTGCATGTTCGGCTCGGTATGCCGTTACCGCCCACGGCATACCGGGTCCTGGACCGCACCGGCCACCCGGCGACCAAGCAGGTGCGCTATTGGGCGGCCACCGTGGTGGGCGGCGTGGGGTCTCTGGAGAACGAGATCGACGAGGTGGTCTGGCTCGACGTCGCCGGCACCCACGACCGCCTCGACTACGCCCACGACCGGCAACAGCTGCGCGCCATCCAACGTGCTGACCTCGGCGGGACCCTGGCGACCTGGCCGCTGATCGTCGTCCGACACGGGCGCGCGGTGCCGCGCTCGGCATACAAGGGCGGCCGCGACTGGCTGCGACCACTCAACGCGGTCGGCGAACGTCAGGCTCACGCCCTCGTGCCGCTGCTGGCGGCCTACGGGGTGTCTGCGCTCTACTCCTCCACGTCGGAGCGATGCGTCGCCACGCTGGTGCCCTATGCGCAGTCGATCGGCACCGAGATCGAGTTGCGCCAGCAACTGTCGGAGGAAAGCTTCGCGCGCAAAGGTGGGCACCGCGTGGTCAAGACGATGGAGCACCTGCTCGATGCCGCCGAGGCGGTCGCCATCTGCGGGCACGGCCCGGTGTTGCCGACGATGATCAAGCCGCTGCTGGCCCGTGTGGCAGCCGACGGCGATCTCGCGGTGAGCGCGCGAGCGGCCATCACCGCCGCCCTCGACCTCAACCTGGAGAAGGGCGAGGCATTCGTCTGTCATGTCGCGGGCTCGGGAGCCGAAGCCAAAGTCGTTGCCGTGGAACGCATTCCGACCTGAGTTTGCCTGCTGTTTGATTGGATGTGTTGGCGCGGAAGGGTTTTCGCCACTCAGTCTTGAATCAGCTTGCCCTAGAACGTTTATGAGGCTTCACGTCGGGTTCACCGGCACTCTCGCTGTTGTCATCCTGGACTCCTAGGTTCGTCTCGGACGGGGGCGCAACGACGCTCCCCTGGACCCCAACCGTCCATCGCCATCGAGAGGGAAACACCCCCGTGACGAACCTCCAGTCTCGTTCTTATCCAATGGTTTTCAGCGCAGTGGGCATCCTCGCCGCGACTGTCACCCTCAGCGCCTGCGGGAGCGACAACACCACCGGCTCCACTGCCGCACCCAACGGCAAAACAGTTGGCTCTCAAGCGAATTGCGCTCCGGGTACGCTTCGCGCTGAGGGCTCCTCGGCACAGAAGAACGCCATCGAGGCGGCCATCACCTCCTATCAGCGCGGGTGCGACCAGGCCACCATCAACTACAACCCGTCCGGTTCGGGCGCGGGGATCAAGAACTTCGTCGCGGGCCAGGTCGACTTCGCGGGTTCGGACTCGGCTCTCAAGACCGACGAGGCGGCGGCTGCTGCGAAGACCTGCGGATCGCCCGCCTGGAACCTGCCCATGGTCACCGGCCCCATCGCGATCGCCTACCGCCTCCAGGGGGTGTCGGCGCTCACCCTCGACGCGGCCACGGCGGCCCGGATCTTCTCCGGTGAGATCACCACCTGGAACGACCCGGCGATCGCCGCCCTCAACACCGGGGTCACCCTGCCCGCGACCCCGATCCGGGTGTTCTTCCGGTCCGACGAGTCGGGCACGACGGACAACTTCACCAAGTACCTCAAGGCGGCCGCCGGGTCGGCTGCGACGCTCGAACCAGGCAAGAAGTGGTCTGGCAAGGTCGGCGAGGGCAAGGAGAAGTCGGCCGGCGTCGCCGCTGCGGTCAAGGGCCAGGAGGGCGGGGTCACCTATGTCGAGTGGTCCTATGCCACCCAGAACGGCCTGGGCATCGCCGCCATCGACACCGGCTCCGGGCCGGTCGCTCTCAACAGCGCCAACGTCGGGGCCATGGTCGCCACCGCGGCCCAGGTGGGCACCGGCAATGACCTCGCACTCAAGCTCGACTACGCCACCAAGGCCAAGAACGCCTACCCAATCAACCTGGTGACCTACGAGATTGTGTGCTCTGTCTACCAGGACAAGGCCAAGGGCGCCCTGGTCAAGGCTTTCCTCACTCACTTCGCATCCGCGTCGGTCCAGGCCGGGTTGGAGAAGCAGGGCTATGCGCCGCTGCCGGCCGAGGTCTCCACCAAGGTCGCGGCAGCCATCGCGGCGATCGGCTGATCATGTCCGAGGCCGCGGCCGTCGCACCGGCGCCGGCACTCACGACCACCCCTCGCGGCCACGCCGCCGACCGGGCGTTCGCCTGGTCGGCGCGTGGAGCGGGGCTCCTGGTCATGGCATTGGTCACCCTCATCGGGCTCTTCCTGCTCTGGCAGGCCGTCCCGTCGCTGCAGGCGAACGAAGCGTCCTTCCTCACCTCCCGGGAATGGGACCTCAATGCCACCACACCCCGGTTCGGTGTCGCCGACCTGCTGTGGACGACGGTGACCGCATCGGTGTGGGCCATGATGCTCGCGGTGCCACTGGGCGTCTGTGTCGCGCTCTTCATCACCCAGTACGCACCGGACTGGCTGCGCACGCCTGCGGCCGCCCTGGTGGATCTGCTTGCCGCCGTCCCGTCGATCGTCTACGGCCTCTGGGGACTCATCGTGCTTCGACCAGTCGTCGCCCCGGTGGAGACCTGGATCGCGCACACCTTCGGGTGGTTTCCCCTCTTCGCTCCCACGCCGATCACCGGCGGCACCATCTTCTTCATCGGCGTCGTCCTGGCGGTGATGATCCTGCCGATCGTCACCGCCATCTCCCGCGAGGTCTTCGCGGCGACACCGGCCCCGCATCGGGAAGCCGCGCTGGCCCTGGGCGCCACCCGGTGGGAGATGATCCGCACCGCGGTGCTCCCCTACGGGCGGCCCGGCGTCGTCAGCGCCGCCATGCTCGCTCTCGGCCGAGCGCTTGGGGAAACGATTGCGGTCACCTTCATCGTGTCGACCTTGGCACCGGGCAGCGCCTTTACCGCATCGCTGTTCAACGGCGGCGAAACCTTTGCCTCGCGGATCGCCAACAATGCCGCCGAGTTCGACTCACCGCGCAAGACCGGCGCCTTCATCGCCGCAGGGCTGGTGCTGTTCGTCCTCACCTTTGTCGTCAACGCCATCGCGCGCGTCGTCGTCGACCGTCGGAAGGCCTTCACCGAATGACCACCGCCGCTCAGACCCAGTTGCCCGGCTTCCACCTGGCCGCGACCCCGGCGGCGCCCGCGCTCACCGACGCCGAGGGCACAGTCGACACCGCCCCCGACCTCACCCCAGGGTCGGCGCTGCGCCGCAGACGTGACCGCACGGCCACGATCGTCATGTGGTCCTCGTTCGCGCTCGCCATGGTTCCGCTGGCCTGGATCCTGCTCACCGTGACGCGAAACGGCATACAGCTGCTCACCGCGAGCAGTTGGTGACCACGTCGCAACGCAATATCACCGCCAGCGACGCAGGCGGCGGCGCAGTCCACGCTATCCAAGGCACCCTCATCCAAGGTGCCGTCACGACCGCCATCGCCGTCCCGCTGGGCATCCTCACGGCGATCTACCTCGTGGAGTACGGTCGTGGCCCCCTCGCGCGCGGCATCTCCTTCATGGTCGATGTCCTTAGCGGGGTCCCCTCCATCGTCGCGGCGCTCTTCGTGTATGCCGTGTGGGTCACCACCTTTGGGTTCCAGCGGGTGGGCTTCGCGGTCTGCCTCGCGCTGGTGCTGCTGATGATCCCCGTGGTCGTGCGTTCGACCGAAGAGATGCTCAAGCTGGTGCCGAATGACCTGCGCGAGGGAGCGCTCGCGCTCGGTATTCCGCGCTGGGTGACCATCACCCGGGTCGTGCTGCCGACAGCGCTGTCCGGGATCGTCACGGGGGTGCTGCTCGGGCTGGCCCGAGTCATGGGTGAGACGGCGCCGCTGCTCATCCTCGGGCCCTACACCAAGAGCATCTCCACCAACCTCTTCTCGGGCTACATGCCCACCCTCCCGACGATGATCAACCAGGACCGCACCGAGCTGGGCCTGGCAACCGCCGTCGAGCGCATGTGGGCCACCGCGCTCACCCTGATCCTGCTGGTCCTCCTGCTCAACCTCTGCGGGCGCCTCGTGGCGCGGAAGGCGCGTGTCTGATGGCGACCAAGGTGTCGATGAATGGCGTCAGCATCTACTACGGCGGGTTCAAGGCCGTCGACGGGGTGTCAATGGAGATCCAGCCCCGGACCGTCACGGCCTTCATCGGCCCCTCCGGGTGCGGCAAGTCGACCGTGTTGCGCAGCCTCAACCGCATGCACGAGGTCGTGCGTGGCGGGCGCGTCGAGGGCGAGATCCAGCTTGACGGGGTCAATCTCTATGCCCCCGAGGTCGACCCGGTCGCCGTCCGCCGGACCGTCGGCATGGTCTTCCAACGCCCCAACCCGTTCCCGACGATGTCGATCCTCGACAATGTTGTCGCCGGCCTGCGCCTCAACGGCGTCAAGGACAAGGCCACCCTCACCGCGCGGGCCGAGGCCTCACTGCGCGCGGCCAACCTCTGGGAAGAAGTCAAGGATCGCCTGGACAAGCCCGGCGCGGGCCTCTCGGGCGGTCAGCAGCAGCGCCTGTGCATCGCCCGAGCCATCGCGGTCGAGCCGCAGGTGCTGCTCATGGACGAGCCCTGCTCGGCCCTCGACCCGATCTCGACGCTCGCGATCGAGGACCTCATCTCCGAACTCAAGCGCGAATACACGATCGTCATCGTCACCCACAACATGCAGCAGGCAGCACGGGTCTCCGACCGCACGGCGTTCTTCAACCTCAAGGCGACTGGGCAGCCGGGCCGGTTGGTGGAGTACGACTCGACGCACACGATCTTCAACACCCCCGCCGAGCGGGCAACAGAGGACTACATCAGCGGTCGTTTCGGGTGATAGCCGGGCCGCGCGGCGGCCCTAGAAAAGTCATGCGTCGGGCCGGGAGCGCCTCACGGCGCGCGGCCGCTCGTAGCGGCTATAGATGGGACCCGGGGCTGCCGCGGCCCGACGCACGGGGTAACGATACGACTCTCCGGCACCTCTGCACCACTGTTGACTGGTTGGGAGGGTGCCGCACGGCAGGGGTGCAGCGGCGTCGCTCAGGTGAGCGCGTCGTGGCGCCACAGGGTGGCCGACACGCTGAGGTCGGTCGCCGTGTCCAGGAGGGAGGCTGCCCGGCGGGCGGCCGGTTCGCCGTCCGAGACTTCGGCGCGGCCGGCCGCAACGACGCGACAAAACGCCGCGGCCCGCTCCAGCGCGACGGCGAGGTCGCCGTCGAAGACACCCGCAAGGACCGCGTCGAGCAGGGCACGCAGTTCCTCGGGTCCGGGGGGCTCCGCGGCTCCGGCGACGGCATGGTCCACGCCGGTATGCCGGATGCCCGCGGCATACTCGCGACTGGCCTCCTGCGGGTCACGTCTCACCCACTCGCGCAGCACGTAGAGCCGCCAGAGGGCCCCGGGGAGGCTTCGAGCTGGCCGCTCGGACCACAATTCGGCGAGCGTGGACAGCCCGAGGTCCTCGACCAACGCGATGAGTCGAGCAGTGACTGCCGGGTCGGATGTGGACCGTCCGGCGTTGACGAGCGTGGCGGCGCTGGCGTGGGCCGCCTCAACCTGGCGGACTGGGTCGACGAGACCACCATGGGCCTCCAGCTCGGCGTCGTCGAAGAACACCGGGCGACGCGGCCGGATAGGCCCGGCAGGTGCTTCGCCAGCGATCTGGAAGCCGTCGACGGCACCCATCTCGGGGCCGACGCCGTCGGGACCTGCACCCGCGGGACCTGTACCCTCGGCATCGGCACCCTCAGGTGTCGCGTGGTCGGGATGGTCGCTCATCTGCCTATCGTGCCCGCAAGGAGCGGATCATGCGCAGGGCGAGCGCGCCGGCGAGGGCGATGCCACCCAACCACAGGCCCAGCCGCCGGCTGTCGTCCAGGGGGTCGGGAGCGACCGCGATCGGGTCGGCCGCGACGACAGCGACCGGCAGCACTTCCCGGACGCTGCCGGGCGCGGTCGGACCCGGACGCGCAGTGTCGAGCGTGAGGGTCAGGGCGTCGTACGGGGACAACAGCCCCCATCCCAGCGCCGGGTCGTGCTGATCGGACACCGGTCGGATCGCGGCGGACTCGATGCGGTACTTCCACATCGCCGGGCCGGCATCCGGAAAGCGTTGCGCCACCAGGGCGGCCGTCGCGGCGGTGAGCGCAGCGGCATACCCGGAGGTGGGGGCTTCCCCAACGACGCAGTCCCCGAAGGCACCGAAGGTCGTGTTGAGCCCCTCCCCTGGCGCGGCAACGCCGACGAACGACCCACGCACGGTGCTCGCGACCGGGACGCCACGTTGCGAGACGGCGCTGACGGCAAGGACGGATGGGTATGCCGCGGGGTAGCGCGCGGTGTCTGGCGTCGCCCCCGTGGCAGTGCGCTCTCCCGCGCCGGCCACGACCAGGGACCCGGCCGCGGTGGCCTCGGTAACCGCTGCTTCCAGGTCCGCCGATCCGGTCGGAATGGACAGCGGGACGAGGATGATCCGCGCACCGTGCTGCACGGCATACCGGATGCCCGATGCCAGTCGCGCCGGGGTGGGCACGAGCGGCGCGAGCCGGGCCTCTTCGGAGGGCAGCACGCCGTAGGCCTGGATAGGGAGGATCGTCGCGCCGGGAGCCAGCCCCATCACCCCGGAGCCGTCCAGGCGGCGGGCCGCGACCAACCCGGCGGCGGCGGTGCCCAGCTCGAGGGGGTCGGTATGACCCTGCGCGTCGACGTACTGCGCGGTGGACTGGTCGGTCGCCGTGAGCAACGTCGTGCCGGGGAGCACGACATCGCCGGCCGCCACCCGGAAGTGCGGGTTGGCCGCGGTCACGCCAGAGCTCACCACGGCGACGGTGACCCCAGCGCCGGTCGCGAGTCGGGACAGCTGGTCTGCGCCATAAGCGACCAGCGGATAGGACGTCTCGGGCAGCAGCACGGTGCTGGTGCGCTGGCCGCACTGCTCGGCGGCGTGTGCGGTGGTCAGCTGAAGGGCCGGTGAAAGCGTCGTTGCAGCACCGAGCGCCCCAGCCACGGCGCCCCGCATCACCCGTCGCCAGCACCACCCGGTATGCCGTTGCGCCCGGTGCGTGGGCTGCGTCGTGTGGGCCGACTCTGCCGGCCGGTCCCGATGGCCGCTCGGACCCCGCCGTGCGGCACGGGTCATGGCCCGCCGCCCCCAGCGGTCGGTGCCGCGAGGGCCGCCTGTTCGTTGAGCGCCGGCCCGGAAGGGAAGACGAGGA
>Ga0116181_1004076_pt1 | contig 11150 bp, 13 predicted proteins | sample AD_UKC075_MetaG_FD_89752 | JGI IMG/M metagenome (GOLD analysis project Ga0116181, IMG submission 89752) | Active sludge microbial communities of municipal wastewater-treating anaerobic digesters from USA - AD_UKC075_MetaG | ecosystem: Engineered > Bioreactor > Anaerobic > Digestate | place: USA...
CGCTCGTCGGTCAGGCGCCGCTGCAGCGTGCGCTTGCTCAATGCCAGACGTCCGGCCACCGCTTCGATGGTCGCTTCGCCGCTCGGCAGTAGTTCGAGAAGCACCGCGTGCACGCGTTCCGCGGTCGTCGCTGTCGAGGCAACTTCACCAAGCCGCTGACGCAGTTCGGGCTCGAAGATCTGCCACATGGCTTCGTTCGCGGTCAGGAAGGGGCGCGTGGCGTCGTGCGATGCGAACGTCACGCACGGCAGTTTGCCTGGCACCACCCGCGCACCGAAGAACTCGGCATAGGCTTGCACCTCCGGTTCATCGGGCAGCCGCGGCATGGCCACGCGTAGTACCCGGACCGGCTCACGCGTGGCCAAGCGAGCCAGTCGCACCAGGAAGGCCAACTCGGCTGCCATCAGCGAAAACGGAACCTCGTCCTCGGCTTCCAGCCATCGCGGCGTAAGGGAAAGATCGCCGCCGGCCGCGCGCGCAACTTCCAACTTCATCGGCGCAATCAGCTCTTTATATTTCGCGAGTCGCCGAGCCGCTTGCCACAGATGCGCACTGCACAGTGCCGCAAAGATGGGCGGGACAAACGACTCCGTCGTGATCGCCTGCACCACACGCAGCGGAAAGAGCGTGTCGCCGGCCTCTGCTTCCACGCTTTGCCAGAAGCGGAAATACTCCGGTGTGGTCAAGCTGGAGCCGGGCCGCGCCAACAAGTCCTGGGGCAAGTTCGCTCGGCGCAGGACGTGGTCGGCCCGGATGCCAAGATCCTTCAGCAGAGCCCGCCAACCGATGTCAACGGCGAATGATCGGGTGTGGGTCATGCGTTGCGAAACTGGCTCATGATGATGCGATCGTAGAGCCGGTCGCCGAAGTACTTGCGGATGAACATCAACAAGCGGGCGAATCGGCCGGCAACGTAGCGTGTCTTCGGTCGAGAGGTCTCGACAGCCTTGGCGATCGCATCGGCGACAGCGTCAGGGGAAGACATCGACACCGTCGGCGCGGAGTCGGCGATGGCCCGTGCAAGGCGACTGTAAGCACCGTTGCCCGATCGCTGCAGCATGGGATCGACCATGACCTTGCCGAATTCCGTGGCAATGATTCCGGGCTCGATGATCACGACATCGATGCCGAACGACGCAAGCTCGATACGCAGGCAGTCGCTGAATCCTTCCACGGCATGTTTCGTCGCGTGGTACCAGGCGCCCAGTGGGGTGTAGACCTTACCGCCCATCGAAGAGATGTTGATGATCTTTCCAGATTGCTTTTCCCGCATTGCCGGAAGGAGCAACTGCGTGAGACGAGCCATTCCAAATAGATTGACCTCGAACTGGTAGCGTGCATCTTCGATCGACGTGTCTTCGACCGCTCCGTACATGCCGAAGCCCGCGTTGTTTATCAAGACGTCGACGCCGCCGTGGGTGGATGTGATGCGCTTGACGGCTGCAGCCACCTCGGCATCGTCGGTGATATCCATTCGCAGAGGGATGGCCCCGAGATCCTGCAGATCGCGCATTGCTTCGATGCGCCGAGCTGCAACGTAGACGGTATACCCTTTTTTCCGCAAGAGGCGTGCGGTGGCTTTGCCGATGCCGGAAGATGCACCGGTTACAAGAATGATGCTCATGGACTGGACCTCGCTTCGAGTGGTTGGGTGTCCAGCACTGTAGCTAGGAAGGCGCGCCAGATCACTAGCCAAGAGCGCCATCTCACCAGCCAAATGCGCCAAAGTATCGTTGGCTGCATAACGTCTGAATTAAGCCACGCTGCGAAGTGGCGTCGGCTTGAATGAATGGTTAGATTTTTCTGGCACGTACAAATAAAACGTCTCCAGAAGCAAAGTCACTTTCCTGAACAAGGTCTGATTTTGTTTCAATCACGGAAAAACCCGCTGCTAAAAGCAAAGATTCCAGTTTCTCCACCGTGAAATAGTGATCCCACAGGATGTAGGTAGATGGTTCGCCTGAATCCGGGATAATAATATATTTCTGCCCCCAAACCTGCTCTTGTGCAAAATGCTGACACTCTGACAGCACGTAACAGGGGGATTTTGACCAAAACCCATTGGCATTTTCTCTTTCCCAAGAGCGTCCTGCCATTTTGGTTTGCGAAATGCCCGCACCAAATACATCAAAGACCAGCACGCCGCTTGGGGTAAGTAACTGATGGACATTCAATAAAAACGTTTTTTGTTGTTCGTTTGTCAGTGCGCCGAAATCGCAATAGATACAGGTTGCCATATCAAAAGCGCCGGCATCAATTTTGTTGAGGTAAGATTGATGCAGATACCGAATAGCTAGCCCTTGTAATTTTCCTGATTCAATAGCATGGTTAATCGCAGATTCATTGATATCCACGCCAACAGTCGCCCATCCGCGAGCGGCAAATTCCTGAGTATAAAGACCTGGACCACACCCAAGATCGATGATGGAACCTGTGCCCGACTGATTCTTGAGAACCCAATCAACGGTTGCTGTTATTGTTTTTGGCTTGCGGCTTGCTGCATCAGAACCTGGATTGAGATGCGCTTTCAGCAGTTGCTCGCGAACATAGGAGTTCGACCAGATGTTTGCATTTCCTGTTTCGTATAGTTCCATCAAGCTTCTCGAAAAATCTAACGTTGGAGTTCACTCGACTGACGCCGCCCGATTATCCACATCTTATTAAGATGACGATAAATAAACAGGTTGTACCATGCTGTAAATTCTGAACCTATTTCGGTAAACATATTGCCGCGTTGAGAATGCTTCGTTTGTAACCTCGGGCGAAGCTATCTCCGCTTAATGCCTCTACGCTATCCATTCCCAGTTATTGATCGTTCTCTTCGGCGATTTCGATAGGCGGATTGGCAAGAGAACAGCCTCCGACATAAATTCCATCTTCGGATGCATCCAAATGCCATTGCAGGGGAAGCCCCTTTTTTATCAACGGCACCACGGGTGCCAAATCGGTAACCGCCGTCTCGTTGAGGTTGAGAAATCGCAGTTTTGCCAAGCCGGCCAGAGGGGTTACATCGGCGACTAGCGTCTCCGCGACATCGAGTCCCCGCAATTCCGTCAACCCGGCCAAGGGATCCAGGCTGGCGACCGGTGTCCTCGCGGCGTTGAGCCTTCGCAGCTCCGTTAACCCGGATAGGGGGGACAAGTCCGTAACCCGCGCACCCGCAATATCAAGCTCTTGTAGATGCGCCAGTCCGGCCAGGGGAGACAAGTCGGTCACGTGATTGCCGCGGAGTTTAAGCACCTGAAGTTCCGTCAAACCGGCCAACGGGGACAGGTCGGCGACTTGCGTGCTGGAGCTATCGAGCATCCGTAGTTCCGTCAGCCCGGCCAGTGGTGTCAGGTCGGTGACTTGCGTGGCGCAGACATTGAGCCTCTGCAGGTATCTCAACTCGGCCAGGGGGGACAAGTCGAACACATTTGTCCTTAGGAGATCAAGCCAACGCAATTCGGTCAATTGGGCCAGCGGTGCCAGATCCGCCACTGGCGTGAACGCGAAAAAGAGTTCCTGCAATTCCGTCAGCCCGGCCAGGAGGGACAAGTCGGCAATCTGCGTACTTGAAATCTCAAGCCTTTGCAGCCGTGCCAGCCCGGTCAGTGGGGACAAATCGGCGACCTGTGTGCTCGAAATATTAAGCCTTTGTAGCCGCGCCAGCCCGGTCAGCGGGGACAAATTAGCGACCTGCGTTCTCCAGACAGTGAGACTTTGCAACCGCGCCAGCCTAGCCAATGGCGCAAGATCGGCGACGGGTGTCCAGTCGACCCTGAGCGCCCGCAGTTCCGTCAATCCGGCCAGGGGGGACAAATCGGCGACCTGCGTGTTCATGAGACGGAGGGTTTGCAAACCCGCCAGCCCGGCCAGGGGGGACAAATCGGCGACCTGTGTGCCCGTGAGGTCAAGGGTTTGCAAACCCGTCAGCCCGGCCAGCGGAGACAGGTCCTGTAGCTTAAGTCGACTGGCAAGAGTACCGTTCAACCAGAGCTTCTTCAGGTGTGTGAGGCTGGAAAAGGGATTGCTGGACGCCGTGGGCGCTAGGAGGAAGATATTATTCTCGGTACCGGAATTCGTGGAGTCTTTCAGCACATCCCCGTCCCACCAATGCCGTGCGAACGACAATTCCTCCAACCAGGTCAATTTCCCAAGCTCCTTCGGTGCTTCGGTCAATCCGCAATTCCCCAGATCCAGAAACGTCGCGCGAGTTTTCTTATTTTCGGCAATCAGTTGTAAAGCCAGTTCCGACATGGTGATTTCCCGAGTAAAAGCCTAACGGGGCGCGAGTCGAGTGTCATCCCGCATATCGAGTTTATGCATGAGAGGTCCAACGTACACGCTCAGGGGGGCTGCGCGGTTTCATCGCGCGGCGTCCTCTGGAGCGGCGGGTTAGGTGCGGGCTGAAGCAGCAGCCCGTTGCGCCCTACGAATGGTTTCGAAGATGGTTTTGGCGTTTGCGACTAACTCGAAGCGAGGGCCTAGGTATGCGCCTGTGCCTGGCCAGCTGGAAAAGCCGCCAAACATTGAATTGAATGGTGACCCACTACCGAAGGTAATGGTGCCTTCATTACCTTTGCCTTCTGAAAGCGAGAGATCGGAGAGTGTGCGAAGGTCAAGTGATTGGACTTTGCGACAAGACAAGCCCGAGATAATAAGTATTCGCTCATTGGTTACCGCGTAGTAGGTGCGGGCTCGGTGCTTTGCCTCGAAGAAGAAGCGGCCGATGATGAGGTAGATACCGACGAGAACGAAGGGGATTCCAAACAGCGCGAAAAATGCCGGTGCATTGGAGTTGATGACTGAAAGCTCCCAGAATATGGCGAAGCTGCCCCACAATAGACTGAATGGAATCATAAACGCGTCAGCTCCGCGAATAATGACGCCTTGGCGTGGTTGCCCGGACCACAGCACACGCTCACCGGTGGATAACTGAGTCTTGATGTCTTCAGTGGTTAGAGTCATGAGATAAGCATCTAACGTTGAAGATCAGGGGCAGCCGAGCGAAGCGAGGGCATCACAAGCGCAGCTTGTGACTGTCCCCTGGCGTAGTGTTCGGCGTCGTTTCACCGCTGACGCACAAGCTTGATTTCGAGACGACAACCAACGGCCTCAGCGTACTTCTTGAGCGTCGCAAGCGAAGGCGCATGCTTACCAGCAGACTCCAGCCGCGAGATAGCGCTCTTGGTGGTACCCATCATTGCTGCGACAGCCTCTTGCGTGAGCCCCGCCTTGGTACGCGCCGCGAGCATTTGATGCGCAACGGCATACTCAACGGACAAAGCATCATAGGCATCTTGAAACCCCTTGCGTTTGGCAGCGCGCTCAAGGAATTCCTTGTGATTGTGGCGAACGGGTTGATACTCAAGATTAGCCATTTGATACCTCCTTCAAGCGCTTGCGCGCGAGCTTCACTTCTTTATCGGGTGTTTGCTGAGACTTCTTCACGAAGGCATGCAACACCACGACACGCCGCTCAACCAGAAAACAATAGAACGCACGCCCGATACCTGATGTACCACGCGGCCTGATCTCAAACAATCCATCACCGAATGCCTTGGAGTGAGGCATGCGGAGATTTGGGCCATGCTCGATCAAGATCTCAAGAATTCTGGCGTAATCAGCCAGCACATCCACAGGCCAAGACTCGATCTCTTCGAGGACGTGCCAATGGAAGTATTCAACAGAATAGGACATGACTCATGTTAGCAACGGTGCTAACCATGGTCAAGGCACAAACGAAGACGCCGAACGTTCGCCATAACCGGCGTGCAAAAGCAGAGCGAAGCGGCGCTTTTGCACGTCCGAGTTGATGGTGTTGTTAGGTGCGTTCATTTTCAACCTGCTGCACATGGCGTTTGGTTAGCAGCAAGAGCAACCCGGCACCAATGTCGAGGAAAGCCCAAAACTCTTTTGGCAGGTGAATTTTGATGATTGGATTAAAAAGAAGCGCGAGTAACCCAAAGACCCACGGAAAGGATTGGTTTTTGCGTTCGTAACTTACGAGTGCGGCCCAAGCGAACACCCCTGTTGCCACGAAGCGCAGGAGCATGTAGTAGCCATATGGCAGAGGCGCAGCCCCAATGAAAAGCATTGTGGCCGCGATGTAGATTACAGCTACTGGCATTGGCTATGACCTGTTCGAGAATTTTTCCAGAACTCCCGCGCCCATTGCTATGACTACGATAACCACAAATGGGCCGAAGAAAAGACCGCCCGCTTGGAGCCACGACCAGTGCCAAGCGGTCACAGCACCGAACATCCCGACGATGGTGCCTACAAGTGGCATGTATGCAATAAAGAAAGCCAAAGGGGCTGCAATTATCCAGTGAAGGCCGATCCAATCTTCAAGGCCAGCCATGACAGCGGCGAGCTGGAAAAGGCCAAGAATCATGTATGCGATGAAGACGAGCGCTTGCATTGTGTTCTCCTTTGTTAAGCACCTAACGGGACGCGAGTACGGGACGACGAAGTCGCCCCGAAGCGGTGACGAACGTTCGGCATGAGAGGCGCGTAGCAAGCGGCAACGCCGCTTGCGGAGTGTCCCCTCGATGTCGTTGTTGGACGCACTCGCGCCAAGATCAGAATATCCGACCACTTAGATTGGCCTGCGATATCCCCTTATCTCGTAGGTAGAAAGCGGGAAATTTGAGTACTTCACTTGGTTGGATTGATTGCCACCCAGGATCCGAATGTGAGTGGCTGATAGAGAAACAAAAAAACCGACGTGGAATCCCGATGCTGAGCCAGTAGCTTGGGTTACACCGGGAGTCTTCTTTTTAATTACTACGATCACACCTAGCGTGGGACTAATCACTTCTAATCCCCAATTTAACCAGCTCTTTGCCGCGGCACTATTCGTACCACTTCGGCCTGATTGTTTCATTACCCAGTTGACGAATGAGGAGCACCAAGGCGTCTCGTCATCTGTTGCCTTGAGCGAGGTTGTTTGGTGATACTCCACGATCCGAGCATTGTGTTGTCCAGGCAGTGAGTCTTCATGTACTCCAAGCTCGGCAATGGCAATGTCCATCCAGGGAGCAGACGGCGTGGCGGGTGCCGCTACCGGCACAGAAATCGACTTCAGCCCAAGGGCTGCATGTGTTTTTGGACCAACCTGTCCGTCCGGTGTAAGCCCCTTCGCTCTCTGAAACGATACGACTGCCTGATGTGTGCGTTGTCCAAAGTGGCCATCGACCCGCAGGTTTGGACGAGGGGTAACGAGCGAGTTAAGGAGAAGCTGAAGCTTTCGTACTTCCGGACCGCGGTCATTCAGTTTAATGGTTGGCATGATGTCCTCCTTTGGCTATCCATCAGTCATCAACGAAGCCTTCAACGAAACGCCACCTCTCTGATGTTAGTTCGAAGACCCATGCGCCCACCCGAAACTGGTTTCCGTACGAATTGCAGAACGACGGTGGCAGGCGAGTAGTGGTCTTAACGAGAGACCTCATCGTCGTTGGCGTAGGAGACAGTCCTGGGTCTGCTTTCAACAATGCTGGAAAAAACCTGCCGAACTCCTTACGGTCGACACGTCTCTTTGCGCTCTCATCCAGTGTTCCGCTAATTACGAAGGGAAAGCGACTCGCGTTGGCGATTGCAGTCAGGTTTCCTCGAAGGACCGAAATGCGAAAATCCTTCCAATACTGTTGTGCGGTTTCGGGACAAGCATTTCCTCCCGCCATGGCCGAGAGCGATTGCAGCCCGAGCAACACAATAAACACAAACCGTCTGATCAGAACAACTGACAACGCTTGTTGTTTCATCTGCGAGACCCTTTCGTGTGATGTTAGAGGTGCGCCCAACGGGGCGCGAGTTGAGCGTCATCCCGCACGGAGCGGACCCGCTGCCCTGCCGAGAACCGCTGGAGTTTCTCTGGCGGTGATGGGCGGTGGGGACGTGAGTACGGGACGACGAAGTCGCCCCGAAGGGGTGACGTTCCAACGAGCGTCCGCTTGAGCGCCTTGTTGGGCGCTATTCCTCACTATTAAGCGGGCTGTGTTCTGAAGTTTCAATTTCAATCTCAGGGTTTGGAATTATCGAGAACAATTGATCTGCATATTCAACCATTTTTTCGACATCAATCGCTTCATATACTTCACTATTAATCAGCCGACAATGCTTTAGAGAAATAAAATCAATTATGGTTTTCTCCCACTCCCGTTTGCATGGATAGGACTTTAGCAATACAGCAGTCGGTGCGCTTGTTCTGTGCTGTGCTAGCCTATCGCGCACATCATTTGCATACCCAAGCTTGATTCTGTTTTTGTCAAATTCTGGAATTAGTTGGATTATATAAAAGAACCCAATATCAGAAGAAACCAAAATATTATCTTCAGTGAATCCTAGATCCTTTCGTTTTTGATATAATAATTGCGCCTTCTCTTCTGGCAAGACAAGAGTGAGCTGGTTTCCTGAATCGGCTGTTCTTTGTTTTGCGAACTCAAAACCACACTTGATCGCGAACTTTCTGGCATGGGATCTATCCATTCCCAATGTTTGAGCAATCTCTTTGATTGATACATATCTCTGATCGTTCATGCTTTCCCTTTGGCTAATCTCCCCGCCCAGCATAAAGTAGACTTCCTAAAAGACGCCTTACGTTACGTTGATTTTGACGTATAATCATAAATTGGCTTACGCTAACATGTTGATAAATATAGTGAGTTGTAAAATAACAATCGGTTCCATCGCAGGCATCGATCCAGCAGCGGTTCAAGTTGTCACAAAATCATTAAGATTAAAGTAGAGGAGGTTATGGTTGTCAAGATCAGGTTACTCGACCGGGTTTGTGAAAAAATTCACGATTGCTGGGCCACCAAGACGTCAGCACCACCATGATCTACACTCACGTCCTCAATCGGGGCGGCAGGGGTGTGGTCAGCCCGCTTGATGCAGGTTGAAGCCCTCCTACCCATGTCCGACGCTGTGTTGATCGCCGGGGTGGACGAAGTCGGACGCGGCCCGCTGGCCGGTCCCGTGGTCACCGCCGCTGTCATCCTCGATCCAGCCCACCCCATTGCTGGTCTGGCCGATTCCAAGCGCCTCAGTGCGGCCCAACGCGAACGCCTGGCCGATGAAATTCGCGCCAAGGCATTGGCCTGGGCGCTGGGTCGGGCCGAAGTGGCCGAAATCGACCGGCTGAATATCCTGCAGGCGACGCTGCTGGCGATGCAGCGGGCGGTGGAGGGGCTGGCCCTGCGCCCCGAACAGGTACTGGTCGATGGCAACCGCTGCCCGGTGCTGGCCTGTCCCTGCCAGGCGATCGTCAAGGGCGACGCCACGGTGCCGGTGATCAGTGCGGCGTCGATCCTGGCCAAGGTCGCGCGCGATGCCGAGCTGTGCCAATTGCACCAGATCTATCCGCAGTACGGTTTCGCTCGCCACAAAGGTTATCCAACCGCTGCGCACCTGGATGCCTTGTGGCGCTGCGGTCCCTGTCCCGAACACCGCCGTTCCTTTGCCCCGGTCCGCGCTGTGCTGTTGCAGCAGCAGCGGGAGCAACCATGACCGCCTCATTCGTGCATCTACGCCTGCACAGCGAATATTCGCTGGTGGACGGGCTGATTCGCATCAAGAGCCTGGTAAAACAGGTGGCCGCTGCCGGCATGCCGGCGGTCGCGGTCACCGACATGAGCAATCTGTTCGCGCTGATCAAGTTTTACAAGGCAGCGCTGGGGGCGGGGGTCAAGCCCATCGCCGGGGTCGATGCCTGGGTGCGGCGGCAGGGCGAACCGACCCGGCTGGTGTTGCTGTGCCAGAATCTCACCGGCTACCGTCACCTGACCCGGCTGGTCAGCCGCAGTTATCTGGAAGGCCAGCAGCGGAGCGCGCCGGTCATCGACCATGCCTGGCTGCGCGGCAATACCGAAGGACTGATCGCCCTGTCCGGCGGTCGCGACGGTGAGCTGGGTCAGGCGCTGCTCCACGACCATCACGATCAGGCCCGACGCTGGCTGGACGATTGGCGGGAGCTGTTCCCGGACCGCTTCTATCTGGAAGTGCAGCGCACTGGCCGGCCGCAGGAAGAAGCCTATCTGGATGCGGTCGTCGATCTGGCCGCGGCCAGCGGCACGCCCGTCGTGGCCACCAACGAGGTGTGTTTTCTGCAGCGCGCCGACTTCGAGGCCCACGAAGCGCGGGTGTGCATCCACGATGGCGCGACCCTGGACGATCCGCGCCGGCCGCGCCGCTACAGCGATCAGCAATATCTACGCACCCCGGCGGAGATGGCGGAGCTGTTCGCCGATCTGCCCGAGGCCCTGGAAAACAGCGTGGAGATCGCCCGACGCTGCAATTTGCGGTTGGAGCTGGGCAAGAACGTGTTGCCGGATTTCCCGGTGCCGGCCGGGATGGATACGGTCGAACATTTCGCCGCCCAGGCTCACGCCGGACTGGAACAGCGTTTGCCGCGTCTGCTGGACGTCAGCGCCCCCGATTTTGCCGAGCGCCGCCAGCCCTATGACGCCCGGCTGGAGCTGGAGCTGAAAGTCATCATCCAGATGGGCTTTCCCGGCTATTTCCTGATCGTGGCCGATTTCATCCAGTGGGCGCGCGGCCATGACGTGCCGGTCGGGCCGGGGCGTGGGTCCGGGGCCGGGTCGCTGGTCGCCTATGCTCTCGGCATCACCGATCTGGACCCGTTGGCCTACGACCTGTTGTTCGAACGCTTCCTCAATCCCGAACGGGTGTCGATGCCGGACTTCGACGTCGATTTCTGCATGGAAGGTCGCGACCGAGTCATTGAATACGTCGCCCAGCGCTATGGTCGCGAGCGGGTGTCGCAGATCGCCACCCACGGCAGCATGGCGGCCAAGGCGGTGGTGCGCGATGTGGGCCGGGTGATGGGCCATCCCTACGGCTTCGTCGATCGCATCGCTAAGCTGATTCCGTTCGAGATCGGCATGACCCTCGACAAGGCGCTCGAACAGGAGGCTGAGTTGCGCCGCCTGTACGACAGCGACGACGAGATTCGCGCCCTGATCGATCTGGCCCGCAAGCTGGAAGGACTGGCCCGCAACGTTGGCAAGCACGCCGGCGGGGTGGTCATCGCCCCGACCAGCCTGACCGATTTTTCCCCGCTGTACTGCGAAGAAGGCGATAGCAGCCTGGTCACCCAGTTCGACAAGGATGACGTGGAAGCGGCTGGTCTGGTGAAGTTCGAC
>Ga0116181_1004085_pt1 | contig 11127 bp, 8 predicted proteins | sample AD_UKC075_MetaG_FD_89752 | JGI IMG/M metagenome (GOLD analysis project Ga0116181, IMG submission 89752) | Active sludge microbial communities of municipal wastewater-treating anaerobic digesters from USA - AD_UKC075_MetaG | ecosystem: Engineered > Bioreactor > Anaerobic > Digestate | place: USA...
CAGGCCGCGCAACGCACCTCGGTACGCGGGTGCATCGGCAGGCTGTTGTCCTGCAGCAGGCGGACGCGGTCCTCGGCGGCCGCGGTGTAGAACGACGGCCAGCCGCAGTGGGATGCGAACTTGTGCTCACTGCGGAACAGTTCGGCGCCACACGCTCGGCAGCGATAGGTGCCGGCCGTGGTCGTGTCGGTGTACTCCCCGGTGAACGGCGCCTCGGTGCCCGACTCGCGGAGCACCCGGTATTCCAGCGGCGTGAGCTGCGCGCGCCACTCTTCCGGGGTCTTGATCACCTTCAGTTCCATCGTTCCTCCTCTTGGGTCCTCCACCATAGGCGTAGCCGCCGACACCTTGTAGCCTTCGGAAATGCCTGATGCCACCGAAGTCCAAGTAGGGGAGCGATCGGTCCGGATCTCGAGTCCAGACAAGGTCTACTTCGCCGATCTGGGCTTGAGCAAGCTGGACGTGGTGGAGTACTTCCTCAGCGTCGGGGACGGGATCCTGGCCGCGTTGCGGGACCGTCCGACCGCGATGGAGCGCTGGCCCGGAGGCGTCCGCGAGGATGTGGTGATCGCCACCCGGCAGGACCACCGGGGCGAGGCGTTCTACCAGAAGCGTGCGCCGGCCAACACGCCGGACTGGGTGCAGACCGCTCAGGTCACCTTTCCTTCCGGGCGCAGCGCAGTCGAGGTGGCGCCGGCCGACCTGGCGAGCATCGCGTGGATGGTCAACCTTGGTACCGTGCGGTTCCACCCCTGGCCGGTGCGGGCGGCGGATACCGATTCGGTCGACCAGCTGCGGATCGATCTGGACCCGCAGCCCGGAGTCGAGTTCTCGACCGCGGTCGCGGCAGCGCTGGAGCTTCGTTCGGTGCTTGCTGAGGCTGGTCTGACCGGGTTCTGCAAGACCAGCGGCGGACGCGGCGTCCACGTGTTCGCCCCGATCGATGGCGCGGACTTCATCGAGGCACGGCATGCCACGATCGCGATCGGACGCGAACTGGCGCGGCGGATGCCGCAGCAGGTGACGGTGAACTGGTGGAAGGAGGAGCGCGGGGAGCGGGTCTTCGTCGACTTCAACCAGATGGCCAGGGACCGGTTGATGACCTCGGCCTACTCGATCCGACCGACGCCGCGAGGCCTGGTCTCGGCGCCCCTGGACTGGTCCGAACTGCCGGACGCCGACCCGGCCGACTTCACCCTCGGCACCATGCCGACCCGCTTCGCAAGGATCGGCGACCCGTGGGCCGGGATGGACGCGACCGCGCCTGGACGCTTGGACACAGCGCTGGAGTGGTACGACCGCGACGCCGTGAACGGCGAAGGCGAGATGCCCTACCCGCCCGAGTATCCGAAAATGCCGGGCGAGCCGCCCCGGGTGCAGCCCTCGAAGAAGAACGAAGCGAACTGGGCGTGACCGACTCTCAGCCGGCGCCCAGGACCTCGGCGAGGTCGTAGCCGACCACCTCTTCGAGCTGATCGAAGCCGCAGGACTCGGGATCACGGTCGGAGCGCCAGCGCCGAAACTGAGCGGTGTGGCGGAACCGGGTGCCCTCCATGTGCTCGTAGCCGACTGTGCAGACCAGCTGCGGCGAGATCAGCAGCGTGGTCTTGAGCTCGGTGCTCCAGCGGCTGATCGCACCGGGCCGGCGTCCGTTGATCTCCACGCTGGCTGCCCAGGGATGATCAGTGGCGCCTTCCGGCAGGGTCAGCGGGGCGAACTCGGCGGCCAATTCCGCCCGGCGAGCCTGCGGGAAGGATGCGGCCACGCCGACGAAGTGCAGCACCCCGTCCGGGTCGAAGAGGCCGAGCTGCATCGACCCGAGCAGCGGCAGCTCCGAGGTGGAGTTCTTGTGCAGGCGCCAGCCGGCCACCACCACGTCCGCCTCGCGCGAATGCTTGATCTTGACCATCGCGCGCTGTCCGGGCAGGTAGGGCCCGTCCGGTGCCTTGGCGACCACGCCGTCCAGCCCGGCGCCCTCGAACTGGGTGAACCACTTCTTGGCGAGCTCCAGGTCGTAGGTGATCGGTGTGATGTGAATCGGCGGCTCGCTGTGGCGCAGGGCCCCTTCCAGAAGTTCGCGACGTTCGCGGAACGGCCGCGCGCTGAGTTCGGTGTCGTCGAGTGCGAGCAGGTCCCAGCACACCAGGGATGCGGGCATCGTGTTCGACAGCATCTCGACGCGGCTCTGGGCAGGATGGATGCGTTGGGAGAGACGTTCGAAATCGAGCCGGTCGCCCTGCACCACCACCAGTTCGGAATCCAGGACGCAGCGCGGCGGCGTATTGGCGAGGACAGCGGCCACCACCTCGGGGAAGTAAATGGCCAGGTCCCGGCCGTTGCGGCTGATCAGCTCCACCTCGTCGTTGTCCCGGAAGACCAGGCAGCGGAACCCGTCCCACTTCGGCTCGTAGGCCATGCCAGCGGGAATGGTGGGGCTCGAGCGGGCCAGCATCGGTTCCAGCGGCGGACGTAGTGGCAGCGACATTCGCCAATCTTGGCACCAAAGGTGGCTATTCGGTCCAGACTGTGGCAATGAGTTCCCAGGAATCAAGGAAGCATCGCAGCCCACTATCGGAGCTGCTGCGCCTGCCCAGCGGGCCGGTGAACATGGCCGACCTGGACGCGGAAGCCAGCCCCGGCTATCCGGGAGAGGGTAAGTCGGACGCTCCAGAACTGACCGCTGAGATCGGTCCGGAGCTGTCCGATCTGCAGGAGATGCTCTATGCAGCCGGACGCAGTACGCCCGAGACCGCGCCGAGGGTGCTCGTGGTGCTCCAAGGCATGGACACGTCCGGTAAGGGCGGGGTGATTCGCCACGCGATCGGGCTGGTGGATCCGCAAGGGGTGGACCTGACCTCCTTCAAGGCGCCGAGCGCCGAGGAACGGGCCCACCACTACCTTTGGCGGATCAAGAACGCGTTGCCCGGACCCGGCAAGATCGGCATCTTCGACCGTTCGCACTATGAGGACGTGCTCGTGGTGCGGGTGGACAGCCTCGTCCCCGAATCCGAGTGGAGCAAGCGGTACGCCGAGATCAACGAGTTCGAGGCCGAACTGGTGGCCGGTGGCACCAAGCTGATCAAGTGCATGCTGAACGTGTCCTTGGACGAGCAGAAGGCTCGGTTGGCCGAGCGGCTCGACGATCCGACCAAGCACTGGAAGTACAACCCCGGTGACGTGGATTCTCGCCAGAAGTGGCCCGCCTACATGGACGCGTACGCGGCCGCACTGGAGCTCTGTAACACCGCGGACGCGCCGTGGTACGTCATTCCGGCAAACAAGAAGTGGTACCGCAACTGGGCGGTCGCAGAGCTGCTCCGCGAGACTCTGGACGGAATGAGCCTGAGCTGGCCGGTCGCCGATTTCGATGTCGAGGTCGAGAAGAAGCGAGTCGCCGAAAGCTGAGCCGGTCGTCTGCCCGTCCGTAGGCAACTTCGCTCCCGAATGGGACTCGCGCTCCTGAATTATCGGGAGCACGGGTCCCATTCGGGAGCGAAGTTCCGATCGCAGGGACTAGTGGCCAGCCGAGCGGGCCGGGTGGGTCGAAAGACTCAGGCGCCGACGACGCTCAGGTGCCGAGCGGGCTCGATCTCTTCCTCGAAACCGAAGTCGAGCAGATCCATGGCGGCGAAGGCGTAGCGGGCCAGGACCACGTCCAGAACCTCGCGAGCGGCTCCGATCGGATCGCTCACCGAGACGGCGCCGAATCGATACGCCAGATCGGACTGGGCGTGGTAGGCCTCGTCCGCGCTCAGGAAGAAGGAGCCGACCGCGATGTGGCGTCGGCCCTGGGAGCGCAGCCCCATGATCGCCTGGGCAACGCTTGGGCCGGAATCGTCCGCGACGGCCGTGAGGCAGGGCAGCCGGTGGTGGGTCGACCACTGCCGGGCGCGTCGCGCCAGCAGGGCACTGCCGCGCACGTCGCCGGTGCAGGATGCAGAAAGCACCAGCCCGTCCAGTTCCAGGCAGCGAGCCTGGCTGAGCGCGCTGCGCAGGCGCTGGTCGAGAACGGTCAGCAGGCTGATCTCCGGGCCGATCGGACGCGAGAGCGTGAAGCGCAGGTCTGGGTACGTGACTCGGGCCCGGTGCAGCAGGTCCGACATCGCGGGATCGCAATCCACCGCGTGAGTGAGCTGTAACGGGACGAAGACGATCTCGTGGTGTCCGTTCGCCGCCAGCTGGTCGATGACCTGGTTCGCGCTCGGCGGGCTCTGCTCGAGAAAGGCGCCGCGGACGGCCATCTCTGGACGCAGCTCAGCGAGGCCGCGGACGAGCTGGTGGGTGACCTGCGCCACCGTGGGGTCAGAACTACCTCGGGCCACCATCACTAGTGCGGGGGCGGTCATGGCTTGCCTTCCTGTCCGAAGGGACCGGGCTTCATTGCCGAGGTTCTTTAGGCAGAACTCTGTCCGTTATCAAGTTGTGACGCAATTCTGCTTACCGAATGATGAGACGATTGTCCATATGGAGAGACGGAGATATCCATTTAGCCTGGCGATGAGTCCAAAACCGGGCCGCAAAACCCAGGACTTGTCTCAGGGAATGGGAATCCGCTTTCCATCAAGTGGAAAGCAGGCGCGGGATGGTGGGCGATACTGGGTTCGAACCAGTGACCTCTTCGGTGTGAACGAAGCGCGCTACCACTGCGCCAATCGCCCGCGGGGAACAACCATAGCCCAGCGGCGGTGGTGACGCACAATCGGCGAGTTGGTCGCGGGAACCGGCAGCGGGAAGCGATTTCGGATTCGGCGAGGAGTGGCAAGTGTCAGGCGGTGAAGTGCAGACGTCCCAGCGCGTCGGCGTTGAGTTCCAGGTCGGGCTCGGCATGGTCAATGTGGGCTTCTACGTGGCCAGCATCGGGGTGGTCCTGGTGGTGTTGGCTGCCGAGTTCGGGGTTCCGGTCGAGAGCCTGGCCTGGCTGGGTTCGCTGTACGGCGTCGCGCTGATCGTCGTCGCGTTCGCGGGCCCGATGCTGCTGCGGTTCGGCGCGCACCGCTTCCTCGCCGGCTCGGCGGTGGTGCTGGGTGTGGGGAGTCTCCTGTTGGCGGTGGTGCCGGGCCAGTTCGCGGCCTATGCCGGCGTGATTTTGCAGGCGTTCGGGACATCGGGGCTGTTGCTGGTCACGCCGGGGCTGCTCAACGGTCCGGGTGCGGAGTCCAAGCTGACCACGGTGAACGGGGCGGCAAGCATGGTCGGCATCGCCGCACCCCTGCTGTTCGGAGCGGCGCAGGCGCTGGGGATCGGCGCCCGGCTGCCGATGCTGCTGGTGGTGGCATGCATGGCTGTTTTGACCGTGCTTGCGCTGCGCTATCCGGCGGCGATCGTGCCGAAGCCGACACACGCGGCGTCCGGTGTTCAGCGGTATCGGCGCAGCCTGGTGCTGCGGCGGGTGCTGACGCAGGTGAGTGCGGTGGCGGTGGAGTTCTGCTTCGTGGTGTGGGGCGTTGCGCGGCTGGTGGACACCGGCTTGGGCATGGCCACCGCCGCGATCGTGGGGGCCGCTTTCCCAGTGGGCATGGCTGTCGGACGGATCGTCGGCCCAGCCCTGATCGCACGGTTCCCGATGGTGCCGGTGGGCTCGGTGGTGGCCGCGGTCGGCACGCTGGCGGTGGCGGCAACACAGAATCCGGCGATCGTGGGTGTGGGCCAGTTGGTCGCAGGGCTGGGCATCGCGACGATGTATCCGATCACGCTCGCGCGGGTGATGGCCACGCCAGGGCTTCCGCCGGAACTGGGCGCGTCCCTGGGCGCTCTCGGCTCCGGGGTGGCGGTGATGCTGGCGCCGGCGGGGCTGGCTGCGGTCGCGACGGTGGTCGATCTGCGGACGGCCTTCCTGGCGCCGCTGCCGCTGCTCGCGATCATGCTGCTGCTGTATCGGGAGAGGCAGCCCAAGCCGGGCGACGCGCTGGCTTGACGCGTCCGCGCCCTCGTTTTGCGGCATCTTCGCGGCTGGGTTATGGTTGCACTCGCACTTGGGCCGGAAACGGGCCGGGAGCATGCGGACGTGGCTCAGTTGGTAGAGCATCACCTTGCCAAGGTGAGGGTCGCGGGTTCGAATCCCGTCGTCCGCTCGGAGAAGGTCTCAAGCATCGAAGACGAGGCCGGCTCTCGCCGGTGGAGTGGCCGAGAGGCGAGGCAACGGACTGCAAATCCGTGTACACGGGTTCAAATCCCGTCTCCACCTCGAAACAGCCTGGGCGGCTGGCGCAGCGGTAGCGCGCTTCCCTGACACGGAAGAGGTCACTGGTTCGATCCCAGTGTCGCCCACCAACGAAGTCCCTAGTCAGAATCTGATTGGGGGCTCTTGTGCTGTTGTGGGTCGAAAGCTGGGCACATCGAGATGCGGCTCTCTGCCGCGCCGGGCCGCTGAATCGGTTTCGCCGGGCGCGTGGTCTCGGTCGGGAAGCAGCCCGTCGAGGAACGGCTCGACGGCACGGTCCCTGTTCGGTCTGGACCAGCGGCATGGATAGCGACACTGGGGTGTTTCCGAGCCAAGGGCGGGAGACGTTCGCGCGGTCGGCGAGTTCCCGATGGGTCAGGCCGGTTTGGGTGCGGGCTTCGCGGACGGCGCCGCCGAACTGCGGCAACCGTCCAGAACACCACCTACCCCTTGGTGTGATCGTGCCTTCGCATTGAGGCGTCAGGTCTGCGGACGCGACCTCGCTGGTCGCAACCAGGCGGGTGCGAATCTGAGCTCGGAGCTGATCCGCGCTCAGATCCTCCGGATGAGCCTGGGTCAGCGAGGCGGACACGTTGTCGGCCAGCGCCGCGAAGACGTCCGGCCAATCCTAGGGCGCGCTGCCGTCCACCAGGTTCACCAGGTAGCCCGCGGGAATCACGAAGCGTCCGGCGTCGTCCGCCAGGACCGGCTGGTCTTCATCGAGCTGCATCGTGACCGGAATGCCGCGAGCGTGCAGGGCTCGTCGAGCAACGATCATCATTTCGGCTACCGGCGGGACTTTCATGAGTGCATCCTTCTCCGTGGAAGCGGGGTGTGGGCCGATTCCCCCTGATCAGCCCACACCGGTCTGGTTCTGATCAGTCGGTCGAGCCGTAGACCTTGATCGAGTCCACTGCGAACATCGGCACGGTGGTGTTGCCGCCGATCTGGGTGTCGTAGGAGTAGGACCCCAGCACGGTCACCTTGGCGGTGAAGCAGTCGCCCTCGACCAGCTTCTTCAGCTTCGACTCCGTCCCGCTGAAGATCGAGTTCTGGTCGTAGTCGACGTAGCCGTAGGAGATCCGCAGCTTCTTCGGTCCGGCGTCGGCCCGGAAGGTGTCGGTGCCGGTGGCCGAGTCGAACTGGGTGACGTTGCCGTAGACCAGATAGGTCTTGCCGATGTAGGAGTCGGGATCCTTGGCCAGCAGCTTGAACTTGCGCTTGCTCAGTGAGGCGTAGCTCTTCTTGGCCGGCTCGGGTGCCGCGGTTTCCTCGGCGGCGGGTTCTTCGGTCGCTTCCTCGGTCGGCTCTTCGGTCGGCTCGGCCGGTTCGGCCTGGGCGGTGATCGTCTGGACGGCGGTCGCGGTGACGGTGGCCGCCGGCACCGCTGCACTCACTCCGGCGGGGGTTCCGCCGTGGCCACCTGCCGAGCCGAGAGCCATTCCGGCGAGCAACGCCACGATGCCGATCACCGGCTTGGAGGTGAGCGGATTGGCACGCTTGTTCGGCGGCGTCGGCGGCACTCCCGGCATTGGTGCGAACGGCTGGGGGCCCAGCGGGGTGGGCTGCTGCGGGACGGACATGGTCGATTCCTTTCGATGCGACTCCTGCTGGCCACCACGGTGTCGCGCAAGCGCTCCCGAAGGACAGCGATGCGTCGATAAGGGGGGTTATCGCACCATTCGCCCGCGAAGGGTCAGCGGTGAGTGGTGGAATGTCCTGGACGGGAGGCTGCGATGGCTGAGCTGATGACGATGCGCGACATCGCCGGCCTGGCGCGCGTGCAGCGTCCGGTGGTCACGGTGTGGCGACGCCGGGCCCGCGGCAGCGTCCATCCGTTCCCCGCGGCCCAACTGCACCGAGACGGCCAGGAGTTCTTCCTTCGCGCCGACGTGGTGGCCTGGCTCGAAGCGACCCAGCGCGGCAACAATCCCGACGTCCGGGCCGATGCGGCGACGCACACGTTGCTCGCGTCCAGCGGGGTCGCCGAAGCCAACGCGCTGAGCGCCCTGATCACGCTGCGGCATCTCACCGGTGAACCGCTCGGTTCCCACACCGGCGATGAGCTTCTCGATCTGGCCGACGCGTCCGATCCCGACGATCGCTACCTGTTGAGCGAGCTGGCCGGGGCCGATGACGTGGCCTCGTTGGCCGCGGCCGCCGAAGACCTGGTGGAGGCGGCCTGGGGAGAGTTGGCCGCCCACCGGCGGCTGGTGGACGCCCGGCTGCGTCCGCCGGGGAGCGCGCTGGCCCGACTGGCGCTCACCGAGCCGGCCGGGCGACTGCTGCTGGCGATCTTCGGCCCGCTCACGCGCGAACTGGGACAGCCGAGCGTGATGGACCCGACCGGCTGCGCCGGGGACGTGTTCGCCGAGATCGTGGCGGCGCTGGAGTCGCCGGTGCTGCTGATGGACGGCGACTCCGCTGCCCACCGGCTGACCCGGCGCCAGCTGCTGCTGGTGGACGCCTCGACACGGGCAGTGGGGTGGGGCGTTGGCGACTGGTCGGTCACCGGCCCGGTCGCGCACCTGGTGCTGTTGCCGGACGCGGCCGAGCCGGACGCATCCCCGCTGGAGCAGTTGGCGATGATCGACGAGATCGCCCTGCAACTCGATCAAGGACAGTTGGCGCTGTGCCTGGCCCCGGCCGAGGTGCTCACCGATCCGCTGTCGGGCGCTGCGTTGGCCCGGCGCGACCAGCTCTTGCGCGACGGCTACCTGCGGGCGATCGTCCGGTTGCCGGCCGGCCTGCGTCCGGCCCAATCGCGCGAGCACCTGGCGCTGTGGCTGCTCGGGCCGGCCGATCCGGCCCAGCCCGCCGAGCGGCGCACCCTGGTCGCCGACGTGAGCCGCCTCGCTGTGCGGGAGTGTTCCGGGCTGGCCGATGACCTGCTGGCCGCCTGGCAGGGGGCGGACGGGGCCCGTCGCCGGGCCTGGGCGCACCTGCATCCGATCCTGACCCGCGACCTGGTCTCGGCCAGCGGCACGCTGGTGCCGCGTCCGCCGGCTCGGGCGAACCGCAGTTCTCGGGCGGGCGCCGACTGGGTGGTCGAGCTGCGCTCGGCCGACGCCGCCGGCTGGCTGAGCGACTACCGGCTCGAGGTGGCTGACGGTCCGGCCGCGCTGGTCACCCTCGCCCGGGCCCTGGAGCAGGGCTGGCTCCGGATGATTCCTGGACGCAAACTGCTCCTCGACGGACTGCCGCCGGGCAACGTCGCGGTGGTTTCCGGCGACCTGGTTGCAAGCTCCCCGGCGTCCCGGCTGGCGGAAGCGGCCGAGATCACGGTCGACCGGCTGGCGCTGCTGGCCCGTGCCGACGTCGAGCTGACCGAGCCCGGCGACGTCGTGTTCACCGTCCGACCGACCCCGCACGCGGTCGTCGACCCCCACGGCGGCGCCCTGGTGCTGGCACCGGCCCGGGTGCTGCGGGTGCGTCCGAACGCACCGCTGCTGCCGCTGGCGATCGCGGCGCGGATCAACCAGTCCACCTCGACCGACTGGCGGGGCTGGACCGTCGCCGAGTTCGAACAGCCTGATCGCGACGCCCTCGGCGAGGCGCTGGCCGAACTGGAGCAACGCCGGGCACGGTTGGTGGCGAACCTCGCCGCCGTGGACGCCCTCACCCGAGACCTCACCACAGCTGTCGAGAGCCGACAGTTGCGCATCACCAAGGAGAACCATGGCCCGACCCAAGGCTGAGCCCGTCCGTCCGACCACGATGAAGGAGTTGAAGGACACCTTGTGGAAGGCGGCCGACAAGCTGCGCGGCTCGCTGGAGGCGTCCGACTACAAGGACGTGATCCTGGGTCTGGTGTTCCTCAAGTACGTCTCCGACTCCTTCGACGAGCGCCGTGGCCAGATTCGCGCCGAACTGGACGCCGAGGGCGGCTACAGCGACGACGACATCGAGTACACCCTGGAGGACGCCGACGAATACTCCGGCGCCGGCGTGTTCTGGGTACCGCCGACCGCCCGCTGGGGCTTCCTGGCGGCCCGGGCCAAGGGTGTGGACGGCATCACGATCGGCACCCTGATCAACGAGGCGATGGGCGCTTTGATGGACGCCAACCCGGCGCTGGCCGGCACCCTGCCCCGGATCTACAACCGCGAAGCCGTCGACCAGCGCCGCCTCGGCGAGCTGCTCGACCTGTTCAACTCGGCCCGGTTCACCGGCGACGGGGCCACCAAGGCCCGTGACCTGCTCGGCGAGGTGTACGAGTACTTTCTGGGCAAGTTCGCCTCGGCCGAAGGCAAGCGCGGCGGCGAGTTCTACACCCCGCCGGGCGTGGTTCGGGTGCTAGTCGAGATGCTCGAACCGCAGGCCGGACGCATCTACGACCCGTGCTGTGGCTCCGGCGGCATGTTCGTGCAGGCCGAGAAGTTCCTGGAGGCCCACCACCGAAACCGCGGCGACCTGAGCGTCTACGGCCAGGAGAACATGGAGCGCACCTGGCGGATGGCGAAGATGAACCTGGCCATTCACGGCCTGATCGGCAACCTCGGACCGACCTGGGGCGACACCTTCGCCCGCGACCTGCACCCCGACCTGCAGGCCGACTACGTGCTGGCCAATCCGCCGTTCAATATCAAGGACTGGGCCCGCCGCGAGGACGACGCCCGCTGGCGCTTCGGGGTGCCGCCGGCCGGCAACGCCAACTACGCCTGGATTCAGCACATCCTGAGCAAGCTCGCGCCGAACGGCCAGGCCGGGGTGGTGATGGCCAACGGCTCGATGAGCACCAACAGTGGGGGAGAGGGGCAGATTCGCGCCCGCGTCGTCGAAGCCGACCTGGTGAGCGCCATGGTCGCCCTGCCCACCCAACTGTTCCGCTCGACCGGCATCCCGGTCTGTGTCTGGTTCTTCGCCAAGAACAAGAACTGGACGACCGACCGAAGCGGACAGGTGCTGTTCATCGACGCTCGCAACCTGGGGCACATGGTCGACCGCGCCGAACGCGCGTTGTCGGA
>Ga0116181_1004100_pt1 | contig 11105 bp, 8 predicted proteins | sample AD_UKC075_MetaG_FD_89752 | JGI IMG/M metagenome (GOLD analysis project Ga0116181, IMG submission 89752) | Active sludge microbial communities of municipal wastewater-treating anaerobic digesters from USA - AD_UKC075_MetaG | ecosystem: Engineered > Bioreactor > Anaerobic > Digestate | place: USA...
GATTTATACCTTTTATCGGATGGATCGCGTTAATCCTTCTGGGACCGGTCTCCTTTGTGCTCTGGATTTTACTCATGGTGAAAGCGTATAAGTACGTTTGGTTCAAACTGCCGGTGGTTGGCGACATAGCAGAAAAACAGGCCGATGCCATTAAACTGTAGTCTGCCAACTTATAGAAATGCATGAAGAAGATAAGGCATAGACAGTGGAGCTATGCCTTAATATGTATTATATGCTTATTTATAAAGGAGAGGGTTATAATGAAAAGATTAATAGCAGGTATGCTGGTGTTTTTACTGGTGCTGTCCCTTGCCGCATGCGGGAGCGGCGGCGGGCCGGCAAGCAGCGTACCGCCCGAAAACGGTGAGAAGACGCCGGAACAGGAGCAGCAGGAGCAGGCGCAGCAGCAGCCGGTGGAACAACCCGTCCAGGCGAGCGGAAAGGGTGTCATATGTGACGGCTACCAGGCGTTCTTTGATGCCAAGCATGAATTCATCGATTATGTAGTAGACCAAAGCGAAGACCATGAAATCGTATCTGTGCATCACAATCTTGCGACCATGAACGAAATAAATGTTTTTAACCACCTTTTGCCGTTGCTCTATATGGGCAAATCCGTTGAAACTATGGGCAAATTTGATGAAAACATGGAAACTACTATGATGCAGACCGGATGGGCGGACGACGCGAAGGTCGAGTACAGCGAGAGCGCCGGGTATGTAGAGTATGTGGTAAAGGGTACCGATAAAAACGGGAAGGCCCTGGAGGCCAGGGCGAAATACGACAGTGATGCCGATTCAGTGCGGCTTGAGTCATACGTAGACGGTGCCCTTGAGCTGCTGTTTGAGTACGTGAAGCTGCCGGGAGGCTACGCGGCGCAGTACCATTTCGTAGACGTTTTAAGCATGGACAATTTCACTCCCGTAGAAGGTCTGTGCACCCGCAGGGTTATATTCAGCGGCAGCAACGGTTCCTGCGCAAGATTTGACAACGTGGAAGCCCAGCCGGAATCAATCTTTGGCAGCATACCGGATGAGGAGTCCTTTATTGAAGGGGCGACCCACTGGTATACGGTAACCGACGGAAGCTTTACAGGAAACCTTGGCGGAGAAGCGTTTTAAATAAAAAAAGGAGGTGTGTTCATGATCAAAAGAGCAGTTTTACTTGTTCTATGCTTAATACTGTTACTTCCGGGGCTGGCGTATGCCGAGGAGGAGCACCCCGCCAGCCTGGAAAAGCCGGCCAGCCTGTCTGTCCGATCCAATGAATCCGGTGATTTGCTGCTTAGGCTCACACACCCGCAAAGTATAATGAAGCAGATGGAAGAGGACGAGTACTATTTTTTTTATGAGTTTGACTGGAAGATTAACGACGGCCCGTGGAAGTTTAACAAAAGCTGGGATAGGCGCGGCAATATATCATTATTTGAATATTACGAGACCACGTTCGACTTATGGCCTGTCTGCGGTATTATAAACACTATAGCACATGACGATAGAAACTCCATAGACATTCCGATTTTCCCGTATGTTTTTGAATTGGATGCCTTTGATTTTCAGAATAATACCTACTCTTTCCGCTTCAGGTATGTCTATGAATATCCTGACGGGGATGGGTACAGCCATATTGTATCCCCATGGTCGGATGTGGCATCCATCGGTAAGGCATCAGCCGCTCAGATTCCGGACAGCCTGGAAGCGCCGCGAAATCTTGCCGGCGAACTAAGAAAGTACGAAAACGGCCAGCCCTATTTCCATTTCACCTGCGATATCCCGGAAAGCGTTGAGGAAGCCAACAAACTGGTCAAGGTATGGAACGCCCTGGACTGGAAGATTGGTAGCGGCAGTTGGGCCACCGAAAGCGGGGAACTATTGTTTGAAGAGGGCAGCTATACTCTGTTCGATAAAATGGACATAGACCCCATCGACGAAGGCGGTTGGGGCGAAATAAACATTGAGGAGAACACCTATTATTTCCGCATGTTTTTTAAACTTCAAAAGCCCGATGGAACAATAGTACGCTCACCCTTCTCCAACGTAGTTGAAATAGGCACCCCGGCCTTTTACAGCGGCGCCAGCAGCTGGGCGGAGCCCGAGCTTGACGAGGCCGCCGAGTACGGGCTTATCCCCGATATCCTTAAGGGTGCGGACATGACAAAGCCCATCACGAGGGAGGAGTTCGCCGAGCTTGCAGTGCTGCTTTACGAAAAGGCAAGCGGCAAAACAGCCGTCCCGGTTTCCCCCAATCCCTTCACCGATACAAATAACCCGCAGATACTGAAGGCTTTTGCAACGGGGATCACGGCCGGGACCTCCGCCACCACCTTCTCTCCCAACGTGTTAATAAACAGGGAGCAGTGTGCAACCATGCTTTACAGGACAATAAAAGCCATAGCCCCGGATGCCGACTATAGTATTGCAGGAGTTGCCGATTTCCCGGATCAGAAGGATATTTCCGACTGGGCGGTGGAAGGCACCAAGTACATGTTCAAGCTTGGCATAATAAAAGGCGATTCAAACGGAAACTTTATGCCAAAGGCCATCACCACCGCACAGCAGGCTGCGGGCTACGGGATGGCTACCAGGGAAGCGGCGGTGCTTATGACGGTGAGGACCTACGAGAAAATGGACGATATCTCCGCCACCAAGTCGGTTTCGGATACCGGCGGCGATGGTGATGCCACATCTCTGCCGGAGGGGTACCCGTCAGACATCATTCCTTTATACAAGAACGGTAAAATTGTATCGGTTGAGAGAAAGACCTTTGATACGGGGGATGTGGGCTACGCAATTACCATCGATTACGTAGGCGAAAAAACCAGCGAAGTTAACGGGCATTACGCCGGCTTAATGATGCAAGCGGATAACTACGACGGAATAATAGGAGTAAAATCACATCATTATGGCAACTTGGGCGGGTACAGGATCGAGATTGATTTCACCCAGCATTTTCCGGACCAGTACAGCTGCACTGTAGTAATTGCCTATTATAAAACCAACTGAAGGCGGCTTAACAGCGGTTTAGCAGCAGTAATGAGAGTATAAGAGGTATACAAACAGCAGGGTAAAGCATCAATACGGGAGGCAGACAGGAAGGAAAGGGCCCCGTCTGCCTTTCCGTATTTTAATCCTTTGGTGTTAACATACTCGTGGAAGGGAAAAGGGTGACAGTGGATATACCTAATCCCAGCTGAAGGCGACAGCAGGTTCAATCAGAAAGCTCGATACGGCGTAAGAAATGACGGTTCCAATTGCTGCAGGGATATGAAATATCTTTATAAGGAGGATGGGAAATGGTAAAGGTAAAAACAAGTATTAGGCCGGGAAGATTTGGCAAAATGTTGGAAAAACCCGAGCCCGTGGACCCTGCCCGGTTTGGCGACTCGGTAGCCTATAAGACCGACTGGGAGCCGTTAAATGCAATAGGCGACAGCTTCCGCAGCTACAAACTGCTAAGGGTGGGCCCGGACAGGATGGAATTTCGCCGGGAAATGAGGGCTGTAGCCTTGTCCGCTATTTTGCCGCTGGCAGGAATACTGATACTTTTCTTTGCTTTTTCCGGCAAATTTAATGCTTTCGCCATGCTCTTGGGTCTTGGTTTTATACTGCTTGGGGTATACCTGGTATATTCGCAACTGGCACCCATAGCGTTTGACAAGTCTAACGGAATGTTCTCAAAGGGAAGAGTCAAGCCCGATAGGGCACCGGGTATAGAGAACTCCAAAAAAGCGGCAGAACTTAAAAACATTCATGCGCTGCAGCTTCTATTTAAACCCGTATTCCAAGGGAAAAAACAATACTACAGTTATGACCTGAACCTTGTTTTAAAGAACGGAAAACGCATTTTTGTCCTTAGCCATGCCGACAAAAATGCTATGAAGGAAGACGCAAGGGCCCTTTCGGAGTTCTTGGGAAAACCGCTCTGGGACGCAGCTGAATAGAATAACCCCTCCTGCATAGGGAGCATCCGCACAGTCGCAAAAGAAGCGCGGATGCTTCTTTTTTTTGGCTTTATGGAGGTTTTTAACACATTATGGTGAAATACTATATGGGAAGTGGGATGTAGAGAGGAAGTGTTTTGGCTTGGAAAAACCCAGGATGATAGTTATCGATGGAAACAGCCTTATAAACAGGGCTTTTTATGCATTGCCCCCTCTCAGCACAAAACAGGGGCTGCCCACCAACGCCGTTTATGGTTTTGTCACAATGTTATTTAAGATATTGGAGGAATACAAGCCGGATTACATAAGCGTCGCCTTCGACAGGAAAGAAGCCACTTTCCGTCATAACGAGTATTCGGACTACAAGGCCCAGAGAAAAGGCATGCCGGAAGACCTGGCGGTGCAGGTACCGGTATTGAAGGACCTTTTGGATGCCATGGATATAAACCGTATGGAAGCGGCCGGTTTCGAGGCGGATGATGTAATAGGGACCCTTTCCCGGTACGGCGAGCAGGAGGGCATGGAAGTGCTCATAGTGACCGGTGACCGGGACGCGCTGCAGCTTGTAAGCGACAGCGTGAAGGTTATATACACCAAGAGGGGAGTATCCGATTTTGAACTTTGTGATAAAAGGAGCGTAAAGGAAAGGTATGGGCTGGAGCCCGCCGGGCTTATAGACCTTAAGGGGCTTATGGGGGACAAGTCCGATAACATACCCGGAGTACCGGGGGTTGGTGAAAAGACCGCCCTAAAACTATTGCAGCAGTACGGCAGCCTTGAAGCGGTGCTGGAGAATGCAAACAGTATGCCGGAGGGCAGACTTAAGCAAAACCTAATCTCAAACGTACAGCAGGCGGTTTTGAGCAAAAAGCTTGCCACCATTTGCAGGGATATACCCGTCATCCTGGATACCAGCCGGTGCAGGAAACCGAGCCCGGATATCCACAGGGTGGCGGCAAAGCTTTCGGAACTGGAATTCAACAGCCTGATAGACCGAGCCAAAGACATTTTGGGCGCCGGGGATACGGCCAAAACCCCGGGGAATGAAACGCCGGAATGCACTTATACCTGTCTTGAAACCCTCGACGGCCTGGATGCCGTACTGGAGAACATACGGCGGAACAAGTGCATGGCCTTTGAAATAGTGACCAGCACCGACGACGATATTGAGTTTGAAGTATACGGCATATCAATAGCCTGGGACCGGGGGGAAGGGGTTTATATACCGACAGGCCATGAGGGCTGTGCCTTGGACGCGGCGGCGGTTTTCAACGCGTTAAAACCGATTATGGAGGATAAAAACATTAAGAAGCTGGGGCACCACCTGAAGCAGGATATAATAGCCCTTGCCAAACGGGGTATCAGCCTTGTCAATTATACATTTGATTCGGAAATTTTTGCTTACCTTTTAGACCCGGCCGCCAGCAGCTATGACCTGGAGAAGATTGCGATAAAATACCTGGGCGAAAACATAGCCGGCATAGAGGAGATTGCCGGCAAGGGTAAAGAGCGTATCCGGTTCAATCAAATAGAGATGGAGAAAATATGCCGGTACCTTGCCGACAGGGTGCGGTGCATGTTTGCCCTAAGGGATGTTTTGGAGAAGCAAATAAGGGATACCGGAATGGAGGACCTGGTCTACAGCGTGGAACTTCCGCTTATACAGGTGCTGGCAAGTATGCAGCTAACCGGGATTCGGCTTGACCGAGGAGCGCTGGAGCAGTATTTGGAAAAGCTTGAGAGGAACATAGACACCCTGACCCGGGAGATTTATTCTTATGCCGGGCAGGAGTTCAATATAAATTCCACAAGGCAGTTGGGGGAGGTTTTGTTCGTAAAGCTGGGCCTGCCGCCGGTAAAGAGGACCAAGACCGGCTATTCCACCGATGTGGAGGTGCTGGAGCAGCTTAGGGACAGGCACCCCATCGTGGAAAAGGTATTGGAATACCGCCAGTTGGTAAAACTTAAGTCAACTTACGCCGAGGGCCTAATGAGGGCCATAAACCCGCGCACCGGAAGGGTGCACTCCAATTTCAAGCAGACGGTTACCACCACCGGCAGGATTAGCAGCACCGAGCCCAATCTGCAGAATATACCCATTAAGCTGGACCTGGGCAGGGAGATAAGGAGGGCCTTTATCCCCGGCAGTGAAGAGTACCTGTTTGTGGCCGCCGATTATTCACAGATAGAGCTTAGGGTACTTGCGCATGTATCCGGCGACAAGAACCTGATAAAGGCGTTCCGGGAGCAGCAGGACATACACAGCCGCACCGCGGCCCAGGTGTTCGACGTAACACCACTGGAGGTTACCCCGGCCATGAGAAACAGCGCAAAGGCGGTGAATTTTGGTATCATATACGGCATAAGCGATTTTGGATTGGCGAGGAATTTGCGCATCCCGCGAAGCAAAGCCGCCGGGTACATAAAAAGGTATTTTGAAGTATTCAGCGGAGTAAGGGAGTATATGGACAGGGTTATCAAGGAGGGCACCCGGCAGGGGATGGTTAGAACAATGCTGGGCAGGATACGCTACCTGCCGGAGCTTAAATCCGGCAACAGGAATATAAGAAACCTGGGCGAGAGGCTGGCGATGAACACGCCGATACAGGGCAGCGCGGCGGATATAATCAAACTGGCAATGAATAAGGTTTATAACAGGCTGAAAGAGGAAAACTTAAGGTCACGGCTTGTGCTGCAGGTGCATGACGAGCTTATAATAGAAGCCCACAGGGACGAGCTTGACAGGGTGAAAGCTATTCTGAGGGAATGCATGGAAGGGGCGGTGAGCCTTAAGGTGCCGCTGGAGGTTAAAATGTCGGTGGGTCGGAATTGGTACGAAGCCTAGAAGTAAAAGGGACGGTTCTTTTAAATGAGCGTTTGACGGGAGGCGGGACATTGTTAAAGATCGGGCTTACGGGAGGTGCTGCGACCGGGAAGTCAACGGTCGGCAGTATACTGAAGGAACTGGGTGCCTATATAATAGACCTTGACGTAATCGCCAGGGAGGTTGTGGAGAAGGGAAGCCCATGCCTTGACGAGATTGCAGCGCAGTTTGGGAAGGATATACTGCAGCCGGACGGCAGCCTTGACAGAAAAAAACTGGGGGACCTGGTTTTTTCCGACAGGAATAAACTCAGAAAGCTCAATTCAATTGTGCATCCCGTGATGATAGATAGGGTGGAAAAAGAGCTTGCGGAACTTGAAAAAAGGTCGGATATACCGGCAGTGGTAATAGATGCCGCCATCCTTATAGAAATGGGCCTTCACAGGCTTGTTGACAGCGTGTGGCTGGTGAAAGCGGACAGGGAAACCCAGGTCCGAAGGCTGATAGAAAGGGATGGAATGACCAGGGAAAAGGCGGAAAACATAATAGATTCGCAGATGCCTATGGAGGAAAAGGAAAGGTACGCGGACATTATTATTGAAAACATTGGGACAAAGAAGGAGTTGGAAACCAAAATCCGTAAACTGTGGAGAAAACAATAAACATATTGCATATAGGGGCCAGCCAATAATATAATGAGATAGTATACATTTCAGGAGTGTTGTACTTGGATGCGGTATCCAGAAGGCGAAGTATTTTAATCGTATTGGTCATTACGGCGGTTATGCTGATGGTTTTGATAAACAGTGCCACATGGATAATGAGAGTTTTATTTCCGGTATACCACCGGGATATAATTTACAGGTATTCGGAAGAATACGGTGTGGACCCGTACCTTATAGCTGCCATTATAAGAGCCGAAAGCAAGTTTTATCACAAGGCCACGTCCCGCAAGGATGCCCGCGGCCTTATGCAGATATCTCCCATTACAGGCATGTGGGCGGCCGAAGTTCTTGGGATTGAAGGTTATGACCCGGAGATGCTGTATGAGCCGGAAACCAATATTATGATTGGGTGTTGGTATGTACATATGCTCAAGAAGGAATTCGGGGACAATCTTAGAACCGTGATAGCCGCGTATAACGGGGGCAGCGGTAACGTGACCCGGTGGCTGGCTGATGAAAGGTACAGCAGTGACGGCAGGACCCTGGACCATATACCCTTTGGCGAAACCCGGGGCTATGTGGAAAAAGTAATAAAAAACTACAGGATATACAGCAATCTGTACAGGGAATAGAGGTAAGCAGTACCACGCTGCATAAACATTTTTGGAAAGGAAGGTAGGTTATGTCAAACAAAGAAGAGCTTAAAACGCTCAAGGATGTACAGGATTTCAGGGTTGACATGGACAGGCCCCTGCATTCCGCAACCCACGAGGAGATTCTGTCCGGAAAAACTACCGATGTCTATTTCATAAGGACAATGGAGATACTCACGCATATGGGGCTGCAGGAAAAAGTTGTGACCGCGGAGGTATTCCCCAGAAAGGCCGGTATAATGGCGGGCATCCGGGAAGCGGAAAACATCCTAAGGGATAAGAATATAAAGATTTGGGCCATTGAAGAAGGGGACAGCTTTGAGGCAATGGACACGGTGGTGAGGATTGAAGGTCCGTACAGCGAGTTCGGGATATTCGAGACGGTGGTGCTTGGGTGCCTTTCCAGCGCCAGCGGCTGGGCCACCGCAGCCAGAGACTGCAGGCAGGCATGCGGGGACAAGCCCTTTGTGTGTTTCGGGTCCCGTCACGTGCACCCGGCGGTGGCACCGGTCATGGAAAGGGTCGCCGTCATAGGAGGGGCAAACAATGCCAGCTGTATACTGGGGGCAAAACTTATAGGCAAAGAGCCCACCGGGACCGTGCCCCATGCCGCTTTCATAATAGCCGGGGATACCCTTAAGGTGGCGGAAGTATACGACAGTATAACGCCGGAGGAGCACAGCAGGATTATACTGGTGGATACCTTTAAGGACGAAGTGGAGGAGACCCTGAGGGTGGCCAACAGGCTTAAAGAAAGACTTGGCGGTATAAGACTGGACACCCCCAGTGAAAGGGGCGGCGTTACACCGGGACTTGTTAGGGAGTTAAGGGCAAGGCTGGACCAGGAGGGCTTCAATTGGGTTAAAATATTCGTATCCGGCGGCCTGAACCCGGACAAGATAAGGCTTTTGTCCGATGCGGGGGCCGATGCCTTTGGTGTAGGCAGCTATATTTCATGCGCGGCGCCGATAGATATGACGATGGATATAAAGGAAGTTGAGGGAAAAGCCATAGCAAAAAGGGGAAGGATTCCCGGCCTTATTCATAATGATAAACTTAAAAGGATAAAATGAGGGGGGAGCGTATTGTTTACGGCAAAAAGGATTTTGGCGGGTGTGCTGGCTGTGATGCTGGCGGCTGCGCTGATAGGCTGTCAGCCCAGCATTGACGGTCCCGAGCAGGAACCGGAGATTCCTGAAAACCCTGTCAAGGGCGGTAAGATTACCTTTGCCGGGACCGAGCCAAAGACTTTAAACCCCATTGTCAATACCGAAAGGGATGCGTTTCATTTCCTTAAACTGGTGTTTGAGGGACTGGTGGACTACGATAAAAACCTCAAAATAAAGCCGATGCTGGCAGAGGATTGGAACGTTTCGGAAACCGGCAATTCCTGTACCTTCACGCTGAAAGACAATATAAAATGGCATGACGGTACCCCGGTCACATCCAGGGACGTAATATTCACACTGGAATACCTGAAAGCGCTGGAGGATGACGCCGGACTTTATACCACAAATATTGAAAGGGTTGCATATTTTGAAGCCCTGTCGGACCATTCGGTTAAAGTGGTATTTGACCAGTGGTTTAATGGGGCCCTTGACATAATGACCTTTCCGCTGCTGCCCAGCCACCTGTACACCTCTCCGCAGGACCTGGCCAAAGGCACGGCGGAGTTTCAGTTAATAGGTACCGGGCCTTACAAGCTGAAGGAGCATCAACCCTTCAAGCATTTGTCCCTTGAGAGAAATCCCGACTGGTGGGGCGACGAGCCCTACATAGACGAGGTTCATATGCAGTTTGTGGTTGACGAAAACACTGCGCTAACTTCCTTTAAGAACAGTGAAGTGGATGCGGCGATTGCGACCTATCCCGACTGGGAAAGGTACCGGGAGGAAGGGAAGTCATATATTAAGGAGTTTACCACCAACAAGTACGATTTTTTGGGACTTAATTTTACAAAACCGATATTCCGGGACAAGGCCCTTCGACAGGCCATCCAGTACGGCATAAACAGGGAAATGATAGTGGATAAGGTTTACCTGAAGCATGCAGTACTGGTTGATACGCCTATACCTCCCCATGCCTGGCTTTACTCGGAAGATGTTACCGGTTATTCCTATGACCCGGAAAAGGCAAGGGCACTGCTGGAGGAGGCGGGCTGGGCGGACAGGGACAATGACGGGCTGCTTGAAAAGGAGATAGACGGTGAAAAGCATGACCTAAAGTTTACGCTGTTATCAAATTCCGACAACCCGAAAAGGTTTGAAGCGGCGGGAATGGTAAGGGACGACCTTAATGCCCTGGGTATGGCGGTGGAGCTAAAAGAACTTAGCTGGGAACAGCTGGTGGAGAGGGTGAATAAGAGAGACTTTGATGCGGTAATACTTGGCTGGAACCTTGCGAATTACCTTGACCTGTCCTTTGCCTTCCATTCCAACCAGGTGGAAGAGGGAAGCAATTTCGTATCTTACAGCAGCGAAGATATGGATGATTTACTGCAGCGGGACTTTTGGGCTACTGAACAGTTAAGGCAGGAAACCAGTGCAGAGGTGCAAAAACACGTAGCCGAAGAACTGCCCTACAACAGCCTATACTTCAAAACGGCCGCGCTGCTTGTCAAAAACAGGGTAAGGGGCGAAGTGGAACCAAGGGACCATAATATATTCCTTAATATAGAAAAATGGTATATTCCGGAGCAGCGGCAATAGGTATTGACATAACTGCCGGTTGTTTATATAATATATTCTGCAGCTTGAATTGATACTTTTGCGCCGTGGTGGTGGAATTGGCAGACACGCTATCTTGAGGGGGTAGTGAGCCACGCTCGTGCTGGTTCGAGTCCAGTCCACGGCACCAATATTAGCCGAAGGAAATTGCCTTCGGTTTTTTATTTTATGAGGCAATTGCGATGTCAGCAAAACGAGTAAAGGCAATGGATAAAGGCTAGGGGAAAAATAACTTTCTCCCAAAATAGGACGGTGTTATGCATGTTTGAAGGCTGTGTATAACAGGAAGCCCAAAAA
>Ga0116181_1004101_pt1 | contig 11104 bp, 13 predicted proteins | sample AD_UKC075_MetaG_FD_89752 | JGI IMG/M metagenome (GOLD analysis project Ga0116181, IMG submission 89752) | Active sludge microbial communities of municipal wastewater-treating anaerobic digesters from USA - AD_UKC075_MetaG | ecosystem: Engineered > Bioreactor > Anaerobic > Digestate | place: USA...
ACAGTTATAAATGCTACATTTCTACCAAGTTCTGCCTGTTTGATTGTAAATTGTTCAACTAACAGAGTCTTACCTGTATCAGAAGATCCTGTAATGTTTATCACACTTAAAGATGGTATTCCATCAAGCGGTTTTTTGATAATTTTTTTATCTTTTCTTTTACTAATTCAGGATTGGATTGCAGTATATTTCTGACAGACTGTTTTGAAAGTCCAACTTCTTGAGCTATTTCATCATCTGTTTATTATATTCTTCTTTCAATGCCTCTGCATAAGCTGCCCTTGCAAATGCAGGTAACCACGTCAGAGATCTATAGTCACATAACTGCTTTAGACCACCAAGCAATTCAATTGCATTTAAAAATAATTTCTGGACTCTCGCTTCAATATTGACCTCAATTACTTCACTTTCTTTTACCATGATAACACCTCCGCATCTTTTTTAGATTATATTTTGATATGATTTTCTTGAAGCTTAGGTTAAATTTGCATCTCTATAATAGAAAATTAACAAAACATTTTGGTTAATATCAAGAATCTTTTTATTTTAAATTTTTAAATAAAAACGGAATTACTACTAATGTGATTATTTCAGTTATATTTTAACTCAAAAAGTCAAAAAAATTTTAAGACTATGGCTAAATATAACCATAAAATAAACAAACTGGAAAAATAAAAAGAAATATAATTTTTATCATTGTATAAAAAAGTGGGGAGCAATAAATCTCCCCACTTTTTTATTATTTTTGAATCAGCTTAGTTGCCAATTGAACCCTTATTGTTGCTCTTTCAAGTGCTGCCTGAGCTCTTGCAAGGTCAATATCTGCTTCGCCATCTTGAGCCTTACGAATTTTTTCCTCTGCACGTGCCAGTGCTGCTTTTGCTCTTTCCACATCAATTTCTTCTACTCTCTCCGCACTGCCGACTAGTACAAGAACCCTATCATTTAGTACTTCACAATATCCTCGATTAACAAAAAGATAATAAGTCTGTCCTTCCTTTTTGTATGAAAGTGAACCAATTCTTATGGCAGTTAAGAAAGGACAATGTCCAGGCAAAACTCCAAAGTCACCTTCGGCTCCTGTGGTATAGACTTCATCAACATCTTCGTTTATTAATTCCCCATAAGGAGTTATAACTTCCAACTTCAATTTGTTTTCCATTCCATACACTCCTTTTAATTAAACCTGTCTTGTATATCCCATCTTCTTCGCTTTCTCTTCAACTTCTTCAATTGGACCAACCATATAAAATGCCTGTTCAGGCAAATCATCATAATGTCCATCAAGAATGGCCTTGAAGCCTTTTATTGTTTCATCAAGTTTTACATATTTCCCTGGTGTTCCAGTGAATGTTTCTGCAACAGCAAATGGTTGACTGAGAAATCTTTGTAGCTTTCTCGCTCTTGCAACTGTTAATTTATCATCTTCTGACAGTTCTTCAATTCCAAGAATTGCTATAATATCCTGCAATTCTTTATATCTCTGCAGTACTGCTTGAACACCTCTTGCAACCTGATAATGCTCCTCTCCAATAATTCTCGGGTCAAGAATTCGGCTTGTAGAATCAAGAGGGTCAACAGCAGGATAAATTCCAAGCTCTGCAATCTGTCTTGACAAAACAACTGTTCCATCAAGATGCGCAAAAACTGCGGCAACTGCAGGGTCTGTCAGGTCATCAGCAGGAACATATATTGCCTGCATTGATGTAATAGAACCTTTTGCTGTAGTTGTAATTCTTTCCTGTAATGCACCCATTTCAGTAGAAAGAGTTGGCTGATAACCAACTGCAGATGGCATTCTTCCAAGAAGAGCTGACACTTCAGAACCTGCAAGAGTGTATCTAAAAATATTATCTATAAATATCAGAACATCCTGACCCTGATCCCTGAAATATTCGGCCACTGTTAGGGCTGTTAAAGCAATTCTAGCTCTAACACCAGGAGGTTCATTCATCTGCCCATAAACAAGGGCAACCTGCGGTAAAACTCCAGAATGTTTCATTTCAAGATAAAGATCGTTTCCTTCACGAGTTCTCTCTCCAACACCTGCAAAAACTGAAACACCACCATGTTTCATTGCTATGTTATGAATCATTTCCATAATAATAACTGTCTTACCAACTCCGGCACCACCAAACATTCCCATTTTACCACCTCTAACAAAAGGAACGAGAAGATCAAAAACTTTAACGCCGGTTTCAAACTGCTGTGTGGTTGGTGACTGTTCAGTGAATTCAGGAGCTGAAATATGAATTGGATAATTATCTTCTGCCTGAATTGGACCCATTTCATCAACAGCATCACCAATAACATTCATAATTCTTCCAAGAACAGGCTTGCCAACTGGAACAGTAATTGGTGCACCGGTATCAACAACTTTCATCCCTCTAACAAGCCCATCTGTTGAACCCATTGCGATTGTTCTAACTCTATTATCACCAAGATGCATTGCAACTTCAAGAGTAAGATGAATATCTGGCATTCCTTTAGATGGATCACCAGGTTCATCTATCTTTAGAGCATTTAGAACTTCTGGGACCTGACCTTCAAACTCGCAATCAACAACAGTTCCTATAACCTGTACTACTTTGCCTACATTCATACTTTTAAACCTCCTTTTATTCTCTTAATTTTATTCACCTTGTTTTAAAGCTTCAACACCACCTACTATGTCCATAAGTTCTGTTGTAATAGATGCCTGTCTTACTTTGTTAGCAAGAAGAGTTGTCTTGCTTATCAACTCATCACAGTTCTTCGTTGCATTATCCATTGCTGTCATTCTTGCAGCTTCTTCTGCTGCCTGAGATTCCAAAAGAGCACGATAAATCTGAATTTCTATATAAATGGGTAGAAGCATTGCAAATAATTCTGGCGCAGCAGGCTCATATGTAAATGGGAAAAACCCCTGCTGTTCAGATGATTCAGAAGAGATTTTACCAACAGGTAAAATTCTATTAATTACAACTCGTTGAGAGATTACAGATTTAAACTCATTATATATAACCAAAACCTCATCAATCATCTCATCAATATATGAATTAATCATCTCCTGAGCTATCATCTGTGCGTGAGTATATTGAAGTTTTCCAGAAATCCCTGTCCATATATTTTTAAGAGGAACTTCTCTTCTTTTAAAATAATCCCTTGCTTTTCTACCAACAACTGAAATTGTAACATTAAATCCTTCTTTTTTCAGTCGATCTATTTCTTTTGTTGTATATCTCAATATATTTGTATTAAAAGCTCCGCAGAGTCCTTTATCAGACGTAATAACCATAACTTCCACATTTTTTATAGGCCTTCTTAAAAGCAATGGCGGAAGATCACCTCTTGTCTCAACTGCTCCAGAAAGATCCGCTAAAATCTGCTGCATCTTCGTAGAATATGGTCTGTATCTGAGCATGCTATCCTGTACTTTACGAAGCTTGGCTGCTGCCACCATCTTCATGGCAGAGGTAATCTTTTTTGTTCCCTGTATTGCTTTTATTTGTTTTCTGATATCTCTTAATGTTGGCATTTAACAGCTCCTAACTTCAGATTTTATTTAAGCCTGAAAAGTCTTTTTAAACTCTAAGATAGTATCGGTAATTCTCTGTCTAAGAGTATCATCGAGCTCTTTCTTTTCTCTAATTTCCTTCCTGAGGTCTTCCTTCTGGCTTCTTATAAAACTTAAGAATCCCTGCTCAAAAGATTTAATTGCTGAAACAGGTAAATCATCAAGATGACCCTGTGTTCCTGCAAAAATCAACATAATCTGATCTTCAACAGGCATTGGTACGTATTGATCCTGTTTGAGAAGCTCAACCATTCTCTGACCTCTTTCAAGAAGCCCCCTTGTTGTTTTATCAAGGTCTGCTGCAAACTGAGCAAATGAGGCAAGTTCTCTATACTGAGCAAGATCTAAACGTAACATTCCAGCAACCTGCTTCATCGCTTTAATCTGAGCAGCACCGCCAACACGTGAAACAGAAAGACCTACGTTAATTGCAGGACGAACACCAGCATAAAAAAGTTCTGGCTCAAGATATATCTGACCGTCAGTGATGGAAATAACATTTGTTGGAACATATCCAGAAACGTCACCTGCCTGGGTCTCAATTACAGGGAGCGCTGTAAGTGAACCACCACCTTCTGCATCCGAAAGTTTGGCTGCTCTCTCAAGTAATCTTGAATGAAGATAGAATACGTCTCCAGGATATGCCTCTCTTCCTGGAGGTCTTCTAAGAATCAATGAAACCTGTCTATAAGAATATGCCTGTTTTGTAAGGTCATCATAACAGACCAATGCATGCATTCCCTTATCTCTAAAATACTCACCTATTGCACAGCCAACATATGGAGCCAGATACTGCATGGATGCTGGTTCGGATGCGGTTGCTGCCACAATTATTGTATGCTCCATAGCACCGTATCTCTTCAATGTTTCAACAACCTGCACTACACTCTGTCGCCTCTGTCCACAGGCAACATATATACATATACAATTCTGACCTTTCTGATTGATAATGGTATCAAGCAAAATAGCTGTTTTTCCAGTCTGTCTGTCACCAATAACAAGCTCTCTCTGCCCCCTACCTATAGGAATCATCGCATCTATTGCCTTAAGACCTGTCTGAAGTGGCTCTTTAACTGGTTGACGTTTAATAATACCAGGAGCAATAACATCAACCTTTCTGAAGTTCTTTGCATTAATTGGACCTTTACCATCAATTGGAATACCGATTGCGTTCACTACTCTTCCAATAAGTTCCTCACCAACAGGGGTTTCCATAACTCTCCCTGTCCTTTTTACAAGATCACCTTCTTTAACAAGTTTATCTTCACCGAAAAGGATAGCACCTACGTTATCCTCTTCAAGATTCAGAGCCATTCCATAAACACCATTTGGAAGTTCAAGCATCTCAGAAGCCATGCAGTTATCCAGCCCATAAATTCTTGCAACTCCATCACCAATGGAGGTAACAATTCCAACTTCGCTGACATCAGCTTTTTTCTCAAAATCAGCAATCTGCTTTTTAAGGTACTCGCTAATTTCTTCCATCTTAAGTTCCATAGTTTCTCACCCCTTTATAAGCTTATCTCTTAAAAGACCCAACTGGCCTTTTATACTCAAATCATACATTGTACTTCCTACCTTGATTCTCACTCCACCTATTAATGAAGGATCTATCTCATACTGAAGTTCGACTTCTCTGTCAGTAACGGCTTTAAGGGATTCAATTATTTTTTGCTTATAGCTTTCAGGCAGTTCAACAGCAGAAATAACAATGCCCTTTACTTTATTTTTCAGCTCCATATAAAGCGTATTAATATATCTGATGATTTCATTCAGTCCTATTAAAACCCCTGTTTTACTGAGAAAAGTTAGAAATTTTTTCACTTCCTCTGAAAGAGACAATTTTTCACATAAATAACCAATCACATTTGATCTCTCTTCGTCATTAAATGAAGGAGATGCAAGCATGTTTCTAAAATTTTTATCCTTTTTCATTAGAGTGGCTACCAGATTTAACTTGTCAACAATCTCAGGAACCTGATCGAGAGATACCAGGTTTAAAAATTGTTTTGCATATTTTTTTGCCTTTGCACCTCTGACCTTTCTCAATTTTTCCGCTCCTCAATTATTTTTATTGATTCCTGAAGAAGCTTTTCTTGCTCTTCAGGTGTGATTTTCTCTTTTAGTTTTTGTTCACTCAATTGGATTGCAAGCTCCGCAGCTTCGAGCCTTAAAGCATCCTTAGCCATTTTTACCTCAAATTCTATATTCGTCTTTGCCTGCTCAAGAATTTTTTCTTTTAATTTTTCACTGTCTTGAATAATCTGCGCTTTCTCCTGCTCACCAATTTTTTTAGCAGTATCAAGAATATCCTGAACTTCTTTATCTTTTAATTTAAGTTTCTCTTCTACTTCCTGAAGTGCTTTTTGAGCAAGTTCTTTAGCCTGTTGAGATTCACTGATGCTCTTTTCTATTAATTCTTTCCGCTGTGCAAAATAATTTTTCATTGGTTTACCTAAAAATTTAACCAGAATAAATACCAGCACAGCAAAGTTAATAATCTGATAAATCCAGCTTTTTAAACTACCTCCAGCATGTTCTGACTCAGCAGCAATTGCTGAAGATGCAATCATTACTATCATTATGGATATTAAAACAATCAATTTTCTCATATTGCCTCCATTTAAACCTTTACCAGTTTATTGACAATCTCTTCAGAAAGTCTCACAATCTCCTGCCTGAGCATAGTTCTTACCTTTTCTGTTTCAGCTTTAATCTCTGCTCTTGCTTTTTCAATCAGTTGAACAGCCTCCTTCTCAGCATTAGAAACAACTTCTCTCTGATAAGCAAGCCCCTCTTCCCTCAGAGCATCAATAATCTGCTTTGCCTGAGCTTTTGCCTGAGCTAAATCTGCATTCATCTGAGCAATTGCTTTTTCTTTTTTCTCATTCATCAGTTGAGCTTCTTCAAGAGCACTTTTAACTTTTTGCTCTCTCTGTCTGAAAAGTTCCATCATGGGTTTAAATAGGATAGCATTAAGAATAAACATTAGAATAAAGAATTGAACCATTAACACAAAAAACCAATTGTTGAATTCTAACATACCCCACCTTCTTTCTGTTAGATTTTTTTGACCTTGAAAAACAACTGCAAAAAAGCATACCATACAGAGTTTATTTTGTCAAGAAATTTTAAGATTTTAAATTTTTATGGTCTTCTTAAAATTTACTTATAAATCTCTGTGAATCACCACAGAATTTACAAAAAGGCTTCTCAAATATCTTGCTATCTCTTCTGCTATAACCACTGACCTGTGCTTTCCTCCTGTGCATCCAATTGCTATTGTTATATAAGGCCTGCCTTCTTTTTTATACCCTGAAAGTGTATAATTCAAAAAATTTTTTATATATTTTAAAAATTCTACTGTTTCATTCTGCTTTAATACAAAGTTTTTTACTTCCTCATCTGTTCCATTCAAATCTGTTAAAAAAGGAACAAAATAAGGATTTGGCAGGAATCTTGCGTCAAATACCAGGTCTGCATTTGCAGGAATTCCTTTTTTATAACCAAAGGACATAACAGTTACTGAAGGAGATATCTCTTCTGCTCCATATAGTGAGCGGATTAAAAACTTCAATGCATGAGGATTAAAGTTGGATGTATCAATAATCCGGTCTGAACAACTTCTAATAGGATAAAGTAAAACTTTTTCCTGCTTGATTGCCTTAAGCAAATCGTTATACAACCCTGAAAGAGGGTGTGGCCTTCTTGTTTCTTTATACCGTAAAAGAATCGTTTCATCATCAGCTTCCATAAATAGAACTTCGGTTTTATAAAGATCTTTTATCTTTTTAAGAACTTCAGTCGCTTTTTCAAGAAATTGCTGAGCCCTGATATCAATTCCAATTGCAATATTTCTAAAACTGCTGAATTCATTCAACATCCCCAGGAATTTAAGAATAACAGGAGGTGGCAGATTATCAACACAGAAAAAACCTATATCCTCAAGCGTTCTAATTGTAACAGTTTTCCCGCCTCCGGAAAGCCCTGTTACTATTATTATAAATTTTTCAAGGGGCAAAGCAATATTCCAACCTATCTGGCAGGTTCAATTAATCCGTAGTTGCCGTCTTTTCTTCTGTATACCACATTAACATCTCCTGTAAAGGAATTGATAAACATAAAAAAATCTTTATCTAAAAGTTCCATCTGATCAACTGCTTCTTCAGGAGACATCGGTCTTAAATCAAATTTTTTATATTTGACAATTCCTTTAGGAGACTCGGGTTTCTCTTGAGATGTGGATGGATATTTTATGGTTTCTTTTTTATTTTTGTCCTGAATCTTTTCTTTATACTTTAAAATCTGTTTTTCAAGTTTTTCTACAACCTGGTCAACTGCTGAGTATAAATCTTCAGTTTTTCCTTCAGCCTGAATTAAATGTCCATCTACTTTTAAAAGAACATCTATTTTATGTGTAAACTTCTCGGTACTTATTGTTACCACCGCTTCTGACTGGTCATTTAAAAATTTGTCAAATTTGCTTATTCTCTTTTCAATATACTGCCTCAATGCTTCTGTAACATCGATATTCTTGCCTCTAATGGTTATTTTCATCACTTTCCTCCCTAATATTTTTTTAGTTTTCTTAAAGGCTTTGGTGGTATCTTAAGTTCTTCTCTATATTTTGCAACAGTTCTACGGGCAATATCTATCCCCCTTTTCTGAAGTATCTCTGCAATTTCTTTATCAGAAAAAGGATTTTCTGCTTTTTCTTCGTTGATAATGTTTTGAATCAATTCTTTTACAAGGGTAGTAGAGACATTGCCTTGATTTGAAGATAAAGCATTACTGAAGAAAAATTTAAAATTAAATATACCGTGATCACATGCAAGATACTTGTTTGAGGTTACTCTGCTTATGGTGCTTTCATGAAGTCCAAGTTCACCTGCAACATCTCTTAAATTAAGAGGCCTCAAATAACTTACTCCTTTATCAAAAAAATCTTTTTGAAATTTGAGTAAACTCTCTGTTACTCTGTAAATTGTCTTATTTCTCTGCTCTAAACTTTTTAAAAACTCAACTGCATTTTTAAACTTTTCTTTTAGATATTTTCTTTCCTGAGTCTGAAGTTTTTTTTCTGTAAAAAGTTGTCTGTAAAGTTTATTCAATCGTAATTTTGGAATTCCTTCATCGTTCAATATGATCTGATATTGACCTTCAACTTTGTTTACATAAACATCCGGGACTGGAACATTTACCATTGTTTTAGAAAAGTTTCTACCGGGTCTCGGTTCAAGCTTTTCTATAATTTTAACAGCCTTTAGAACCTCATCAATTGAAATAGCTAATTTTCTGGCAATATGCTCATACTTTTTCTTTTTTATATCATCAAGATATTCTTCAATCACAGATTTAATGATTGTATTTTCCAATCCAAGTGCTCTTATCTGTAAGATTAAACATTCTTTAAGATTTCTGGCACCTACTCCGGCTGGATCAAATCCCTGAACAACTTCAATAGCTTTTTTTACAGATTCAATATCTGTTTCAGACATTTTTGCTATTTCTTCTTCTGTTGCCTTAAGATACCCGTCCTCATCAATATTTCCTATAACCATCTCTGCAACCACTCTTATTTTATCCGGAGCTTTACTCAATCTTAACTGCCACAACAAATGTTGCCATAAATCATCTGTTGTTGAATAAAAAAGTTCAAACGATGGTTTTTCTTCTATGCCGGGATTAAAATATCCAAGGTCTCTTCCATCATCTGCTCTTTCAGTGAAATAGTCATCTATCATTATTTTTTCTAATTTATCAACAGCCAATGGTTCATCGGATTCCTCTACTGTCTGCTCTTTTTCCTGAATATTTTCAAGATCCTCATCGAGTTCCAGCATTGGATTTTCCATTAATTCAAGCTGAATATACTGACTTAACTCAAGCTGTGGCAACTGAAGAAGTTTTAGCTGAAGTTGAAGCTGAGGTGTAAGTGCAAGTTTTTGAGTTAGTCTTAAATCTGCTCGCTGTTCAAGTGCCATTATAATCTGAACTCCTCTCCAAGATATGCTTCTCTTACAACAGGGTCGTTAACAAGCGTATCAGGAGAGCCTTCAGCAAGAAGTTTGCCGCTGTGTATTATAAACGCTCTGTCAGTTATAGCAAGAGTCTCTCGAACATTATGGTCAGTTATTATTACGCCTATTCCCCTGTTTTTAAGCTGTTTTATGGTCCTGGTTAATTCAACCACAGCCAGAGGGTCTATGCCGGCAAAAGGTTCATCAAAAAGCATAAAAATAGGTCTCAATGCAATTGCCCTTGCAATTTCAGCCCTTCTTCGTTCTCCGCCTGAAAGTTTATAACCTTCTCTATCGGCAAACTCGTTAAGATTAAACTCCTCAAGAAGTTGATTAACCTCCTCATCAATCCTCTGCATTGCTTCTTTATTACCATCATATTTAATCTCAAGAACAGCCTTCAAGTTATTCCTGACTGTTAATTTTCTGAATATAGAAGGTTCTTGAGGAAGATATCCTATACCAAGCCTTGCTCTCTCATAAATGGGCATTGATGTGATATTTTTGTCATCAAGAAAAATATTTCCGCTATCAGGATTTATTATTCCAATCATCATATAGAAAGTGGTTGTCTTACCAGCACCATTTGGACCTAATAGTCCAACAACCTCACCACTATGCACACTGAAGCTAACGCCTTTAACAGCTTCCTTTTTACCAAAACTCTTTTTTAATTCTTCTACTTTTAAAGTGTTACTCATTTTTCGTTTTTTTTCTCTTTTAAATAAGCCTTACTTTTTTCCACCAGTGATCTGTCATCTTTCATAAAATACGTAATTGTTTCTCCTGTAACAAGATTTTTCCCTTCTGTTGCTCTCGGTTCTCCTGTAAAGATTACTCTTTCTTCTGGTTCCGGATAATAAGTTGCCTTACGGGAAGTTATAACTCTATCACCTTTTATAAGCTTTACATCTCCAATTGCTTCAATCATTTTGATACTTCCATCTTTCTGTTCATCCTCATAATAAACAATCATTTTCTTTGCATATAAAGTAACCTCTCCTCTTTTAGCGACAACATTATCTTCAAAAGTTGCTGTTTTTGCCTTACTGTCATTAATAAGAGTCTTCGAAGTTATTATAATGGGCTCTGATGTTTCTTTTTTCTCCTCAGCAAAAATTGGATTGATAATCAGAACAAAAAAAGCTAAAAATATCAGACTACTTCTTATTAGCGTATACAATTGCCACCACCCCTTTATTTAGTTCTACTAAATCAGCGTTAGCTTTTCCAGAATTACCATTGATAGAAAATTTTTTAGTTTCAATCTTAAGTGGTTTCTCTGAATAAAGAGTTCCTTCTTTTGGACTCCAGTATGCTTCTGTACCATAAACTGTGTAATTCTTTGAAAATCCTTCAATGCCTCCGCTCAGGGTAAGATTACCGGTTTCAGGATAGTAAAAGCCTCGCTGAGCTTTTACTGTAAACTCTTTCTCAGGAAAAAACATTGTAAGATTTTTCAAATCCATAAATTTCCCATCATCACTCATAAAGGCTTCATCAGATGCAAGCTTTAGCTTTAACTGAC
>Ga0116181_1004102_pt1 | contig 11093 bp, 9 predicted proteins | sample AD_UKC075_MetaG_FD_89752 | JGI IMG/M metagenome (GOLD analysis project Ga0116181, IMG submission 89752) | Active sludge microbial communities of municipal wastewater-treating anaerobic digesters from USA - AD_UKC075_MetaG | ecosystem: Engineered > Bioreactor > Anaerobic > Digestate | place: USA...
AACCTATCGGCAGTTTGCCGATTCACGAGAGGGTCAGAGCCGGCGATCAGGTTTTGATAATTACTGATGATAACACTCGCCTTACACCTTTGCACCTGGTTGTTCCGGCTATTATCGAAGAACTGAAAAAGGCAGGAGTACCAGATGCCAATATCCGGATAATGATCGGGCTGGGAACTCACCGCTTGATGACGGAGGAAGAAATACAACAGAAATTTGGCAGTGTTTATGGTAAATATCAGATAATCAATCATAATTGGCGTGACCACAGTTCCATGGTAAATATGGGTTATACCAAGCAGGGTACCCCCATAGTGGTCAACCGTATGGTAGTTGAGTCGGACTTCGTAATCGGTGTGGGACATATAGTACCTCACCGGGTGGCCGGTTACAGCGGTGGTGCCAAGATCGTTCAACCTGGGGTATGCGGTGCCGAGACCACCGGACTAACTCACTGGGTTAGCGCCAAGTACCGGGGTGATGAGATACTGGGTGCAGCCAAAAACCCGGTGCGTGATGAAATGAATGAAGTAGCCCGGCTGGTTGGTCTGAACATGATAGTCAATGCTATTCAGGGAGCTGATGGCAGTCTGGTAGCATTGGTGGCTGGAGACCCTGAAAAAGCCCATGAAGCCGGTTGCCAAATTGCCCGGAGGGTTTATGGGGTAAAAATACCGCGCAAAGCTCCCATTATAGTAGTGGACTCATACCCAGCGGACATTGAAATGTGGCAGGCCGCCAAGGGCGTGTATTCAGCCGGACCAGCACTGGCTGATGGAGGAACCGTAATCTTGGTAACCACCTGTCCGGAAGGTGTAGCGAGACAACATCCGGAGATAGAGGAATATGGCTATCAGCCCTATGAGAAGGTGCAAGCCTTGGTGGATAGTGGGCAAATTACCGATTTGGCAGTGGCTGCTCACATGGTTCATGTAGGGGAAGTCATCCTTGATAAAGGCCACGGCATATTAGTATCCAAATATATCGATGATGAGACTGCTGTTAAACTCGGATTTACCCCAGCACCTACACCGCAGGCAGCGCTGGAGATGGCTTTTCAGCGTCATGGTAAGGACGCTGAGGTATTGGTTTTGCAGCACGGAGGAGAAATCCTGCCAGTGGTAGCATCTGATTGTTAATAGGGTATATCGAATTAGTGTAAAAAGATTAAAAAAATCGAAAAGCACTAGGTATGCTGCAGTCATCCTAGTGCTTATTATTTTGCAGGGATATGAATTCCTTTGCAGGTTTTGCCGGTTTTTGGTACTAAACTGGAATATATAGGATAACTTGACTACTTTAATATGACTGTTATACTGGGGATAGAAAAATTGTGAAATATTGCTCATATTTAGCCCCGTGAGTAAAATAGCTTAATAATTGGTTCCGAGGTCATATTTCCTAAGGCTTGGCTATGGAAATGACCCGTTAGGGTATATTGGGAAACCAGTATGCCTCCCGTCTGGAAAGGAGCCTTTAGTCACACTATTAATCAGGTTTTGGTAAAGTGATGCTGTTTGCTTTGATCCAGACAGCATCTTTTTTATTGGGGGAGAGAACAGTGAAGGTTGGAGTTATTTGTTCGGGTGAACAGAGTCAATTCCTGAATTTTAGGACCGGCGATATATTGGAGAATATACCGAAGCATCACCTGTTGGAAAGTATGGTCCAATTAATGAAAAAGTATCCCTATCCGGGTGATCTGGATCCTTTAAGCATTGATTGGGTTACCAATGTGGCCTTAGAGGTGGAACAGATATATAAACCGAAGTTTGTTTTTTTAAGCTATGCCAGCTATTATCTTATCTCGCTGTTTAAGCATCCCGGGCTATATGACCGGCAGGCCTTGCGGCAGCATCTGTTTGCGGAAGTTGAGCGGTTTTTCATCCAAACAGGTTTGACCCCCTTTATAATTGGAACTGGCGGCACTCTGCCTTTGGAAGGGGAAGTAGATCTGACTGAGCTGGATGGTTTTGTGACAGCCAGCCGGCTGGGACCTGTATATGCCGGCCTCTATCAGCCTTCGCAGAGGGATTTATATTACTTAAACCAATTGGAAGCGGTGCAGATGATTCTGCCCCAAGAACGCTTTGCTCAGGTCTGGATACCGCCCAATAACTTTGAAGGCAGAATCCCAGACTATTTTATGGTTGCCGCTCGTGGATTTGCATTTGGTACACCCGAATCCAGTAAGCGCCCCTTGTACCGTGTTAATGCCCGCGATAATAAGATTCCTATATACGCTCCGGATACTGTTAAAAGCATAATTGATATCGCCCCGGCTGTCAAAAAACGCCTGCGTAAGGAACGAGTCGCCCTGGTAGTTTTGGAAGGCATTGATCATGAACATTTTGCCTTCGGAAATGAAAGTTGTTCTAATACTTACTCCTGGTATACTTATCTGCCTGGTGAAGGACAATACCTGGCTATGACCACCGGCAGGCACATACTCGAACATCCTTACCCTCCTGGTTATCGAGACTATCAAGACCCCCAGGGCAAAACTTACCCCTTTTCTGGTTACTACCGCAGCCTGCCTATTGGAACTATCGGTTCGCTGGCTTCTAAAACCAGTATAGCGGTAGGATCACGCAGTGTTTTGACTCATGCAGCCTCAGGTGCAGACATATGTATAGAAGGATATACTCGTTCTATGAAGCAAGAGGGTACCCTGGGTGTAATTGATATCAACAAAACCCGCAAAGGCCGAACCCGCCGCCGGTAAAACATAATGTGAATGGATTTTGCTTTTTCCCTGCTGGAGAATAATGTGCTATACTACTGCTGTTATAAATAGTAATAAAATAGGGCCTGGGCTCCGGTAGAAATAAGTGTGTGGAGGAATAAATTTAGTGTTAGTCATAGAAATCTTAAAAGCCATCATTCTAGGAATTGTCGAAGGTATTACCGAATGGCTGCCCATCAGCAGCACCGGTCACATGATATTAGTTGAGCAGTTTATACAATTAAACGCCTCTCCATTATTCAAAGAAATGTTTTTTGTGGTAATACAATTGGGCGCTATCATGGCCGTGGTTATCCTCTATTTTAACAAGCTGAACCCCTTTTCATCGCAAAAGTCAACTGCGGAAAAAAGAGATACCATGGCTATTTGGTATAAGGTGATTGTCGGTGTACTACCGGCAGCGGTATTGGGATTTCTATTTGATGATTGGCTGAATGAAAATTTTTATAATTACCAGACCGTTGCTGTTATGCTAATCCTATATGGAGTACTGTTTATCATCATAGAAAATCGCAATCAGGGCCGTCCCAGCCGCATTAATGACATAAAGGAGTTAACTTATAAGACTGCTTTTTTAATCGGTATGTTTCAGGTCTTATCATTGATTCCGGGAACATCTCGTTCGGGAGCTACCATCCTGGGAGCAATTATACTAGGCTCCTCCCGCACTCTGGCCGCAGAATATTCTTTCTTTCTATCCATCCCGGTCATGTTTGGAGCCAGTGCCTTAAAGCTGGCCAAATTTGGATTTAGCTTCACCGGCCTGGAATTAGCTATCCTTTTGACCGGTATGATAGTGGCTTTTGTGGTATCCATCCTGGCTATAAGATTTTTGCTGGGATATATTAAGACCAATGACTTCAAGGCCTTCGGCTGGTATCGTATAGGTTTGGGGTTATTGGTTATCAGTTACTTTGCCATATGGGGATAGTTTATTCAGATTTTAAGGAATCCGCTGCTCAAAGGAGGATCCCATGTCTGCTGCAGAGTTGTTCTTTAAAAGGCTAAAACATTATAGAGGTGCCGCTGAGCACCGGCAGCGCAGTTTTGATTTAATCAGCAATCTGCGTTTATTAGTGGTTATAGTAGGTATTGGTGCGGTGGTAGTGGCAGGTTATATAGGAACTATCCGGCAGGCTGTTTATGCGGGCCTGCCTTTTCTGTTAGTGTTTATTATTCTGATATATAAGCACCGGCAAGTGGAAAACCGGTTAAATATCGCTCGGACCATGGTGGGGATCAATCAAAGGTATTTGGATCGTCTCAACGAAGGGTGGGTGGAGTTTGCCGACCATGGCGGGGAATTTGTACAATTGGATCATCCCTACAGCAATGATCTGGACATATTTGGGCCTAAGTCATTGTTTCAATGGATATCTGTAGCGCAAACCTTTCTGGGACGGCAAATGTTGTACAAGCTTTTGGCTCATCCCTCTAAAGAAATTGATGCGATTCGCACCCGGCAAAAAGCCATCCGGGAACTGTATGACCGGCTGGATTTCTGTCAGGGACTGGAATGCCGGGGGGCTGGAGCTGCCCAAGCACCTCGCGATCCGAATGACCTGATCGCTTATGCTCTCGAAACCCCTTCCCTAGGCAAGACCTTTAGATACATCCGCGTTTTGCCTCTGTTTACCGCGGTGGCCTTCATCTTGTATTTTTTACAGTGGATTACTATTCAGGTGCCGGTAATACTTTTGTTCCTGCAGAGTATTATCGTTTTGGTGACTTTTAAAAAGGCCGGAGCTCCTCTTAACCAGGTCTATTTTTTCAAAGAGAGCCTGCATTCCTACCGGAGCATGCTGGAGTTAATCGAAACCCAGTCCTTTAAGAATTCCTATTTGTCAAATCTGCAAGCAGATCTTTTCCAGGATAACCAGTCTGCTTCAGCCGCCATGAGGCGCCTGGAATCAATATCCAATGCCATAGATTTTCGCTACTCTATGTTTTACTTGTTAATTAATATCGGCCTTTTATGGGATATCCAATGTGCGGTACGTCTGGCCCACTGGAAAGATCGCTATGGCAAAAGGGTTGGAAGCTGGTTGGAAATAATCGGGACCATGGAGGCATTGTGCAGTCTGGCAGTTATAGCTCATATTCACCCGGATTGGGTTTACCCAGAAATCGAGGATCAGGGTCAGAGAATATCTGCTCGTGGTCTGGGGCATCCCCTGCTGCATCCGGATAAATGTGTTCATAACGATATAGATATAGATGATTATTCCTGCATTGTAACTGGTTCCAATATGTCAGGCAAAAGCACCTGGCTGCGGGCTATTGGAATCAATCTGGTATTGGCTTATGCCGGGGCTCCGGTATGTGCCCAGAAGTTTCGCTGCTCGGTTATGGATATTTATACCTCCATGGAAATAAGGGATGATCTCCTGGAAGGAGTTTCTACCTTTTATGCTGAGCTGAAAAGGATAAATATGATCCTTGAGCACTCCCGCAGGGGAAAACCTATGATTTACTTAATAGATGAGATTTTTCGGGGGACCAATTCTCTGGACCGGATTGCCGGTGCTAAAGTAGTATTGAGACAGCTGAGTCAAAATGGAGCCATTGGTCTGATATCCACCCATGATTTTGAACTGTGCGACCTGGAAAAGGAACCTTGGGCGAAATTCAAAAACTTTCACTTCCAAGAACAGTACACTGACGGCGGGATAGAATTTGATTACATACTGCGGCCAGGCCGCTGCAGCACCTCCAATGCCCGCTATTTGATGAGAATGGTGGGAATAGACATTTCCTGAACCATAAGGACTTGGAATGTTGCTATTTCCAAACTGTTGGAGTACATATAAAAGGGAAGAAAGCCAAGAAAAGGCTCAGGCTAATGAACAGAACAATAATTACCGGCCTCCATTTTGGATGGGGTATTAGTTTTTTAAAGATTGACGTCACTGGTTTCCAGTGCAGAACAATATGTAATAATACTAAGGCCAGCAGCAAGTATCCTAAGTATAAATGAATGTTCGCCCAACCATCCCGGCTAATTCCCCATAAATACATATGCACCTTGGTTCCATACAATTGACGGGAAACTGACCCGCTTAATAAAACATACTTGCGTACGAATCCTGTACCTATTAGCGCCATCACTACCAGCAACATAATTCCATCAATTATTAGATTGGTTTTGGCCTTGAACATTATTTCGCCTCCTAATACTGCAGATGCCTATTAGACTTATTGTAATCCATTCCGGGTTAAATCGGATCAGCCATCCAAGCTTTCGTCTTACTTGACAATGTTAACAAGCAATAATAGTTTGATTGTAGATAACTTCCAAAAACGGCAGGTAATTCAGATATGGAATTAAGCAATATTGGCCTGGCTTTTGTTTTAACAATACTGGCTGGATTGGCTACCGGTTTGGGAAGCCTTATTGCCCTGTTCGCCAAACGTACTAATACCGCCTTTTTATCCTTTGCTTTAGGTTTTTCGGCAGGAGTGATGATATATATATCCATGGTGGAGATTTTCGCTGAGGCAAGGCTGGCGGCGATCAATGCTTGGGGGAGTTCCGGGCAGTGGGCAGCTACCGGTGCCTTTTTTGCCGGTATGTTTCTGGTGGCCTTGATTGATATGCTGGTTCCTTCCTATGAAAACCCCCATGAGCCGCGAGCCCTGGAGGAAATGCCCAAAACCAATTATGATTCAGATACCACGCGGTTGATGCGACTGGGAGTGTTGGCAGCCGCTGCCATAGCCATTCATAATTTTCCGGAAGGAATCGCTGCTTTCATCTCGGTGTTGCATAATCCAACGGTCGGAATTGTAATCGCCATAGCTATCGCGATTCATAATGTACCGGAAGGTATTGCGGTGGCCATTCCCGTTTATTATGCCACCGGAGATAGAAGAAAAGCTTTTAAGTATTCCTTTTTGTCAGGCTTGGCAGAGCCTCTGGGAGCGTTAATCGGTTACTTGATTTTACTGCCTTTTATAAGTGAAGGGTTGTTTGCCTTGGTATTTGCCTCTGTAGCAGGAATAATGGTATTTATCTCCCTGGATGAACTGCTGCCGGCCGCCAGGGAGTATGGAGCGGCTCATCATTCAGTTTATGGAATCATTACCGGCATGATGGTAATAGCCACGAGCCTGCTCCTGCTGTAGCTGAACGGTTCTTCTTAGGTCCAGGACATATGCCTATATCAATTTGATAAAGCTATTTAGTATGCCCTCGAGCCTAATCCAGCCCATATAGGCTTAGGAGTTTTAGTGTGTTTTCATTCATATGCTTCTGAGCCATCAATTCTCTGAACCTATAGGTTTTGGTTTTATTCTGGCACCTGAGCTTATCCAGTTCTGCAGGTATTGTTTGCTGCAATTCCAGCAAATGTTCATAGAAGTTTTCAAATTTGGCCAGTTGTTCCACAGCTTCTCCTGCATAGCCTTCATCCAAAGAGTTCACCCTACTGTGATCTACCACATAATAATTTTCATATAATCTGGTCAGTCGATGCAAAATGTTCACCTCACCTGATGTGCAATAGGGCCGGAGGAAAATGATCGGGTTTATATACTTGTAATTATCCATTTGTTAAATGATTATCCCATTAGTGAGATGCTGGGGTGCGGAAAATCACATGCTCCAGCAAAAGGGATACCAGAACTCCCATCACAAACCCATTGCCCAGTATGGGGCGCAGGTGGGAGGGGAAAGCCGATACCACATCCGCCGGCAGGAAAGCTACCAGGATGCCGGTCAATATGGGCAGGGCTATCAGGAGAGCATGGTCGAAGACTGGCTCCTGCATGGCGGCAAAAGCGCTGCTGAGACCTGCTGCCACCTGGGTACACATGATGAACAGCAGGATGCAGCCGATAACTACTTCGGGAATGAAAGAAAGGTAATAGAGGGTGCGCGGCAGAAAAGCCAACAGCAGCATGATTACCCCAGCAGGTACCAGGGTAGAACGAGCGGCGCATCCAGTGGAGGCAATAACCCCGGGGCTAAACGAGAAGTTCACCGGGCCAATAACCCCCATGAAACCTGCCAGGGTATTGCCCAGACCGGTACAGGATATGCCGCGGGTAATGCGCTCCGGCATTTTGTCAGCCTGTAATACCGTTCCCACCGCCTGAATAGAGCCCAAATCATTTATAGATAATCCCAGAAAACAAAGAACAAAAGCAATAATGAGTCCCGGATCCAAAACCAGATCAATAGTCAATTGCTTAATAAAGCCGCCCAACACTGGAATACCATAGGCATTAGTTCCTGGCACCCACACAGGATTTACCAGGGTATAAGCCAGACTGCCGATTATTATTGCCCACAGTATCAAAGTTGACTTCCATAAACCAGTGAGCAGGCGTTGAGCTACGAACATGATCAGTATAAAAACCAATGCAAACCCTAAGTTTTGAGCGGGTGAAGAATTGGCTGATTCACTGCTGATCAGATCCAGGATCGTTGGCATAATTGTAAAAGCCACCAATAGCAGAATCACGGCCACTACCCGGGGAGTAAAGAGCTTGCGCAGGTAAGCGAACAAGCCGCTGACAGCCAGAAGGCTTAACAGAATTCCACAGATGAGAATACTGGTATAAATTGCAGCAGAAGAACTGCCCTGGGAAGCCAGTATGCCAATGAGCAGCACGGTGGCCGGACCAATGACCAAAGGCAGCCGGTGTCCTGCATATATCTGCAGCAAAAGACTGGCGGCCATAACCGCAAACAGCTTTTGCATGTAGAGTACTTCTGCAGAACTGGTCCCTTCCAGTCCTCCCAATACTTTACCCAAAATAATTATGGCCGGTATGGTGACTGCCAGCCACTGCAGGCCATAGATAATGTTTTCCGCAAAACTGGGGTGATCTTCCAATCCATACTTGAGTTTCATATTTCAGTATCCCTCACAGCGATTAATAGTATATCTACTAATTCGTGCGCGCCCATTCCTTTCCTGCTCCTTTGGTAACAAGTTGTTTCGCCGAGTTTCCATTTCCGGGTCGTAAAATGGCAATGTCACAATTTTGTTAAACAATCTTTACCATTTTGTGAAATTACGGTTCTAATATCAGGATATAAACCCCGCGCAAAAGTTAACTGATCGTGATACCAATACTGAGAAGTCGCGACACTCGGAAAGTATCGGCATTTAACTGCTCCAGGAATGGAAAGGCACTATATGAGGAGGGTAAGAGTATGTTTGTTTTCTCAGAAGGGGTTTCAGCACTGGCAGTATGGGGTGTATGGGTGATCGTTTTTGCCGCCCTGTTTGGGCTAAACGAGGTAACTCGACGATGGAAGTGGATAGGATTTTTTGCTTTCTTTGTCTTGCCCATTATTCTTACGGTATTGTGGTTCACAGTGTTGAAAGAAACTACTTATACTGACTGGTTTCATTTAGCCAAGGTCTATTCATCCACGGCTGGATGTCTCGGTTTTTGGTTAATCAGACACGTTAAGCTGACCAATAAGAGGACCGGCGAAGTGTGGAGATTGGCTGACAAGAAGTGGGCATTATGGTTCCCGCCGATAATTCTGTCTATCAATATTTTAGAAGCTGTTATCCGTGATTTTGAAGTTGGCATGAAATACTGGGGCGGCGGAGTATTAACCGATGGAGCCATGTTCGTTCTCGGAGGCCCCTGGAATTACATGAATGGTATCGCCGGTATTTTGAACATGATTGCCATTACCGGTGCTATGGGGATTTGCATCAGGAAAGTTACTTCTAAAGACGGCAGCAGAGACATGTTATGGCCGGACATGCTGTGGTTCTGGATAATACCCTACGATCTCTGGAATTTTGCCTACACTTATAACTGTCTGCCGGGTCACTCCTGGTATTGCGGTTTTGCCTTGCTGTTAGCTCCAACCCTTTGCGCCTTTACGGTTGGAAAAGGAGCCTGGCTCCAGCATCGCGCCCATACACTGGCCTTATGGTGCATGTTCGCGCAGACCTTCCCGGCATTTATTGATGCCGGTAAATGGGCAGTTAATTCGTCCTATGATCCTACCATATACTTCATTGTTAGCTTCTTGGCATTAGCAAGTAACGTCGCTTTAATTATTTACATGATCTATAAGATAGCCAAGACCAAGAAGAATCCTTATCTGGAAGAACTATATACTGACTTGAAAGGGTATCAGGCAATCAAAGCTCTGGCAGAGTAAATCTGCTTAACCCATGAAAGAGTACTGAGGTGTGATCAACACATCTCAGTGCTCTTTTATGTTGGTGCGGTAAAAATGTCTATCATGATAGATTGGCGGACAGCAAGTTAAAAAGGTGGAACCAAAATCTTCAGTTGCTGGGCCCTTTTTCTAGGGTAAAGAAAAACCGTACTCCCCGGTTGGTGTTCTCCACTTTGCAGGTGGTGTGATGCAATTCCAGAATTTGCTGGGTTATAGTCAGTCCCAGACCAGTTCCCCCGTATTCTTTACTGCGGGATTTTTCAGCTCTGTAAAAAGGCTGCCATATTTTCTCCAAGTCATCTTCCTGGATAGGCAATCCCTCATTTTCTATGGAGAATTCCACTTCTTCGTCGGTATAGATATAATTAACGTAAATCTTTCCTCCCACCACACTTTGCTGAATAGCATTGCTTATTAAATTCAGCAAGCATATTTCAATTTTGGCCTCATCACCGTGAACCATGACGGGCATAGCTGCAGGTTTTTCTACCATCAAATTCTTTTCAGCTGATCTTGCTTCAAAACGATTCAACACTTTTTCGGTAATCCTGTTGAGGTCAAATATCTTCCAATGCAGGTGGACCGAGCCGTTTTCCAACTCGGACAGGTTCAGCATATTTGTGATCAGTTTTTCCATGTTATCCGTTTCATCAAGGATAACGTCCATATACTGCTGATGCTTGTTAGGATTAAACCCGTCCCTTACTGCTTCTGCATATCCCCTTACGATACTAAGCGGCGTTTTCAGTTCATGGGAAACAGTAGCAATAAATTCTTTGAGAATCCTTTCTAATTGCTGTTCCTTTTCTATGTCCCGCTGGAGCATTTCATTGCTCATTTTTAACTGGGTTGACAATTCGAGAAGCTGCCTTGCGGCACTGGTACCAATAGCGGCAGCCAGTCCGGACCACAGGTAATTTAGGTAACGAATGCCTTGACCAACCACTCCGCCGTCGGGAGATGAAGAAGGGAAATACATTACCAGTATATAGTCGCCGACAATACATAAAGCCGTTATATATAAAACCAATTTGAAGTCAAAGTAAAATACTGACAGGACGATTATTAAATGAGACTTTTGCATAATTCAAAAAAATGCCTTTAAAAAGGGTAGCTAAATCTATCTACCGCAAACATAAATACAGTTATTACCATATTGGTGAAATAGTAATGGTCAAATTATGCTGA
>Ga0116181_1004107_pt1 | contig 11083 bp, 13 predicted proteins | sample AD_UKC075_MetaG_FD_89752 | JGI IMG/M metagenome (GOLD analysis project Ga0116181, IMG submission 89752) | Active sludge microbial communities of municipal wastewater-treating anaerobic digesters from USA - AD_UKC075_MetaG | ecosystem: Engineered > Bioreactor > Anaerobic > Digestate | place: USA...
AGGTGGACTTGGTCGCGCCCTTGATCTTGGCTCCGCCCGCGTACCACTGGTAGGCGAGCTTCGAGGAGGGCTTCCAGGCGCCCGGCTTGGCAGTGAGGGTCTTTCCGACGACGGCGCTGCCGCTGATCTTCGGGGTAGGCGTGGCTGTCAGCTTCTTCGGGGCCGCCTTCACCGTTACCGTGACCGACTTGTAGGCGTCGCTGCGCCAGTACGCCGAGCAGGTCGCCCTCACCGTCAGCGTGCCGACGCTCGTCGGCGTGATCGTAACCGACCACTTGCCCTTCTTCGGCGTGACCTCCTTCGCGATCTTCCCGGCCGTCACGTAGACGGTGTAGCCGCCGTAGTCCTCGGCGTCGCAGCCCGTCCCGGACACGGTGACCGCCTTGCCGACCTGGACGGACGCGGGCGTCGCTGTCATCGACATGGTCGCCGCCTGCGCGCCGGGCGCGGCCGAGAATCCGAGGCCCAGTGCGATCAGCGCCGAGACCATGATCTTTCCGAGTTTCATCCTTCTTCCTCCTGTGTGGTTGATGCCGCCTGAGGGCGGTCGTCTTGTGTTCTACCCACCCTGCAGGCCGGTAGGCCTGCCGTCTGGATGGTGGTTCTTGTCTCCTCGGTCGCGACGACGGCCGTCTCGCCGAGGCGCTCCGTGGGAAGCACGACGGGGCTGCCGACGGCGGCGGCGAGCCGGGGGAAGTCGGCGAGTCGCCATCCATCGTCGACGGCGACGAAGGGCGCGGCGCGCCAGGCCGCGATCGGCGCGCCGAGCCAGCCGCCGCCGGAGAGCTGGTTCTTGATGCTCTGCATGAGTTCGGGTGTCTGGGTCGCCCGCCAGTGGGCGCCGTCGTCCGGCGTCGCGGCGACCCACTTGCCGTCGATCCGCCGCTCGGGCTCCCGGGAGCGGGCGAGTGCCAGCGCGGTCAGGCCGTCGACGTGCACCTCCCCGGCCGGGAGGTCGAGGTGGGCGTTGGCATCCCGCACCGGGGTGTCGAGGGTCACCGTGATGCCGCCGATGCCGTCCACCGCGGCGACCAGCGCGTCCGCCGCGACGACCATGACGTGGTCCACGCCGATGCCGAGTGTCCTGCACAACGCACGGGCCGACGAGCCGGGCCCGTGCAGGAGCGTGAGGGCGAGCCGTTGCGGGTTGCCGGCGTCGTCGTCGACGAGCAGGTCGCGGGGGACGGAAACGGTGCTGCTCGCGTGGTCCTCGGCGACGTGGACGACGAGCACAACGTCGGCCCGCGCTCCCTCAGCCTGGATGCCCGTACCCAGCTTCTCACGCGCCTCGGGCGATGCGCCGTCCCGGGAGTCGCTGCCCAACACGAGGTAGGTCGTCCCCGGACCCGTCGACGTCGGCGCGGCGGGGAACCGTCCCATCCGCGCCGTGGCGCCGGCACCCAGCGCGGCCACGGCGATAAGGCCGATTCCGAGCACCAGCATCAGAACGACGAGCACGCTCCGCCACCAGGCTGACCGGCGGCCTGTGCGCGGTGGAGTTGGTGGGGGCACTTTGGAAGCTTATCGAGGGAGCAACGGCCGAAAACCGTCCCGTCTTCGATCTGGCTGTCCTCTTTTTTGAGGACAGAGAACCGCCGCTACGTGACCTTGCCGGTGGCCTTCGAGGTCTTCGTCACGGTCTTGTAGCCGGTCTTCTTGGCGGTGACCTTGACGGTGATCTTCTTGTTCTTCTGCTTGGAGGAGAGCGTGAAGGTGGACTTGGTTGCCTTCTTGATCTTGGTGCCGCCCGCGTACCACTGGTAGGAGAGCTTGGGCTTGGGGGACCAGGTGCCGGGCTTGGCGGTGAGCTTCTTGCCCACCTTCGCTGTCCCGGTGATCTTCGGTGTCGGGGCCTTCTTGAAGGCGCCAACGGTGATCTTGACGGTGCCGCAGCCCGCTTCGTCGTCAACCGTGTACCAGCGCTGGAGGGGCTTGCACACCCGGGCACCCGAAGCGAGGATCTGCCCGGTGTAGGCCTTCGGGAGAGGCTTGACCGGCAAGCAGCTCTTGCCGTCGGCGACGGCACCTCGGCGAACTTGATGGCGACGCCGGTGTCGTCAAGAGGTAAGACCTCGCCCTTGCGGTTCGCGCATGCCGTGCCGTAGTCGGTGGTGTGTTGCACCAACGGCGGTTCCAGGAGCCTTGGGAACTGGCGGGCCGCGCGCCCGTTCTGACGGCCCGCGGGTGGGGCCCGTGTCCCACCCGCGGGCCGGGGCGTCTGGAGTTGAGCTTCTTGTCGGCATAAAGACGTGTCTACACAGCGATCTGAGAGAATAGAGCCATGAAGACCTACCTACCTGTTGCGCCTGGCACTCATCGCAGCTTCTCGCACACGAGGCCGGTCTACGTCGTCGACTCGCTCACTCAACTGGGCGGGCCTAGCTCGGGCATCGTCCACTTGCCGATCACTCTGGACTGGACGCCAGCCTCAAGCTACGACCTATCGAGTGCTTCCCGACTGCGCAGCATGTACGCCACGGTGCTCCGAGAAGCCGGCAGCGAGGCGGACCTTATTGAGTGGCTGGATTGTCGACTACTTCTTCAGCACTGGAGCGAACTGAACCTACCCGCCTTCACCCGGTCCAGCTGGGAGAGCAAGCATCCCGAACTTCGGGGACGAGCTTCATGGCGCTGACGGGATTCCACCTGCGTGTCGCTCAACTTCTAGGCCAAGCCGTCGGGAATGAAGGCTTTGCCCTGGGCGGTGGGTATGGACTTCAAGCGCACAAGCTCTCCGATCGAGCATCCAACGATCTTGACGCCTACGTCGACAAGTTTGTTCCCGAAGTCTTCGAGCGCGCTGAGCGAGCCTTCGTGACCAGGCTCACCGACGAGGGACTCCAAGCTCGCGTCGTCAAGGACGAGGATGTCTTCCGAGCAATCCTCGTCACAGATCCACGCACCGACGAGACGATCGTCGTCGACCTCGGTTACGACTACCGCGAGAACCCGCCAGTGATGGTCGAGGGCATCGGTCCAGTGCTCGACATCGAAGACATCGTTACCGGCAAGGTAAGGGCCTTCGTCGAACGCGGTGCGGAACGCGACTATAGCGATCTCGACCGCATCCTGGCTGACGGTCGTTGGTCGCCGCAGGACATTCTCGCCAAGGCCAAGAGCGTCTTCCCCGACACGACAGCTCTGACCCTGGCCGAAAAGCTCGACCGAGCCGATCGACTCGACCTGGAAAACTACTCGGCGATCGGCATCGGTCCACGCAGCCTTACGGCCATGCAGAGGCGACTCAGCGCGGCTGGCGACAGGCTTACGAGTCGGCCCCGCCAGCAGCGATAACCCGAGCCCGCGGCTACTTCTTGACCTTGGCGGTGGCCTTCGAGGTCTTGTAGCCGGTCTTCTTGGCGGTGACCTTGACGGTGATCTTCTTGTTCTTCTGCTTGGAGGTGAGCGTGAGGGTGGACGTGGTTGCCTTCTTGATCTTGGTGCCGCCCGCGTACCACTGGTAGCAGAGCGGTGCGGGAACCAACGAACAGGCCCCCACCTTCGCCGAAGAACCTACCGTGCGTCGGGGCTGGCGGCCGGGCGTCTTGGGACTCGCGTGTCCTCACTTTTGAGGACACGATCGCGCTATCCGTCGACCTTCGGCTGCTCGCCGGTGGTGCCCAGGCGGCGCTCGGCGGCGCGCTCGCGCTCGGCCATGTCCGCGGCTCCGGGGCCGGCGAGTTGGCGGTTGCGCTCCTCAGCCTCGGGGGAGCCTGAGTACAGCCGCGCCTCGGGGCTGCGCGACCCCAGGGTGGTCTCCACCGGAGACTCCGCATCGTCGGCCTTCGGGTGACGACGCTGGTCGATCCACGACTGCAGCCACCTCGGCAGCGCCTTGTCCTCTCCCGTGTCCTCGAGGGCGACGGTGGGCTCCATGTAGCGCGTCTCCTCGGCCTGCTGCTTGCGTTCGTACTCCTCGACCACCTGCTCGACGAAGTGCTCCCGCTCCTCGACGGGCGGGGCCGTGGTGGTGTCCGGCTCGACCCGGGTGCGCGGCAGCGCGTAGACCGCGTTCCGCTGCACCCAGGCGATGAGTTCCTCGCGGACGAAGCAGCGCAGGTCCCACAGGTCGCCGGACGTGGCCGCCGACACGACGGCGCGGATCCGCACCGTGCCGCCGACGGCGTCGGTCACCTGCAGCGACGCGTCGCGGCCGTCCCACAGGTCGCTGGAACTGACCAGGCGGATCAGCTCGACGCGCATGGCCTCGACGGGGATGAGCCAGTCGAAGTCGAACTGCACGTCGCCGAGCAGTCGCGGCTCGCGGCGCGTCCAGTTCTCGAACGGCTGCGTCGTGAAGTGGCTGCTCGGCACGATCCAGCGCCGGTCGTCCCAGGTGCGCACGACGACGTAGGTGAGCGTGATCTCCTCGACGGAGCCGCCGTGCTCGTTGAAGACGATGAGGTCCCCGACGCGCAGCGAATCCGAGAACGCCACCTGCATGCCGGCGAACACGTTGGCGAGCGACGACTGCGCGGCCATGCCGGCGATGATCGAGAGCACACCCGCGGAGGCGAAGAGGGAGGCGCCGACGGCGCGGAAGCTCTGGAAGGTGAGCAGGATGCCCGCGAGCGCGCACACCCACACCACGACGATGAGCACCCGCGTGATGATCTGCATCTGGGTGCGGACGCGCCGGTAGTGCGCGGTCTCCTCGTCGTTGGGGTCGCTGCGGTGGATGACGGCGTCCTCGACCGAGCGCACCACGGCGGTGAGCAGGTACGCGCCGGCGACGATCAGCAGGATCATGAAGACGTGGCCGAACAGCTGCCGCCAGGGTGGCTCGGAGCTGCCGACGGCGGGGGAGGTCGCCACGAGAACCGTCAGCCCGGCGCCGAGCAACAGGGAGAAGACGCGTTGCGGGGCACGCATCCGCCTGGTCAGCCCTCGCATCCGGGGGTGGCGGCGGGCGAGCGCCCAACCGGCCACCGAGATGACGATCGACGCGACGGCGCCGAACAGCAGGCCGAGCCCCGCCCAGCCGGCGATGGCCAGCACGTCCAGCGCGACCTCCTCGCCGTCCATCGCTACCCCCGATCCGTCCGGAGCGTCAGCGCGGACAGCGGCCCGGTCGCCGTGAACGCGCCCCGCCACGCGCCGTCGGTGAAGAGGAGCGAGTCGTCGCCATCGGCGGTGATCTCGAAGCCGACCTCAGGGAGCGCGGCCCGGAGGTAGGCGGCGGTATCGGCGCCCGTCGGGCCGGTGAAGATCGCGGTGATGTTGTTGACGGCGTTCGTGCCCTGGTCGAGGATCGCCGAGGAGGGCACGGAGAAGCCGGCCGGGGCGTTCGTGAAGCCCAGGTCGGTCAGGAACACCCCGCCCTCAGGCGCGGCGGCCGGCGCGGTCCGCGCGGGCGGCGACGGCGGCGCGACGACGGGCGCGCCCGCGCACCCCGTCAGAACGAGGACGACGGCCAGGGCCAGGAGGATGCGGCGCACGACGCAACTGTACTTCGCGGGTAGGACGTTTCGACACGGTCCGGGCGCTTCGCGCCGGGGACCGGCTCAACGAGCGTTTATCCAGAGAGACTCCCAGCGGACGCCGGCGTCGATCACCATCTGGCGCACCAGCGGGAGCGACAGGCCGACGACGTTGAACGGGTCGCCCTCGATGGCCGTCACGTAGGCGCCGCCGATCCCGTCGATCGTGAAACCGCCAGCGACGCGCTGTGGCTCGCCGGTGGCGACGTAGGCGTCGACCTCCGCGTCGTCGAGGTCCGCGAACCGGACCGTCGTCGTGCCGAGGCGCGTCTGGGCGAGCTCCTCCCCGTCCCGGAGGACGACGACGCGGTGGCCCGTGTGCAGGAGCCCCTCGCGGCCGCGCATGTGGCGCCAGCGCTCGACGGCGGCCTCGCGTGTCCCCGGCTTGCCGTGCGCCCTGCCCTCGAACTCGAGCACGGAGTCGCAGGCGATGACGATCGCGTCGCCCTCGATCTGGGGGACGACGACGGCGGCCTTCGCCTCCGCGAGCCGACAGGCCAACCGGGAAGGCACGGCGTCGCGCACCTGGTGCTCGTCGAAGCCCGAGACCAGCACCTCGGGGGAGAGCCCGGCGGCGCGCAGCACCAAGCGGCGGGCGGGGGACTTCGAAGCCAGGATCAGGCGCATGCGGCCAGCCTAACGACCCGGTCCGTCACAGCCGGTGGTACGTCCGCCACGCCTCGCGGCCGCTGACGAGGGTGGGGCGCAGCGTCCGGTAGTACGACTTCCAGCCCCCCGCGAGCGGGCGGTCGTCGGCCTGCCGGAGCTGCTCCTCCTGCGAGGCGGCGGCGAGCACCGTGGCGATCGCCGCGACCTCCTCCTCGCTGAGCCGCGCCTTCCCGAACGAGATGGGATCTGTCATAGCGGGATGTTCCCGTGCTTCTTCGGGGGCAGGGCCTCACGCTTGGTGCGCAGCAGCCGCAGCGCCCTGATCACCTGCGCGCGCGTCTCGTGCGGGTAGATGACCTGGTCGATGTAGCCGCGGTCGGCGGCGACGTACGGGTTGGTGAGCTCGTCGTCGTACTCCTGGATGAGGCGGGCGCGCTCGGCATCCGGGTCGTCGGAGGCGGCGAGTTGCTTGCGGTACAGGATGTTGACGGCGCCCTGCGCGCCCATGACCGCGATCTGCGCCGTCGGCCATGCCAGGTTGATGTCGGCGCCCAGGTGCTTCGAGCCCATGACGACATATGCGCCGCCGTAGGCCTTGCGGGTGGTCACCGTCAACAGCGGCACCGTCGCCTCGGAGTAGGCGTAGATCAGCTTCGCGCCGCGGCGGATGATGCCGTTGTGCTCCTGGTCGACGCCCGGCAGGAAGCCGGGGACGTCGACGAAGGTCAGGACGGGGATGTTGAACGCGTCGCAGGTGCGCACGAACCGGGCGGCCTTCTCGGCCGAGTCGATGTCGAGGCAGCCCGCGAACACCGTCGGCTGGTTGGCGACGATGCCGATCGAGCGGCCCTCGATGCGGCCGAAGCCGACGATGATCGAGCCGGCGAACAGGGGCATGACCTCGAGGAACTCCTCGTCGTCGAGGACGTTGCGGATGACGTCGCGCATGTCGTAGGGCTGGTTCGCCGCGTCGGGGATGAGGGCGTCGAGCTCGCGGTCGTGATCCGTGATCGTGAGGTCCACCTCCTCCTCGTCGTAGACGGGCGGGTCCTCGAGGTTGTTTTGCGGCAGGTAGCTCAGCAGCTCGCGCACGTACTCGATGGCGTCGTTCTCGTCGGCGGCGAGGTAGTGGGCGTTGCCGGACTTCGCGTTGTGGGTGCGGCCGCCGCCCAACTCCTCCATCGAGACGTCCTCGCCGGTGACCGTCTTGATCACCTCGGGGCCGGTGATGAACATCTGCGAGGTCTTGTCGACCATGACGACGAAGTCGGTGAGCGCCGGGCCGTAGACGTGGCCGCCGGCCGCCGCGCCCATGATGAGCGAGATCTGCGGGATCACGCCCGAGGCGAGCGTGTTGCGCTTGAAGATCTCGCCGTAGAGGGCGAGCGAGACGACGCCCTCCTGGATGCGGGCGCCGCCGCCCTCGTTGATGCCGATGATCGGGACGCCGGTCTTCAGCGCGAAGTCCTGGATCTTGACGATCTTCTCGCCGTAGACCTGGCCCAACGCGCCGCCGAAGATGGTGACGTCCTGGCTGAATACGCACACCGGTCGTCCGTGAATGGATCCGGTGCCGGTGATGACGCCGTCGCCGAAGGGGCGGCGGGCGTCCATGCCGAACGAGGTGGAGCGGTGTCGCGAGAACTGGTCGAACTCGGCGAAACTGCCCTCGTCGAGGAGGGCCATGATCCGCTCCCTTGCGGTCATCTTGCCCTTGGCGTGCTGCTTCTCTACGGCCTCCGCGGAACCGGCGTGCACTGCTTCATCGATGCGCACTCCGAGATTCGCGATCCGACCGGCGGTGGTGTGGATGTCGATCTCCATGATGGCCAGCGTAGCCCGCCGGAGGCTCCCGCACGTCGCTCCCGGAACTTTCGCCGATCGGCGGACGGATAGGATCCGTTTCCGTGACCAGCGCCCTGCCCGACGCCGACCGGATCGTCTCGCTCTTGAGGGGGTCGACGCCGTGGCGTGACGTGCGCGTCGTCTCCACGACCGGCTCCACTAACGCCGACCTGGGAGCCCGCGCCCGCTCCGGCGAGAGGGAGGGGGCCGTGCTGGTGTCGATGGAGCAGACGGCGGGCCGCGGCCGGTTGGATCGCAGCTGGGCGAGCCCGCCCGGATCGTCCATCGCGATGTCGCTGCTGCTTCGCCCCCGGCCCGCGTTCCCGCAGTGGGGCTGGCTGTCCATCCTCGCGGGCCTCGCGGTCTCGTCGGCGCTCGCCGAGGTGGCGCCGAACCCGAAGGACGTCACGCTCAAGTGGCCCAACGACGTGCTGATCGGCGGGAAGAAGGTGTGCGGCATCCTCTCGGAGCGGATCGAGAGCGCCGACGGGGCGCTCGCCGTCGTGGGCATGGGCGTCAACGTGTCGTTGACGCGGGAGGAGCTGCCGGTCCCCACCGCGACGTCGCTGGCCCTGGAGGGGTTCCCGCTCGACCAGAGCGCGATCGTCGCCGGGGTGCTGAACCACTTCGCCCGCTGGTACGAGGCATGGACGGTGAGGGGCAACCTGCGCGCCGAGTACGTGGCCCGCTGCGCCTCGATCGGCGCCGACCTCGCCGTGCACCTCGACGGCGAGCCGCCCGTGCTGGGCGTCGGCCGTGGCGTAGACCGGTACGGACGCCTCGAGGTGGCCACGCCGGGTGGCCTTCGCGTCTTCGCCGTCGGCGACGTCGTCCACGCGCGCCTCCATTCCTGAGCCGACGTCGGACGCCTGTCGGTGCGCCGTGACAGACTGGGGTGCATGGCGATCAGCAAGGATCAGTTGGGCAGCGACGAGAGCGTCATCCTTGAGATGCGCACGCACGGCAAGGCGCTCATCGTGCCGGTGATCAGCCTGTTCGCGCTGGCCTCGGTGATCGGCGCCGGCATCGCGCTGTTCCCGCCGGAGTGGCAGCCGTGGGCCAACTACGCTGCCGCGGGCGTGGCGTTGATCGTCTTCATCTGGCTGGTGCTGCTGCCGTTCCTGCGCTGGCTGACCTCGACCTACACCATCACGGACCGGCGCATCATCACCCGCAAGGGCATCATCAACAAGGTCGGCCATGACTTGCCGCTGCGCCGGATCAACAACGTGAACTACGAGCGCTCGCTGACCGACAGGATGCTCGGCTGCGGCACGCTGATCCTCGAGACCGCCGCGGGGCAGCCGCTGACGCTGCCCGACGTCCCGAAGGTCGAGCGGGTTCACGTCGCCATCACCGAACTGCTGTTCTCCGACGACCGCGACAACGACCGCCGCGAGCTGGGCGAGTAACGCCGCCTGCCTCACCCATTAGGCTGCGTTCCGTGACGAGGCGCTACCGAGTGGGCATTGCGGGGGGCGGGCAGCTCGCCCGCATGATGCATCAGGCGGCGATCCCGCTGGGGATCGACGTGCGGCTGCTGGCCGAGGGGCCGGACGTGTCCGCGGCCCAGGTCATCCCGGACACCATCGTCGGCGACTACCGCGAGCTCGATGTCCTGCGTCGCTTCGCCGACGGCTGCGACGCCATCACGTTCGACCACGAGCACGTGCCCACCAAGTACCTGGAGGAGCTCGGCGAGTTCGCCGCCGTTCGGCCAGGCCCCCTGGCGCTGGTCTACGCGCAGGACAAGGCCGACATGCGCGAGTATCTGGGCGACTTCGGCGTCCCCTGCCCCGCGTTCGCGGTGTGCGACGACGCGGCCCAGGCCATCGCCTTCGGCGAGGCGCAGGGCTGGCCGATCATCCTGAAGACCTCGCGCGGCGGCTACGACGGCAAGGGCGTGTGGAAGGTCGACGGGCCGGACGAGATCCTGGAGGTCTTCGCCAACAAGCCGACGGTGTCGGCGGGCGAGCGGGTGCGCATCGTGGCGGAGGAGTACATCGACTTCGCGCGCGAGCTGTCCGCGCTCGTGGTGCGCGCGCCGTCGGGCCAGGTCGTCGCCTACCCGATCAGCCAGACGACGCAGGAGGACGGCATCTGCGTCGAGACCGTCACACCCGCGCCGGGGCTGGACGAGGGGCGGGCCGCCGAGCTCCAGGTGATGGCGATCAACATCGCCGCCGAGCTGGGCGTCGTCGGCGTCCTCGCCGTCGAGCTGATGGAGGCCCGCGACGGCCGGATCGTCGTCAACGAGCTGGCCATGCGTCCGCACAACACGGGCCACTGGACCATCGACGGCGCCGTCACCAGCCAGTTCGAGAACCACATCCGCGCCGTGCTCGACCTGCCGCTCGGCTCGCCGGAGCTGCGCGACGACGTCGTGGCGATGCGCAACGTGCTCGGCGGCGCCGAGCCGGACCTCACCGGTGCGCTCCAGCACGTGTTCGCCCGCGACCGCGCCGCGCGCGTCCACCTCTACGGCAAGACCGTCGTGCCCGGCAGGAAGGTCGGCCACGTCACCTGCGTTGGCACGGACGTGGACGACGTCCTGCGTCGCGCCCGGCACGCCGCCGGTTACCTGATGGGAGACCCCGATGCCTGACAACAACACCCTGGAGGGTTCCGCCCGGCCGCTCGTCTCGATCGTCATGGGGTCGGACTCCGACTGGCCGACGATGAAGGCCGCCGCCGACGCGCTGGCCGAGTTCGGCGTGCCGTACGAGGCCGACGTCGTGTCCGCCCACCGCATGCCCGAGGACATGGTCCGGTTCGGCCGGGAGGCCCACGAGCGCGGCGTCAAGGCGATCATCGCCGGCGCGGGCGGCGCCGCCCACCTGCCGGGCATGCTGGCGGCGCTCACCCCGCTGCCGGTGATCGGCGTGCCCGTCGCGCTGAAGTACCTCGACGGCATGGACTCGCTGCTGTCGATCGTCCAGATGCCCGCGGGCGTGCCCGTGGCCACCGTCGCGATCGGCAACGCCCGCAACGCGGGCCTGCTCGCCGTGCGGATCCTCGCAGCGTCCGACGACGCGCTGCGCGAGCGGATGCTGGACTTCCAGGAGGAGCTGCGCGACGCCGCGCACGCCAAGGGCGCGATCATCCGCGAGGCCGCTGACGGCTAGGGCGTGTCTCCTTATGCGTGAAGC
>Ga0116181_1004116_pt1 | contig 11071 bp, 12 predicted proteins | sample AD_UKC075_MetaG_FD_89752 | JGI IMG/M metagenome (GOLD analysis project Ga0116181, IMG submission 89752) | Active sludge microbial communities of municipal wastewater-treating anaerobic digesters from USA - AD_UKC075_MetaG | ecosystem: Engineered > Bioreactor > Anaerobic > Digestate | place: USA...
CAGCTCAGCGGTGAGCTCGGCGTCGAACCCGTACAACTCTGTCTCCTTTCGAGGGCACTAGGCCCAGCGCATGACGACCTTGCCCCCGTGCCCTGACGCAGCCGCAGCGAACGCGGCCTTGTGGTCGGCGGCATCGAACCGATCGGTGATGACGCCGGAGATGTCGAGGCCAGCCTGGAGCAGCACGCTCATGGCGTACCAGGTCTCGAACATCTCCCGGCCATAGATGCCCTTGATCGTGAGCATGTGGAACACCACGGTGGCGAGGTCGAGGCTCGTCTCCCCCGACGGGATGCCGAGCATGGCGATCCTCCCGCCATGGGTCATATTGGCGATCATGTCGCGCAGCGCCACCGGGGCCCCTGACATCTCCAGGCCCACGTCGAAGCCCTCGGTCATCCCGAGGTCCTGCTGCACGTCGCGGAGCTTCTCGTTGACCGGGTTGACGGCGCGGGTGACGCCCAGCTTGCGAGCGAGGGCGAGCCGCTCCTCGGAGAGGTCGGTCACGACGACGAACCGGGCCCCAGCATGCCGAGCCACCATCGCCGCCATCAGGCCGATCGGGCCTGCACCGGTCACCAGCACGTCCTCACCCAGGCACGGGAACTGCAGCGCAGTGTGGACGGCATTGCCGAACGGGTCGAAGATCGCTGCCACGTCGGGGTCGATCGGGTGCCGGTGCACCCACACGTTGCTGGCGGGCAGGCTGATGAAGTCGGCGAAGGCCCCAGGCAGCTGGACGCCAATGCCTTGGGTACGGACACACAGATGCCGACGCCCTGCCCGACAGCTGCGGCATTGACCGCACACCAGGTGGCCTTCGCCGGAGACGAACATGCCGGGTTCGATCCCGGTCACCGCCTCCCCAACCGCCACCACGTCGCCGCTGAACTCATGGCCGACGATCAGCGGCGTGCTGACTGTGCGCTGGGCCCACTCGTCCCAGCGGTCGACATGAAGGTCGGTGCCGCAGATGCCGGTGGCCTTCACCTTGATCAGGACGTCGGACGGACCCATGCGGGGGACGGGAACCTCGATCAGCTCCAGCCCAGGCCGGGCCTCGGTCTTCACCAGCGCTCGCATCGTGGTTGGCACCATGCCGATCACCCTAGTGCGGCCGACTCACCGTCTGCGGGGCGGATCCCGGTCCTCGCCACCAGTCAGGCGGCCCGGCAGTCGGGCACTGTGGCAGTCGGAATCTTTTCGGACTGCGCTGATGAAATTCGGGTCCCATATGAGAGGATCTGGTTTGGAGCGACTGCTCCGAGACTCTCCACTACGGATCGTCGGGCACGTACCTGCCCGTGGAAAGGATGCATCAAGCATGGCAACTGTCAGCTTCCGAGATGCCACCCGCATCTACCCCGGCTCGGATCACCCAGCCGTTGACAAGCTGAACCTCGAGATCGGCGACGGCGAGTTCATGGTTCTCGTCGGCCCGTCCGGCTGTGGCAAGTCCACCTCGCTCCGCATGCTCGCGGGCCTGGAGGAGGTCAACGCCGGTCACATCTTCATCGGTGACCGTGACGTGACCGACCTGCCGCCGAAGGATCGCGACATCGCGATGGTCTTCCAGAACTACGCCCTGTACCCGCACATGACCGTGGCCGACAACATGGGCTTCGCGCTGAAGATGCAGAACGTGCCCAAGGCTGAGCGCAACGAGCGCGTGCTTGAGGCCGCCAAACTGCTCGGCCTGGAGGACTTCCTCACCCGCAAGCCGAAGGCGCTCTCCGGTGGTCAGCGTCAGCGCGTCGCCATGGGCCGCGCCATCGTCCGCTCGCCTCAGGTCTTCCTGATGGACGAGCCGCTGTCGAACCTCGACGCCAAGCTGCGCGTGTCGACCCGTACCCAGATCGCTGCCCTGCAGACCCGCCTTGGCGTCACCACCGTGTACGTGACGCACGACCAGGTCGAGGCCATGACCATGGGTGACCGCGTTGCGGTGATGAAGGACGGCATCCTGCAGCAGGTCGACACCCCGCTGAAGCTCTACGATCAGCCCGCCAACCTCTTCGTTGCTGGCTTCATCGGCTCGCCCGCCATGAACCTGATGGCCGGCAAGGTCACCGAGGGTGGCGTCAAGATCGGCGACTACCTGGTCCCCGTCTCGCGCGAGGTCCTGGCCAAGGCGAAGGGCGAGGAGACGCTCACCCTGGGCATCCGTCCTGAGGCGTTCATCGTCTCCGACTCGGGCATCGGTGTTGAGGTCGCGGTCGTCGAGGAGCTCGGCGCTGACGCCTTCGTGTACGGCACGCTCGCCGGCCTCGAGGATAACGAGAAGTTGACCGCTCAGCAGATCGTCGCCCGCATCTCGTCGCGTCGCCCACCGGCCCGTGGCGAGGTCATCCGCCTCGGTGTCGATGCCGAGCACATCCATGTGTTCAGCAACGCGACCCAGGAGCGTCTGTCCAACTGACGCTTGACCGCTTCACCGAACGGCCGACGACTGCGAAGTCGTCGGCCGTTCGGCTTTCCCACCCGTGAGAGAATCTCACCGTGCCTCGGTTCGTCTCCGCCAAGCCTGACTCCCGGCTGATCCCGCTCCCGTGGAGCACCCCGCTCGCCGAGTGGCCGACCGAGCACCTGGTTGCGCTCCCCCGCGGTATCTCCCGCCATGTCGTCCGCTTCATCAAGGTCGGCTCGAGCGTGTACGCGGCCAAGGAGGTCATCGAGCACCTCGCCCTGCACGAGTACCGGTTGCTCCACGACCTGATGCGGATCGATACCCCTGCCGTCGAGCCGATCGGGGTCATCACCCAACGCGTGGATGCCGAGGGGCTGCCACTCGACCCGATCTTGATCACCCGGCACCTGCAGTTCTCCCTGCCGTACCGCTCCTTGTTCTCCTCCGGTGTGCGGCCCGAGACGGTCTCTCGGCTGCTCGATGCCATGGTGGTCCTGATCGCCCGACTTCATCTGTCGGGCTTCCTCTGGGGCGACGTCTCCCTGTCCAACATCCTCTTCCGACGCGATGCCGGAAACTTCGCCGCCTACCTGGTCGACGCCGAGACCGGTGAGATGCACGACAAGCTCACCGACGGGCAGCGCGCTCATGATCTTCAGGTCGCCCGGATCAACCTGTTCGGCGACTTCTGCGATCTGCAGGCCGGCGGGATGCTGGAGGAGTCCCTCGACCCGCTCACCCTCGTCGACACCGTCGAGTCGCGCTACACCGAGCTCTGGAACGAGCTGACCGGCGCCGAGACGTTCTCGGGCACGGAGCTGGGCCGCATCGAAGGACGCGTACGGCGGCTGAACGCCCTCGGCTTCGACGTGGCTGAGCTCGACATCCAGACCAACGAGGACTCCTCGAAGATCCGCATCCAGCCGAAGGTCGTCGATGCCGGCCACCACTCGCGTCGCCTCATGCGGTTGACCGGTCTGGACACCGAGGAGAACCAGGCCCGGCGGCTGTTGAACGACCTGGACACCTTCCGCGCCCGTACAGGACAGCAGCACGTCGAGGAGTCGATCGTCGCCCACGAGTGGCTGACCGACGTGTTCGAGAAGGTGATCGAGGCCGTACCGTCCGACCTGCGCGCCAAGCGGGAGCCACCGCAGCTCTTCCACGAGGTGCTCGACTACCGCTGGTACCAGTCGCAGCGCGAGAACCGCGACGTCCCCTTGGTCGAGGCCACCCATGGCTATGTCCGCGACGTGCTCCGGGCCCTCCCCGACGAGGCGATGTCGCAGGACGCCCTGGCACCGGTCGACTCACGCCAGCTCGTGAACCCGTACGACCCGTCGCAGGGCTTCATCGACGAGACGTACGAGCGCCCGTACGACCCCTGGGAGGACGAGGCGGCCGACGACGAGGCTGCGCCGGGCGGCTATCTGGACATCGCCGCGCTGCGGTCCCGTGCCGGACAGTAGCCGCCCTGAGCGGTGAAGCCGCCCACGCTCACTCCCGTAGACTCTGCGGGTGACGTTCCGGCTGTTCGACAGTGCCACCCGTACAACCCGACCCCTCGAGCCCCTGGTGGCCGGCGAGGTGTCGATTTACCACTGCGGCCTGACTGTCCAGTCCGCGCCTCACCTCGGGCACATCCGCAAGGAGGTCGTCTTCGACGTGCTGCGCCGCTGGCTCACGGCGTCGGGCTACCGGGTGACCGTCGTCGCCAACGTCACCGACATCGACGACAAGATCCTCGCCAAAGCTGCTGAGGCGGGTGTGCCGTGGTTCGCCCATGCCTACCGCTTCGAGCGTGAGCTGCACGCCGCCTACGCGGCGCTGGGCTGCGAGCCGCCAACGTACGAGCCCCGCGCCACCGGCCACATCCCCGAGATGATCGAGCTGGTCGAGACACTGATCGCGCGCGGCCATGCCTATGTGGCTGACGATGACTCGGGCGACGTCTACTTCGACGTACGGAGCTGGCCCTCGTACGGCGAGCTGTCGAACCAGAAGGTCGACGACATGGAGCCCGCCGGCGACGCAGACCCCCGCGGCAAGCGTGACCCCCGCGACTTCGCGCTCTGGAAGGGCTGGAAGACGTCGGAGCCCCGGACAGCGTCATGGCCGGCGCCCTGGGGACGCGGCCGGCCAGGCTGGCACCTGGAGTGCTCGGCGATGGCCGGCAAGTACCTCGGCGACGCGTTCGACATCCACGGCGGCGGCATCGACCTGCGCTTCCCACACCACGAGAACGAGCTCGCCCAGTCGCGTGCCGCGGGCAAGCCGTTCGCGACCTACTGGATGCACAACGCCTGGGTGACGGCGGCTGGCGAGAAGATGTCGAAGTCGCTCTCCAACGGGGCTCTGGTCACCGAGGTGACCAAGCAGTTCCCGGCCCGGGCTGTCCGGTTCTACCTTGCCGCGCCGCACTACCGCTCCGCTGTGGAGTACAGCGAGACCTCCCTGGCCGAGGCCACGGCGTCGCTGGAGCGGATCGACAGCTTCGTGGGACGGGCGCTCGAGGCTCTGGGGCGTGCCCTCGCCCCTCTCGACGGGCCAGGCGCGATCCCTGACGCCTTCGCCGCCGCCATGGATGACGATCTCGGCACCCCGGCTGCGGTCGCGGTGCTGTACGGGGTGGTCAAGGACGGCAACCAGGCTCTGACGGCCGGCGACTTGGCCGCGGTCGAGTCGGCGCTGAACTCGGTCCGCTCCATGCTCTGGGTACTGGGCCTGGACGCAGCCGACCGGATGTGGGCAGGTGCCACCAGCGGCGACGCCTCGCTGCGCCCCGTCGTCGACGGCCTCGTCACCGCGCTGCTCGACCAACGCGCTGACGCTCGCGCACGCAAGGACTACGCCGCCGCCGACGCGATCCGCGACCGGCTGGGCGCGCTCGGGCTGGTCATCACCGACACCCCGGCTGGCCCCAAGTGGAGCCTGGCCACCACGACCACAAGCACGAGGAGTGATGGCTGATGCCCGGAAGCTCAGGACGACAGGGCGCCGTCCGCAAGGTCGGCAAGGGTATGGGCGCCAAGGGGAACACAGCCGGCTCAGGCGGGCGGGTACGCCGCGGCCTGGAGGGCAAGGGCCCCACCCCGAAGGCTGAGGACCGCGTCTACCACAAGGCCTACAAGGCGAAGCAGGCTGCGCTGCGCTCCGGTGGCGGTCGACCCCGTACCGGCAGCGGCGAGAAGCGGACAGGGCGACCAGGTGCTGGCCCGGAGTGGGTCGCCGGCCGCAACCCCGTCCTGGAGGCACTCGAGGCGGGTCTGCCAGTCAAGACCGCCTACATCGCTGACGGCGCCGAGCGCGACGACCGGCTGCGCGACATCCTGAAGCTCGCTGCAGCCCAGGGTCTCGCCATGCTGCAGACCACCCGCAACGAGCTCGACCGGCTGACCGGGTTCGCCGTCCATCAGGGCGTCGCGCTGCAGCTACCGGCGTACGAATACGCCCACCCCGACGACGTGATCGCCGACGCGCTCGACGCTGACGCTGGCTTGCTGGTAGCGCTCGACTCGATCACCGACCCGCGCAACCTCGGCGCGATCATCCGTTCGGCCGCGGCCTTCGGCGCCCAGGGCGTGATCATCCCGGAACGCCGCTCCGCCCAGATGACAGCCGCCGCGTGGAAGACCTCCGCTGGGGCAGCTGCCCGTTGCCCCGTCGCCCGGGCGACCAACCTCAACCGAGTGCTCGCCCAGGCCGCCGACGCAGGGTTCACCGTGATCGGCCTCGCTGGTGAGGCTGAGACCTCGCTCGATGAGCTCGCCATCGACGGCCCGATCCTGCTGGTGGTCGGCAGCGAGGGCGAAGGCCTGGCCCAGCTGGTACGGAAGAACTGCGACCAGCTCGTGTCGATCCCGATCACCAGCACGGTGGAGTCCCTCAACGCTGGCATCGCCGCGGGTATCGCCCTGTACGAGATCAGCCGCCGCCGCTGACATGAGCAGCCCTCAGCGGCGCAACCGGCCACGGTTGGGGAAGTCCGCGACCTCGCCGGACGACATCACCACCGACCGTGGGGCCGGCCTCTTCTCCTTCTGCGTCGGTGCTCTCCTCGGAGCAGGCGGCCTGGCTCTCGCACTCCTGGCACACGTGCCGTACCTCGGTACGGCCACAGCGATCGTGGCGGTCGGACTGATGCTGCTGGGCATCACGATGTGGCGGCCGGGCAAGCCCCGCCTCACGATCGCGCAGGAGCGCGAGACCGTGCCGCTGGGCGGCAAGGGCATGACCGTGCTCTGGCTCGCGATGGTGCTTCTGTTCTTCCTGTCGGTCATGGTCTTCATCCGCGAGGAGCCAATCACGGGGTTGGTCGGGATGGCGTTCTGGGGTCTGGTCGCAGGCGTCACCGCTCTGGACCTGCTCGACAACGCCCGTAGGTGGGCGCGTGACCGCCGCGACCGCGCGCGCGGCCCGGCTTGGGAGCAGCCAACCCCTGCGCCTGAGCCGGAGCGAACACCCGAGCTGACCGACGACATCCAGGACCCGATCACCCTCGACTCCGAGCCCGAGCCAGAGCCACGTCACGAGCCAGCAGCGCCGCTCACGACCTACCCGGCCTACCCCCATCAGTGGCCGCAGTACCCGGAACGTCGGTGACCGGCATGCGACGACCCGTACTTCTGTACGACCCCGACTGCGGCTTCTGTACCAGGACGGGACAGTGGGCAAGGCGGATCGGCATCCGGGCCGACGTGGTCGCCATCGGGGCCCCAGGGACAGAGTCGCTCGGGGTCGACCTCGTCCGTGCGGAGCGTGAAATCCCGTACGTCCACACCGACGGCCGGGTCTCGTACGGGGCCGCCGCCGTGCTGGGCGCGCTGGCTCGATGCCCGTTCCCGCTGTCGCTGCTCAGCGGGCTGGCCTCGCCCCGCTTGTTCCGACCGGTCCTCAACCGGCTGTACGGGCTTGTCGCCGCGAACCGGCACCGCCTCCCAGGTGGCACCCCGGCCTGCTCGCTCGAGGATGCACCCCCGCGGACCGTGAGTTTCCCCCGCCAGCCAAACGGATAGATTATCTCAACCAGCCAAAGGAGCAGCCCGACGTGAGCGACCTCACCGCCACCATCAACAGCGCCTACCGCTCGATCCTCGACGTCGTCGGCTCGGTCGAGCCGCGGATCGCTGGGGCGATCGAACAGGAGCTGACCGACCAGCGGAGCTCGCTGAAACTGATCGCCAGCGAGAACTACGCCTCGCTGCCGGTGCTGCTGACGATGGGCACGTGGCTGTCGGACAAGTACGCCGAGGGCACCATCGGACACCGCTTCTACGCGGGCTGCCAGAACGTCGACACCGTCGAGTCGGTGGCCGCCGAGCACTGCCGCGAGCTCTTCGGCGCCTCGTACGCGTACGTGCAGCCCCACTCGGGCATCGACGCGAACCTGGTCGCCTACTGGGCCATCCTGAACGCCCGGGTCGAGACCCCCGAGCTGGAGCGTCTGGGCGCCAAGACCGTCAACGACCTCGGCGAGGACGACTGGGAGACCCTTCGCCGCACGTTCAACGAGCAGCGCGTGATGGGCATGTCCCTCGACGTTGGCGGCCACCTCACCCATGGCTTCCGCCACAACATCTCGGGCAAGATGTTCAAGCAGCACTCGTACGGCACGGACCCCAAGACCCAGCTGATCGACTACGACAAGCTGCTCGCCGACGCCCGCGAGTTCAAGCCGCTGATCCTCGTCGCCGGGTACTCGGCCTACCCGCGCCGGGTGAACTTCGCGAAGATGCGCGAGATCGCCGACGAGGTGGGCGCGACCCTGTTCGTCGACATGGCCCACTTCGCTGGCCTGGTTGCGGGCAAGGTGTTCACCGGCGAGGAGAACCCGATCCCGTACGCCCACGTCGTCGCCTCGACCACCCACAAGTCGCTGCGCGGCCCGCGCGGTGGTTTCGTGCTGGCGACCGAGGAGTACGCACCCAGCGTCGACAAGGGCTGCCCGATGGTGCTCGGCGGCCCGCTGTCGCACATCATGGCCGCGAAGGCGATCGCGTTCGCCGAAGCCCGTACCGAGGCGTTCCAGACGTACGCCCACAACGTCGCCGACAATGCCAAGACCCTCGCCGAGGGCCTGCTGAAGCGCAACGTACGGCTCGTTACCGGCGGCACCGACAACCACCTCGTGCTGATCGACACCCGCGACTACGGCCTCACGGGCCGGCAGGCGGAGTCGGCGCTGCTCGACTCCGGGATCGTCACCAACCGCAACTCGGTGCCGAACGACCCGAACGGCGCCTGGTACACCACCGGCGTCCGGATCGGCACCCCCGCCTTGACCTCGCGCGGCTTCGGCGCTGACGAGTTCACGCAGGTGGCGAACCTGATCGCCGACGTACTGGAGAACACCACCCCGACGGCTCTCAAGTCAGGTGCTCCGGGCAAGGCCAAGTACACCCTCGGCGAGGGCGTCGCCGACCGGACGAAGGCTGCCGCTGCCGAGCTCCTCGACGCCAACCCGCTCTACCCGGGACTCGAGCTCTAACCGGAGCTCGAACGACGGTCGCCGAGTTCGTTGCGAGTCTTGCGGGAGCGCGGTGAGCGACGCACCATCCACGACAGGTTCGGCGGCTTGTACGGCAACAGCTGCTTCACCAGCGCCTTCGGTCTGTGGCGGGCGGCAATGGCAGCGACCACCACTGCTCGTCATTCGTGAGCGGGGCTGGCGCACGCCCAGGCACTTTGGGCCGGAACCGGAGCGCTGCCGGGCCCGGATAGCGCCGGCCCTCGCTGTCCGTCCCGGTGATCATCCCGACCTGGACGGCATGCAGATCGGCCCAGTCCAACCCGACCTTCCCGGCCGGCGTCTCGATCGCGATTCCTTCACCCGCCAGCGTCAGCACTGGGACGCGGCGCCTCAGCACCAGATGCAGGCAAGCGACCATGAACCCCAGAAGGGTCATCAGCACCACGTTGATGGCTGGGAGGTGACCAGCAAGCAGAGAACCGAGGATCATCCAGACGAACGGGACGGCCAGGAATCCGCTGAAGAGCCGGCTACCCAGGGACAGTGGCACCCTCGCTCGGCTCGGGTCGGGGAGTCCCTGGGACGGCGCCACGTACGGCAGCATCGCCTGCTGCCCTGGTGAGGCCTCGCCAGGCGGGCCAGCCTCACCCCGACCTGGGTAGGGCTCCCACTGCCTCTGCTCGTGCACGGCAGAGGGCTCCTGAGGGGTCGGTGCTGTCGCGCCCGCCATGCTCATGGCGCCGACCCTACTTGTCGGAGCGGTCATTGACCCTGAGGAACGGAGGTCCGGTAGCGCCCGATCTGGGGTCGCCAACCGCGTGGTTCACATCATCCAGGTCAACCGGAGTCGGCCGAACCAGCGTGAGGACGCTGCCGATCATCATGGGGACGAGGATCGCGAGCATGGTGTACAGACCGGCCATACCCGCGGCATCTCGGCGGGGCCGGCGCGGAAGCTGCAGCGCTCTCGCTCGGGCCCGACACCATGGGACCAGTCGGGCTCAGGCCGCTCTCAGAACCAGGAAGAGGTGTCGCGAACGTCGAACTTGGGCGGCTGGTACCGGGCAAGAACGGCGGCAAGCGGGTCATCATCGACATCGCCGAGCTCGAGTGACCACCGGTTCGTGCCATCGTTCTTCACGCCCTGGAACGTGACACCCGGCTTCCCCTGCCAGCGAAGGAAGGTGACTCGACGACGACTCTTGCCCGACCCGAGCGTCTGCGTGTCGAGCACCAGCTCGGTGATCGAGTGCCACGGAACGCGGATCACCGGCCGCGAGAACCCGGCCAGACGCGGCTTGATCAGCAGGCCCTCCCCGTCGACTCGGATCCGGGTGGGCCGCACGAGCGAGGCGACCGCTGCAGCCGCTGTCCCCACCACAAGGAGCAGGACGAAGATCACGTCGAGTGGGATCCAAGAGTTGGACGTCAGGGCTCCGGTGAGCATGAAGGCCGAAAACAGCGACACCACGATGGCCCAGACGTAGGCCCGCCAGGTCGGACGAACCCTAACCTCCACCTCGTCGGGCACGTCGGCGACCGGCGGCGTGTACGGGAGCAGCGCCTCACTGGCCGGCTTCTGCTTCTGCACCTCGAGCTGAGGCGGGTACGCCGCCCACTCGACCGTTGGCTCGGGCTGGTCCGGGTCGGGCGCCTGCTGCGCGCTCACTCCTCCACCACCTCGATCGGCCCCACGAACTGGGCAAGCCGACGCGCCAACGATCGCTCGTCGATCTCACCCAGCTGGAGGCTGTGCCAGCCGTCAGCCCCGTTCCGGTCGAAGCCCCAGCGACGCCGCGAGAAGACCAGCCCTTCGCCGCTGATGTCGACCTGCGACGGTCGCGCGAGCAGCCACGCCGACAGGCCAGCGCAGACCAGGACAGGGAGCATGATCAGCCAGGGTCGACCCTCACCGAGGATCTGCGGGTCGGCGACGAAGGCCACGATGCTGGTCGCCAGAGCGGCCGCAGACCACGCCCAGATCAACTGCCTGACTCCGGTCATGCGAACGTGACCGCATCGGGCCGGCCCTGCCGGGGCGCCACATAGGGCACGAGGGCTTGCCCAGACCGCAGGGGCTCCGCCTCGGGCTCAGCCGGGTACGCCTCCCAGGTGGGAGGTTCGGGTTGAGCCTGAGTCATGCCGCTCCTAGCGGGCGAACAGTCGACCCCGCACAGCGGTGACGAAGGCGTCGA
>Ga0116181_1004120_pt1 | contig 11061 bp, 10 predicted proteins | sample AD_UKC075_MetaG_FD_89752 | JGI IMG/M metagenome (GOLD analysis project Ga0116181, IMG submission 89752) | Active sludge microbial communities of municipal wastewater-treating anaerobic digesters from USA - AD_UKC075_MetaG | ecosystem: Engineered > Bioreactor > Anaerobic > Digestate | place: USA...
AGCAGGTTCTTGAGCTTCATCTTGACGACAGCGGCGTTGCGACCGGACTTGTTGTACTCGGCCTTCTGAACCACCAGGGGGTCGGCGCCCACCATGATCACGTTGCCGGAGCGGAGTTCCATTGCGGTTTTCATGCTTTTTCCTGCTTGCTGAAGATTACGCGGCACGGGCCACGGTGAATAGGTAACTTATTATTCTATCTCAACTTTACAGAATCGCACCAGATTCCCCGCGAGGTCACCGGCAGCCTGCAACTGCAGCGACCACGCCGGAGCATGACGCGCCAGCGCCGGCAGGGCGGCCTCAAAAGCGGGCCAGCAGGCACCCACGCCTTCGCCATCATTCCAGGCACGCCAGAAATCCTCCACGGCGCGGGCCGCAGACGGGCTCAGCCCCGCCAGATAGCGCGCCATGAACGCATTCAGCTTTTCCAGGTGCGCGTCTTCCTGCTGCGCATAGATGTGCCACACAAAAGGCGCTTCGGCCCACTGGGCGCGTACGAAGGAATCTTCACCGCGCACGAAATTCACATCACAGGCCCACAGGAGCTCGTCGTAGCGGGACTGTTCGACAAAGGGCAGGACCGTGACGGTGAGATTCCTCTTCCGGACCCGGTCACCAGGCTGCAGGCCGCTCACACCGAACCAGGCTGCCACCCCGGGAAGAACCCGCCCCTCCGGCACCAGGCACAGCACCTGCCGCGAGCCCTGCGCCCAGCTCGCCAGCAACTCGCCAAGGCCCGGATTCTCGTAGGAAAACAACGACACCAGGCACTGGCCGGGCTCCCGTGGCGGAAGGCCGAAGAAACGGCGAAAGGCATCTTCCGAGAACTGGCTGCGCCGGGCCGCCAGATCGGCCTCGCGCAGCAGCCCCCCGGTGCTGCCATCCAGGCCGGGAAAGAAGAAGTGCTGGACCAGGGGCAGGGCCGGATGGGGCGAAGGCAGGCCGTGACAGCCGGCAACCCAGGACTCGGCGCTCAGGTATTCGAGGTTGATCCAGCGGGGACGCGGCGTACAGCGGGCCATCGCCGCCAGGAAGCTGTCCGGCAGACTGCCGGCAAACGCGGCAATCACCACTTCGCCGGGAAGCACCGCGACCAGGGGTTCAACCCAGTGGCGGATCTCCACGCCATCCACGTGCTGGCAGGCTGCTTGCGGATCCAGGGTCGGAATCAGACGGCGCGCACTCTTCAGTTCATCGACCCACAGACGAACAGCGCGCCCATGCTCGGCAACCAGCTGGCGGGCCAGACGCCAGCAGACACCGATGTCTCCGAAATTGTCCACAACGGGGCAGAAGATGTCCCAGCAAGGTGCCGGGGCGGTGGGAAGACCGGATGGCTGCGGTTCGCTGGTCAAAATTGGGGATAAACCGGGGTAGAAAGGTCGGGCAAATTGTGCACAAAGCCGTCCCCCGAATCGAGGGCAAATTTGCTCAACAATCACCACACAGCCTGACAAGGCCTTCACCGACAGCCTTATGAACTGGCTATCTCCATGAAAAACATGAAAATAAGTCGGTTATCCACAGAAAAGTGCCGAGCTATATAGTTAACAGTATTTATATGTAAACAAAAACAGTAAACAAAACACTGACACCCAAAAACCAGCCCCTTGAAGCACAGCTTGAGGGGGAAACCCCGGGGAAGGGGAAAAACGGAACACCCCTCTGAAGACCCTCGACAGTCCCAACCCTGACCCTGGCAGATCCGTGAACTTCCCTTCACCAAACCGGAAGCTGTGTACAAGTACCCAGGGAAAGTGCCGGAGAAAATGTGGACAAACAGACTTCCAGCCCGGACCCCAGGAATCGTCCCCAAACCGTCCAACTCTTCCCAGTCCCCTTTTCCAGAGTTTTTTACAGAATTCAATATATTGTTTTAAAAAGAAAATATGTACTTATCCACAGAAAACGTGGGTACACAGTTAACATGAACTTATATATATAAAGAAAAATACAAGAACAAACCCTGAACAACTTTTCGCGCCCTTCTCAGGCCGCTCATACGGGTTGATCCCAAGCGCAGGCTTGCAGGCCCTCCCCCATAATCCGGGGCCGTCCCGCCCAAGGCAGTCCTCCATGTCCGCGCATCGTTTCCCTCGAGCCCTGTTCCATCCCTACCTGCTGCTGACGCTGACCGTCCTTTTCTGGTCGGGCAACATGGTGGTGGGGCGTGGCCTGCGTGAGGCAGTCCCTCCCATGAGCCTGGCTTTTGCGCGCTGGAGCCTGGCGCTGCTGCTGACCCTGCCCTTCGCCTGGCCCCACCTGAACGCGCTGCGGGGCATGACCCGGACGCAGTGGGGCGTTCTGGCTGTACTGGGCGTGCTGGGGGTCGGTGCGTACAACACCCTGGCTTACGTGGCGCTGGTGCACACCACGGCAACCAACGCGGCGCTGCTCAATTCCTTCATTCCGATAGCGATCATCGCCATCTCCTGGTGCCTGGGGCATCGGGCCACCCTGGTGGAGTCCATCGGCGTGGGGGTGTCCTTCGTCGGCGTGATGACCATCGTCAGCCGCGGTGATCTGGCCGTGCCGGCAGGCCTGAGCCTCAACGTCGGCGATCTGTGGATGCTCGCGGCGGTTCTCTCCTGGGCGCTTTACACCCTGGGTCTGCGCTGGCGGCCTGTGGGCCTCCACCCCATGGCCCTGCTGGCGACCCTTACGGTGATCGGCCTGATGGTGCTGGCACCGCTGGCATGGTGGGAGCTGGCATCCGGTGCACACCTGCAGCTGACGCCCTCGGCCCTTGCCGGCGTGGCGTATACCGGGATCTTTCCGGCTTTCCTCGGCTATGTTTTCTACAACCGGGCGGTGGGTGAGGTGGGGGCTTCCCGGGCCGGTCTGTTCATCCACCTGATGCCGGCCTTCAGCACCATCCTGGCCACGCTCTTCCTCGGGGAAGTGCCCAGGGCCTACCATTTTTTCGGAATTGCGTTAATTCTGACCGGCATCTGGCTGACGACCGGTTTCAAGAAAGGCTAGACTGCAGGGCTAACTTTGGGAGCCGCCCTTGCATTTCGAACACCTCATCGAGATCAACAACCCCCTCAACCCGCTCATCGAACCCCTGAGCGTGGAACAGGTCTGGCACGGCCTGATGTACCGGGTGGAAGAACCCACCGTGTTCCTGCCCGGGCTCGAGCGCTGCACGATCTTGTCGCGTCAGGTGGAGCAGGTGGAGCGCGAACTGCATTTCGGTCAGGCCAGCGTGCGCGACACGGTCACCTTCCGGTATCTTGAATGGGTCTGCTTCGAGTCTGCCGCAACGACGGAACATGCCGGCGGGCGCCTGACCATCCGCTTCGATCAGCCCGCCGCTGATCACCTTTACCTGCGCTTCACCTACGAAACCACCCTGCCCGACGGCATGGGGGCCGCCGAAGGCGTGCAGGTATCCGAGTATGTGAAGGCCGCCTACCGGGAGTCCGATCTGGACACCGTCCGTATCATCCGTCTGATCGCTGCCAACGGCCGGCCCCAGTAAGGGGCCCCAGAGCCCGGCACACCAGAATGTCATCAGGAGACACCATGAAAGTCGATTCGCCCCGCATTACTTCCTTCCAGCCCCCCGTGCGTACCCTGATGGGTCCCGGGCCGTCCGATGTGCCGCCGCGGGTTCTGGCAGCCATGGCCCGCCCCACCATCGGTCACCTGGATCCGGCCTTCGTGGGCATGATGGACGAGCTCAAGAGCCTGCTCCGCTATGCCTTCCAGACCGACAACGAGCTGACTTTCCCGGTTTCCGCGCCGGGTTCGGTGGGGATGGAGACCTGCTTCGTGAACCTGGTCAGCCCGGGGGACAAGGTGGTGGTGTGCATCAACGGGGTGTTTGGCCAGCGCATGGCCGAGAACGTGCGTCGTTGTGGCGGCGTGCCGGTGATCGTCGAGGACCCGTGGGGCGCGCCGGTGGACCCGGCCAAGGTGGAGGAAGCCTTCGCCGCCAACCCGGATGCGGCCCTGTTTGCCTTCGTGCATGCCGAAACCTCCACCGGGGCCCTCTCTGATGCGGCAACGCTGGCCGCGATCGCCCGGCGTTACGGGGCGCTGACGATCATGGACTGCGTCACTTCCCTTGGTGGGGTGCCGGTGCTGCTGGACCAGTGGGGGATCGATGCGGCTTACTCCGGCAGCCAGAAATGCCTGTCGAGCACGCCGGGTCTGTCGCCGGTGAGTTTTTCGCCGGCGGCCGTCGAGCGCATCCGTGCCCGCAAGTCCCCTTGCCCGAGCTGGTTCCAGGATCTGGGCCTGGTGCTGGGCTACTGGAGCGGTGCCAAGCGCACCTACCACCACACCGCGCCGGTCAATCCGCTCTACGGCCTCCATGAATCCCTGGTGATGCTCGCCGAGGAAGGCCTGGAGAACGCCTGGCAGCGCCACCACAACAATCACCTGCGCCTGCGTGCCGGGCTGGAGGCCCTGGGCCTCAAGTTCGTGGTCCGCGAAGATGCGCGCCTGCCCCAGCTGAATACCGTTTGGGTGCCGGAAGGGGTTGATGAAGCCCAGGTGCGCAGCCGTCTGCTCAATGAGTTCGGCATCGAGATCGGTGCCGGCCTGGGGGCGCTGGCCGGCCGCGTCTGGCGTATCGGCCTGATGGGCCACTCCAGCCGCCCGGCCAACATCGCGCTGGTGCTGGCTGCGCTGGAAGCCGTGATCCGCGGCTGATCAGGGCATGCCCCGGATTACCGGCCTTGAAGGTGGGTGATCCGGGGGAATTTCAACAGGCCCGGTGTCCTGCCGGGCCTGTTCTCAAGGCAGGTCTGCCGTTTTTACTTCTTCGCTTCGCCCCCCGTCACCGTCAGCTCGCCTTTCAGCTTGGCCAGGTTCTTGTCGCCAAAGCCCTTGATGTTCTTCAGGTCGTCCACGCTTTTGAAGGGGCCGTTCTTGCTGCGGTACTCGACAATCGCCTGGGCCTTGGCGGGCCCGATGCCCTTCACGCCGTCCAGTTCTGCCGGGGTGGCGGTGTTGATGTTGACGGCTGCAAAGGCCAGGTTGATGCCGGCCAGGCTCAGGGCGATGAGGGACAGGATGCGCTTCATGGTGGTCTCCGGGTTAATGACAATTACATTTTAATGTCAATCCATATGTCATTGGCAAGATGCACTTATCCAGGCCTGCAACATCCGGAGATGATTGCTTTGCAACCACCGGCGGGATGCGGCGTTGAAGGGGGGCAACCTTTACTGGAGTGAAGTCATGAAGCGCCTTATCTGCATCGTCCTGGCCGCCGCCTCCCTGAGTGCCTGTGTCGTCCTTCCGGTTGGTCATGAGCGTGGGTATGGCTACGGGCACGGGCATCGCCACTATTCGCCGCCGCCGGTCATGGTGGTGCCGCCGGCCCCGGGGCCGGGCTATCAGCGGGGATATCGCGGCTGGTGAGCGTGGCTGGTGAAGGTAAAGGCCGGAAAAAATCCGGCCGGGGCGGGTGGATTGCGCTTATGCTCGACGCCTGCGATCAACCCGCCGCCGGTGGGGCGACATGCTCCCCCGCCGGCCCTGTCCGATGCCGTCCTCGTTGCGAACTGCCACCGTCCATGAACACCGGCTGAGCCTGGCCGAAGTGCTCGATCTGCTCACCACCGACCGGATGGTGGCGCAGGCCGATGCCGACACGCTGCGTCTTGCCCAGGGCATCCGGCCCTCCGATGCCCATCCCCTGATCATCATTGCCGGCCAGAAGTGGGCCTCCAGGCTGCCTCCCCACCGGGTGCTGGGCCTGGAGGAGCTCACCGAATGGCTGGCGGGCAAGGTGGAGCTGGCGTATTACCGTATCGACCCCCTGAAGATCGACTTTGCCGCGGTAACGGCGGTGATGTCATCGGCCTATGCGACCCGCTTCGGGGTGCTGCCGGTGCAGGTGGGCTTACGCGAGGTGGTGGTCGCCACCACCCAGCCCTACCTTCGGGAATGGGAAAAGGAGGTGGCCGGCTACCTCAAGAAGGACATCCGCCGGGTGGTGGCCAACCCGGCCGATGTGGCGCGCTACCTGGTCGAGTTCTACAACCTCGCCCGTTCGGTCAAGAACGCCGCGCGCAGCAGCGGCCACACGGGGGCCAGCCTGTCGTCCTTCGAGCAGCTGGTGGAGCTGGGCCAGGGCAACCGGCAGTTCGACGCCAACGACAGCCACATCGTCAACATCGTGGACTGGCTGTGGCAATACGCCTTCGAGCAGCGCGCCAGCGACATCCACATCGAGCCGCGGCGTGACATGGGTCTGGTGCGCTTCCGCATCGACGGGGTGCTGCACCAGGTGTACCAGATGCCGATGCCGGTGCTCACCGCCATGACCAGCCGCATCAAGATCCTCGGCCGCATGGACGTGGTGGAGAAACGCCGCCCCCAGGATGGTCGCATCAAGACCCGGGTGAGCAGCGGCAAGGAGGTGGAGCTGCGCCTGTCCACCCTGCCCACGGCCTTTGGCGAAAAGCTGGTGATGCGCATCTTCGACCCCGAGGTGCTGGTGCGCAACATGGCCGAGCTGGGGTTCTCCGAGCAGGACGAAGCGCGCTGGCATTCCATCTCCGAGAAGCCCCACGGCATCGTGCTGGTCACCGGGCCCACCGGGTCCGGCAAGACCACCACCCTCTATTCGACCCTCAAGCAGCTCGCCACCCCCGAGGTGAACGTGTGCACCATCGAGGACCCGATCGAAATGGTGGAGCCGGCCTTCAACCAGATGCAGGTGCACCAGGCCATCGAGCTGGGTTTTGCCGACGGGGTGCGGGCCCTGATGCGGCAGGACCCGGACATCATCATGGTGGGCGAGATCCGCGACCTGGAAACCGCCGAGATGGCCATCCAGGCGGCTCTCACCGGTCACCTGGTGCTGTCCACCCTGCACACCAACGATGCGCCGTCGGCGGTCACCCGCATGCTCGACCTGGGGGTGCCGGCCTACCTGCTCAACGCTACCCTGCTCGGCATCATGGCCCAGCGTCTGGTGCGCATCCTGTGCCCCCACTGCAAGCAGCCCCACCCCCTGACCCCGGAGGAGGAGGCCATCTGGGATCACCTGGTGACGCCCTGGAAAGCACCCCGGCCGAGCCGCATCCACAAGGCCGTCGGCTGCCTGGAATGCCGCATGACCGGTTACATGGGGCGCATCGGGCTGTACGAGATCCTGCTCATGTCGCCGGAAGTGAGAAAGGCGGTCAATGCCGAGATGGACATCGCCCGGGTGCGTGACATCGCCATCCGCGAAGGCATGAAGCCCCTGCGCCTGTCGGGGGCACTCAAGGTGGCGGCCGGCATCACGACCCTGGAAGAGGTCGTCAAGGTTGCGCCACCGGCCGAGAGCAGCGAGGTCGCCTGACCGGAAGCCCTGCCGGAGGCGACTTCCGGCCCACTTCCGGCCCTTTTGGGCGTACCCTGCGCAGCACTCTCGCTTACTCCTGGAGCCCTCATGGCCTCATCCCCCGAAAACGTCAGCATGGCCCTGTTCTGTGACTTCGAGAACGTGGCCCTGGGCGTGCGCGACGCGAACTACGAAAAATTCGACATCAAGCTGGTTCTCGAGCGCCTGCTCCTCAAGGGCAGCATCGTCGTCAAGAAGGCCTATTGCGACTGGGAGCGCTACAAGGGCTTCAAGGCGACCATGCACGAAGCCAACTTCGAGCTGATCGAGATTCCCCACGTGCGCCAGTCCGGCAAAAATTCTGCCGACATCCGCCTCGTCGTGGACGCCCTCGACCTGTGTTACACCAAGAGCCACGTCAATACCTTCGTCATCATCAGCGGGGATTCCGACTTCTCGCCGCTGGTGTCAAAACTGCGCGAAAACGCCAAGCAGGTGATCGGCGTCGGCGTCAAGCAATCCACCTCCGACCTGCTCATCGCCAACTGCGACGAGTTCATCTTCTACGACGACCTGGTCCGCGAGACCCGCCAGGTGGCGGCCCGCCGCGAACCCCGCGAGGCCCAGCAGTCCAACCGGCGCAGCCCCGAAGAGGAAAAGCGCCGCAAGGAAGAGCTCGATGCGCGCCGTACCCGCGCCGTCGAGATCGCCGCCGAAACCTTCGAGGCCCTGCTGGCTGAACGGGGTGATACGGGCAAGATCTGGGCCTCGGTGCTCAAGGAGGCGATCAAGCGCCGCAAGCCCGATTTCAGCGAGACCCGCTATGGTTTCCGCGCCTTCGGCAACCTGCTTGAAGAAGCCCAGGCCCGCGGGCTGCTGGAGTTTGGCCGGGACGAAAAATCCGGTACCTACGTGTATCGCTCCGGTGGCGCCGTTGCCCGTGCCGAGCAGCCGGCAACCGAAGCGGCCGTGATTGCCGAAGGGCAGGCCGAAAACGTCGCAGCCGAGCAGGCGGAATCCCGCCGGTCGTCCCGACGCGGTGGCCGTGGCGGCAACAAACCCAGGGTGGATGACCTGGCCGCTGCCCGCAGCGAACTCGAGGCTGCCTACGCCGAGCATGTGGCCCAATCCGAATTTGCGCCCCAGGCCGAGCCAGCCGAAACCCGTCGTCCCCGCCACCGCGGGCGCAGGGAGGGTGGCAAGGCTGCCGATGCGCCTGCACCGGTCGTTGCCGAAGCGGCGGCGGTGCCAGAAGCCCCGGAAGCTGCCATCGAGCCGGCCGTACCCGCTGCAGCCCCTGAAACGCCACCGGTGGCCAAGGAGAGCCGTCGGCGTGGCCGCAGCACCCCCAAGACGGCAGCGCCGGCTGTAGAGGCGCCAGTGGCTCCCCCGGCCCCTGCCGAAGTGCCTGCCGAGGCGGCGCCCGAAGCGGCGCCCCGCCCCGACACCCGTCGCAAGGGCCGTGGCACCCGCAAGGCAGCCGAGGCCGTGGTCGATGCGGGGGGCGAAGCGGCCCCCGCCGAGCCGGCCGCGCCGGCACCGGCTCCCGAGGCCGCGGAAAAGCCGGCACGCAAGGCCCCCGCCCGCAGCCGTCGCCCCCGCAAGCAGGAAGAAGCCTGATCCCGGCCCGGTGCGGCAGCTTGCGTCACTGCCGCACCGGGCCGGGCAATGAACTTTCCTCACGCCCGTCTGCCTGACCCACTTCTCCGATCCGTCCGCCCGGCATCATGCCGGCGTAGCGCATGCCTGCCTTTCCCCCCTCCTTCGCCCGCTACCTGCCTGCGCTGGCGCTGATCGTCCTGTCGTGCACCTGGGGCTACACCTGGGTGCTGCTCAAGCAGGGGCTCATGTATGCCTCGCCCTTTGCCCTGGCCGCCCAGCGCTGCGTGGGCGGCGCCGTGGCCCTGGTGGTGGCGGTGAAGCTGATGGGCAAATCCATGCGCCTGGTGGCCCCGCGGGAGACCGCCGTGCTGGGTCTGGTGCAGATCACCGGCTTCGTGGCCCTGCAGACCTGGGCACTGGTGGAAGGCGGGCCCGGCAAGACGGCGGTGCTGATCTTCACCATGCCGATCTGGACCCTGCTGCTGGCCTGGCCGCTGCTCGGTGAGCGGGTGCGCGGCAAGCAGTGGCTGGCGGCCGCCTCCACCCTGGGCGGGTTGTTGCTGATCATCGAGCCCTGGAACATGCACTCCAGCCTGTTCAGCAAGATGCTGGGTATTGGCGCAGCCGTGTGCTGGGCGGTGAGCACCGTGCTGTTGAAGCGCCTGCGCCGCCGCGAGCCGGTGGATCTGCTGGTGCTGACCACCTGGCAGATGATCATCGGCTCGATCCCCCTGTTGCTGCTGGCCGAGCTGGTCCCCGGCCGCGATACCGACTGGAGCAGCCACTACATCGCCATCATGGCCTTCCTGTCGGTGGCCAGCGTGGCCCTGTGCTGGTGGCTGTGGGTGTGGATTCTCGACCGGGTGCCGGCCTGGGAGGCCAGCCTGTCGGTGCTGGGCACCCCGGTGGTGGCCATCCTGTCGTCCCGGCTGGCCCTGGGCGAAGCCTTCAAGGCCAGCGAGGTTGCCGGCATCCTGCTGATCGGCGGTGGGCTCGCCTTGCTCTCCCTGTTCGGCTGGATGTCCAGCCGGCGGGCTGCTCAGACCCGGTAGCCCTCCTCCGCCAGCACCTGACGCACGGCGGGGCGTTCGAGCATGCGCAGGTAGTGGGCGCGGCAGTTGGGAGGCAGGCTCATCTTCAGGTGTTCGGCCCAGAACTCGGTGTAGAACAGCGCCGCATCGGCAATCGAGAAGCGCCCGGCGAGGTAGTCGCGGCCTTCCAGCTGTGCATTCATCAGTTCAAAGCCCCGCGTCACGATCTCCCGGCCCCGGGATTGCACGGCCTCGTGGTCGGCGGTGTTCGGGGTGTAGCTGGAGGTGGTGAAGATGCGGGTGAAGCCCTGGCCGTGGATCATGCCGACGGCGTAGTCCATCCACTCCAGAACGCAGACTTCGCCGGCCGCGTCGTCGGGGAGCAGCTTGCGCCGGGGGTATTGGCGTGCCAGCCACCAGGCAATGGCCTGAAAGTCGGTGATCGGGCGGCCATCGTCGAGGACCAGGGTGGGAATCGTTGCCCTGGGGTTGATGGCCAGGTAGTCGGGCTTCAGGTGGTCGCCGGCCGGCAGATTGACGATGTAGACCTCGAACACGGCGCCCACCTCTTCGAGCAGGAGGTGGATGCCGGTGGAGCAGGAGCCGGGGGTCATGTAGAACTTCATGGCGTGTCGTCCTGGATGGCGGAGACTTTTCATGAAGCAAGACGAAGGCCATTGCCGCGGGCATGCGGAAATGCCCGCCAGCAGACAGCGAGTCGGGCGGAGGCGGATGTCCGCTGGCGCGATTGTCCGCTTTGCGTCGCGGGTTTGTCGGACCGCCCCCTAGTTGTCGGGGGTCTGGCGGGCCAGTTCTTCGGGGGTGTTGATGTTGGAGAAGGCCCCGGGGCAGTCGGAGAAATCCACCACCACGTGATGTGCCTCGCCCACCCAGCGCCGGATCTGCCGCCCGCCGCCTTCCAGAAAGGCGGCCAGGCTGGGGGCAAGGCGTCGGTGGGCGAGCAGGAAGGCCGGTTCGGGCTGGCCGTTGGCGCTGGCCATGGCCAGATCGGCAGCGGCTGCCCGGGCCGCCGCGAGCATTCGGGGGGCCAGGTCGAGGGGCAGGAAGGGGGAGTCGCAGGGGCAGGTCAGCACCCACTCGCCTTCCAGTGCCGGTGCATGCAGCGCGGCGTCC
>Ga0116181_1004121_pt1 | contig 11061 bp, 9 predicted proteins | sample AD_UKC075_MetaG_FD_89752 | JGI IMG/M metagenome (GOLD analysis project Ga0116181, IMG submission 89752) | Active sludge microbial communities of municipal wastewater-treating anaerobic digesters from USA - AD_UKC075_MetaG | ecosystem: Engineered > Bioreactor > Anaerobic > Digestate | place: USA...
AGATTTCTTGTCATTCAATTTTGAGCCGTCTTCAAAGGTAAATTCCAGAATAATCGGCATTACCAAACCGCCTTTGTTGCTAAAATCGATTTGATAAGCGGTAATGTTTTGTAATGTGGCTTTGTCTTTTTCTGGTACCCTTTCCTGGTTATCAACTTTTTGAGTATATTTTTTGTTGGTATCAACCTTTTCTAAACCGCGGTTATATTTCCAGTAAAAATCCTGGGTTTCTTTGTCTTTATCGGTGTAAAAAACGATGTTTTTATCTTCACGGTTTCGAATTTTTGAGATGTCCTCGAAACTGTTTTGCAAAGGCTTATCAACGGTGTAGGTAACTTCCTGCGGTTTCGGAGTTGCGTCCAAATCGGGCGTTGCAACAGTAACTTTATCAATGGAAATATCTACCGGATCGATCCCATAAAACCAACCACGCCAAAACCAATCGAGGTTTTCAGCACTTGCATCATTCATCGTTCTAAAAAAATCTGCAGGTTCAGGATGTTTGAACGCCCATCTTTTAGAATACATTTTAAACGCTTTATCAAAAAGTTCTCTTCCCATGATGGTTTCACGCAGAATATTTAATCCGGTTGCTGGTTTTGAATAGGCATTGGGACCAAACTGAATAATGTTTTCGGAGTTGGTCATAATCGGCTCCAACTGATCTTTCGGAAGCCTCATGTAATCCACAATAGTATGAGCTGGACCGCGACGGGATGGGAATTTGTTGTCCCACCTTTCCTCCGTTAAATATTCCACGAAAGTGTTCAAACCTTCATCCATCCAACTCCACTGTCTTTCATCGGAATTGATGATCATCGGGAAAAAGTTGTGTCCAACTTCATGAATAATTACGCCGATCATTCCGTTTTTAATTCCTTCGGAATAAGTGCCGTCTTTTTCAGTTCGCCCGAAATTGAAACAGATCATTGGATATTCCATTCCATTTGCCGCTTCCACAGATTGTGCGACAGGATAAGGATATGGGATCGTATATTCGGAATAAGTGAGAATCGTATGTGCAACAGCTTTTGTAGAAAATTTTCTGTAAAGATTATAGGCTTCCTTTGGATAAAGGCTCATCGCCATCACGTGGTTTTGGTTTTCAGGAATCACTACTTTCATTCCATCCCAGATAAATTTTCTTGAGGAAGTCCAGGCAAAATCTCTCACATTTTCAGCTTCGAATTTCCAAATTTTTCTTTCTTTTGATTTTGACTTTTCAGCTTTTTTGGCTTCATCTAAGGTTACAATCTCAATAATATCATTGGAGTTTTGAGCTTTTTCCCATCTTTCGTATTGTGCAGAAGTAAGAACGTCTTTAAAGTTTTTTCCAGTTCCAGTTGCTGCAACAATATGATCTGCAGGAACATTCATCGAAACTTTGTAATTGCCAAAAGGTAATGCAAACTCACCTCTTCCAGTAAACTGGTTGTGTTGCCATCCCTTGAAATCACTGTACACACACATTCTTGGAAACCATTGCGTCATGGTGTAAAGGTCGTTTCCATCTTCAGGAAAATTTTCGTAACCGCCTCTTCCGCCCATCGTCATTCGGTTTGGAATGTTATAATTCCAATCGATTTTGAACACAAATTTTTCACCTTTTTTCAGAACTTTTGGCAAATCGATTCGCATCATGGTTTTATTGACGGTAAATTTCAATGGATTTCCAGAAACATCGGTCACTTTTTCCAAATTTACTCCGTAACCATTATCTTTTCGTGGGATTTCGCTAATTCTTAATCGGTCAGAATTGGATTGCTTTGGCAAAGTTGACTCACTTTCATAACCCGCATTTTTTACAGAAGATTGTTGGTTTTCATCCAGCTGAAGCCACAAATAATCCAAATCGTCGGGAGAATTGTTGTAGTAGGTCACTGTTTCGGAACCTTTTAAGTTTCTTTTGTCTTCATCCAAATACGCGGTGATGTCATAATCTGCTCGGTTTTGCCAATAACCTTGTCCAGGAGCTCCGGAAGCAGTTCGGTAAACATTGGGTGTAGGTAAAATCGTTCCGAGTGCCTCAAATTTATTTCCGTGATTGCTTGTGGGATTGTTCTGGATATTTTGGGCAAAAACGCCCAACGGAAGACATAATGAAAATATAATGGATTTGAAATTCATATTCAAATAATTTTAATTTTTTGAAAAATGTTGCTCAAAAATAATGAAAATAATTATGATTATCGACAATAAAACTAAAAAGGCAACCTTTCTAAAGTCATTTTTAAAGCCAACGCAAAAACTCCCGAAGATATAAACATGATCCAGTCTTTTTTGTGAACTCGAAATATTTTTATCACCACGAAAAGCAACATCAGAAATGCAATAACAACTACAATTTGACCCAATTCCAAACCGATGTTGAAACCGAGTAAAGGCGTGAACAAATTTTGTTCTTTAGCCAACATCATTCTCGCCGTGTTCGCAAAACCCATTCCGTGAATCAGACCAAAAAACAAGGCAAGGAAATAATTGATCCGCATCAATTTAGACTGATTTCCTTTAAAAATAATATTGTCGAAAGCCGTGATGACGATCGTCAATGGAATTAGAAACTCAACCCAATCCGAGGAAATCATGATGATATCCAAAGTGCTTAACGCCAAAGTGATGGAATGTCCGATGGTGAAAGCGGTGACCATAACCAGAATCTTTTTCCAATCGCTGAACGAATAAACCGCCACCAAAACCAGGACGAAAAGTTGATGATCAAGCGCATCGAGCGAAATAATGTGTTCCCAACCGAGTTTTAGATAGAAAATAAAATCCTGCATGATGGCTAAATTTTTGAAAAGCGATAATACAAATAATATTTTAACTTTGTTGAAAATTGAGGTGATGACTTATATATTAGAACTTGAAAACAATGATGATTTTCCGAAAGTTAAAAAACTATTGGAACAAATAAAAGGCGCAAAAATTTTTGACACTTCAGAATCTGAATCATATCCCGATGGAACGCCGAAATGGTTTATTGATGAACTTGCTGATTATGCAGATCGTCTTACCGAAAAAGATATGATTACTCAAGAGGAGTTCTCGGATTTTGTAAAGGATGAGCGATGCAAGTTGAATTTACCGAATTAGCAAAGATAACCCTCAAAAAGAATATCGAATTCCTTAAAACTGTGTGGACCGACAAGGAAGTTGAGGAATTTCTGGATGACGTTGAAAATCTGACGTTGACTTTAAAAGAGGGGAAGTTTTTGATGTTTCAGAAATATTCGAAAAATTTAAGATCTGCCTTAATTGGAAGAAAGCATGTTAGAGTTTATTTCAAAATTGAGAATGAAAGCTTGATTAAAATTTTGCTGTATTTTGAAACCAGAGAAAATCCTCATAAAATTTTAGAATTACTCCAACAATGAAAACCATATTATTTCTTTTCTCTTTACTACTTTTTCTTTGTTCTCAAAACGTTCAAGCCAGGAAAATCCATCCGTACCACGTTGGTTCTGTTGAATTTAACTACAGTTCAAAATCCAAAACTTTTGAGATTTCCGGGAAATTTTTCTTGGATGATTTAGAAAATGCTTTGAAGGAAAAATACGGAAATGCAGTTCATTTCAATGATGCTAAATACAAATCTCAAATCAATGAATTGCTCACCAAATACTGTGCGGATTACTTAAAGCTAAAGGTTGATGATAAGTTTTTGAAAATCAGTTATTTAGGTTACGAAGAAGACAGCGAATCGGTCAATATTTATTTAGAATCCGAGGTAGTAAATCAACCCAAAAAAGTGGAAACTGCGGTGAGTCTTCTGTACAATTTATTTGACGACCAAATGAACATCATCCATATCATCGTTGGTGGAAAAAGACAAAGCGACCGATTGAATTATCCGGATCGTTATCTCTACAAAAACTTCTAAAATTCCGAGTTGATTTTTGTGACATGCTCCAAAAGTTCTGGAAAGAAAATGTCGAAATGATTTTCTAGTCGAGGTTTGTTGTTCATAAAAACTTCAAAAACCGCTAAATTTTTATCTAAATATTTCGCTTTGTTCAACACGTTTTGGATGGAAAATTTGATTCCCCAATCTTCCTTGTAATTGTAGAGCCAATTGTCTTTTTCCATCCTTTCCAACATTAAAATAAAATTTGCGGGAAGATATTTTTCATGCTTCCACAAAATCCGATATACTTTTTGGGAATGATTAAAAAGAACATCGTCGGGAAGGGAATTTGCCAAAAAATAATCAAATGCTACGTCCACAAACGCTCCTGAATACAGCCGAACCAACGGACTGAAAATTTTCTTTGCTTCCGAAATTTCGGGATGAGCATCGGTGAAAGTATCAATTTCTCGATGCAAAGTTATTCCCTGTTGAATTTTTTCGGGAAAAGAATAACGCTCGCTGTTTCTAATAAAGTCTTCCAGAAATTGCCCGACAATTTGTTCATCGGAAAAAGTGAGGTAGGAATGGGCGAGAAAGTTCATGGAATTGGATGATGAGTGCAGAGTGATGGATGCTAAAACGCCACCAATTAATAATTTTTTCAAAAATAGGAAAAAGATTTTGATAAAAACTTTAGTGTGATAACCAACATTTCTAATTCACAAATTCATCTTAATCCAGCTTCCATCATCCCTCTTCCAGCCTAAAAAAGAAACTCATGAAAATCCTCAATCTTGCTCACTTCCAAGATCGTGATTCCATACTTTTTCTTTGGAATTTTATTGAGGTTCGAAACAAAAATCTTTTCGTAACCCAATTTTTCTGCCTCGGAAATTCGTTGCTCAATTTGGGGAACGGGACGAATTTCGCCACTCAAACCGATTTCTCCCGCAAAACAGAAATGTTCGGAAATGGCAATATCTTCATTGGAAGAAAGAATCGAAGCGACCACTGCCAAATCTAAAGCAGGATCATCAGTCTTTATTCCGCCGGTAATGTTGAGGAAAACGTCTTTCGCACCCAATTGAAAACCCGCTCTTTTTTCGAGAACGGCAAGAAGCATATTCAACCTTTTGGAATCGAAACCGGTACAACTTCTTTGTGGAGTTCCATAAACAGCCGAACTTACCAATGCCTGAATTTCAATCAACATCGGGCGATTTCCTTCCAAAGTTACCGCGACTGAATTTCCTGAAAGCTCTTCAAATTTTTTGGTGATTAAGATTTCAGAAGGATTTTTAATTTCCTTTAAACCTTGCGAAATCATTTCGTAAATTCCAATTTCTGAAGTGGAACCGAAACGGTTTTTATTCGCTCTCAATAATCGGAACAAATGATTTCTGTCTCCATCAAAATTGAGAACTACATCGACCATGTGTTCCAAGACTTTCGGACCTGCAATTTGTCCGTCTTTGGTGATATGACCAACCAAAAAAACTGGTGTATTCGTGTCTTTTGCGAATTTGATGATTTCGTTGGAACATTCACGGATTTGGGAAACTGTTCCGGGTGAACTTTCAATCAGCTGACTTTGAAGGGTTTGAATGGAATCGATGATTACAAAATCAGGTTTCAGTTTTTTGGCTTCATGAAGGATTTTTTCCACGGAAGTTTCGGTAAACAGGTAACAGTGTGGATTTTGAAGTTCAGTCAATCGGTCGGCTCGCATTTTTATTTGTGATGCGCTTTCTTCACCGGAAACGTAAAGGATTTTTTTCTTCATTTTCAAGGCGAGCTGCAGCAGAAGCGTTGATTTTCCAATTCCCGGTTCGCCGCCGATTAGGGTGACGGAACCTAAAACAATTCCACCGCCCAAAACGCGGTTGAGTTCTTCGGAAGGTGTTTTGATGCGGGCTTCTTCGTTGGTTTCAACTTCGATGATGTTGATGATGTGCTGTTTCGATTTTTCTAAAACACTTTTTGTGGAAGGTTTTTCTACAATTTCTTCGACCAAAGTATTCCATTGTCCGCAGTTTTTGCACTGACCGAGCCATTGTGGATATTGAGTTCCGCAGTTTTGACAGAAATATGCTGTTTTGAGTTTTGCCATGTTGCGAATTTCGTGAAATTTTTAAGATTTCAATACAAAGGCACAAAGTTTCTCACAAATAACACAAGCTTTGTGAACGTAGTGTTTTCTTGGTGTCACAGTGTTAAAAATAGCCCTGATTGCAGCGGTTACCCCGCAATCCCGAAATTTCGGGATGAGGAGTATGAGCGGAAAGCAGGTTCCCGGCTCCTAAAAATTTCATTTGCCTTGTCTGTCAAATTCCACTAACTTTGCGCAAACCTAATCTAATGAGTAAAAAGAACACCAAATACATCTTCGTAACAGGAGGTGTTACCTCTTCTTTGGGGAAAGGAATTGTGTCGGCGTCGCTTGGTTTGTTGTTGAAATCACGCGGTTTTAAAGTCACCATTCAGAAACTCGACCCCTATATCAATATCGATCCCGGAACTTTAAATCCCTACGAACACGGTGAATGTTACGTGACCGAAGACGGAGCGGAAACCGATTTGGATTTGGGACATTACGAAAGATTCCTTGATTCTCAAACTTCACAAAACAACAACGTTACGACCGGAAAAATTTATCAAACCGTGATTGAAAAAGAGCGGAAAGGTGATTTTTTAGGAAAAACCGTTCAGGTGATTCCACATATTACAAATGAGATTAAGCGCAGAATCAAAATTTTGGCAAAGAAAGATTACGACATCATCATTACCGAAATTGGCGGAACTGTGGGCGATATCGAGTCGCTTCCTTATATCGAATCGGTGCGTCAGTTGAAATGGGAATTGGGCGGAAATAATTCGATGGTGATTCATTTGACGCTGCTTCCTTATTTGGCTTCGAGTGGCGAATTGAAAACGAAACCTTCACAACATTCGGTTCGTCAGTTGATGGAAAGCGGAATTCAAGCGGATGTTTTGGTGTGCAGAACTGAGCATAAAATCCCGAAAGAACAGCGCGCAAAATTGGCCCAATTCTGTAACGTGGCTTTGGAAAATGTGATTGAATGCAAAGATTTGGAAACGATTTATGAAGTTCCGCTTTATCTTCAGAAACAGGATTTTGATGATGTGGTTTTGAAAGAATTAGGTTTAAAGAGCGACAAGGAAGCCGATTTGAAAGATTGGAAAAATTTCCTTAAAAAATATCAGAATCCTAAAAAGAAAGTGGAAATTGCTTTGGTGGGGAAATATGTTTCTCTTCAAGATTCGTATAAATCGATTGCGGAAGCGTTCATTCACGGAGGTGCAGATTTGGAAACCGAAGTGAAAATCCGTTGGGTTTACAGTGGCGAAATTACCCAAGAAAATGTTGCCGAAACATTTAAGGGAATCGATGGAATGTTGATTGCTCCAGGTTTTGGTGACCGTGGAATTGAAGGAAAAATCCTTTCGGCGAAGTTTGCACGTGAGAATAATATTCCGCTTCTGGGAATTTGTTTGGGAATGCAGATTATGACGATTGAGTTTGCAAGAAATGTTTTAAGTTTATCAAAAGCAAATTCAATGGAGTTTGACACTTCTACTCCAGAACCGGTGATTTCTTTAATGGAAGAACAGAAAAATGTGGTGGAAAAAGGCGGAACAATGCGACTTGGCGCGTGGAAATGCTCCTTGAAAACAGGGTCAAAATTGGCAGAAATTTACGGCTCAAAAAACATTTCAGAAAGACACCGCCATCGTTATGAGTTCAATTCTGAATTTAAGGAAGACTTTGAAAAGAATGGATTAATTCCGACCGGTTTTAATCCCGAAACTGGTTTGGTGGAGACTTTAGAGCTGAAAAATCATCCTTTTTATATCGGTGTTCAATATCACCCGGAATACAAAAGTACGGTTGCAACACCGCATCCTTTGTTTAAAGCGTTTATAAAAGCGGCGACGAAGAATAATTTTTCTCGCTGAGTTTGCAGATGACGCAGATATCCTTTCTAAAATAATTAAATGTCCGTTCACTATACGGACATTTTTATTTAATGATAAAAAGTGAGTGCTTTCTAAAAAAATCAGTATTTTTGTCCACTTAAATTTTCGGGTATAAAGTTTGAGAATTTTCAGACTTAAAAACCTTGTCCCGAGAATTCGGGGTCGAATCTCAAATTAAAAAACATGCAGCAAAATAACGGTTTAGATAAGAATCAACTGATTAGTTTCGTACTTTTTACGCTCATTTTAATGGGTGGAATGTTTTATTTCCAAAACAAACAGGCGAAAGAACAACAGCTGAAAGATGCAGAAAACAAAGCAAAAGCTACGCAAACCGTACAAAACAGTCCTACAAAACCTGCCATCGTCACTAATCTGAACGACAGTGTGAAAACCGCTTCCATTCAGCAAGTGGAGTTGAAAAACAAGGACTTGACTTTGGCGATTTCAACTTTGGGCGGACAAATTTCAACCGTTCAACTGAACCAATACAAAGCGTACAACCGAACTACCGACAAAAACGACAAGCAGCTTTTGCTTTTCGATAAAAATAATTCGACTTACGGATTTCAGTTTAAAGACAAAACGGGGAAAATTTTCAACACGAAAGATTTGGTTTTCTCGCCTGCTCAAAACGGAAATTCTGTAACGATGCAGGCAAATGTGAATGGAGCGGTTATTCAGTTTATTTATACTTTATCAGATAAATACACCGTTGATTTCAATGTAAAAACTCAGGGACTTTCGCAACTGGTTTCGGACCAGAAAGCAGATTTTGTTTGGGATTACAACGTTCGTGAAATGGAAAAAGGTCGTTCACAAGAACAAACGCACACCGAATTCAATTACACGTTCAACAATTACAAAAGTTTTGACTACGACGGGAGAACCACCATGGAAGAACCCGATGAAACTTTGAATTGGCTCGCTGTAAAACAACAGTTTTTCACGGCATTAATTGAACCGAAAAACGGTTTCAAAAATTCCAGAGGTTCGCAGGAAATGATTGAAGAAGGTGAATATTTGAAGAAATTTAATTTCAACGGGCAGGTTGATTTGGCAGGAAACGAATTGAATCAGGATTTCAAATGGTACTTTATGCCTTTGGATTTACCTTTATTAAAGTCTTATGAAGGTAAAAATTTTGATGAACTTCTTCCTTTAGGTTGGTCATTTATCGGAAGTTTGAACAGATGGTTCTTTATTCCTTTATATAATTTAATTTCAAGTTGGGGAATTGCTGCAGGTTGGGTAATTTTCTTGATGACGATTTTCGTGAAAATTATCTTGTCGCCAATTATGTTCAAACAACATAAATTGAGTGCGATGATGAGAGTAATTCGCCCAGAAATTGATGAGGTGAATGCCAAATTCAAGGACGCGGATCCGATGAAGAAACAGCAGGAAGTGATGTCGGTTTACCGAAAAGCAGGCGTGAATCAAATGGCGGGATGTTTACCGGGCTTGATTCAGATTCCTATTTTCTATGCGCTGTTCCGTTTCTTCCCAAATATGATTGATTTAAGAGGGAAAAGTTTTTGGTTTGCTAAAGATTTAACAGCGTATGATGATGTTATAAAACTACCTTTCAACATTCCTTTTTTAGGTGACCATTTAAGTATTTTCGCGATTGCGTGTACTATTGTTATACTTATCTATACCGTTATGACGGCAGGAAATATTCAGCAACCGACACAGGAAGGAATGCCGAATATGAAAGTGTTGATGTATATTTTCCCAATCACGTTCTTATTTTTCTTAAACACCTCTGCATCTGGACTTTCCTGGTATTATTTTGTTTCGAATGCAATCAACATCCTCATTATTTTAGTCATTAACTATTGGATTTTGGATGAGAAGAAGATTCACGCTCAAATTCAGGCCAACAAACAGAAAGAGCCGAAAAAGGAAGGAAAATTCCAAAAAAGAATGCGTGAAATGATGGAACAAGCGCAGGAGCAGCAGAAATTGCAACAGCAGCAAAAAGGGAAGAAAAAATAGTTAGCGTGTTGCTGTATTGGTGAGTGAGAGGGTTTGATACTCCTTAATTATATATATAAGAAAAATCGGAAACTATAATTTCCGATTTTTTTTGTTTTTCAAACTGCAACCTTCTTCAAAATGTACACTGCTGAAATCCGAAAGCAAATTGTGCATCAATCATAAATAAGCTTGAAAGATTTCCTATGGTGAATGGTTGGCCCGAATTTATTCAGCGCTTCACGATGTTGTTTGGTGGCATAACCCATATTTTTATTCCAGCCATAGTGAGGAAATTCATCATGAAGATTAATCATTAATTTGTCCCGGTAATTTTTTGCTATAATAGAAGCTGCAGCAATTGAGAGTATTTTAGAATCACCTTTAATAATACATTGATGCGGGGTAAAGTTGTAGGGATGAAATTTGTTTCCATCTACCAAGATTAGTTCTGGTCGAATTTTCAATTGATCAAGGGCAAGATGCATTGCGTGAATGCTGGAATTTAGGATATTGTGTTCATCTATAAAAGCGGGTGGAAGTTCGGCAATCGCATATTCTTTTACATTGTCCTTTATATAGGAATCAAGATCAAATCTTGTCTTAATTGTTAATTTTTTGGAATCGTTAACCAAATTTTGCTTAAAATTATCGTCCAAAATAACGGCTGCAGCGACAACAGGACCACTTAAACAGCCACGTCCCACTTCATCACACCCTGCTTCTAAATAAAGATTCGACCACTTTTTTAATAATTCCACAATAAACAATTTAAATAAACGTTTAAAATTACGATTAATATAAGATTACAAATTTATTAAGAATTATTTAACAAAAAATTTGGTCAGTTTGATAAAGTTTTGCACTTTTGTGACAATGAAAAAATTTAATTTGATATGAAGAAACTAACAACAAGCGTTTTAGCTGTAGTTTTGACTTCGTCATTTGCCTTGGTAAATGCGCAGACAGACACCACTAAAACCCAGGATATCGAAGGCGTTGTTGTGACAGCACTCGGTATTAAAAGAGCTAGTAAATCTTTGGGTTATGCAACTCAAAGCATTAAGTCGGATGATGTTACAAAGTCTCCGACCGCAAACTTCAGTAGCAACCTCGCTGGTAAAGTAGCGGGTCTTAGCATTAAGAACTCTGGTAACATTGGAGGTTCTGTGGACATTACTTTAAGGGGATACCGCTCCATGTCAGGAAACAACTCTGTGTTGTTCGTTGTTGAC
>Ga0116181_1004126_pt1 | contig 11054 bp, 10 predicted proteins | sample AD_UKC075_MetaG_FD_89752 | JGI IMG/M metagenome (GOLD analysis project Ga0116181, IMG submission 89752) | Active sludge microbial communities of municipal wastewater-treating anaerobic digesters from USA - AD_UKC075_MetaG | ecosystem: Engineered > Bioreactor > Anaerobic > Digestate | place: USA...
GCGGCTCGGCGTTCCGTACCTGGAGCAGGCGTACTCCTGTGACCTGATCGAGGGCGAAGCCAACCCGCATGAGGGCTGGATCGGTCGCTTCGTCGCGAGCGTCGTCGGGCCGGGGGCTGCGGAAGGAGCCCTGGAGACCGCATCAGAGCAGGAAAGCGCCGTACGGCAGAACGTGGCGGACGTCCTTGCCGCTGCGGAGACGGGCGCCGTCATCCTCGGCCGCAACGCGACCGTGATCCTGGCTGACCACCCGGGCGCTTTGCACGTGAAGATCGATGGCGCGGCACCGCAGCGGATCGAGCATGCTGCAGCCCTGGCCGGGATCGACGAGGCGCAGGCGGCTCGGCGGCTCGCTCGGGAGGAGCGCGTCCGGGCGGAGATGTCGCTAGCCCTGTATGGCTGGGACCCAAGGGTGAACGACCGCTACCACCTCGTCGTCAACACCTCCCTGCTGGGATTCGACACGTCAGTCGACGTCATCTTGGCCGCCCTCCGGCTGCAGCCGTGACCCCTCCCTCAGTCGCCCCGCAGCCGATCACCCGCCAGCACTGGCTGATCGTCATCGGAGCGACCCTGCTCGTCACGGTCGGAGGCGCGACCTTCCTGAGCTTCACGTTCCTCAACCCCGGAATCTCTGCGTCGCTCGGAGTGCCTCTGAGCACCGTCCTCGTCCACAACTCGCTGATGTCGCTGGCGGGTCTACCCGCCATGACAGTGCTGGCCCCCTGGCTGCTCCGGCGGGTCGGTGCCCGGATGGCGCTGGTGGGGTACGGGCTGTGGCAGGCCCTGATGCTGGTCGGCATGTCGATGGCAACCAGCCTGCCGATGCTCTACCTGTTCGGCTTCGCTGTCGGCCTGTCGTTCGGTGCGGGGACCCACATGATGGGCTCGTACCTGATCACGACCTGGTTCGTCGCCCGACGAGGCTCGACGCTGGGGGCGGTGATGGCCATCTCGGGCCTCGGCGGCATCGCGACAGGGCTCGGGATGCCGCTGCTCACCGAATCGATCGGGTGGCAGGGTGCGTTTCGAGTGCTGGCCGCCATCTCGCTCGTCGTCATGGTTGGCACCGGGCTCTTCCTCGTGCGCACCTCCCCAAGCGAGGTTGGTCTGCTTCCTGTCGGGGAGACCGGCCGCCACGCCGATGCTCCGCTCGACGTTCCCGTACCGGGTGTGAAGCTGCGGCGGGCGCTGCGCTCACCACAACTGTGGGTGCTCGCGCTGGGAATCGCTTTGTACCAGACGGTGCAGTCGATCCAGCAGACGATCACCAGCGTGTACGTGACCGCCGGGGTGAGCGAGATCGAGGCTGGGACCCTGGTCTCCGTACTGTCCGGCTGCCTGGTGTTCACCACAGTGACGGTGGGTGCGGTCAACGACCGGTTTGGCACCGCGGCCGCAATCGGGGTGGCAGCGAGTGCTCAGGCGGTCAGCATGATCGGGCTGTGGCTCTCGGACGGCTACTGGTCGCTGGCCACCTCGACGGCTGTGATGGCGTTCGGGTCGGCGATGCCCACGGTGCTGCTGGCCATCGTGGTCATGACAACATTCGGGCCGGTGGAGTACGCAGCGGTCCTCGGGGTGGTGATGGCATTCATCCCGGTCGGCATGGCCATCGGCGGGCCACTGTGGGGACTGTCGAAGGACCTGACCGGCTCGTACACCCCTGCGCTGTGGTCGGCAGCCGTCATCTCGGTCGTCGCGGCCGTCCTGATGGCATGGGTCCTCCGCTCAGCACCCACCCTGCGGGCGGCAGTCGAGCGGGAGGCCGCGCCGACCTCGTGAGGCAGGACGCCTCAGTGCACCAGCGTGTGCTCGGTGAGCCGGAGGGGCTCGAGCTGGAAGGTGGTGTGCGCGACCTCGAAGTGCTGGTGGAGGCAGTCCTGGACGGCCTTCAGCACCTCCTCGGCGTGGCCTGTCCGGAAGCAGGAGTCCTCGATCACGATGTGTGCAGACACGGTGGGCAGGTCGTTCGACACCTGCCAGACGTGCAGGTCGTGCACCTCGAGCACGTCCTCGACCGTGAGCAGGTGCTGCCGGATCTCGTCGGGGTCGTAGCCCTCGGGAGTGGCCTGCAGCATGATCCAGCCGGAATCCTTCAACAGCTTCCAGCCGCTGCGGAGCATGATCAGGCAGACGATGAAGGAGGCCACCGCGTCGGCCTGGACCCACCCGGTCGTGATGATGACGATCGCGGCCACGGCCGTACCGATGAACGCGAACAGGTCGGTCAGGATGTGCTGGTAGGCGCCCTCGACGTTGAGGCTGGACCGGTTGGCCCTCGAGAGCAGCAACGTGGCGGCCAAGTTCACCGCGACACCGACCAGCGCGACGACCAGCACCGGACCACCGTCGACCTCTGGTGGCTCGAAGAAGCGTCGTACGGCCTCGTAGCCCAGCAGGGCGCCGAGCCCGACCAACGTGGCGCCGTTCGCGGCAGCGGACAGGATCTCGGCGCGGCGCCAGCCGTACGTCATGCGGTTGTTGGCCGGCCGCACAGCGATCCGTAGAGCCCACAGCGCCAGCGCGAGGGCCCCGATATCGCTGAGCATGTGGGCGGCGTCGGTGAGCAGGGCGAGCGAGTTGGTCCAGACCGCGACGATCACCTCGCCGATCGTGAAGACAACCAGCATGATCAGGGCACCCCACAGGTGGGGGCGGCTGCTGGTGGGCGTCCCATGGGCATGGCTGTGGTGATGACCGTGGCCCTTCCCGCCACCGCTGCTGCCGTGGTCATGGTCGTGGTCGTGCTCATGGCCCGAATCGCTGCGGGTCCGCTGGAGGATGCTGCTGGTCTGGGGGTGGTCGGCCCGCACCTGGTCCATCAGTCCTCCGCTCGGTCTGAGCCCAGGAGCGGCAGGTCGTACGGGCGCTCGTATGTCTCGCCAGCGATGGTCACTTCGTGCGTGGGGCACAGTGTCACCGAGTCGCCGGTCGCGTCGAGCAGCGCCTCGGCCGCGCGCAGAAGCGACAGCAACTCAGGTACGGCAAGCGCCCACATCGAGGCTCGACCGACCGGCCGCGACACGACCAGGCCGCAGTCACGGAGGCAGGCGAGATGGGCGGAGACCGTCGACTGGGCCAGGCCCAGGTGCTCGGTCAGCTCGACGACTCGATGTTCACCGAGTGAGAGGTGCTGGATGATCGTCAACCTGGTGGGATCGCCCAGGCTCTTGAACAGGCACGCCGCCGGCTCGAGAGCGTGTTCCTCCAGACCCGACGTCAGTTCATCGGTGGACTTCGATTCCATCGTCATCTGGCGATGATAGCCAGATATCCCGGCAGTGAACAAGGAGCGGGTCCCGTATCCGTCGGATGAGGCGGACCAGGGTCAGTCGGCTCACTGCCGCGAGGCGTGGAGCACCCCGACGGTCACCGCAGCCGCGAGAGCCAGGCCCGCGCCGATCGCCATGGAGACACTGCCCAGGGCCGAACCCGCCGAGGTGACCGCCACCACCAGGAGGGCCAGCAGCGCGACCACCACCACGTAGGCGCCTGCCCCCACCAGCATGGTGAAGGAGCCGTCGGGCGTGAACGACGCGTGTGACGGGGCGGACCCGGTGTGGGCGGCGATCACATGAATCGCACCCAGGAACGCTGCGACTGTGACGTGCTGCCAGGCCTCCGCCCCCGGCGCTCCCCCGAGCCACCACACCCCCAGCACCGCGAGCAGCGCCCCAGGCGCCGCGCTGTCGGGGAGCAGCAGCGTCGCCACCACCAGCAGGCCAGCCAACCAGATCAGCACGCCGGCCACGTCAGCGCCGGTCCACGACCGGACGATGACGACCGCGAGCAGGCAGACGGCCAGCAACGCGATCCGGAGCAGCCCCATCTCCGGGGACGTGTGCCGGACCCGGTCCACGAACCCGGCCAGGAACTCAGCGACATCCCTCATCGGCCGACCGCCATCCGGGGCGCCTGACGGGCGGCCGCCATCGCGAGCAGGACGCCGCCCAGGCTCGCCGTGCCGCGCCAGGGCACGACCGGGATGCCCAGGTCGGCGAGGCGGCGCAGCGACAGTTCGCGCTCGAGCCGCCGGACGACCCACGCCTCCACGAGGAACGAGTGCCGCTCCGGCTTGGCCAGTGATGCGACGGTGCCGATCGACTCGGGCAAGGTGTCGACCGCGATCACCTCGCCGCCCAGCCTGCGCAACCTGACCAGCTCAGCCAGCGCACCTGGGTCGAGCAACGGCGAGCAGAAGAAGACCAGCGTGCCGGAGGCGATCCTGGGGAGCGGTTTCGCAGGCAGTCCGGGTGACGCGGCGCGGTCGATCCGTGACAGTGCGTCGTTGATCAACGCGACCTGACGTCGGCCCGTACCCGCTCTCAGCGACCGTACCCGGCGGCCCAGGTCGTGAAGTGCGACCCGGTCGCCGAAGCCGATGTAGTGCTGGGCGATGCCGGCCACCGCTCTGACGGTCGCGTCGAGCGAGGTGGCGTCCTCCGGACGGATCCCCGGGACGTCGTGGGTGGAGTCGGTGACGAGCAGCACCTCGGTGTCGCGGTCGGTGTGGGTCTCGTTGACGTGGAGGGTGCGCGTACGGGAGGTGACGCGCCAGTTGACTCGCCGCAGCCGGTCCCCCAGCCGGAACTCCCGGATGTCGGCGAGTGCGGAACCGTCGCCCTTCGCGGTGGACGTGTGCAGTCCAGCCACACCGATCGGCCGCGCGACGCCCGACGCCCCCTCCAGTGGCTGCGAGACTGGTCGAACGATGATGCTGGCGGGCGTGGCCCGTCCGGCGGCACGCCAAGCTCGAGCCGAGTCGGTGACGGCGACTTGCGCGGGGCCGACCAGGTACCGACCCCAGCGACGTGGCTCCACCGTGACGGCGACCCCTTCCGCCAGGTCACCGCTGTCGACGAGCGCGCCATCGGCAGGGTCGAACCGAACCCCCGGCACAGCTGGCCAGTTGGCGATGAGCGTGCCAGCCGCGGAGGCACCGTCAGGGTGCTCGGCGACGACGCGGATCTCGACGGCGTCGCCCTCCTGGATCGCGACAGAGGTCGGCGCTGCCCGTACAACAACCGTCGGGCTCACCGGTCGGGTGATCATAGCCCAGGCTACGTACGCGAGGAACGGCACGGCGACCACGACGGCGGCGGGCGTCCCGGTCAGCACGCCGATCATGCCGAACCCGGCTGCAAGCAGGACTGCGCGTGCGAGCGCGGGGGTGGCTCCGTACCTCATGGCCGTGACGACCGGCTCACGCCGGGACCGCCTTGGCGGCGTCTGGGACCGGGGTCTTGTTCACGACGTCGGTGACGACCGCAGATGCGGTCGCGTCGCTCATCCAGAGCTCGGGCTTCAGGGTGATCCGGTGGTCGAGGGCGGCATGGGCGAGGTTCTTGACGTCTTCGGGTACGACGAACGCCCGGCCAGCCAGCAGGGCCATCGCACGGGAGCAGGTCAGCAGGGCCAGCGATCCTCGGGGCGACGCGCCGACCAGGACCGACCCGTGCCTGCGGGTCGCCGTGACCAGCTCGATGGCGTAGCGGCCCACGGACTCCGCCACATGCACCTGCTCGACCGCTCTCTGGACACCCCGCAGGCCAGCCGGATCGAGCACCCGGTCGACCGACTGCTCCTCCCGCTGCCGTTCGATCCTGCGACGCAGCACCTCCCACTCCTCGTCGAACGACGGGTAGCCCAGCGACAGCCGCAGCAGGAACCGGTCGAGCTGCGCCTCTGGGAGCGGGTAGGTGCCCTCGTGCTCGATCGGGTTCGCGGTGGCGAGCACGTGGAACGGGTTGGGCAGCGGGAACGTGCGCCCTTCGACGGTGACCTGGCGCTCCTGCATCGCCTCGAGCAGGGCGGCCTGAGTCTTCGGTGGGGTGCGGTTGATCTCGTCGGCGAGCAGCAGGCCGGCAAACACCGGGCCCTGCCGGAACACGAACTCCGAGGTGGTCTGGTCGTACACATAGCCGCCGGTGAGATCAGCCGGCAACAGGTCGGGGGTGAACTGCGCACGCTTGAAGTCCAGCCCCAGCGCCTGCGCGAGTGACCGAGCCGCCAACGTCTTGCCGAGCCCAGGCATGTCCTCCAGCAGGACATGGCCGCCGGCGAGCACGCCAGCCAGGACGAGCGCGAGCTTGTCACGTTTGCCCACGACGGCTCGCTCAACCTGGTCGAGCACAGTGGCGGCCAGCGCTGCGGCCTCGGGGATCGTGTAGGTGGGGTCTGCCATGTCAGCCTCGCTGTCGGGTCAGGGTGTCAATCTCGGTGAGCCAGGTACGGAGCACGCGCCGGGTGACGACGGGTACGGGCCCGTTCGGATCGGCTCGAAGGAACGTGAGGAGAGCCGGGGAAAGTCTGCCCGTTGCCGCTGAGAGCGGGGAGTCGGGGTCGGCACCGTACTGCCTCACCAGGGTGTCCTAGACGATGCCAGCGAGGGTACGGGCGACGTCGCGGGCCGACATCCGATGCTTGGAGTCGGAGCCGGAGAGCATCGACTCGAGCCGACGGGTACGGGGGTCCGAGGCGACCCGGAGGCTGGGGTCGACCGCCGTGGCAGGTTCCCACTTCTCGTACGCAGGCCAGTCGGCGACCATCATCACCGCCCACCACACGACACCCAGGATTCCCGCCACGACGAGGGTCGGGACCGTGTGGAAGCCAGCGCCGAGGAACCGGGCACCGACGATCACCAGCACCCCGATCAGCAGTGCGATGCCGACGTAGGTGACCAGCCGGGTGATGACCGGGCCGTCAAGAATGAGCCGCCCGGCTCGCGCGGCCCGGGGTGGCTGCCCTCGTGTTCCGATCTGTGGCGAGGCTGTCTGGCCCTCCCCAGCCGCTGGCCGACTGTTCGGCTCCTCCTCGCCCCAGCGGCTCATGCCCGTACCGCCAACGACGCAGACAGGCGCTCGAAGCAGCCGATCGCCAGGTCGCGGTCGGCGGGTCGGGGGTCCGTACCGGAGAACATGGCCGACTCGTACAGACCAGCCAGGGTACGGAGGTCACCCGGATCGACCGGAAGCGAGCCGAGGATGGCGAGGGTGTACTCCTCAGCAGTCTGGCTGGCTCGCCTTGGCACTCCCGACTCCGCAGCGAGATCGGCCAGCCGACGCCAGCACTCGATGACGGCGCCGTGCACATCAAGTCCCGAGCGCAGGTCGACGAGCACCTGCTCCAGCGACTCCTGTACCTCCTCGACCTCCAGGTCGATCTCGACCGACACTGCTGGTTCCGCATCGACCGCCACCTCGTTGCGGCGACTCTCGATCGAGGCGGCCACCATGAACAGGAAGCGCACAACGATCAGCGCGACCACCGCGACGATGATGGCGATCACGAGCTGGACGACCCACGGGGGGAGTTGGAACGGCTCAAGATTCTCGGGCTGTCCGAACTGGCCAGACGAGGCGAAGGTCGGCTGTGGCTTGGGGCTGCCGATCGTGGCGGGGCCGATGGGAGAGACGACTGGTTCCTCGGAGATGAGCCGACCGATGCCAGTCAACGCGCCCAAGGCGAGGCCGATGATCAGGACGGTCGTCAGGAACGTCACCGTGACCGTACGCGCCGTCGACCTCACCCCCTCATCCTTGCCTGTCGATGGAAGGTTTCCCGGGATGTGGCCGAATCACAGGGCGTTGGCGCAGGAGGCCAGAGATCTCCGGCGCTCAGCCGAGCACCTTCGGCACATGGGCCAGCAGCGCGACGATCGACTGACCACCGGGGGTGTCGACCGAACCTGCCGCGGCGTAGAGGGCGACGTTGACCGCTTCTCGTACGCGACCTCGGTCGAGCGGTTCGGTCTTGGCCAACGCGAGAGCGTCTCGCAGCAGCGCCGACACATCGCCCTGCCGGTCGGCGGGCAGGAACGGCACTTGGCCGATGGCCGTGTCGAGCAGCACCTCGATCTGCTCGGCATCGTCGTCGTGGGTGCTCGAGGGCGCGGCGGCCGCGGCGACACCGCCGGGCGTTGAGGGCAGGCGGCCCGAGGGGCTCGTCCCCGACGCTGAGGACGCGTCCTTGCCGGCCGACTCGGAGTCGAGCGGCACCGCGGTGTCTGGTCCGTCCGGGTAGTCGGGTTCGACGTCGACTGGTGCGGCGCCGGACCGCCCAGCGGGGGGCTGGGTGAGCTCGGGGAGCGGGTCCCAGGTGCCGTAGGGGTTGACCGCGACAACCTCCTTGTACGTCGGCACGTGGGCGACGATGCCGAGCTCGGCATGGATCCGAGCGGCCAACGCCTCGGCCGACCCTTCCTCGCCATGGACGCAGAAGACCGTCTCAGGCTGGGGCTGCAGGTCGCGGAGCCAGTCGATCAGGTCGGACGCGTCGGCATGGACGGAGAACTCGCTGTCGCGGACGATCTCAGCCTTCACCGGGACGAACCTGCCGCGGAACTTCATCTGCACGGCACCCTCGATCAGGTCACGGCCACGCGTGCCCGCGCCCTGGTAGCCGGTGAAGATCACGCAGTTCTTCGCGTGCGGCAGCATCGCCTCAAGGTGATGGACGACGCGGCCGCCGGTCGCCATGCCGGACGAGGACACGATGATGCACGGCTGCGAGGGGTTGTTGAGCGACTTGGACTCCTCAGCGTCGGCCACCTCGCGCAGGCCAGGCAGGTCAGAGAAGTCGATCGGGTCGACGTCGGGGTTGAGCTCGTTGCGGTCCTCGGCGTCGCGGTAGGCGGCCAGCGCGGCGATCGCCATCGGCGAGTTGACGAAGATCGGCACGGTCGGGATCCGGCCCTCCTTGCGCATCTCGCCGAGCAGCTTCAGCACGGCGGGCGTACGGTCGACGGCGAAGGCCGGGATCAGGACGGAGCCACCGCGGCCGATCGTGCGGCGGATGGCGTCGGCCATCTCCTCGTGCTCGGGGCCATCGGGCTCGGGATGCTCGCGGTCACCGTACGTCGACTCGATCAGCACGTACGGGGATCCTGGCGGCGTCTCCCGGGCACGAAGGATCCGGTGCTCGTGCCGGCCGAGGTCGCCGGAGAACAGCACTGAGGCGCCGTCGACCCGAAGGGTGACGCACGCAGAGCCGAGGATGTGGCCGGCACGGGTCATCCGCATGGCAACGCCGCCGCCGAGATCGAGGTCGACGTCGAACGGGACGACGCGCAGCAGGGGCAGCGTGCGCTCAACGTCAGCGACGGTGTAGAGCGGCAGCGGCGGGTTGTGCTTGGAGTAGCCGCCGTCGGCCGCCTTCTGCGCCTCGCGCTCCTGCAGGTGGCCAGCATCCATCAGCACGATCTCCGCCAGCCGGCGGGTTCCCTCGGTGACCCAGACGGTGCCCTTGAACCCCTTCGCGACCAGGGCGGGGAGGTAGCCGCAGTGGTCCAGGTGACCGTGGGTGAGCACGATGTCGGAGATCGAGGCGGGCGGCACCGGGAACTCCACCCAGTTCATCTCGCGCCACTTCTTCTCACCCTGGTACATGCCCGCATCGACCATGATCCGGCGGTCGCCGTACGTGAGCAGGTGCTTGGAACCGGTCACTGTGCCGGCTGCGCCGAGGAACGTGAGCGTCGTCTTGGTAGCCATGAAGCCACCTTGGTCCACCAGGGGTTCGTCCGGGGCGGATCCAGGGGCTTCGTGCTGGGCGGTGTCGGCTGCGCTGGGTACCCTCGACGACGTGGTGAGCGTACGGAGATCTCCTGTGGCTGAGGCGCTGCGCGGATTCGGGCAGCTGCTTCGCGGTGCTGGCATGGTGCTGCGCGACGGCAAGCGGTTCGTGCTGGGTCTGGTGCCGCCCCTCCTGGTCGGCACGGTGTTCATCGTGCTGTTCGGGGTGCTGGTGTGGCAGTCACAGGGCATCGCCGCCTCGTTGACGTCGACGCCGGGCTTCCAGGCGCTGCTCGCCGTGGCCCTCGTGCTGGCCTCCGGACTGCTGATGGTGCTGTTGTTCAGCGCGACCACCCTGGCGGTCGGGGCGCCGCTGTACGACCTGATCTCCGAGGACGTCGACCGGGCCGAGGGCTGGCTGGGCGGCGAGTCGCAGCCACCCGCGGAGGCGGTCGCCGACGCCGTACGGCGTCTGGTCACCGTGATCGCCGTGTCCGTTCCGGTCGGCCTCGGGTTGCTGCTGGTCGGACTGGTGCCGGTCGTCGGGAGCGTGGCGGCAGCGGTGGGCTCTGCGCTGTTCGGCGGTTGGATGATCGCGATGGAGATGGTGGGAGCGGCAGCCGACCGGCGCGGGATCCGTACGTTCCGGGCGCGGCACAGGCTACTGATGCGGAATCGTTGGCTGGCGTGGGGGTTCGGCGTGCCCACCTTCCTGGCGCTCTCCGTACCGCTCCTGGCGATTCTGGTGTTCCCGATCGCGACCGCGGGAGGAACCCTGCTGGCTCGTCGACTGCTCGACCTGCCTGAGCGCGACTGAACCTTCCGGGCCCTTGCCCTCCCCCTGCCCTTTCCCGCGGTCCCTTCCCTCGGTGTTCGGCATCGTCGTACGGTGAGGCCATGACTGGAATGCCTCCCGAGCGTCCCCGCCCCGAACCCCTTCCCGACGCTGACTTCACGCGCGTGCTCTGCGTCGTGGCCCATCCCGATGACATGGAGTACGGCTCCTCAGCGGCCGTCGCGAAGTGGGTCTCCCAAGGGGTGGAGGTGTCGTACCTGCTGTTGACGACCGGCGAGGCCGGGATGCAGATCGACCCTGCCGAGGTGGGGCCGCTGCGGGCGAAGGAGCAGTGGGCGGCGTGCGAGGCGGTCGGCGTCTCCGACCTGACCATCCTCGACTTCCCCGACGGGATGCTGATGTACGGCCTCGACCTCCGCAAGGCCATTGCGCGCGTGATCCGGCAGAAGCAGCCCGACGTGGTCCTGACTGGCTCCTGGGTGGTATCGATGCCCTGGGGCCTCAACCAGGCTGACCACCGAGCCGCCGGCCTGGCGACGCTCGACGCGTGCCGTGACGCCGACAACACCTGGGTCTTCCGTGAGCTTGCCGACGAGGAGGGGCTCGCCAAGTGGGGACCGAGGTGGCTGCTGGTGAACGGGGACGCCACCGCCACCCACTACGTCGACGTGTCCGGTGAGCCGCTCGCCAAGGGCATCGCGTCACTCGCCTGCCACAAGGAGTACCTGGCCGCGCTCCCC
>Ga0116181_1004128_pt1 | contig 11047 bp, 15 predicted proteins | sample AD_UKC075_MetaG_FD_89752 | JGI IMG/M metagenome (GOLD analysis project Ga0116181, IMG submission 89752) | Active sludge microbial communities of municipal wastewater-treating anaerobic digesters from USA - AD_UKC075_MetaG | ecosystem: Engineered > Bioreactor > Anaerobic > Digestate | place: USA...
ATTCCGTTAAAATTTTCGCCGCTGACCAAACGTCAATTTCACTTGTACCTTCATCATTAATTTCTCTATGAATTTCTTCGTTTTCTACATGATCTCTGACGTTCTTCTTGCACCGCTCTAACTCTCCCTGCGTTCTTACTATACTGTTCTGAACTTCGTTTATATCATCAGCTTCGACCGTATCTCCGGGGGTTTCATAACTCACATAAATAAATGGAGCATCAGTAGTTACTCTCAACCATGTTTTCCAGGGTGTTTCTTCAGACTTTGAAGCAACAAAATTAACAATCTCTTGTCCTGTCTTATTTGGACCTGTAAATACTCTTATTTTATCCACATTATCATGGGTCAAATAACCTTCAAAAACCCCGTTTATAACCTCTAATTTTTCTTCGATCTCATAAACACCGTGTATTTTTTTATTCAGTTTTTCCGAAAACTGATCAATGTTTTCTGGATATGCCACTATATCACCTCCAGCTGGATCGTTCCTAATACAGCTACTTCATCGTCAGCTAATTCAATATTGCTCGTTTGCCCATTAATAGCTAGATTTTCATAATCAATAATTGGCGCTACGTCCAATAAAATATTCCCAATCCTTACGGGACGCACAAATTTATCTTTGAATGCCAATCCCTTTAAATATTCTGTCACTGCATCTTAAATACGGTTCTCACTTCATCAATATCTACGCCCATAGGCAATTCCACACCCACACTAATATTAATTTCTACTTCAGTCGCTGGCACAACCGTCACATTTGCGCCGATTGGTCTTTGTGTTTCGATATGATCTTCCACCGCTTGCCTCACAAACTCGCTTACCGCCCGTTTATCGGGATCTATCAAAACAACTTTAACCGTTCCTGGACCATTCCAAACTGGAATTACATTAGCGTCACCAACACCGGGGACTTCTCTCGCCCAAATAACATAATGAGCTGGATTTCCACTTGTGGCTGGGGCTTGCGCTTTTAATAAATATCGCTCTCTTAACGATTCATCTGATTCTTCTTCTTCCCCTGGGCTTAACACATCAGCTAATTCCGCCACTCCCAAATTGGGTATAGTTTCAATTGGTATTAAGTTACCAAAATCTTTATTTCCAATTTCACCTGGAGTTTCGCATTCTAACACGAATCTTCCCGTTTCTAACTTTTCTAACACAACGTAATTCAATAATTCTAACGAAAACCTACTCCCCAACGGTACATCCATCGGATTATTATCACTATCAAAAAATAAACCCAACCTTTTTGCTTTTGTGGCTGGGTGTCTGGTTAAACCTAATTCGGCGGCTCTTCGATCTAAATATTCACCGCTTGATGTGGTTACAAAGACTAAATCTAAAAACGTATCTAACTCAATATATTTCTGCGCTAATTCCACCGCCGCTGGTGCGAGTGCGTTATAAATAACACTACCCTCTCGCTTATCTAATATATTCGGTACCCTATCAAGCATTTGCTTTAAGATGGTCTCAAATGTCATATGTTCATACATTAGATACTCACCACCATTTCTTCGTCCACTTCTCCAAAAATTGTGTGGACTACAAAAGTAACGTGGATTTTTCCTTTGGTTATTTCGAATTCAAAATTATCAACGTTAATAATACGATCATCTTGTGTAAGTGCTTCTGTGATTCTTCTTTTTAACTCCACACAAACATAACTCACTTCTTTCCCGTATAAATCCTGCAATTCTATCCCATAATTCCAGCTATAAATCAAATATTCATATCGTTCTGTGTTGAGAATACAATAAATTGCTTGTTTAACAGCATCTAAACCGTCAATAACTCCACCAGTTACCAAACTATATGTTCTATTTGGCTGTGTTTCAATTGTAAAATCATTTTGCAATCCATTATTAATTTCGGGTATCATTTTACATCACCCTATCCAAAACAATATACCGTTGACCACCCTGTTCTTGTATCATTAAAACCTCATCGCCTGTTTTCAGTGCATTATGAACTGTGAATTTTTTCCTACCTTTGTATTCGTGTCTATGGGTGGAATCGAAACTAGCTGGAAGAGTTGGCCCTTGAGCATGATCGTGATTGTGAGATGTATTAAAGGAAGCATCTTCAGTCTCATGTTCTACAGTTATTTCCACTTCAAAATCAGTTACGTTCCGAGTTAGGATTAATTGATTTTCAGTTAAAGTTAATCTCTGTTCTACATTTATTTTTAGCGGTTTAACACCAACCACCGTTCCCAACACCACAGCCGTTGGTTTGGTTGCTCTGACAGCATCAACCGCTGATTGCTTCATTACGTTAATTAAATCAACAAAATCACCCAACGAATTCACCACCTCGCAAGGTTAAATCCATTCGGTGTTCTTGACTTTTGAATGTATGTTTGCACTTTTCAACGAACATCCAGTTATTTACAAAAACATCGCCTAAATTTAATCTAACCATAACCATTGAGCCAGCTCTAACTCGGATGTCACCTAAAACCTCTCTAATAGTTAAATTCCTGGTCTTTTGGTTGTATAGTTTTAATAAAGTATTAGCTTTTTCTTGTCCGTTTTCACCTTCTTTTAATTCGTCATAGAACTGAAGAACACCCCAAGCTTTTATATTAGCTTCATCTTTTACTGAATAAAATTTCCTGTTTTTGCTTTCTTCGTCTTTGTAATAAAGGACGATTTTGTTATAAGTTTCTTCATCAATACTTGTGGTATAATCAAACGTTTCTGCGGTTTCTTCATCAATAAGGAGGTTAACCTTCATATTTTTAATGTTTCTCAGTGTTAATTTCCCGAAATCATCATACAAAACATATAGTTCTTTGGTGTTCATTACAGTTATATCCAAAGCGTTTTGGATAATATCGAAGAGGGTTTCGTTATCTTCTGTTCTGGATATTCTATAACCTGTGTTTTCCAACGTTCCTGTTTTCAACAAAAAATCATCGGCTATCATCTTTACAACTTCATCTGCACGTTTGTTTTGGTATTGATATGTCCATTTATTTTTGAGGTATCGGAGTTGGTCATAAGCTGTCACACTAATTATTCCATCTTTATTCCGTTTCTTCGTAAAAACAAATCCATGAAAAACACCTTTATCATTTATCCGTAAAGTTACTTGATTTCCCTCAGTAAAGTTAATTACATCGTCTTTAATCACATTAAAAGTTAACTTCCCCGGTACACCTTTTCTCTCAGTCGACCAAACTACACCATCTTCTACAACCGGTTCGTATATTGTATTACCGTTTTGAATTAGTAATTGCATCATAACAATCACCTAAACCGGAATAGTTAGTACTTGACCGGGATAGACTTTGTTTGGATCTTTAATTTTACTTTTGTTAGCATTATAAATTTTCTTCCACTGACTACCGTCTCCGTAGAATTTTTTAGCTATTTTCCACAATGAATCTCCTCTTTGCACTGCATAAGTTTTTGGTGTTTTTTTTGGCGCTGGTGACGTTGGAGATGGCCTGGGTGTTTCAACAGTAGCAGTTGTTTCACTTGTAAAATTAACTGTTTTCGTCCCATAATCCCGGTATTCTTTTAATTTGATTGATATCATCAAATCAAACCCATATTCTGAGCTCTCTTTGACTGTATAATCTTCAAGTGACACTTTTTTTTCAGTATCAAATAACAATGTTCCATCTGGGAGGGTTCGAATAACCTTAAAATAAAAGGGTTCCCTATTTACTTTTAATCGCTCTAATTCATCTAAATAATAAGAAGCTCTTTGTAAATTATTATCAACAAACGGATATCCAGCAACTTGCGGAATCAAAAATTCGAAATCAAATTCACTCAACCCAGCTTGTTTTAAAATATTTATTTCCGTGTCATTAATTAAATCTACAGTCTTATTTCGGTTATTAATTTTTAAATCTAACTTAGAGGGAGCAACCGGAAGTAATATTTCTCCTAAATAAAATTTATACATTACAGATGTACCCCCTCAGCCACCATTTGTAAAGCCTCAGTAACACCATCGGTCAAATAATCAATAACACCGTCTAAATCCACAGCAGAATTAACGTTGTTGGTAATTCCACCCATATCCACTTTAATTTCAGCTAACGTAAATCTGTTTATGGCTTCACGTTCAGCCAATTCACGAAGATGTTTTAAATCTTCCAAAGTTAAATCAAGGGATTTTTTAATTTTATCGGTGTTTTCACGGTTTTTCTTTGCTTCGTTGGCAATAGGTGTTAAATAGTCACTAAAATCAAATTGAAAATCAAAACCATCTTTTTGTTTATTTCTCGCCGCAACCTCCGCTTGCATTTTTTCGATTTCAGCTTGCCTTTTAATAGCAGCATTTTTCGCGTCTGTAAACATTTGATTTAACTTCGCTTCTCTTTCAGCAGCAGCCGCTTCAATTTGACTTCGATAATTCGCAAGCTCAGCTTCCCTCGCTTGTCTGGCGACTTCTTCTTCTAATTTTGCTGTAGTTCCAAAGGTTACCTGTTGAACAGTATCAATACTAACACCAGGTATTCTATTTAATAAAGTAATAAATTCATTAATAAGCCCGATTGCCCCATTGATCATGTTTTGAAGAATCATTAAAACATTACTCTTCATATTACCTATAAAGTTCGCAATCGCTATACTTGCAGTTTTAATTCCAAGACCCAATCTATCCCATAAATTCAAAATCCAATATACACCAGTAAAAAATCCAATTTTTACTGCGTCCCATGCTTTTAAAATATTGTGCATACAGATTTTCCAAGCTATTTGAAGACCACCAACAGATTGAATCCATCTATAAATCCAGAAAACAAGTAACCCAATAAGTGCTACAATGAGTAATATGGGATTAGCCATCATTGCGGCATTTAAGGCGTGCTGTGCTAAAGTTAAGTTACCTGTAGCAAACGCCGCCGCAGCTAACGTAATATTATAAAGGGCAGTCGCGGTTCCAGCTACTCCCATTGCTGCCGCTTTTAATCCTGTCCATAATACTGCGGTTTTTGTTATTAATACATACGCTCCCATAGCAGCAGTTGCCGCCCAAAATAGAGGTACAACAGTTGACCAATTGTCTGCTAAAAATTTTATTCCTTTACCAAGTACATCTACCACTTGCACACCAATATTGGCCATGGTAATTAAAGCGTTTCTAGCTTTCTGGATAATCATTTGAAATTCTTCACTATTTGCGATTTCATTTAGTTTTTGAAGTACTATATTAAATGCCATAAGAGCATCATTTTTCAATTGCGTCCAAGTGTCGGCAAAAGTTCGAGGCATTTTTTCAAATCGCTTTTCAATTTCATCTGCTGATCTAAACACTGCGGCTTTAATCACATCCGCAGTAAGCATTCCTTCTTTTGCCCAGTCTTTCATTGTACCTTTTGCTTTTTTAACATTTATCATGTAATCTTCAATTGATTTAGCTAATAATGGAGCGTTTTCAATAATACTTCTAAACTCATCTCCTTGAAGTCTACCCGACGCCATAGCCTGCGTCAATTGGTACATGGCCGCAGCTTGTTCTTGTGCCGATGTGCCAGCGATAATAAAGTTTTTATTCATTAGCTCTGTGAAAGCAAGTATTTCATCAGTGTTTTTAAAAGCTTTTCCCGCAGTCAAGCCAAGTTTTGCTACACTATCCGCCACCTCGTTAAATGACGCTCTCGAATTTCGAGCAACAGCAAATATTTTTTTCTCCAAATCTTCAACTGAACCTTTATCATCAATAATCAATTCTAATCTCGCTCTTGTTTGTGCCATTTGATCCGATAAACCTATCGTTTGTCTCACAGACTGGATGCTAAGATAAGCCGCCGCTATGTTTCGAAGTTTCTTTTCAAGATTACTAGCGGCTGAAGTTCCTCTATTGAGTGAATTATTAAACCTGTTCTGTTGCTCTTCATTTCGTCTTAAATTTTCTTCCATTTGTACCAGTGCAGCATTAGCCTTGTTAAGCTGTTCTCTCGCATAGTCAAAAGTGGCTGTATCGAACGTACTATTAGCCGCTTGATCAACCGAATGAAAGGCATTTAATGTCGCATTTAGTGCGTTAGTTATATTCATTAGTGGTCCGGACGCAAGATCATATAATTGTATTTGTGTTGCGATACTCGCCATTCTCTCACCCGCCTTTCATATAAAAAAAGCGAAGGAAGTAGAAACTTTGAATCTCTACTTCCTCCTCATTCTTTTTGTCGTTCTCTCCAATTTTTTCCGTTCTTTATCCTCTTGTTCCGCTTTAATCTGAATCGCAGCTATAATGAATGCTTTTTCCTCATCACTTAAATTTACATATTCACTAGGAAGCATATGGAATTTATGGAGGCAATAGTAAGCAATATTAGCATCACTATCACCTCCTTCTATTAGTTTTTTGCTTCTTCAACTTTATCATCGAGTGCCGAAAACCCATTGAAATTCTGAATAAACAAAAGTAATTCATTATATTCCCCAGGATCGTCAATCATCTCTTTTAACAAATCTTCAGGTGTTTTCACACCATAAGAATCCTGGAGTTCAGCATCATACAAGTTTGGAAATACAATTGAAGCTACCGCTAATTTCGTCATATATTCCGTAGCATCAAGTTTGTATCTATACATATTCGGTTTACCAGGAATTGGTACTTCACGAGTGCATTCGTCTCTGAGTTTCTCATCCTCTTTAGTTGTGATTGGACGGATTTCCCACAATAGTGGCTCTCCATTTTCATCTACTAATGATTTTGTGGCCGCATATTTAGTGTTTTCTTTTACTTTTTTATTTTGTTTTAGAAATAACCTCAAGTTTGACATTTAATCACCCCTTTACATACCCATTAATAATCTAAATTCCTCAGGCATCTTGAAATCCTCAAAAGTCCCTTCAATTTCTTCATCCAAATATTCACCATCCGCATCAAATTTTGCAAGTGTACCGCCATTAGTAGTACAACCAAGTAAAACAATCGTCTGTCTACCAGCTGCGGAAGCTGGGTCCTCATTTGTAATTTGGATTTCGAAATAAGTATCGATACCTGTGTTTTTATAATCAACTAATAGTTTTCTTAACACAGAGGTATTATAATGAGCTGTTCCGCTGAAACTCCCAGACAGACCAACAGTTTTATGCCCTCGCATAACTCGCCCTAAAATCGGAACTTCAGCTTTTGTTTTCTCAATCGTCGCTTCAAAATTAATCAAGTTCATGAAGTTATATCTGTTTCCGTTAATAGTAATAAAACACTCTGCAGTTTTCGCTGAAATAGCGTCTTTAGACAACATCACATTAGCCATTATCACCCCTCCTTTAAGCTACAACGACAGTCATATACAACTGAGCCATAGCATTAACAACAGTAATTTTGTCATTTACAACTACCGATTTTTTACTTTCGCCAGGTTCAACAATAACATCTTCATCAGAGAAATCTTCAATAGCACCCAAGGCTTGTAATTCCTCATGATGTTTCACAATATCAGACCAAAAACTAATTCTACCAGATTCATTATTTTGAACAACGCCGAGATATTTAGTGTTAAACGTTACAGCAATATCATTTGCAATCTGGTCAATAACTCTAATCGTCTGGTTATCCTGGAATATAGCACCTTTATCTTCAGTGAAAGTTACAAGCGAGTTGATATCAGAGAGCACACGAATGTCGGACCCAACTTTGTGGAACGTAAATTGTCCGTTTTTAATACTATCCTCTAACTGCGCCTGAGTGTAATCAGCTTCCACCGTATATTCGCCGTCATATATCTTGTTAAGGTTAGACCTATTAACTGGGCACCCTGCGATTGCACCAGTAACCCAATAAACCAGAGCCGGTTCCTCTTCAGTAGCTTTATTCTTAACGTTGACTACACCTTCGTAATCAGCAGCGTGATTATAGAGGACGCATTGGAATTTCTGACCAACTTCATCCCTCATACGTTTGGTGTAAGCTGCGTAGAGAGATTTAATAGTGTCATCAGTCGTTACAGCGCCGAGAGCGTTAAAACTATATGCCTCAAACGCATCCAGAGCGTTCTGATGTGCTGTTCCATCAACTATTCCGTTTTCACCGCCAGCTAACGCAGTACCGGGAGTAACAGTTAATTGAGCGTCAGTTTTAAATGTCACAAAGTCATTATCCTGTAATTCAACCGAAGAAGCCACAGTTTGTTCATCCACAACAGTTGTTCCGAGTACGGTTTTAACATCAAACTTCTGATCATCATCAACATTGGTTTGGATAACAATTTTCAAATCATTTCCACGTGGTCCGCAGTATTTGGCCGTTGCAAATGCATTTGTGGCTTTAACCCCTCCACTGGTTAACCTATAGACATATAACTTTTGGATATTAAGGAACAAATCACGTAAACCTTTCAGATTGTCGTGGGAGTAATCGTAACCGAAGATTTTAAGCGAGTTCTTTAAAAAATCTTCCTTAGTTACCTCAAAAACTTCACCCTCAGGACCCCAATCCAACTCCAAAGCCATAGCTGCTATTCCTCTATCAGACAATGCAGATGTAGCTTTGGCCAAAGAAATAAAGTTAATATAAGCGCCAGGTAAGATTTTGTTCTGCGCAATAAAAGTCCCACCGCCAAGAGCCATTTATTTCACCTTCCTTTTTAAGAAACCATTAATGAGGTTGTCTACTTGCTCAAACGTGTACTGCTGGTTATCTTTGAGTAATACTTGTAAGATGTCTTTTCTGTGACTATATTTCTTCGAATCTAACAACTGTTCTTTAGCGAAAGTAATTTTTTCTTTTTCCACCTTAGCCATTCACATCACTCCTTTGGTCTAATGGTATAATCAATTTCTCCAATAAACTCACCTGGAATCCCAACTTTTCTAACGAATACATCATAATTAACAAAAAAATTCAAAACTCCATCGATTATCTCTCCATTCATTTTAGAACCACGAACTAACTCCTCATTGACTTCGATTAGTTCTAAACAATCGTATAATCTTTCCTGCACTTCATTACATTCTTTATACGGTTCGTTTGTACTGGGGAAATACTGCACACAAAACTGATTTGTTCGCCAATACTTATTCCCTATAAATAAATCACTTGTAGGATTCAAACAGTTAATAAAAAAACAAGGTTCTTCTAAACCTTGCTCTATTGATTCAGTATAGATTTCGTATTCGTCGCCAAATTCTAAGTTAATAACAGCACAAATACCATCAATTATTTTGTTAATCATTTGAACAGCTCCTCCAACTTCTTTTGGATTTTCTTTTCCAAAATTTTAGGAGCTTGAGCATCTATTTCTTGCTCAGAAATTGTCAACATAAATCTCCCTCGAACCCAACCTTTATGGTTAACAGTTCTGTGCCCATATTCAACATAGGAAGCGTAATGTACTGGATTAATTATTTCGATTTGATACACGTTGCCGGTTTTAGTAATAGGTAATGAGCGCGCATAAGAAGCGGCGTTAGATTTACCGCCAGCTGTCCAACCCCTTCGAAGTGTGCCCCCTACCTTACCAGAACCAGCTGGATATTGTCCAACTGGAGTGCGTTTAATTACTTTTCTCAATAACCTCGCGGCTAATTCTTTGGCACTATCTTCACAGAATTTATCCCATTCGTTCTTCTGAAATTCAATTAATTTCTCCTTAAACTTTTTTAGCTCCTTAAAATCACAATCGCCCCATTTGACCATTACGTCCACCCTTTGAACAATTCCAACATTATTTCTTGATGAGTGGAATATACAGCGGGTTCTCCGGAGTTTTTGAATTCTGTTGTTCTGCCGTTTTGGGTTATAACTAGTTTGGAGCCAGGTTTTATTTGAAGTTCCGGAGGGAGGAATACTTTTGGCGTTTGAGTAATCTCTGTAGCAGATTCTGTCTCATTCGCTTTTGTTACTCTAGAGTAAGATAACCTACAAGGTTGATTCTCGATAACTGTTACTTCCTCGAAACCAGTTGATTTGTTGGCTTTTTTGATTTTTCGATACTCAATTACAGTACATCTTCCCGTATAAAGCGATTCAATCGCTTTTCTCACCGCATTTACCATTTTAACCTCCTGTATTGAGCCAACACTCTGGAAGAAGGTTTTAATAAATGATTAATCAACGCATCCAGTCTCTGTTCCGGTGTTTTACTCCCATCAACAGCGAAAGTAACAGTTGTGTCTCCTTCACTGATTTGTTTGACAACCATTTCGAGATTAAAATTATCAGGAAGTTTCCCAGTGGCTTTCAAAATAAACAAATATTCACCAACAGCCATATCTACAGTAACTTGGTGTAAACCTTGCGGTATTTCGGTTTGGTTAGTGGCACTTAATATATAATTCTCAGCTTTTTCAATACATAAATCGACTAATTTCTCAGCATAAGTATCCACCACACAACCAAACATTTCAAGTTTTTGGATTACATCATTTTTTAGCATTCTTCTTACCACCTTTTTTCGGTTCTGGTTCGGTGGCGTTTTTCTTCTGATTTGCTAACACTCGTTCACGCAATTTTAGAATTCGCTTTTCTTCCAATGTCAGCTCTTTTGGCATCCCTCCACCTCCCTTTAAATAAAGAGAGAGGGGAATTAAACCCCTCTCATTATGTGATTTTGCACACAAACTTCACAATACGAACAGCTTTCGGTTCGTATACTCTCACCCAGTTTGCGCCTGTGGCCAATTCTGTAAGTTTCGGAAATGCTTTCTCTGTACCGTCATCAGGCTCTACCCACTTCACCCCACGAGGATGGAGAATGGATATACGCCTATTAATGAGGATATACTCACCAGCGAGAGAAAGACCTTGTCTCACAACTTCTGTTTGGAGAATATCGGGATGAGAACCGTTACCCCAGGCAATCGCACCTTCGCCAAACAAATAAACGATTGTTGCGCCAGTTTTTGTATCAACAGGAATACTATCATCCACAATAACACGCTTACCCATGAAATACGGCATTTCGACCTTACCGCCAGATTCTTTCTCATATTTAATCAAATCGTTTTTTGCGAGATGAGTTTCAGTAGCGCTGTGAATCATCATACCTGTTATTGCACTTTTTGCGTCACCCATCAACTGGATTGCATCTAAAAGAGTTTTACCGCTAAGCAATTGAGCG
>Ga0116181_1004129_pt1 | contig 11046 bp, 8 predicted proteins | sample AD_UKC075_MetaG_FD_89752 | JGI IMG/M metagenome (GOLD analysis project Ga0116181, IMG submission 89752) | Active sludge microbial communities of municipal wastewater-treating anaerobic digesters from USA - AD_UKC075_MetaG | ecosystem: Engineered > Bioreactor > Anaerobic > Digestate | place: USA...
CGCATCCCAGGTGCAGAGTACAGCGAGCGGGAGATGCGGGAGATGCTCGGCATCAACTTCATGGGCATGCCGGACGAATCGCTCGTATTTTTGCCCGAAGATTGGGACGAGCGCGTTAAGCCTTGGCGGCGCGATGAAGCTGGACCAAAACCGGAACAGATACGGGAGCTGTCTTAGGAGGGCATACAATGGCTGTAGGAGAAGCTAAAACCTATAAGATACCGATAGGCCCCGTTCACGTTGGCCTCAAGGAGCCTATAACTACATGGCTTGAGGTGGACGGGGAGAGGATAGTAGACATAAAGGTTCGCCCGGGCGCCATCCATCGAGGGATAGAGTTCATGGCCAGGGAGCGCAACCCTATCCAGGTCATATATCTGGCGGAACGTATTTGCGGGATCTGCTCCTTCGCCCACATCGAAAGCTTCGTCAGAGCCGTGGAGGACGCCGCATCGATCTCCGTACCCAAGCGAGCTCAGTACATAAGGACGATCATGCTCGAGCTCGAGAGGGTTCATTCCCACATCTTGTGGGCCGGCGTAGCCTGTTATACCTTCGGCTACGATTCGGCCTTCAACTTAGGGTTGCTGCTCAGGGAAAAGGTCATGGACGTGCTCGAGGCCATATCGGGCAACCGCGTCAATTACGGCGTAGGCACTATAGGCGGCGTAAGGCGAGACATAACGCCAGAAGCTGCGACGGCACTTGAGGACATGTTGGATTATTACAGGAGAGAATTTGCGGCCTTTTACGAGGTGGCCACGGAAGACCCCATAACGAAGGCGCGGATGAGGCATGTGGGCACTCTGCCGCCTGAGGATGCCGTTCGCTACTGCGCGGTGGGGCCGACGGCGAGGGCGAGCGGCCTCCGGGTCGATCTGCGCTGGTCTTCTCCCTATGAGGCTTACGCCGATATAGAGGTGACGCCCATCGTGCCGCAAGACTACATGGGCGAGGTCTACGGCGACGTCTTCGACCGTTTCCTCGTGCGAGTCTTGGAGGTCTATCAGTCGCTCGACATAATAGAAAAAGCGCTGTTAGGTTTGCCCGAAGGGCCACTCATGGCGGAGCCGAAACTGCCCAAACTATTGGCCCTTTTGAAGGCCGCCGACGGCGTCGGTTGGAGCAGCATAGAGGCTCCCAGAGGCGATGACACGCACGTCATAAAACTCACAAAGGGTGACGAGAACGTCACGTGGTGGAAAGTGAGAGCTCCCACCTATGCCAATATCGTCTCATGGCCGATCATGTTCAGGGGACAGGAGATAGCAGATGCTCCTCTCATCGTAAACAGCATAGATCCATGCATATCCTGTATGGAGAGGGCCCTCGTGGTGGACAAAAAGAGCGGCTCGTCGGAGGTCTTGACGAAAGAGGAGCTCTTGAAGCGTTCAAGGGAGAAGACGAGGAGGTTGATGGGGCGATGAGCGTCCTGATATTCGTGGCCAAGCTGATCGCAGGCGGTGCACTTCTATGTTTAGGGGTGCTACTTGCGCTGCTTTACGAGGGCGTCGATCGCATAATCAGCGCACGTATGCAGCGCAGGTTCGGCCCTCCTCTCCTGCAGCCCTTTTACGACGTATTGAAGCTCTTGGGCAAAGAGTCCATAGTGCCCCGCAGGGCGGTGGTGTGGGCCTTTAATGGAGCTCCGTGGATGGCCCTCGTCACTGCGCTCATGGTCTTTCTCTACATACCGATGGGAGCACTTCCTCCTATATTGGGAAGTGAGGGGGACTTGATCCTCATCACGTATCTCTTGGCCCTCTCTGCCGTAGCCCTCGTCGTAGGCGGCTTTGCCAGCGGCTCTCCCTATGCGAACGTGGGCTCTCAGCGCGAAATGGTGCTGATGATGAGCTATGAGTTGCCTTTGGCCCTCGTCATATCGACGATGGCCTGGCTCGCATATCGTCGAGGGATTCCCGGCCCAGCTTTTAGCCTCGAGACCTTTTCTTCCCTTTCTCTCTGGAATACGGTCGGCTGGATCGGGACGCTTGGGCTCTTGTCGCTGTTGCTCGCATTGTTGGCTGTGGTGCCGGCCGAAGTGGGAAAGGTCCCCATGGACATAGCGGAGGCGAAGACGGAGATCCTCGAGGGGTTGATCTCTGAATATTCGGGGAGAAACCTGGCGCTGCTTAAGCTCACTTACTCCGTTAGAACGTTGGCGTTGTGCGCTGTGGTCGTCGCGCTCTTCTTCCCCTGGTCTTTGGGCAAGGCGATGGGCTTCTCCGGCGTTGGGCTGTTCGTCATAGATTTCATCTGGTTTTGGATCAAGACGTTCATCGTCCAGACTGTAGGGGTAACGACAGTGCGGACGGCCTTTGGTAGGTTCAAGATTTGGCAGGCCGCGCGCTTCTATTGGGTTCAGGTCGGCGGCTTGGCCCTGGCGGGTATGCTGCTTCTTACGCTTGAAGTGGCGATCTATTGAGGAGGGAATGCCAGTGTTAAATCGCATGACTTTGCAGATCTTAAAACAAGTTGTCGAGAAGCCATTTACCAACCTCTTTCCGGTGCCTCATATGCCCGACAATTTGGGAGAGGTGTTGAAGGCAGCCGCCGAGGGACGCGTGCAGATCAATCCGCCCGTAGAGGTGCCGAAGCATTTTCGCGGCAAAATCGCCTACGACAAGGAAAAGTGCATAGGCTGTCGCCTTTGCACGCGTGTGTGCCCGGCCAACGCCATAACCTATATCCCTGAGGAGAAGAAGGTTATGGTGCATGTGGATCGCTGCTGTTTTTGCGCGCAGTGCACGGAGATATGCCCGGTGCAGTGCTTGTGGATGACGGAAGAGTTCCTGATCTCATCGTATGACAGGAAAGCTCAAGTGGTGGTCGATTCAGGCAAAAAAGCCGAAGAGGTGCCGCAGGTCGAGCGCATCCCATCTGAAGCGCAAAGAGTGGAGACCGCCGCGCCAGAAGCCGCCTCGTCGTAAGCTTTTGAGCCTATGGCGCGCTTTTCGAGGGCGGAAGGAAGCTCCGGCCACGTCAGGGCTTCCTTCCGCCAATTTCAGATTAAGCTGTAATGAAATAGGCGCTTTTTTACCTCGTCGCGCCCGAGTAGCTGGACCACCTCGAAGATCCCAGGGCTCACCTTCCTTCCGGTGAGGGCCAACCGCAACGGCATCGCCACGTCTTTCAGCTTCATTCCCCTTTCCTCGCACCAATGGCGTGCGAAGTTTTCCATCTGTGGCGCCTCCCACGGCTTTATCGCCAGAAGGGCACGGAAGAAGGGGCGAAGGCTCTCCGCTTCATCTGCCAACTCCTTGCCGTCGTAGCGTTTGGTGACGCTGTCAAAATCGAAGAAATAATCCGTAAATTCGGCGATCTCTACGAGCGTCCTTCCTCTGCCCTCGAGGAGGCTTACGGCTCGCTCTAAATAGGAGCGGTCGAATTGCTCGACGGGAAGCCCGAGCTTTTTCCAGAAGGGCAGCACCGCATCGACAAGGGATTTGGGGTCCATCATCTTTATATGTTCCTGGTTGACGTAGTTGAGTTTGTCCATGTCGAAGATGGCGGCCCTCTTCACGACGCGAGAAATCTCGAAGAGCCGAATCGCCTCATCCCTCGTGAATATCTCCTTGTCGCCGCCTGGCGACCATCCGAGGAGGGCGAGGAAGTTGAAGACAGCCTCGGGTAGGTACCCCATATCTTTGTACTCGTGGACGCTCGTGGCGCCATGTCTTTTAGAGAGTTTTTTCTTGTCTTTGCCGAGTATCATGGGCAGGTGGGCGAAGTGCGGCAATTCCCAACCGAAAGCCTTGTAAAACAAAATCTGCTTGGGCGTGTTGGCTATGTGGTCTTCCCCCCTTATGACCCAATTTATGGCCATGTGATGATCGTCTATCACTACGGCGTAGTTGTAGGTGGGGGTGCCATCGCTCTTTATCAAGACTTGATCTTTTAGCGTCTCGCTTTTGACGCTTATCGTTCCATACACGGCGTCTTTGAACGATATCGTCTCTCCCTGGGGTATTTTAAATATGATCGCTGCTCCGTCTCGATAGGCCAAACCGCGCGACACTAAATCCTCGGCGCATTCAATATATAGCTTCAACCTCTCAGATTGCCGATAGGGGCCGTAAGGACCTCCGCAATCCGGTCCTTCGTCCCAATCCAGCCCCAACCATCGTAATCCGGCATATATCGTGTCTTCGTAGGCCTGCGTGGATCGCTCCCTATCCGTGTCCTCTATTCTCAACACAAAGCTTCCGCCGTGTTTTTTGGCCCAGAGCCAGTTGAAGAGAGCCGTATGGGCACCTCCTATGTGAAGGGCACCCGTAGGGCTCGGGGCAAATCTGACGCGCACATCTGTCATCGTGTTATCCTCCTATTTCTCATCTCGTTCCTGGTGGTGTCGGCGAAAAGGCTTTTACAGACCGGCATTCTGTGAGATTATATACAAAGATGGCTTTGTTTGCCAGGAACGGAGGGGAAAAATTGGCCAAGCAAAAACTATTGCTCGTAGATGGCCATGCCTTGGCCTTCAGGGCTTTTTATGCCCTACCGGAGCTGAACGCTCCGGACGGCACGCCTACAAACGCCGTTTTGGGTTTCGTGAACATGCTCCTGAAGGTTCTCAACGATGAAAAACCGACGCACGTGGCCGTAATGTTCGATGCCAAGGGTGAGACTTTCAGACATCAGGCCTACCGTGAATACAAAGCAGGGCGCCAACCGGCACCTGACGCCTTCAAGGTTCAACTCCCTTTGATAAAGGAATTGGTTGCGCTTTTGGGGCTGTCGCTGCTCGAAATAGAAGGGGTCGAAGCAGACGACGTCATAGCGTCGGCCGCCTTGCGCGCAGCAAGTTCTGGCGTAGAGGCTTCGATCCTCACGGCGGATAAAGACCTAATGCAGATCTTGGCACCAGGCATCCGGGTCATCAGGCCGTCAAAGGGGGTGAGCGATTTTAAAGTTTACGATGCCGAAACCTTCACAGAAGAGTACGGCTTCCCCCCGCGAGCATTCATCGATTATCTGGCCTTGGTGGGCGATAAGGTGGACAATGTGCCCGGGGTTCCGGGAATAGGGGACAAGAGGGCGTCTTCTCTGTTGCGCGAATACGGCTCCGTCGAGGGCATCTTTGAGCATCTGGATGAGCTGCCTTCTTCTCTGAAGGAGAAAATAAAACCCCTTCGCGACCGCATATTGGAGAGCAGGGGTTTGGCGAAACTCGAGGCCGATTTGCCAGTCGAGGTCGAAAGCTTCCTGCCCAAAGAGCCCGATATCGAAGGGCTTAAGGCGCTTTGCAGGAAGCTCGGCCTCAAAAAGTTGGCGGAGAGGCTCAAAATAGAGATAGATGATCCGAAAAAGTCGGAGGAGAGATCGATAGCAACTGAACCTGTACCGCAAAATTCTTCCATCGATGAATTGGCAGGCGAGGACGAACTCGTCATAGCCTGGCAGGGCGAGGGAGCTTACCCCAAGCGTTTCGCCGTTAAGAAGTTGCTCATCTCGTCAAGGGATGGAAGGCGCTTTTTCATAGAATCTCCATCCAAGGGTTGGCCGAGCCAGGCCTTGGGTGGGCTTCGCAGCTCCAAATTTTACCTCTGGGGTTATAAGGAATTCTGCCAGGCTTTGGGGGAGCTGACCGTGCCCTGCGATCGTATCTGGGACGTGAAAGTGGGCCACTACTTGTTGCATCCTGATATGCCCGACCACGGCCTTAAGACTTCGGGAGGCCTTATGCCGGTCACCTTGCTCGAGCAGAGTAGCGCGGTATGGCATGCTAAAGAAGCGCAGGAGGCGGAGTTGGGCGATGGAGCCTTGCGCAAGCTCATGATAGAGATAGACCAGCCCCTATCTCCCGTCCTCGCGGAGATGGAGGCCTACGGTCTGGCCGTCGACAGGAAGGCGCTCGAAGATTTGGCAGGAGAGCTCGTTGTCCGCATAAAGGAGGTGGAAGCCTCCATAGCGCGAATGGCCGGCACGGAGATAAACCTCAACTCGCCCAAGCAGGTGGGGTGGCTGCTCTGCGAAAAACTTGGGCTGCCTCCGACCAAAAGGACGAAGACGGGTTATTCCACCGACGTCACCGTCTTGGAGGAGCTCTCTAAGCTCGATACCGAGCTCAGCGAGGTTCCCAAGAAATTGCTCGAACACCGCGAGCTTTCGAAGTTGCTCTCCGGCTTTGCGCAGGCCATCCTGCGGGCTATCGACCGAGAGAGCGGATGCGTTCATTCCACCTTCGACCACACCTCCACTGGGACCGGCAGGCTCAGCAGCAGAGACCCCAACATCCAAAACATCCCGGCCTATGGAGAAAACGCTTTTACGCTGCGAAAGGCGTTCGTCCCACATACGCCGGACAGGGTCTTCGTGGCGGGCGATTATTCCCAGATAGAGCTCCGCGTCCTCGCCCATCTCTCAAAAGAGGAGCGCTTATCAGAGGCCTTTTCTGCCGGGCGCGATATCCACGCCGAAACGGCTTCGTGGGTCTTTGGGGTTGCCGGAGACGCCGTTACGCCTGAATTGCGCAGGTTGGCCAAGATGATAAATTTCGGGCTTTTGTATAGCATGAGTTCCTTCGGTCTATCCCAGCGGCTCGGCATCGCGAGGAGCGAGGCGCAGAGGATAATGGAACGCTACTTCCAGGCCCTTCCCAAGGTCAAGGATTACCTCGAAAGGAGTTTTGAGGAGGCCAAGGCGAGGGGATACACCCTTTCCATATTCGGGAGGCGACGCCCCTTGGGCGAAGTATCCACTACGGAGGGAAGGGGCGCCGACGCCATGAGGCGTGTAGCCATAAATACCCCCATTCAAAGCAGCGCTGCAGATATCGCAAAGCTCGCCATGATCGAGTTTTCGAGGAGGGCCGAGCGTTTGAGCGGCGAGGCGAGGATGGTCCTTCAGATTCACGATTCCATAGTATGCGAATGCAATGGGCGAAGCGCAGACGAAGTAGAAGAGGCGCTCAAAGAGACGATGGAGAGCGCGGTGAAGCTCGACGTGCCGATCCGAGCTCAGATGAAGCGCGGTGGGTCCTTGGCAGAGGTGTGAGGTCAAAATAGCAGCATAAGCGCTAAGAGAAAGCCCGCTATCGCCCACGGCAGCGCTGAAGCCTGAGGGCTTGCCAGCCATGGTGTCATGGCGACCAGGCAAATGCCCAAAAGGAGCCTGCCTTTGTTGAGGCGGCCTTCTTTTTCGGGCGGAGATTGAATATCTTGGGCGAGCCAAAACGACCTTACCCTCTCAGCCTGCTCTTTGACCACGTCCATCGCAGCCTCAAGAGGATGGGCCATCTGCCAGTTCGCCACCTCGTCCAGCGCTTTTTTAAGGACCTCCTCGCTGGACGAGGTGGGATCTAAGGCCATAAGGTGCCCCTCAAGCGTGGAGAGCGCTCTTACGAGGTAGAGGAAAGGGCGCGGTATCTTGAAGCCGTGCTGTGCGGAGAGGGTGGTCAAGGCCTCAAAGATCTCCGAAAGGGAAACTCTCCCCACAGGCCGGCTCAAATAATCTTCGAGCATGTCATACATTTGGCTTTGAAGCACGACGGCCTCGTGCGAGGGGGGCAGAAAGCCCAAGGATAGAAACACGCGGTGAGCCCTCTCTGCGTCTGCATTAAACACGGCTTCGAGGAGTCTCAAAAATTTGCGCCGCATGGCTTCCGGTATAAAGACCATTGCGCCGAAGTCAAGGACTATAAGTTGTTCATCTTCGTTAACTAACAAGTTACCAGCATGGGGATCGGCGTGAACCATGCCCGCTTCTATGAACTGAATCGAATATATCTGGATGAGTTTGCTGGCCATCTCTCTTTTGGCGAGCATGGAAAGCGATGGTATAGCTTTGTCCAGACGAACTCCTTGGTGGTAGGTCATGGTGAGGACCCTCTTGCTGCACAGTTGACTTATCGGTTGGGGGACTATAATATCCGAACCTTTGGCTACTTTTGCGCGGAATCGCGCCATGGATGACGCTTCTCGCAGGAAATCCATCTCGTGCTGCATCTGCAAGGCGAGTTCGGCGACGAGGTCTTCCAGCGTGAAGGGAAGCCTCGATGGGCTCGGAAGCCACTTGGACAAGTGACGCATGATCCGGAGGTCTCTTGCAACTTGAGCCTCCAAGCCGGGGCGCCTCACCTTTATGGCCACACTTCGGCCATCGGCCAACAGGCCGCGGTATACCTGGGCTATGCTTGCAGAGCCGATTGGCTCTTCGTCGTAATCTACTATGGCTTTGGCCGCCTCTCCCAATTCTTCGTCTATAATTGTCTTAACTTGCGAGAACGGAGCGGGTTTGACCTCGTCGAGCAGCTTGGAGAGGGCCTGCAAGACTTCGGGAGGCAGCAAATCCACGTGGCAGCTGAGCATTTGCCCGAGCTTGATGAACGTAGGCCCCAAAGCCTCCAAGACTTCTTTGAGGCTTTGTGCCTCTTCGTCTGTGAGTATTCTCTGTCTCGGCAGGCGGTCGGCCTTGTAAAGGCGTGCGAGAGGAGGACCGAGCGTGATTAAGACCCGCACAAAACGCATAGCGTGAAGCAGCGAGCGCCAGTTCATAAAAGCCCCTCCTGGAGGTAAAATTGCGGATATGTCAATGCGTCTGGATGTGTTTTCATTATAGAGCAGATGACGATTTTTGACATCCTCAAAAAAAGAGGAAAAATCGCGTATCATTAAGAAACGTCCTCGTCGGGACGGCCAACGAAAGGAGACGGTAGGTTTGGTTATGAGAATGCTCAGGACTCAGGTGAAATGGATCATGTTGGTGGTGGCGGCGATCTTCGTCATCTCCATATTCGCTGTCTATACATACCGGGGTAACGGAGGAGGAAATGCAGCACAAGGCGACCGCGCCGTGGCCGAGGTGAACGGCAAAAAAGTCATGCTTTCGCAGATAGACAGCGCGGTTCGTTCTTACGTGGAGCACTACGGCCTAAAGGATATAAGCCCGTCGGACCTTCCCTCGCTTCGACGGAGCGTCCTCGACAGCATAATCGTAGAAGGCGAACTCGAGAAGGAGGTCCAAGCCCGTTCGATTCAGGTGACCCAGGAAGAGATAGACGCCGCAATCGCGTATATAAGCCAGCAGTTTCCGACCAAGGAGTCGTTCGAGGATTATTTGAAGAACAACGGCATCACTATGGAGGTCTTGAGAGAAGAAATTGCCAGGCAAATTGCCCAGCGCAAGCTTCTTCAGCAGGCGTCGGAGGGGGTCTCTGTGTCCGAGGAGGAGACAAAAGAATATTACGACGCCATGAAAGAGTCTTTGTTTAAGAGGCCCAAAGGATATCTGATCAACGTGGCCCGCTTTAAAGAACCTCACGTGGCGGAGATAGTCAAGGAAGATCTCTCCGATAAACCCGATGCCTCTTCTTGGAACGAGCTCATGGAGCTGCATTCTAACGATGTAATATCTCACACACCTTATGAGGACCCTGTATTTTTGAATGAAGAATCACTGAAACAGCAGTTCGGCACCCAGGAGCTAAGCAAAGGAGAGATCCTCGGACCCGAGGAGATCGCGAGCGGAGATTACGCCCTCTTTTTAGTGATGGAGGAGAAACCTGAAGAGGTGGTATCCTTCGACGTAGTCAGCGGAGACGTAGAAAAGTTCCTTTATTCTCAGAAAGCGCAGCAGCGCCAACAGGAGTTCTTAGAGGAACTCATAAAGAGGGCTGAAGTGAAGCTCTTGGAGCCAGAGCTTTTTGAAGTGGCAAGCAGCGATCAGCCAGAAGTGCCCCAGGATGAAGCTGTATCTGATGATGTTGCCTCTTCGGATTTGGGATCCGAAGCGCCACAGGAAAATGCAGAGCCATAATGCTTGGGCGATACAGGCAGGTGCGGCAAACTATGTAATATTGGCGAGTTGAAGATGTTTGGGCGGCGTTCAGCGATGGCTAACTTGCCTTTGAAGAAGCCGCAGTAAACCTAAACGTATTTGCTGATGATCTCAGGAGGTGTGCGTCTTGGAAGAGCTTTTGGCTCGCGGCGAGAGGTGGTTCCCCGAAGGGTCTACTTTCAGAGAGGATATGCCCAAGCTGTGGGGCGATTGGGGAGTAGATTCCGAGGTGGGGAAGCTCAGGGCTGTTCTCATGAGAAGGCCAGGAGAGGAGATAGAAAAGCTTTCGAGCCCTGAGCCTTACAGATGGAAGGCATTGATGGATCCAGAGCTTGCCAGGGCACAACAGGATGCCTTGGCAAAGGTGTATAGAGATCATGGCGTTGAGGTTTATTATGCAAAAGAAGCAGCTTTGGACAAGCCTAACTCGCTGTACCTGAGGGATATCGTATTCATGACCCCCGAAGGTGCTATATTGGGAAGACCGGCCATGACGGCCCGCAGGGGAGAAGAGCGATGGGCCGCTAAGGCCTTGAGCGAGTTGGGCGTTCCGATTGTGAGGACCATAAACGGAGATGGCATCTTTGAAGGCGCCTGCTGTCTGTGGGTCGATAGTAAAACGGCGATCTTGGGCACTGGTGTACGTTGTAACGCCTCCGGAGCAGCCCAGGTGGAGTACGAGTTGAGAAATATGGGCGTTGAAAATATCATAAAGTTTCAGATCCCCTATGGACATGCCCATGTCGATGGTCTGATGAACATGGCGGATCGCAAGAAGGCAGTCGTATTTCCGTGGCAAGTGCCGTACGACGTGGTGGCAGCATTGAAAGAGTTAGATTTTCAGATAATAGAGGCCCAATCCGTCCTCGAGGTTAAGCAAAGCTTTGGGGTTAACTTCGTGGCCTTGGAGCCCGGAGTGGTTGTCATGCCGGCCGGAAACCAACGCACTCAGGCCGCAATGGAGGAAGCAGGTATAAAGGTGATCACTGTAGACGTGTCGGAGATCATGAAAGGGTGGGGCGCCATACATTGCATGACGGCCTTTTTGAGGCGCGATCCCATATAGGCGTTAAATTTAACGTAAAGGAGAGGTGTAACGTGAAAAAGGTCTTTTGCTTGGTGACGGTTTTAGCAGTCATGGCTTTTTCTCCCGCTGTCTTTGCCGCTGAGAAACCATGGATGATCGAGAGGGTCTTAGACAAGAAAGAGCTGGTTTTGGGCACGGCTCCCGGATATTTCCCCTTCGAGATGATCGACAAAGGGGGAAAC
>Ga0116181_1004134_pt1 | contig 11034 bp, 7 predicted proteins | sample AD_UKC075_MetaG_FD_89752 | JGI IMG/M metagenome (GOLD analysis project Ga0116181, IMG submission 89752) | Active sludge microbial communities of municipal wastewater-treating anaerobic digesters from USA - AD_UKC075_MetaG | ecosystem: Engineered > Bioreactor > Anaerobic > Digestate | place: USA...
AAAAAAGAAATAAGTGCATCAACTAATAAAGTAGTATTAACCAGTATGCATGATATAAGATATGAGATAGTTAAAAATGATGGAAGTGTAATAAAGGTAAGTGAAACATCACTTGCAAGTACTACTACAACAACGACAACTAATACGACAACGGAAACTGTATGTGATGGAAAAGTTTATACTTTTGATTATACGGGTGGAGAACAAACATTTAGTCCTGACTGTGATGGATATTATCAATTCGAAGTTTGGGGTGCTCAAGGAGGCTCTAGTGGTGGTATTGGAGGTTATGGTGCTTACTCCACAGGCGTTACTCATCTTAATAAGGATGATATTTTATATATTGCAGTAGGTGGTGTTGGTAGTGCGTATGGTGATCGTGGATATAATGAATCTTATTGGGCCTGGGGCTATGGAGGATACAATGGTGGAGGTAGCGGGTATGCCGCTTGCGGTCAAGGTGGCGGTGGCGGAGCTACTCATATAGCAACAACCTCTGGGGTTTTATCTTCTCTTTCAGATGCTACTGATTCTATATTAATTGTTGCATCTGGTGGTGGTGGTGCCTATCATTGGCATAGAGCTAATGGTAATGGAAATCATGGTGGTGGTTATACAACTTCTGTAGCATATAATACTTATGCCGTTGGTTCATTTGGTCAAGGTGGAAATGGTCGTGGTGATGCCTGCGGTGGCGGAGCCGGAGGTGGAGGATACCTTGGAGGTAATGGCGGTGGTAATGTAGGATTTGGTGGCGGTGGTTCATCATACATTGCTAGTAGTAATTTAATATCATATAAAGAACATACTAAAGCCATGTACTGTTATAATTGCGCAGAGTCAAGTGATGAATCTACAAAAACTATTTCTACCACTAATGTTAGTGAAACTCCAATTAGTGCTTATGCTAAGTCTGGTAATGGATATGCTCGTATAACATTTATTGGAAATAGTCTCGGTTAATATGTATAAGAAGATTTATATAATTGGTCCTGTTGGATCTGGTAAAACAACATTAGCAAAATGTTTATCTAAAAAATATAACATTCCTTATTATGAATTAGATAAAGTAGTTCATGATGATATAAAACATTGCAAAAGAAGTAATGAAGAAATAGAAGAATTGACTAATAAAATATTAGAAAATGATTCTTTTATTGTTGAAGATGTAGGTAGAGAAATACTTTCTAATATACGTAAATCATGTGATGTTATTTATTATATTAAGATTAATAGGATAGTTTTAATATTTAGGGTTATTAGAAGATATTTTAAAAGATTATTTAAAATGGAAGAGTGTACTTATAAAAATAGTTTAGTTATTACCTTTAAATGGTTATTTAATGATTTAAAAAAACAGGATAACTTTATTGGTAAAATAAAAAATGATAATAAAAATGTAATAATAATTAGTAATAGAGAAGTGAATAAACTAATCAAATAATTTTATTGACAATGAAGGCATAAAAACTTATAATTGTAGTCATAAAGCAATTGATGAAGACGTTAAATAGTTGGTTTTTTAGAGAGTCTATGGTTGGTGTAAATAGATAAAATTGGTTATTTAAGGATCACTTCTGATGTGATTAAATGATAAGTTTAATACGTAGATCTGCGTTAAAGAATTAAGTGCATGAATTACTCATGAATTAAGGTGGTACCACGGGTGTTATATCCGTCCTTTAGTTCATGAGTTTTTTTATTGAAAGGGATGTAAATATGAAAAACTTTAAAGGCTTAGATAAAAGAGAAAATAAGTTAGTTGAAGAAAGTATTTTAAAAGAATGGAAAGATGAAGATATTCTTAATCTTACAATTGAAAATCGTAAAGATAATGAGAATTGGGTTTTTTATGATGGACCTATTTATGCTAATGCTAAACCAGGAATTCACCATGTATTTGCTAAGACTATAAAAGATTCTTTTTGTAAATATAAAGTAATGAGTGGTTATAAAGTAGATAGAAAAATAGGATTAGATTGTAATGGTTTACCAATTGAATACAATGTTGAAAAGAAACTTGGTATTAATGGAAAAAAAGATATTGAAGCAATGGGAATTGATAAATTCGTAGAAGAATGTAAGAAGAATACAGCTATCAATATTGATGAAGTAAATAAAGTTACGGATATGATGGGTCAATTTATTGATCAAGAACATCCTTATATTACTTGTGTAAATGATTATCATGAAACTGAATGGTATTTACTTAAGGAAATGCATAAGAAAGGATTAATTTATCATTCAAATAAGATTCTTCCTTATTGCCCTAGATGTGGAACAGAGCTTGCTAAATTTGAAGTTGATCAAGGATATCAATTAGATTCAGTTAATACTGTAATTGTTCCATTTAAGATTGTTGATAAAGATGAATATTTACTTGTTTGGACAACAACACCTTGGACTTTAATAGATAACGTTGCTGCATGTGTTAATCCTGATTTTGAATATATTAAAGCAGAATCAATGGGTTATAAGTTCTATGTATGTAAAGATCTTGCCGGTAAAGTTTTAGGTGATGATTATAAGGTACTTGAAACATTTAAAGGAAAAGACTTAGTTGGACTTAAATATGAACAACTTATGCCTTTTGCTGAAATTACTGATGGTAAATCATTTGAAGTTGTTGCAGATAATTATGTAACAAGTGAAGATGGTACTGGTATTGTTCATATAGCACCTGCTTATGGTGAAGATGATAACAGAGTAAGTAAAGAAAATGGACTTGGTTGGACTCAAAATGTTGATCTTGCTGGTAAATATACAATTGGTCCTTGGAAGGGTCGTCTTGTAACTGATAAAGATCTTGAAATAGAAATTATTAAATACTTAAAAGAAAATGATAAGTTATTTAAAAAGATTAAGATCGAGCATGATTATCCACATTGCTGGAGATGCAAGTCCCCTTTAATCTATTTTGCTAAACCTGCATGGTATATAAGAACTACTGATTATAAAGATAAGATTATTGAAGAAAATAATAAGATCAATTGGTATCCTGATTATGTTGGTTCTAAACGTTTTGGTAATTGGCTTGATAACATGGTTGATTGGGGTATTTCAAGAAACCGTTATTGGGGTTGTCCTTTACCATTCTGGGTTGATGATGAAACTGGTGAATTTGAAGTAATTGGTTCTCGTGAAGAATTAATTCAAAGAGCTGACCAAAAACTTAAATTTGAAGATATCGATATGCATAGACCATATGTTGATAATATTACAATTACTAATCCAAAAACTGGTAATACAATGCATAGGGTTAAAGATGTAATTGACGTTTGGTTTGACTCAGGTGCAATGCCATATGCTCAATGTCATTTCCCATTTGAAAATAAGGAGTGGTTTGAAAAACATTTTCCAGCTGATTTTATTGCTGAAGGTGTTGATCAAACTCGTGGATGGTTCTATACACTTCTTGTTATTTCAACATTAATCTCAGGTAAATCATCATATAAAAATGTTGTTGTAAATGATATGATGCTTGATGAAAATGGTAAGAAGATGTCTAAATCACTAGGTAATATAGTTGATCCAGTTCAAATGATGCAAACATACGGAGCAGATAACATTAGATGGTATATGCTTTATGTTTCACCTGTATGGACACCTCTTAAGTTTAGTGAAAATGGTGTTAAAGAAGTACATTCAAAATTCTTTAATCCATTTAAGAATACTTATACATTCTTCCAAACATATGCAAACATTGATGGAATTGATACAGATGATTGCTTTGTTGATTATAAGAAACGTGAAGATATCGATAAGTGGTTACTTTCTAAATATAATAAATTAGTTAGAGATGTAACTAAAGAATATGATAATTTTGATTTAAATAATGTTGTTAGATTAATTACATCATTTGTTTCTGATGATTTATCTAATTGGTATATTAGACGTAACCGTGATCGTTTCTGGAGTAATAAGTTAGATAACTCTAAGAAGTCTGTTTATATTACTACATATGAAGTATTAACTGGTCTATGTAAATTATGTGCTCCAATTATTCCTTATACAACTGAAGAAATTTATAAGGATTTAACTGGTGAAAAATCAGTTCATTTAGCAGATTTTCCTAAGTTTGATGAGAGTTTAATTAATGATGAAGTTGAAGTTAAAATGGATTTAGTTAGAGATTTAATTTCAACTGGTAGATTTGTTCGTGAACAAACTAAGATAAAAGTTAGACAACCAATCAAGGAATGTTTAATTAATGGTAAGTATGAAAATACTTTAGGTAATTTGGTAGAATTAATTAAAGAAGAATTAAATGTTAAGAAGGTAGTATTTGTACCTGATTTAACTAAATATATGAATTTTACAATTAAACCTAACTTTAAAGTATGTGGTTCGATGTTTGGACCTCGTATGGGTGCTTATCAAAAGGCTTTACTTGATTTACCTATCGATTACAAAGAGTCTTTATTAAAGGATGAAACAATTACTATTGATTTTGATGGAGAACGTTTAGATATTACTCCTGATATGGTAGATGTTAGAATTGAAGCTAAAGAGGGATTTGATGTTGGTATGCAAAATAATAAATTCGTTATTTTAAATACTGAATTAGATCGTGATTTAATACTTGAAGGTTTAGCTCGTGAATTTGTATCTAAGATTCAAAATTTACGTAAGACTAAAGAATATGATATTGAAAATCGTATTTCCTTAACTTATTCAGGTGATGAAGATATACTTGAAGCTTTAAGTAAAAATGAAGATTATATTAAGCATGAAACACTTGCTAAAGAGTACTCAGTTGGTGAGGGTTCAGAAGAACTTGATATCAATGGACATACTGTTAAAGTAAGTATTAGTAAAATATAAAAGAAAATGTCTTGAATAAAGGCATTTTTTTGTTACATAAAATTGATAATATTGTTTATATTTGTTATAATCATTAAAGAATAGGAACGTGTTAATATGTTAGATTATGATGAATTAACTAAAAAATTATATCAAGAAAATATTAACTGGGTTTATTCTATTGTTAAAAATTTAGATGAACAAGGTGTTGAGAGAAAGGAAACTTTCATTCAAGATGCTTATGTTTTAAATGATGTTATAGTACTTGGTTATTATTTTATGAACTTATATATTGTAAGTAATTTAAATAATTATTCCGAAGAAGATAGAGATTTAATAATGTCTGCTATTATTAAGGGAGCTAGTTCTTATAACCAATACAAATTATCACATATATATAATTTAAATATTGATTTAAAAAAAATCGTGGAAGTTTATAATTATGTAGTTAAGCAAACAAAGGCTTATGCACCTGATGATGGATTAAAGGCTAGAGTTGTAGCAATTGATACAATATATAGAAAGATATATCCAAGATTTAATAAAAGGCATTTTATGGTCTTCTTAAAAGTATTTATGGCATCATTTAATGAATATGAAAATCATATACAAGAGACAATAGATGATTATCTTAATAAGGATGTGTAATAATGATTGATGAAAATAGAATAAATCAAGTATTTGAGGCTATCATTGAAAATGGATTAGAAGCATTCAAAGATGAAGATTTAGTAAAGTTACTAGAAATGCTTAATAAAGAGGAATTAAATAAGTTCAATAATGAAGTTTATGATGTATTTAAAGAAAGTACAGGTAATATTGAAGTAGCACGTAATGCAAGTTATCGTATTAATTCTATTATACCGGTAGTTAAATATGTTATAGATAATAAAATGTTTAAAATAAAAAAGACTAATATTGTTGATATAATGAATGATGCTTTAGTAAAAGATAAGTATCAAGAGTTTTTAACAAGATGTGAAGTAAATGAATTAAGTGATTTAAAATATTATTTAAATAATAATGTTAATGCTAATGACCCAGTTAATTTAAGAGCAACAAATAAATTAATTAATTTAATTATAAGAGAATTAAAAAATAGAGTTGGTAAATTTAATTAGAGGTGTAATATGAATTTAGAGAAGTTATTTAATAATATTAAAAATCCGTTAGATGATGAAACAGTTGCTAAGTTATTAGGTATATATGCCAGTGATAATGATTTTTATTCTGAATTGGTTAAAGGTAATTTACAAGGTAAAACAATTAACTTGGTAAAAACTGTTGATCGTGATATGTTTTATGCGACATTATTTAATAAATGGAAGAGTGCTATACTAGATACAAGCAAAGAAAGATATTTAGAATTATTAAATAAGGGAACCTATAAAGAAAATTTTGTTAAGATGAGAAATTATTTAAAAACTGTACCTGATGTAAAAACTTCTTTAGAAGCAAGTAATATTGTTAATAAAGAATATTCAGATAAAGATTTAGAGAATGCTTTTCATGATTATTCATGGAATTCATTTGGTGCTTATTCGGGTTGGGAACATGTTTGCTCTCGTTATGTTACAGCAAGAAAAGATAGTTATCCTAATATTGAACATCGTTTATATCTTAATATAGATTCTACTGATATTTATGGTTTCATGAATGAATTCATTAGTGAATGTGATGAGCAAGGGTTAATTTATTATTTTAAATTTTCTGAAGGTGCTAATAGGGATGATTCAATAGTAATATATTCTTCAACAGAAGATTTAGTTAAATATTATAATATAACTAATAGTATTATAAAAAAATTAAATATTAAATTACATAAGCCACCTATGTTATCTGATATTATTGAAGATAATATAGGTTATGGTTCTGAACCATATAATGTAAATGGTAAAAATGAATCGTTTAATAGTAGTAGAGCTAAAGTAATTCAAGATACCTTAAATTATCAAATGCAAATATGGATAAATAATAATATTTATACTAATGTTGATTATAAGGGTAGTAGTTATCCTTTATATAAATATGTTGCAATTATGTTAACTAATAAATTATATAAGAGATGTCTTAATCGTGATGAAAATTTAAAAGGTAATTTTGATGAAATAGCCAGAATAAAAAATGAAATATATAATTCTATTGTTAGGGAAGTTTTACCTAATATTCTTGCTATGGGTAAATCTTCAGTTGTTAGTGATATACCAGTTAAGTTAAGTGATGGTAGGGTTCATTATATATATCCTGGAGATTTTAGTAGTGTTATTAAAGAAAAATATGTTGAAGCGGTTTTATCAGATCCAAGAGAAATAGGCAATATTAAGAATTCAATCATGAAAAGTGCTAGTAATGCAGGAATTTATGCTGATAAATTTTGCTTTGATTCTCATGCATTAAATAGAATGATTCAAGTTTCAAGAGAACAAAAAGAAATAGAAAACCAATCTGGTGGTTCTTCTAGAAATTAATTTTAGTCACAAAAAAAGGTACGTTTTGTAAACGTATCTTTTATTATTATCTATTATAGTATTCAACAACTAAAGCTTCTTGAATTTCTGAACTTAATTCGCTTCTTTCAGGTAATCTTATAAATGAACCTGTAAGTTTCTTAGCATCGAATTCAACATAAGCTGGAGTAGTTGGATGTGATTCTAGAGATAATTTTATAGCAGGATGTTCAAGAGAGTTCTCTTTAACAGCTATAATATCTCCAGGCTTACATTCATATGATGGGATATCAACTTTAACACCATTAACAGTAATGTGTCCATGGTTAACAAGTTGTCTTGATCCACGTCTAGTGTTTGATAAACCCATACGGAATACTAAATTATCTAATCTAGATTCTAGTAATCTAAGTAGGTTTTCACCTGTAATACCATCCATCTTATTAGCTTTTTCAACTAAACGTTTGAATTGCTTTTCAGTCATACCATAAGTAAATCTTAATTTTTGTTTTTCATCTAATTGAAGTTTATATTCAGAAGCTTTTCTTCTTCTATCAACTCCGTGTTGTCCAGGGGCAAAAGGTCTTTTAGCAAGGTCTTTACCATTCTCTAATGTAGAAAAACCATATCTTCTTGATTTTCTATAAGCTGGTCCTATGTATCTTGACATATATAAATCTCCTTTCTATATTTTTCATAGAAAAGCTCATTTAATCTTATATTAGGGTGTTTAATAATCTTTCATTTAGGCAGTCTAAACTACTAGAAATATTTCAATTAAACACATTAATATTTAAATAAATGCACTGCCTAACTACGCACTTAGTAATATACAATACTTAATCAAGAATGTCAATTGTAAATAGGAAATAAACATGTTACAATTATCATTAGAAAATAGGGAAGTGTGTATATGGCTTTACAAGAACATTTTAAAATAGATTATAGTAAGATAGTAGCTAGAACATCTAGTATTATAAAAGGATCCCATTATAGAATAACTATTCTATCACCAATTCTTATTAGATTTGAATATTCTTTAAGTGGTGCTTTTGAAGATAGACCTACTGAACTAGTTATGAATAGAAATTTTCCAGCAGTGAAATTTGAGAAAAAAGAAGATAGTAAATATTTAACTATTAAGACGGAATATTTTACAATTACTTATGCTAAAGAAAATGATTTTGTTGGATCAAAAGTAAGTCCTGATCAAAACCTTAGAGTTGATTTAAATGATACAGATAAGTATTGGTATTTTAATCATCCTGAAGTTAGAAATTTCATGGCTCCTGGATATTCTTTAGATGGTGCAGATGGTAAAGCTAATTTTGTAAGAGGTTTATATTCTACTGATGGATTTGTTTCAATTGATGATTCTAATTCTTTAATATTTAATGAAGATGGATCTTTAGGTAAGAGAACTGATAAAAGATTAGATACTTATGTATTTATGTATAAAAGGGATTTTGGTTCTTGTTTAAGGGATTATTTCACATTAACAGGATTTCCTGATTTAATACCTCGTTATGCTTTAGGTGTTTGGTGGAATAGAAATATTGCTTATAATTCTAAAGGTATAGAAAAATTATTATTTCAATTTAATAAATATCAAATACCTATGAGTGTTTTACTTCTTGGAAATTATTGGCATAAGAAAAATCCAAGGATGGAATCAGGTTTATCATTTAACTTAGAATTATTTAAAAATCCTAAAAGATTAACTGATTATTTGCATAGTAGAAATGTAAGACTAGCTGTTAAAGTTAATCCGTGTGAAGGTATAAGTAATACAGAAGATTATTTTTTACCATTTAAGAAATCATCTGGTATTGAAGAAGTAAATGGCGTTATTCCTTTTAATGTATTTAATGTTAATGTATTAAGTTCTTATTTTGATTATTTAATACATCCTTTGATGAATTATGGCGTTGATTTCTTTTGGATTGATTATAAAAATAGTAAAGATTTAGTTACTTTAAGAGCATTGGAACATTATCACATGAGTGATTATAAACAAATATATAATAGACGTGGTATTACATTTGGACGTAATGGATTAGTGGCAGCACATAGATATTCAATTACTTATACGGGTGAAACTAAAGTATCATGGAAAAATCTTCAAATGATGCCTTATTACAATGCTAGTGCATCCAATGAAGGATTATCTTGGTTATCAAATGATATTGGTGGATATACTCAAGGTGTTGAAGATGGTGAGTTATATGCTCGTTTTGTTCAATTTGGTTGTTTTTCACCAATTTTAAGACTTTCATGTGATGAAGGTAGATATTATAAGAGGGAACCTTGGAAATGGGATATTACAACTCAGTCAGTAGTTTCTCAATATTTAAGATTAAGACATTCATTAATTCCATATATATATTCAGAAGCTTATAAATATCATAAAACAGGACTTCCTTTAGTACAGCCTTTGTATTATAGATATCCTGAGATATTTGATGAACCTTTATATAAGAATGAATATTACTTTGGATCTAATATGTTAGTAGCACCAATTACAACTAAGAGAGAAGAATTGATGGATAGATCAGTTTTAAAATTATATTTACCTGAAGGTATTTGGTATGATTTTACAAATGGTAAACGTTATATGGGTGGAAGACGTTATACAGCATTTTATAAACAGGAAGACTATCCAGTTTTTGCTAAACAAGGTACAATTATTCCACTTGCTGTATTAGATGAAAAGAATCTTAATAATACGGCTGCACCTAAAGCTATGGAAATACAAGTATTTCCTGGGGCATCTTCAACATATGAATTGTATGAAGATGATGGTATAAGTTCATTACATGAAAAAGGATTCTTTATTAAGACCAATATTGATTATACATATATGAAGAATAATTCAACGGTTGTTATTAGACCTGTTGCTGGTAAGTCAGGTATTACTCCTCCTTATAGGGCATATCGTTTAAGATTTAGAAATACAAAAGAACCTGATGAAGTAATAATACATGTTGGAGCAGAAAAAGTTAAAGGTGCTAATTTCTATGTTGATGATAATGATTTTGTAGTAGAATTACCTGGACTTTCAACTTTGAAACAAATTACAGTTAATTGTAAGGGTAAAGATATTGAAATAGATGCTTTAAGATTAGTTAATGATGATATAGAATCAATTCTTAATGATTTACCTATTTTAACTAAGACTAAAGAGGCTATAAGTGATATATTACTTTCAGATATGGAAATTAAACAAAAACGTATTGAAGTAAGAAAATTACATAAACTTGGAGTTAATAATAAATATATTAATTTATTCTTAAAATTACTTGAATATATGGCAGAAGTTTAGTAAACTAATTCTTAAGCAAAGGAAGAGAAAGTAGTAAAATACTTAATATTTAAAGAGAGACTATGGATGGTGTAAATAGTTAATAATAGTATTTGAACTTGTTCTTGGATGTGTTAGGTTTAAAACCTTTATCATTAAATAAGAAGTAATTAAGGTGGTACCACGAGGAAACTCGTCCTTTGGGTATCATCTTTTTTTGTTTTTAAAGGAGGATAATATGAAATATGTATTAGTATATTTATTAGTGCTGGTTATTATACTTGCTGTATTCTTAATTTTTAATCAAGTTATTAGAAAAAAACAAGATGAATTAGGATTACAAAAGAGTAGTAAATATATTATTAAAAAGTATAAGTTAAAAGATAATAAAAGTAATAGAAATAAGTTATCAGTAATAATGGATTTAATAGATGGTTTTATATTATCAATTCCTGTGTTTATGATAATTGAGTTTGATATTAA
>Ga0116181_1004135_pt1 | contig 11033 bp, 8 predicted proteins | sample AD_UKC075_MetaG_FD_89752 | JGI IMG/M metagenome (GOLD analysis project Ga0116181, IMG submission 89752) | Active sludge microbial communities of municipal wastewater-treating anaerobic digesters from USA - AD_UKC075_MetaG | ecosystem: Engineered > Bioreactor > Anaerobic > Digestate | place: USA...
CTGGCCAGTGTGTCGCGCAGTACGGTGGCGATCATCAGGTTGCGGTGGGTCTTGGAGTCGGCGGGCACGATGGTCCAGGGGGCCCAGGGCGTGTGGGTGGCCTGCAGCAGGGCGTTGTAGGCGTCCTGGTACTGCGGCCACTGCTTGCGCACCTCGATGTCGCCCATGCTGAATTTCCAGTGTTTCAGCGGGTCGTCAATGCGTTCCTGCAGTCGCTGGCGTTGCTCGTCGAAGCTGATGTGCAACAGGAACTTGACGACGATGGTGCCGGTTTCCACCAGCATGCGCTCGAAGTCGTTGATGTGGGCATAGCGCTGGCGCGTCTGCTCGGGCGTGATCCACTGGTTGACGGTGGGCACCAGCACGTCTTCGTAATGGCTGCGGTTGAAGATCATCCATTCCCCGGCGCCCGGCATCGCCTGGTGGATGCGCCAGAGGAAGTCATGGGCGCGTTCGTCTTCGGTGGGTGCTTTCCAGCCCCGGGTGTGTACGCCCAGCGGGCTGGTGCGGCTGAAGACGCCGCGCAGGGTGCCGTCCTTGCCGGCGGTGTCGGTGCCCTGCAAAACCACCAGCAGCTTGTAGCGTTTGTCGACGTAGAAGCGTTCCTGGAGCTGGTCCAGCTCGGTGGCCAGGGTTTCCACGGCGGCCTTGTCACGTGCTTTGTCGCCCGAAGAAAAGGGTTTGGCGCCTGGTTCGATGTCCGCCAGACCCCGGGGCTCATCCCCCTTGCCGGTGCGTGGCTGCCAGGGCGCGAGTGTGGATGCGCGCAAGGCGCGGGGAGCTTGGGGGTCGGAATTGCCATTGGCCATGGAGCACCTGTGAGCGTGGTGGAGGAGCGGGTCGCGTGGCCATCATGCCATCCGCCTGGTTCGGTCGTTGGTGTCGATTCCGCTGTAGGCGGCCGCTGCGATCTCTGCCAGAATTTACGCATGACCATCGTTACACCAGCTTCTTCCACTTTTCTCCCCTTGCCTCCCGTGACCCCCGCGCAGGGTTATGCCGGGGATGTTTCTCCTGAACAGGCATGGCAGTGGGTGTGTGCCGGCGAGGCGGTGCTGGTGGATGTGCGTACCGACGCCGAACGGGCCTGGGTCGGGTCTGTGCCTGGTGCGGTGCCGGTGGCCTGGAAACAATGGCCCGGCATGGTGACCAATGCCGCGTTCGATGCCGAGGTGCTTGGGGCTGGTGCGCCAGGGCAGAAGCTGGTGCTGTTGTGCCGCAGTGGCGTACGGTCGGTGGCGGCTGCGCGGCGTGCGACTGAATTGGGCCTGCTTGCCTACAACGTGCTGGAAGGGTTTGAAGGGGATGCCGACACCCAGGGCCACCGCGGACAGCTGGGGGGCTGGCGCCTGCGCGGATTACCTTGGCAGCAGGGCTAAATCTGTATCAATTTGTAGGGTTTCTCCCCTCGGGCTGATTGCAGTTTTTTACACTACCCTGTCAGGATTGACAGGGTGTCCGCCATGTTTTTTTCAGTTTCGATCTTCAATGAGGTATCTGTCAACAAAGGTATCTCATGGAAGTCCTGGAAAAATCCCCCGTTTCACGCCCGATCGACCCGCCACTCTCGGCCCATCTCCTGCAGCGCGTCGCGCGTGATTTCACCCCGCGGCTGGACGCACTGGGTGGGCGTTTTTTGCTGCATGGCCGCCAGGCCGGCCCCAACGCAGTGCGTCTGGATGGCAACGACTACCTGGGCATCACGGGTCACCCGGCCATTGTGGGTGCGCAGCTTGCAGCCTTGCGCAAGGACAACGAGTTCGTCATCCAGTCGGGCGCTTTTCTGCATGGAGAGCACCCGACCCATGCGCTGGAACAGGCCATGGCGCAGTGGCTGGGCAAGGAGGATGGTTTCATCTGCCAGTCCGGCTACGCCGCCAACACCGGGCTGATCCAGGCGATCGCCGACGCCCAGACACCGGTCTATGTGGACACCATGGCCCATGCGTCGCTGTGGGAGGGTGTCCACGCGGCACGGGCGCCGGGCCATGCCTTCCGGCATAACGACCCTGAGCATCTGGACCGCATGATGGCACGCCATGGCAAGGGGCTGGTGATCGTGGATTCGGTGTACAGCACCACGGGCGCACTGTGCCCGCTGCAGGCCATGGTCGAAGTGGCCGAGCGCCACGGCAGCATGATCCTGGTGGACGAATCCCACTCGCTGGGCACCCATGGGCCACAGGGTGCAGGCCTGTGCGCCGCGCTGGGCCTGAGCCACCGGGTGCACTTCATCACGGCCAGCCTGGCCAAGGCCTTTGCCGGGCGGGCGGGCTTCTTCACCCTGCCGAAGGCCTTGCGCTATTACGTCACTAGTTCGAGCTTTCCCAACATCTTCAGCTCCTGCCTGCTGCCGCACGAAATCGCCGGACTGGCTGCCACGCTGGAGGTGGTGCGTGGCAGTGATGCGGCGCGTGAGCGCCTGCATGCGAACACGGCGCGGCTGCGGCACTGTTTTGCCGATGTAGGTTTTCCCATCGAACAGGGCTCGGAGCAGATCATCGCCCTGGAAGCGGGGCCGGAGCCCGACACCATGGTGCTGCGGGACCACCTGGAAGACCATGGTGTCTTTGGTGCCGTCTTCTGTGCACCGGCCACCAGCCGCAACCGCTCGCTGGTGCGCCTGACCCTCAGCGCCACCCTGACCGAGGCCGAGCTGTCCCATGTGGAGTGGGCTGCCCGCCAGGTGGCTCCACTGGTGAAGCCCTGGGACTGGCCGATTGCGCGACGTGGCCGTGCGCAGGCCCTGGTCAGCTGATGATGTGGCGTTCCTCCCTGCTGGCCAGCCAGTGCTGGTAGGTATTGGTCGTGGGCAGTCCGTCGATGGAAAAGAGCGCGCCGTACAAGGGCTCGTCGCTGCCAATGGTGAAGGCCGGCTGGAGCTGGGGGGGCATGGTGAGGGACAGGGCCTGGCGTAGCTCCAGGGCCACCAGCTGGCGCCCTTGCTGGATGTCATCGATGGCCTGGTTGTCTAGGCCGATGGAGTCCGCCATTTCAGCGAGTTCATCCAGGCCGCTGGCCGGTTCGAGCTGCAGCCAGCTGGTCTGGCCATTGGCCGCACGCCCCAGGATGCCGAATGGGCTACCGATCACCACGTGTTCCACCCACGATTTTGCCGCCAGTTCTGCCAGTGCGGCGCTGATGCTGGGGCTACGCAGCAGGGTGTACTGGCGCTGTGACAGGGTGGCTCGCCAGGGGGAGGGTTGCCGGTTGCCGGTGCCGGCCTGCAGGTGGCGTATGACCGCCATGAGGCGCTGGGAAATATCGGGTGTCTGTTTGGGCAGAAACTGCTCGATCAGTGCGTGGTTGAAAGCCTTGACGGCGATCTGTTCATCGGCCTGCCCGGTCAGCAGCAGACGGGAGCCGCGCCAGTCTGCCAGTTGTTCCAGTACCTGCAGGCCATTCATGGCCGGCATGGAGTAGTCCACCACGCAGATGCGGGAGAGGTCATAGCGGCGTGGGTTTTGCCAGTATTCCAGCACCTGGGGAATCAGCGGTGCGCCGGTTTCGCGCCACAGCGAGATGATCTGCTGCTGCTCCCAGGCATCCTCTTCCCAGGGGGTGATTTCCTGTGTGAGGTGCTGGATGCAGGTTTGGGGGCGCAGGAAAAAGCGCGCGTGCCATTCTCTGGGCAGCACCAGCGCCAGCATGTCGAGGTAACCCGGGTCGTCATCCAGAAAGACGATGGTTCCCGGCGTCTGGAAAAGGGAAAGGTTCATTGCTCGGAAGTCTCGACGTGCAGCATCGGGATGATGGGAAGGTCGATGATGAAGGCTGCACCCTTGTCCGCTTCCGACTCGACACGGATGTTGCCGTTCGCACTGAGCAGGGCCTGTCGGCAGAACGCCAGGCCCAGGCCATGGCCGGTACCGCGGTCGGTGGAGAAGAAGGCGTCGAAGATGCGTGGCTGCAGTTGTGCGTCGATGCCAATGCCGCGGTCGATGACGGTGATGTGGCCACGCCCCTGGGATGCCCCCACTTCGATGACCAGATCCCCGCGTTGCAGGGTGCGGTCGGATGCTGCCAGCGCCTTCAGTGCATTCTTCAGCAGGTTGTTGATGACCTGTGTCAGCAAGGCCGAAGAAAATTCGACGGTGAAATCCTGGCGCAGGTGCAGGTCGATGCAGTTTTGTTCCAGGGTGCTGCGGTAGGGGTAGTCGGCCACGATGGTCCTCATCAGCGGACCCACTTGTACGGATTCCCTGTAGCTTGGCAGACCCAGCAGCCGGGCGTTGGCGATCTGGGTGTCGATCTGGTAGTTCATGCTGCGCACCAGGCCGTGCAGGCGGCGAGCCAGTTGCTCCACCTGCGGGTTGGGTGTGCCGTTGCCGTGCGTGCGAGCTTCGCCTATCAGTGCTTCACCAATCAGCGACATGGTCGCCAGGGGCGTGCGCAACTCGTGCGCCATGATGGCCACCGTGGCCAGGGTGTGTTGCAGATGCTCACGCCGCAGGTTGGCGGACGAGAAGCCCAGGCCCAGGGCCGCCGACCAGGCGAAACCCACCACCATGGCATCCACCTTGGTCTGGTACAGGCCGATCGGGGGAACATCCGGCCCGACCCACTGGAATAGCAGCCAGGCCACCGCGCCACCCAAGGCGGTGCCCAGGGTTGCCAGACGCCAGTCTGTGCAGTGGTAGTAGATCAGGATCATGGCCACCACGCTGGAGAGCCAGACAGTGTTGCCACTGTTGCACAGGTACATCCAGCTGAAAAAGACCGGCAGCTGCAGCCAGGTGACCAGGCTGAAGATCCACTGGATCGACCGTTCGGACATGGCGACAGGCCGGGTGTACAGCAGCAGGGGCACTCCGAGCAGGCCCACGGCGAAGCGCAGCCAGAGGTTTTCCCACGGCTGGGGGAGCCAGACCGACCAGATATAGGAAAAGAGCAGGTGTCCGATGATGGTGAAGGCACCGATCTTGCGTACGCGCTGAACCGAATAGTGCAGGATGGGCTCGAGCGGCGCGTCGAAGGACTCGCGCTGCACCGTCTGGAGCCAGCGCACGGCGCCAGCCAGCACCGGCCAGCGGCTCAGGAGGAAATGGCGTGTGTGGGGAGCAGGCGTGGTTTGCACGGCGGGACTGGTAATCGGTGCGGGTCAGGATGGGTATGACATTACCGTACCATTGTCCTGGTTCCAACCTGAGACGTCGATGAAGCCACCTGTTAACTTTGACAGTATCCCCCTGGATGGCCTGCTGAGCGACTGGGTGTCCGTGCTGCGTGGTTACTCGGTGGAGGCCGTGGTGATCCTGGGACCCGATCCGTTCGGGGGGGTTGAAGACAGGGAGGTCGTGGCGGTGCATCCCCCCATCGTTGCCGACGCGGCCAAGGCACTGGCGCAGAGCCGGGACTTCGGGGCCACCTGGCGGGAAACCGATGGCCCGATGGTGGCCTGGCAGCACATCGCCAAGGCCGACATCCTTGGAACCGTCCGGTGGCGCCTGCTGGCGCTCGCCAGGGGTTTTCAGACCGTGGTGCGCATCGAGTTCTCGTTGCCTGCGGGGCGTGCGTTCGAGTGTTTCATGTTCAGCCCCCGCCAACTGCACGACCGTGCCGAGGCCGAAGCGCTGGCCTGGTCGGCACTCAACATATGGCCGCAGGTGCGGCGGGCCATTGCAACATCCCGGTCGCTGCTCAGTCCGCGTGAGAGTGAAAGCCTGCGGCTGACCTTCGAGGGGCTGACGGCACGCCAGGCGGGCCAGCGGATGCAGTGCACCGAGCGTACGGTGAACTACCATGTCGCCAATGCCATGGCCAAGCTGAAGGTCGATACCAAGATGGCAGCCGTTCATCGGGCCTGCTGGATCGGTATTCTGTGAGTAACCCCCAGGTCTGGTCCTGTTCCCAGGGTGTCTTCCCTGTGTCGGGCGATGTCATGCTGCGGACATAATGCGGCCATGACATTCATGGCAATCGATGTCGGCAACACCCGGCTGAAATGGGCGCTGTACGACGCGCCGCATCCCCATGCCACTTTGTTGGGCAGTGGTGCAGAGTTTCTGGAGAACATCGACCGGCTTGCCGAGTCGGGATGGGCCGATCTGCCAGCCCCTACCAGGATGCTGGGCTGCATCGTGGCCGGCGAGGCCATCCGCCGCCGCGTGCAGGAGCAGATGGACCTCTGGGACATCACCCCCCAATGGGTGGTGCCCAGCGCCCAGGAGGCGGGGCTCACCAATGGCTATGACCACCCGTCCCGGCTGGGGGCGGACCGGTGGGTTGCGATGATCGGTGCGTGGCACCGCATGCTGGTGCAGGGGGCACCCCGCCCCATGGTGGTGGTCATGGTGGGCACGGCGGTGACGGTGGAGGCCATCGACATCCATGGCCGTTTTCTGGGTGGGCTGATCCTGCCCGGCCACGGCATCATGCTGCGGGCGCTGGAATCCGGCACCGCCGGGCTGCATGTGCCGACCGGAGAGGTTCGCATGTTTCCTACCAATACCAGCGACGCGCTCACCAGCGGAGGCACTTATGCCATCGCCGGTGCGGTGGAGTGTATGGTGCAGCATGTGCGGCAGCACTGCGGCCAGGAGCCCGCCTGTTTCATGACGGGTGGAGCCGGCTGGAAAATGGCGCCCAGCATGACACGCCCCTTCGAGCTGGTGGACAACCTGATATTCGACGGCCTGCTGGAGATTGCCGCACAACGTTTCGCTGTGTAGGCTTCACCCGTCCAACGGCTGCGGAGCAGGCCCCAGCAGCGAACATCGCGGAACTGGCTTCACCAGGCCGCGAAGCGGCATGGGGGATGTTTCTTCTCAGTCTTCCAGTTCCGCCTTGGCCAGTTCGACGTCGAGGCGTTCCATGGCATCCGCAGGGGTGCATGTGGCCGCCTGTTCGTACAGCCTGGTGGCGTCTTTCATCTTCTTGTCGCCCTCGAGCATGACCATGGCATTGGCGTATTCGATCATGGCGATGGCCGAGCCGGGGTTGAGCTTCAGGGCTTCCTGGAACAGCTTCAGGCCTGTGTCTTTCTTGGCACCATAGGTCATGCCCCCGATGAGGGAGCCCACCTTGTCGATGACCTCGGCATGGAACGCGCCCAGCGCGATACGGGCATCCGCATGCTGTGGCGACAGCTTGATGGCTTTTTCCAGCGATTCCTTGACCTTGCTGCCCAGGCCTTGCGCCAGCGCCTTGGCCACACTGATGCCCTGGCTGTAGCGGCCCAGTGCGTAGGCGTGCCAGTACCAGGCGTTGGCATTCTGGGGTTGCGCCTCTGCCTGGGCCTGGGCCTGGGCAGCTACCTCCATGAAGAGGTCGAGCTTGGTTTTCTCCTTGGGCTCGAGGTAGGTGGCGTAGATGGATGTGGCCTTGTTGGCGACCGTGATGCCGTCGCCGCCGGTCTTGAGTCCGGCCTCTGCCGCCTTCTGGAATTCCCCGTTGTGGAACAGTATCCAGGCCTTCAGGACGTCGGCGTCCTTGGGCAGGGGTTCCGCGTCACCTGTATGCAGTCGTGCCCAGTGCTTCTTGAGGCTGGCGGCGTCGAATGCATAGTCACCCGCATGGGGGAAAGCGGTCCATTTGGCCATGGTTGTGTCTCCTGTGTGGTGATTCTAGGTTCTAGGGCGCAGTGTTTTCTGCATAGGCCCGGATCAGGGTTTGCAGATGGGCTTTCTGCCCTTCCTCCAGGTAGGGCATCAGCAGGCTCAGCGCGTGGTGCGCACCACGCAGCATGGCCATCTGGGCTCCTTCGGGCTCCAGGGCCTTGCGTGGATCGCACACATACTCGTAACTCAGCCAGTAGGTGGTCATGACGACCATGGTGGTCGCGACGGCATCCCGTTCGATGCCGTCGATGTGCAGGGCACCGGACCTGCACATGCCATCCAGCAGGGCCCGGATGGCGCGGGTCTTGTTCTTGAGGGCCCATTGAAAATGGGTCTCCAGCCGCCGGTTCTTGCTCAGCAGGTCGTTGAGATCACGGTAGAGGAAGCGGTAGCGCCAGATCAGCTCTAACAGCGAGTGCAGGAAAAACCAGGCATCCTCCACGTTGGCGATGTCGTCGGCAGCGTTCAACAGGGCATTCAGGTCCTGCTCATACCGGTTGAACAGTGCGTTGATCAGCTCATCCTTGGCAGGGTAGTGGTAGTAGAGGTTGCCCGGACTGATGTTGAGTTCAGCCGAAATCAGGGTGGTGGACACATTGGGCTCGCCAAACCGGTTGAAGAGCTCCAGGGTGACTTCCAGGATGCGTTCAGCCGTCCGCCGTGGCGCTTTCTTCACCATGGATGTCCTTGTCCCTTTGGCATGTCTTGATTCGGTTGTGATGCAAACCACTCTACCCCATGACCATGGGGCTGCACACTAGGGATGCCGCTAGCCCCGGCGGGGAATTGCACCCCGGCCATGGCTGGGGTGGCCGATTTTTATTCTGGCTTGGCGGGGGCTTTGGGGGCCTTGGGGGCCGCAGGGCGCTTGGCGGCTGGTTTGGCTGCGGGGGCTTTTTTGGCTGGCGCCTTCTTGGCGGCGGGTGCGGCAGGTTTGCCGAGCTGTGCGCTCAGGGCGTCGATGCGCGCGTTGAGCGCGGCAATGTCCTTGGCAGAAGGCACACCGAGCTTGCCCATGGCCTTGGCGACCCGTTCTTCGAAAATCGACTCCAGCTTGTCCCATTGGCCGGCAGCGCGCGAGCCAATGTCGGACGCCATGTTGCTGACTTTCTGGGTTGCTTCGGAAATACGCTCTTCGGCAACCGACTGCGTCTTGCGCTGGATCGACAGGCCTTCCTTCACCAAGGTGTCGAATACCTTGGTGCCTTCTTCCTGGGCTTTGGCAAAGGCGCCCAGGCCAGCCAGCCAGATCTGGTTGGCTGAGTCACGCACGGTGCCGGAGAGGTGGGCGCCGGACTTCTTCTCGGCGCTGAGTTTTTGCAGTTTCTTGACCATGCGAGGCTCCAGGTGGTGGTGAGAGTGGGGCATGCGATCTGATGTGTTTGCTATTCACATGCGTGTAGGTGTGACTGTAAGCGCAGGACAGGCCGTGCATTAGAAATGCTGATCTAAAGTGGCCATAACAAGGCCTTCAGCACGGGTTTGTGCTGAAACCGCGCGCGGGAGCTTCAGGCAAGAATAGGCGATTCATCCGGAGGACTGCATGCATTATTTCGTGACAGGGGCCACAGGCTTCATCGGTAAACGTCTCGTCAAGAAGCTGCTGGAGCGCAAAGGCTCCGTGGTGCATTTCCTGATGCGCAAGGAAAGTGCGGACAAGGTGGCCGGCTTGCGTGCCTACTGGGGTGTGGGCCCTGCCCGGGCCATCCCGGTCTTTGGTGACCTGAAGCACAAGAAACTGGGTGTGGGCAGTGAGGACATCCGTAAGCTCAAGGGCACGGTGGATTTCATCTACCACCTCGCTGCGGTCTATGACCTGGGGGCGGATGAGGAAAGCCAGATCGCCGTGAATGTGGATGGCACCCGCAATGCCGTGGAGTTTGCCAAGGCCATCGACGCCAAACACTTCCACCATGTGTCCTCGATCGCGGCGGCAGGCCTGTATGAGGGGGTGTTCCGCGAAGACATGTTCGAGGAGGCGGAGAACTACGACCATCCCTATTTCATGACCAAGCACCAGAGCGAGGGCATCGTCCGCAAGGAGTGCAAGGTGCCCTGGTCGGTGTTCCGGCCCGCCATGGTGGTGGGCGACAGCACCACGGGGGAGATGGACAAAATCGACGGCCCCTACTACTTCTTCAAGCTGATCCAGCGCCTGCGCCAGATGCTGCCGCCCTGGATGCCCACGGTGGGCCTGGAAGGTGGGCGCATCAATATCGTGCCGGTGGATTTCGTGGTGCAGGCCCTGAACGTCATCAGCCACCAGTCCGGGGTGGCCGGGCGCTGCTACCACCTGGTGGACCCGGTGGGTTACCGGGTCGGTGACGTGCTGGACATCTTCAGCCGGGCTGCCCATGCGCCGAAGATGAATGTGTTCGTCAATGCCGCGCTGCTGGGTTTCATTCCGCGTGCGGTCAAGAAGGGGATGATGTCGCTGGCCCCGGTGCGGCGCATCCGCAACGCGGTGCTGAGCGACCTGGGCCTGCCGGAGGACATCCTCACCTTCGTGAATTACCCCACGCGGTTTGACTGCCGAGACACCTTGGCAGCCCTCAAGGGTAGCGGCGTGGAATGCCCCAACCTGAAGGACTACGCCTGGCGCCTGTGGGACTACTGGGAGCGCCACCTGGACCCGGATCTGCACATCGACCGCTCCCTGCGTGGCACGGTGGCGGGCAAGGTGGTGCTGGTGACCGGCGGGTCTTCTGGCATTGGCCTGGCCGCTGCCCACAAGTTTGCCGAAGCCGGGGCCGTCACCATCATCTGCGGCCGCGACCAGGACAAGCTTGATCAAGCGTGCCAGGAGGCCAGTGCCAAAGGCTACCAGTTCGTGGCCTATGCGGCAGACATCGCCGACATGGCCGATTGCGACCGTTTTGTCGGCCTGCTGCTGGAGAAGCATGGCGGGGTCGACTTCCTCATCAACAACGCAGGCCGCTCCATCCGCCGGGCCATCGAGTCGAGCTACGACCGCTTCCATGACTTCGAGCGCACCATGCAGCTCAACTACTTCGGTTGCCTGCGGGTCACCATGGGTCTGTTGCCTGGCATGGCCGCCAAGCGCAAAGGGCATGTGGTCAACATCAGTTCGATCGGCGTGCTGACCAATGCCCCGCGTTTCAGCGCTTATGTGGCTTCCAAGGCGGCACTGGATGCCTGGACGCGTTGTGCCTCCAGCGAATTCTCGGACCGCGGCATCACCTTCACCACCATCAACATGCCGCTGGTGCGCACGCCGATGATCGCGCCGACCAACATCTACAACAACGTGCCCACGCTGAGCCCGGAAGAGGCCGCCGACATGATCGCCCAGGCCTGCATCTTCAAGCCGGTGCGCATCGCCACGCGCCTGGGCGTGACCGGGCAGGTGCTGCACGCCCTGGTGCCGCGGGTGGCGCAGATCGCCATGAACACCAGCTTCCGCATGTTCCCGGACTCGGGAGCCGCCAAGGGCGAGAAGGGCGCCAAGCCGCA
>Ga0116181_1004141_pt1 | contig 11024 bp, 9 predicted proteins | sample AD_UKC075_MetaG_FD_89752 | JGI IMG/M metagenome (GOLD analysis project Ga0116181, IMG submission 89752) | Active sludge microbial communities of municipal wastewater-treating anaerobic digesters from USA - AD_UKC075_MetaG | ecosystem: Engineered > Bioreactor > Anaerobic > Digestate | place: USA...
CCGGCGGCACTTCGAGGACCAGCGGGCCTTTCTTGGAGTCGAGCCAGATGAAGTTGTAGATCGTGTTGTCGTTGGCGGTGAGCTCGACGGTGCGGGGATCGACGAGGTTCTCCCAGATGACATCGGTCTGGTTGTCCGGCCCGAACTTGCGGATCGAATCGCGCATGCCGGCCTGGTTCACGATCGGGATCGCCATCAGATAGGCCTGCAGGGCGCGCGAGCGGTCAAGGTTGTCGTAGATCTTCTCGACGGTGTCGGCCGACGGGTAGCCGTGGTTCAGGTTCAGTGTGCCGAGGGAACTTTCAATCTTGTCCGGCACGGCAACGCCGGGAGCGATCGGCGTCGTCATCTTGAAGGGCTGGGCAGACGCCACCGCCGAAAGCGTCACGGCCAGCGTGGTGATGAGCGCGCGGGCTGAGAACGCGGGGAAAAACCTTTTCATGGTGAACCTTTGATCACGGGGGGAGCGGCGACTCTAGCATCGCCGCTATGCTCGCACCATGCAATTCCGGCCATGACCATGACCCCGAACGGGCCTCCCGTCGGCAACAGACCGATGCCTGGCGCGCGCCTGCCGCCGCCGGGTGCGGCTGCGTTCGTGCAGAGTGACGCGGGCGACATCCGCATCGGTCCGATCCTCGCCATCCCGCAGGTGCTGCGGGACCTGCAAGCAAGGCCCAGAACGGCCTTTGACCGCGCGGGTGTGCGCATGTCGCTGTTCCGGGATCCGGATGCGCGCCTGCCGCTGGAGGTGGCCGGACGGCTGTTTTCAGAAAGCGCCCGTCTGGCGGACTGTCCGCATGTCGCGCTGCTGGTCGGCGAGCGGTTCAAGCTCGACGGCCTGGGGCCACTGGGCGAGCTCATGCGCCATTCGCCCACTGTCGGTGCGGCCTTGCGCAGTTTGTTGCTGCACCTGCAACTGCACGACCGCGGTGCGGCGCCGCTGTTGCTGCAAACTGAACGCAACACCTCGGTGCTCGGTTATTCGGTGTACCGGCATTTCACGCCGGGCGCCGAGTTCATCTACGACGTGGCGGTGGCCATCGGGCACCGCATCCTGCTGGGTCTTTGCGGGCCGGGCTTCGTTCCCCAGACCGTGCAGTTTTCCTACCGTCGGCCCGCGCGCACTTCGGCCTACCGCCAACTGTTCCGCGCACCGCTGCAGTTTGATGCCGAGGTCTCCGGCCTGGTCTTCGCGTCGAGCTGGCTGGCCCGACCGATCGAACGCGCCGATCCCGAGCGCCACCGGGTGCTCACGCTCGCGCTGCAACAGGCGCAGGCCAGCGGCCCTTTGAGCCTGGGCGGGCAGGTGGAACGGGTGCTGCATCAGCTGCTGCTCAGTGGCCATGGCACGGCCGAGGTCGTGGCGCAGCAGTTTGGCATCAGCCAGCGCACCATGCGGCGCCGGCTCGATGCGGAAGGCAAGAGCTTCCAGGCGCTGGTCAATTGCACCCGCCATGAGCTGGCCTGCCAGTTGCTGCGAAACACGCAGCTGCCGGTGACCCACATCGCGGCGGCGCTGCAGTATGCGGACACCAACGCCTTTTCACGGGCCTTTCGCCAATGGACCGGCCGCACGCCCAGCGCCTGGCGTGCGGCCGGCGAGGTTTCGGTCATGCCGTAGCGCTTCGCTGATGGTGCGGCAGCTGTTCGGTCATGCTCAGGGCAATCCGTTCGCCCCGGCGCCATCTGCCGGCAGGCGGCGGAGGGACAGATCAATCGCTGGATCTCGCCTGTGGTCAGTGAACCAAAGAAGGTCTGCGCGTCAATCGGTGGAACTGTCCGGTCCCCTTCAGCCGTGCCCGGCTGAAGGTGGTGACTCCCGTCAACCATCAGCAGTCACGTTCCGTGTCAGCGCTGGCGGACCCGCTATCGCTCACGACCGCCCTGCCACACGCATGGGGCGGCGCCGATACCCTTGATTGAACCACTGCGGTGGCAGGCATGCGTCCTGCATCGCCTTGCAGCTCGGCTTTGGCTGGCGCCACGACGGTTCACGTCCGTGGTCGGCGAGTTGAAGCCATTCAGGCAGCAGAAGTGATGCTCGCCCATTGCGTCACCCGTGGGCGGCGCCTTCGCTGGTTCAGATCACCTTCGCGGCTCGCAGAAGGTCCAACTTGCCGGCATCGATCCCCAGGGCACCATAGATTTCTTCGTTGTCCTGTCCCGTGTCCGGTCCGACGCAGGGGATGGCGGCCGCGCGCCCGGTGAACCGCGGCACCACGGCCGGGGCGGGTATCGGCCCGACCTGCGGATCCTGCAGCTCGATGATCGCGCGCCGCGCCTTCACGTGCGGATCGGCCTCGATGTCGGCAATGGAATAGACCTTGGTGAACGGCACTTCCTGTGCTTCCAGATGCATCGAAAGCTCGGCCAGCGGCAGGCTGTGACACCACTTGGTGACGATCGCATCCAGCGTTTCGAGGTTCGTGGTGCGCGCGGCATTGGTGGCATAACGCGCGTCGGTGGGGAGATCGTTACGCCCCATCGCACGGCACAGCCGCACGAAGATCGGATCGGACGACGCCACCAGTGTGATCCATTCGCCATCGGCTGAACGGTAGACATTCGAGGGTGCGGTGTAACCGGCACGGGAGCCGGTGCGGTTGCGAACCACGCCCATCAGGCGATGCTCGGCGGCCAGCGGGTCCAGCAATCGCATCATGGCTTCGGTGGCCGAAAGATCGATCTCGATGCCCCGCTGCTCATCCCTGGGCTTGGCATTGCGCTCGACCAATGCGGTGGCGATGGCGAACGCGCCAAACAGTCCGGCCACTGCATCACCCAGCGGGAAGTTCATGTGCTGCGGCGGGCCGCCGGGCTCCCCGGTGAGATGGGTGAAGCCACTCATGGCCTCGAAAATGCGTGCGAAGCCAGGCCTGCGCGCATAGGGTCCGGTCTGTCCGAAGCCGGTGAGGCGCAGCACGATCAGACGAGCGTTGTGCGCGTGCAGCGTCTTCAGGTCCAGGCCCCACTGGTCCAGCGTGCCGGTGCGGAAGTTCTCTACCAGCACGTCGAAGTTCTCGACCAGCTTCAGGAACAGCGCGCGGCCCTCGGGCTTGCGCACGTCCAGTGAGATGCCCTTCTTGCCACGGTTGGCCGTCTTCCAGAACAACGCGTGCGCACCCTGCACCGGCGCCAGGCCGCGCAGCGCATCGTTGCCTTGGGGGAGTTCGAGCTTGACCACCTCGGCGCCCATGTCGCCGCACAGTGTCGCCGCAAATGGCGCGGCCAGCACGGTGGCCATGTCCAGGATGCGCACGCCCTGGAGCGGATAACCCCCGGCAGCCATCACTCGGACTTCAGGTTCACGGTCTTGAGCACCGGGTCCCAGGCCTTGCGGTCGTTGCGGATGCGATCTGCGTAGGCGGCAGGACTGGGGTTGAGCGGCGTCGCGCCGAGCTTGGCCAGCTTCTCCTTCGTCGCCGGATCGGCCATCACCTTGGTCAGCGCCTGGTTGAGCTTGTCGATCATGTCTTTCGGCGTGCCCTTGGGCGCGACCAGACCCATCCACAGGCCCGAGTCCAGACCGCCGATCCCCAGCTCGGTGAACGTCGGCACATCGGGCACGGCCGGCGAGCGGGACTTTCCGGTCTGCGCCAGGATGCGGATCTTGCCGCTGTTCATGTACGGCAGGGTGCCGCCGAGGTTGTTGCACATCACGGGGATCTGCCCACCCATCAGGTCGGTGACGGCTGGCGCATTGCCCTTGTAGGGCACATGGACCAGCTTGCTCTTGGTCTCGTGATTCACCATCTCGCACACCAGGTGGGACGGCGTTCCGACGCCGGCCGACCCGAACGACAGCGAACCTGGCTTGTCGCGATCGGCCTTGATCAGTTCGGAAAGTGTCTTGTACGGCGTTGATGCATTCACGGCGATGACGTTCGGCAGGTCGGCCACCAGGCCCACGCCCACGAAATCGTCGATCGGGTTGAAGCGCATGTTCTTCTGCACATAGGGCAGGAAAACGTTGGTCAGGCCCGCCATCAAGATGGTGTACCCGTCGGGTGCCGCCTTTGCGACAAATTCGGAGCCGATCAGGCTGCCGGCCCCGGCCTTGTTTTCCACGACGACGTTTTGCCCGAGTTCCCTCGCAAGGTCCTGCGCGACCGCGCGGGCGACCAGATCGGTGCTGCCTGCGGCGGGGAAAGGCACGACCAGCGTGATCGGCTTGTCGGGATAGGCGGCCAGCGCCGCACCGGCACAGCAGAGCACGGCGAGCGCCACGGCGCTGCAGCGGGCGATAGTCGAGAGGTTCATGGAGTCTCCTTCGTGTGGTTTGGATCAGCGGGTCTTCAGGATGCGGCGCCCCAGCGTTGCGCGATGCAACTCAGAGGCGCCGTCATAGATTCGGAACGGGCGAAGTTCGCGCAGGATCAGCGAGACCGGCGCGTCATCGGACATGCCCAGCGCACCCATCATCTGCGCCGCCCGGTCGGCCACGCGATGGAGCGCTTCGGAGACGAACACCTTGGCCATGGCCGATTCGGTCTTCACCGACCGGCCCGCGTCCATCAACTCGGCGCAATGCCGGGTCATGAGGCGACTGGCGTGCAGGTCGATATGGCAATCGGCCACCATGGCCTGGATCTGCTGCAGGTCGGCCAGCCGCTGGCCGAACGATTGACGCTCGTTCACGTAGGCCTGCGCGATTTCGAGCGCGCGAGCCGCACGACCTGTCAAGCGCATGCAATGCGACAGGCGCGCCGGCTCCAGCCGCTGCTGCGCATACTCCAGGCCCTTGCCGACGTCGCCCAGCACTGCGTCGGCGTGCACGACGCAGCCGCGCAATTCGATCTCGCCGTGTCCACCGATCGCAAACGGGTCGATGGCACGGATCGCGCGCGTCAGCCGGAAGCCGGGGTTGGCGGCGTCGACGATGAATTGCGTCGGACCGTCGGGCGTCTGCGCCAGCACGATCGCAAAGGTCGCGCCGACGGCGCCGGTGATGAACCACTTGTGCCCGTCGATCACCCAGCCGTCCCCCTGGCGATGGGCAAAGGTCTGCAGCATCGAGGGGTCCGAACCGGCGCCTGGATGCGGCTCCGTCATGGCGAAGCAGGATCGGATTTCGCCGTTGGCCAGTGGAACCAGATAGGCTTGCCGCTGTGCTTGAGTGCCCTGCCGCAACAGGCTGATCATGTTGGGCTGGTCTGGCGCTGCGCAGTTCATCGCGGCGGGGCCGAGATAGCTGCGCCCCGCCTCTTCCAGCACCACTGCGCGCTCCACCCAGGTGAGACCGAGGCCGCCGTGCTCGGCAGGCATCTGCGGCAAATACAGGCCCTGCTCGCGGGCGATCGGTCGCAGGTCTGCCAGCACGCGGTCCAGCGCGGCCGGGTCGTGGACATGGGAGCCATCCTCCCGGGGGATCGCCTCGGTGGCGACGAAATGCCGCACCTGATCGCGCAGCACCGCGATGCGCCGGTCCAGATCGATCATGCCGCAGCCTTGACGTGGTCGCGCACGGCGAGCCTGGCGATGTTGATCTGGTGAATCTGGCTGGTGCCCTCGTACAGACGGAACAGCCGCACGTCGCGAAAGTAGCGCTCGATCGGGCTGAAGTCCGCCACGTAGCCGGAGCCACCGAACATCTGCACGCAGCGGTCTGCCACTCGACCGCACATCTCGGAAGCGAAGTATTTGCACATCGAAGCCGTCATGGCGACGTCTTCGCCGCGGTCGCGCGCCCGGGCCGTTTCGAGGATCATCGACCTGGCGGCGTAGATCTCGGTCTGGCTGTCCGCCACCATCGCCTGCAGCAACTGGAAGTTGCCGACGGCCTGGCCGAACTGCTTTCGCTGCTGAGTGTGGGATATGGCCAGGTCCAGCATGCGAATGGCCGGGCCGGTGCACAGCGCCGACAGGTGCAGCCGCTGTTTGTTCAGCACCTTCATCACGGTCTGGAAGCCAACGCCTTCACGTCCACCGATGAGGTTGGCAGCTGGAACGCGGCAGTCCTTGAAACAGACGTCCGAGACTGGCGATCCGGCCTGGCCCATCTTGCGATACGGCTCGCCCGTGGACAGGCCCGGTGTCCCGCGCTCGACCAGGAAGGCCGACAGGCCGGCGCTGCCACGCGTGCCGTCTTCCGAACGGGCGATGACGGTGAACACATCGGCCAGCGGCGCGTTGGTAATGAAACACTTGTTGCCGTTCAGGACGTAGACGTCGCCGTCCTTGCGCGCGGTTGTCTGGATGTTGGTCGCTTCGGAGCCGGCGTCCGGCTCGGTAAGCGCCAGGCAGCCGGTGAGCTCGCCGGTGGCCATGCGCGGCAGCCAAGTCGCCTTCTGGTCGTCCGTGCCGTCCGCCACCAGCGCTTCGGAGCCGATGCCGGTGTTGGTGCCCACCCGGGCGCGCAACGCAACCGATGCCTGCGACAGTTCCAGGGCACACAGCACCAGTTCTTCCGTGGTCAGGCCGAGGCCGCCATAGGCTTCGGGGATGCTCCAGCCGAAGTAGCCCTTGCGCCGCAGTTCATCCACCAGTGGCGCCGGCACCTCGCCCAGGCGCTCGACCTCGTCTTCCATCGGGTGCCAGCGTTCACGCACGAAGGTGCGGACATCGGCAACGAGCGCGTCCAGTCGGGATTGGTCTCTGATCATGTGCCCACTGTAGGTGAGCGGGTAAACTTGCGCGAAGGCGCGTTTCAAATAATGAAACATTGATGCGCAATCCCGACGACGTCTTCCAGAATCAACCTTATGAGATCGCCTCGCCCAGCCGTCCAGATCAGGGACCAGCAGGACCTGCGCAAGGTCCGCAACGACGACCCCAACTTCGCGGGAACGCTGGCCAAGGGGCTTCTCATCCTCCAGAGTTTTGTTGCTGATCCGCGTGCTCATGGCAACAGTGAGTTCGCCGAACGGCTGGGCCTGCCGCGGCCAACGGTTTCCCGGCTGTGCAAGACGTTACAGGCGCTCGGGTTCCTCGATCACGACGAGCGGCTGGATCGCTATTTCATCGGTCCCGCGGCCGTGACGCTGGGCTATCCGTACGTGAACAACACACCGCTGCTGGGGCAGTTGCGTCCGGCGATGCAGTCGATGGCCACACGCTTCGAAGGAGCGGTGTCGGTCGGGGTGACGATGGACCTGGACGTTGTGTACGTCGAATCGGCCGCGCATGAACAAGGCACACTCAAGCGCCCCGGCGTCGGCGCCGTGCGCGGAATCGTGGAGACTGCGATGGGTCGCGCCTGGCTGGCCCAACTTGGGGCCGCAGAGCGCTCGAAGTTCCTCGCCCGGGCCCGGCTGGAGCGGCCGGACGAATACGCCCGCGGCTCGGAAGGCATGCGCGAGAGCGTCGCAAGTTACGCCAAGCGCGGCTTCGCCATCAATCTCGGCGATGCGGGGCTGGGCGTGCAGGCCGTGGGCGTGGCCTCGCGCATCCGATATGGCTCGCGGCGGCTGCTGTTCAACTGCGCCGTCCCCGGCTACCGCGCGCGGCCGAGCGATCTGGTCAAGAGCATCGGACCCAGCCTGGTCCAGCTGGTGAACATGGCCGACCGGCAGGTCGGGCTGCGCTGACGGAATCGAGGCCGGGTTCAATCGCCCCCCGGGGGACAAACACCGCTTGCCAATCGAGCGCTTGAGGGCGATGGCTTGAAAATGGCCATTCAGCCGGGTCGAATCGTGAGCCCGCCGTCAACCGGACCGCTCGCATCGCCGTGGCCGATCTGCACCCGGATGAGCGCAAACAGGCCATGCAGGGACAACGCCTGCTGACGGACCATGGTTCTGCCTGTCAATCCCGAGATGTCGCCCCCGCCTGCCAACAAGGGGGCGCCAAGCACCCGTTCGCTGCCCTGGCCGACCACCGACCCACGACAAGATCGCATTCCCGCTCACGCGCTCAGAAAACCCGCGTCCAACCTGACCAAGCGGGCTCTCCCTCGTTTCCGGGCCGCGTTCTGGGCGCCGGAAAGGCCCTTCCAGGGCAATTTCACAATAATTTTGCCCCCATCCAAGCGTCAAATGGTCACTGACAGCTATCAAAAATGAAGTGACACCAGCTTCCTCAACGTGAATGCGACGGCGTCAAGGGCCGCCCGAGAGGTCCAGATAGGGCATGGGCCCCGCGTCCTCGCCGATCAGCAGCCACACCGCCAGCAGCGTGGCGGCATAGACCAGCACCAGCGCCGGGGGCACGGCACGGGGGGGCAGGTGGCGGGCCAGCCAGCGGGCGAGCGGGGTCATGGGGGGGCCAGCGCCAGCAGGCGGGTCAAAGCGGGATGGGCCAGTGACAGCCAGGCCATCACCGCGAGGGGGCCGGCCACGGGCGCAGCGGCGGGCCAGAAGGCCAGGGCAGGGTGGCGGCGGATCAGCGCCTGGGCCTGCCGGGTGGCCACGATGCCGCCGACCTGCCACAGCCCCCACAGCAGGTAGTAGGTCGAGGCCTGGTGCCACAGGCCGATCGCGATCATCGCGGCCACCAGGCCGATCAGCGGCGAGCGCGTGAGTGCCGTGACCGGCTGAAACACGTAGTCCCGGCACCAGGACGACAGCGTGATGTGCCAGCGCTGCCAGAACTCGATCAGGTTGCGGGCGGCCCAGGGGCGGTTGAAGTTTTCTTCCAGCCGCAGGCCCATCATCAGGGCCAGGCCCAGCGCGAGGCTGCTGAGCCCGGCAAAGCGCAGGTACAGCTGCACCCAATCCAGCGCGGACAGCAGCCAGTCCTGCCAGAACCCGCTGGCCAGGCCGGCCGCGGCCAGCCACCTGCGCGCCTGCCCCATGAGCCAGCCCCCCAGCACCACCGCCTGCGCCGCGCCGAAGAGCGCGCGCTCCGCGCCGGCAAAAAAGTCCGGCGCGTCCCAGCGCCGCCGCGCGCACTGCCGCTCGAAATGCGGCAGGCGGTGAATCGGGCCGGCCATCAACACCGGCAAGAACAGCTGGTAGCGGAGCTGGCGCGCCAGCCCGGGATTCGGCAGCCGACCCATCCACCATTCGGCCAGCACATGCAGGTGGCGCAGGGTGAAATATGCCGGCCCCACCCAGGTGATGCCCGGCCACAGCGCGGAAACGCCCAGCGCGCCCACCAGCACCAACGTGCCGAACGCGGCCAGGGCGGTGCGTTGGCCCAGCCGGTCACCGGCCGCCATCAGCGCGGTGGTCAGCAGCGACGACCCCGCCAGCCACAGCGCCGACGCCGGCGACAGGCTGGCCAGCACCAGCAGCGTCCACCCGGCCAGGCCGTTCCAGACCATGCGGGCGGGCAGCGCCCAGGCCAGGGGCACGGCCAGCAGCGCGCCCAGCACCAGCACCAGCGCTTGCGCGGTCATGGTGCGCCCGCCCGCCAGCGCGCCAGCTCCTGCATGAAACGCGCGCGGCCGCGCCGGTTCATGTGGGCATGGTCGACGAAATGATCGTCCGGCCAGACCGGCCCGGGCTGGAACATCGGAACCCCCAGTTCCTGGGCCCGAGCCGCCAGGTGGCGCTGCAAGGCCTCGCCGGCCGCCGGGCCCATCGAATCGGCCGCGCTGCGCGAGCGCGGTGGCGCGAGAAGGATGATCGCGGCGTCCTGCTGCTGCGCCCGTTGCACCAGGGCTGCCCAGGCCATCGGATCGGCCGGCTCGCGCAGGTGCAGCGGATAGAAAAGGGCCAACATTCGGGGCGAAACACGGAACAGGCGATCCAGGTTGCCGGGCTCGGGGAAGAGCGTAGCCTGCAGCGGGGCGGGCGGGGGGCTCAGGTTGAGCAGGTGGCGAAGGCCGCTCGCCGCCTGCCGGGATTGCCTTCGAAAATCGTTTGCCAATGTCAGCGGCTGGAGCTCGCTCGCCCGGGTGGCAAAGGCGAAGTCGAAGGCCAACGGGTGAACCTCGACCAGCACGGTGCGCGCGCCGCGCTGCAGGGCACCGGCCACCAGATCCAGGGTCTGGGCTTCGTTGATGGCGCCGATGGCCCAGCGCACATGGGCGCGTCCGTCGCCGAGCAGGCTGTCGTTGCCATCCCCATGCGATGTCACCGCATGGGCCATCAGCGAGGAGCCGATGACCACCACCGGATCGGCGGGCAAGGCTGCCGCCGGGATCGCGCGGTCCACCCCGAGCCGGTTCAGGGCCATGCCCGCACCGACGGCCAGGATCAGGGCGGCGCCCCATACCCATGCCAGCCTGTGGGCACTCACCGTGGCGTCTCCACAGGCGGGCGCCAGTTTGCCGACGTCATGCGCGACGGGCCTCGATGGCGGTCTGCAGATCGCCCAGGCATCGGATGGCCGCCACCCGGGCGGCGGGGATCGAGATGCCGAAGCGGGCCTCCGCCGCCAGGATCAGCAGGATCTGCGAGAAACTGTCCCATCCGGGCACCTCGTCCGGGCCGTGGGCGGGGAGCAGCGGGCCCGGATTGACCCGGAACACCTCGGCGGCCAGCGCGCGAACGGCGTCGAAGCTTGGTGCGCCGTCGGGCTGCGCCGCGGGTGCGGGCGCTTGGGCGATCCTCTCGCGCAGCTGCTCCAGCAGCGCTTCGCGGCGCAGCTTGCCGGCGTCGCCGCGCGGCAGCGACGGCAGCACGACGATGCGCTTGGGCACCTTCAGCGCCTCCAGCCGCGCGCGGGCGTGGGCCGTCAGCGCGGCCTCGTCCGCCGGCTGATGAAGCACGACGGCGCTCACGGCGATCTCCCCGAAATCCCCGTCCGGCAGCCCCACGGTGGCTGCCTGCGCCACGGCCGGATGCGAGGCCAGGGCCTCATCGATTTCTTCAGGCCGGATCAGGAAGCCACCGCACAGGATGACCGCCTTGATGCGCCCAAGGCAGTCGTAACTTCCGTCTGCGCGCAGGGCCGCCCAGTCGCCGGTGCGCAGCCACCCGTCGGGCGTGAAGGCGTCGGCGCTGCGCCCGGGGCTTTGCCAGTAGCCGGCGAAGACCTGGTCGCCGCGCAGTTGCAGCTCGCCCTGGCCCGGCGGCGCACCGTCCAGCGGGGCCAGGCGCGCCTCGCAATCCACCGGCCGTCCGATGCTGTCGATGGCGCCCATCTCGGGGTGCGGGCCGGCATACAGGGCGCTGGCGACGGTCTCGGTCAGGCCG
>Ga0116181_1004143_pt1 | contig 11018 bp, 9 predicted proteins | sample AD_UKC075_MetaG_FD_89752 | JGI IMG/M metagenome (GOLD analysis project Ga0116181, IMG submission 89752) | Active sludge microbial communities of municipal wastewater-treating anaerobic digesters from USA - AD_UKC075_MetaG | ecosystem: Engineered > Bioreactor > Anaerobic > Digestate | place: USA...
CGGTATACTTCCCAGAGGTGCCCCCTGGTAATATGTGTATATACCTGCGTGGTCGAAACGCTGGCGTGCCCAAGAAGCTCCTGGACTACTCTCAGGTCAGCTCCCTGCTCAATTAAGTGAGTGGCGAAGGAATGCCGTAACGAGTGGGGGCTCAACCCCACCTTGTGAGAAACCTTACGGACATATTTCCTAAAAATATAGCGCACCCCGCGGTCAGTTAAGGGGCCGCCACGACGGTTGAGAAACAGTTTTTCTGTTTTCGCCTCACACTCTCCGCCTGCTGCCAGCAGCAGCGGCCGGACCGGTTTAGATATTCTTTCAAGAAAGCGGCGGCGATCCTTCCCATGGGAACGATTCGCTCCTTGCTCCCCTTGCCGGTTACCTTAACCAGGCGTTCTTCCAGGTTGCAGGAAGAGGTATCCAGACCGGTAAGTTCGCTGATCCGCAAACCGCTGGCATAGAGCAGCTCAAGCATGGTCCGGTCACGGTAGCCGATAAGGGTGTTGCAGTCAGGCGCCTCCAGCAAGGCCAATACTTCGTGGAAATAGAAAAACTGCGGCAGCTTCTTCTCCTGCCGGGGCCTGGAAACATTGCTCCAGGTACCCTTCTCCAACTCGCCTTCCCGCTGTAAAAAACTCAAAAAAGAACGCACCGCCGAAAGTTTACGCGCTGCCGAGCTGCGGGTATAACCGTTCTCCTTTAGCCGGGCCAGGTAGCGGCGAAGCATGTGATGAGTTGCTTCCCGGACCGGGCCGTCCCCTGAAGTGACCAGGGATAAAAATTGAATAATATCGTGTCGATAACTTTGCAGGGTTAGAGGTGAAACATTTACTTCTACCTCCAGGTAAGCAAGAAAACGCTCCAGCTGTTCATCCACCAATGGCACCCTCAGTAAATATTAGCATAACATTTCCACATATGCAAGCAAAATGCCTTTTTCAAAGATTGGTGCTATTTGTCATTTTATCAGGTAAATTCCGCCTGGGGTCGAAGGCGGCAGATAAATTTATTGCTCCGCCGCGGCTTCTTGCGGGCGGTCAGCCTTGTAACCGCATTCTTTGTTGGAGCAGCGGATCCCCTTGCCACTGCGCCGGCCGGCCTGCACCATGAGTGACCCGCACCTGGGGCATTTTTCCGGCAGAGGCTTATCCCAAACAGAGAAGTTGCACTGCGGGTAATTGCTGCAACCGTAAAAGATCCTGCCCTTCTGACTGCGCCGCTCGACCAGCATGCCTCCGTCCAGGGGGCAAGGGACTCCCGTTTGGCGAACAATATTTTTTGTAAATTTACATTCAGGATAGCCCGGGCAGGCCAGGAACTGCCCGAACCGGCCGTGTTTGTAAACCAGGTTTTGGCCGCACCGGGGACAGCTTTCCTCGCTGACCCTGGCGGCAAGTTCAACCCTTTCCATCTCCCGCTCCGCTTCCTGGAGCTGTTTGTTGAATGATTCGTAGAATTTATGCAGAACTTCGTTCCGCTCGAGTTCGCCCTCTTCAATCAGATCCAGCCGCTCCTCCATGCGGGCGGTAAAATCAACATCGATAATTTCGGGAAAGTGCCGCTTCATCAGGTCGACAACAACATAGCCCAGCTCCGTGGGGGCAAATGCTTTTTTCTCCCTGACAACGTAGCCGCGGTTAATTATTGTTTCAATTATGGGCACATAGGTGCTCGGACGGCCGATCCCCTTCTCTTCCAGGGTTTTGATCAGCGAGGCGTCGTTGTAGCGGGGGGGCGGTTGAGTAAAGTGCTGCTCGGGTAGAAATTCCACCAGGAGCAGCTGCTGCCCTTCCTGCATGGGGGGGAGGATGGTTTCTTCCTCCTTGTCGTCAGCTTGGTATACCTTCAGAAATCCAGGAAAAATCAAGCTCGAGCCGGCGGCCTTGAAACCGTATTCCCCGGCGCTTATGTCAACCCGGACCTGGTCATAAATCGCGGGAGCCATCTGGCTGGCCACGAACCTTTCCCATATTAATTTGTAGAGGCGGGCCTGATCCCGGGTCAGGTAGGCCGCCACCGCCTGGGGCGTGTTGCTCAACGCGGTGGGGCGTATGGCCTCGTGAGCTTCCTGGGCGCTCTTGCGGGAGCGGTATTGCGGAGGCCGGGAAGGCAAATAATCGTCTCCGAACTGCCGGGCAATCAACTCTCGCGCCTCGGCCTGGGCCTGGGCGGAAATACGGGTGGAATCGGTGCGGATATAAGTAATTAGACCCGTGGTCTGCCCCCCGCCGAGATTGATCCCTTCGTAAAGCTGTTGGGCCAGGGCCATGGTTTTACGCCCGGTAAAGCCCAGCTTAGAAGAAGCTTCCTGCTGCAGGGTGCTGGTAATAAAGGGCGGCGCGGGCCTCCGTTTACGCCGGCTTTTTTTGATCCGCTCCACGGTAAAAGAGGTCCCGCTCAGTTCCTCGATGACCTTATCAGCCGCCTGCTTATCGGCCAGTTCTATCTTTTCACCGCGATAACGCTCCAGCATGGCCTTAAAGCGGGTATCGGGACCGTTGGCCTGCAGGAGCGCCTCCAGCGTCCAGTATTCTTCTTTCTTAAACTCATCGATTTCTTTCTGCCGTTCGCAGATCAAGCGCAGGGCCACCGACTGAACTCGCCCGGCGCTGAGCCCGCTGCGAACATTGCGCCAGAGCAGGGGGCTGATCTGGTAGCCCACGAGGCGGTCAAGGATGCGGCGAGCCTGCTGGGCATCAACCCGGTTCATGTCCACCCGGCGCGGCTGCTTGAATGCTTCCTTTACTGCAGTCCTGGTGATCTCGTTGAACTCAACCCGGCAGGGATCTGCGAAATCCATATTGAGAGCCTGGCTGATATGCCAGCAGATTGCTTCGCCTTCGCGATCCGGGTCCGCAGCCAGGTAGATCCGCTCCGCTTTCTTTCCTGCCTCTTTCAGCTGCTGCAAGATCTTCCCCTTGCCGCGAATGGTTATATATTGCGGCGTAAAATTGTTGTCCAGGTCAATCCCCAGCTTGCTTTTCGGAAGATCGATCAGGTGCCCCTGTGAAGCCAGCACCCGGTATTTTGAACCCAGAAATTTTTTTATCGTGCGAGCCTTGGCCGGTGATTCGACAATCACCAGGTAACCGCTCATAGCTCTTCCTCCATTCAACATCAATGCTATCACTCGTGTATCTTATCATAAACTATCTCCGGATAAAATATTTGCCGGGCAACTGGCAAACAAGCCCTTTCAACTCCAGGCTTATGAGATACGCCCCGGCCCGGGCCGCATCTGCGCCGCTAAGGCGCACAATCTCATCAATATGCAATGGATGGTAGGGAATTAGCTCCAGAAGACGCCTTTCAGCGTCCTCCAGAGCATCTATTTTTTGCTCTTTTGCACTCGCCGCCGCCTCTGCTGCAGCGGAGCCGCCTGCTGCTGAGATGCCCAGTTCTTCGATGATATCCTCCGCCGTTTCAACCAGGCGGGCCCCCTCTTTGATTAGCCGGTGGCAGCCGCGGCTGTACGGGCTGCCCACGTTTCCGGGGACAGCAAAAACTTCGCGATTCTGATCCAGGGCGTAAAAGGCGGTGATCAGGGCGCCGCTCTTCTGCGAGGCTTCGACCACGACGGTGCCCAGGGCCAGGCCGCTGATGATCCGGTTTCGCCGGGGAAAATGCTGGGGCAGGGGCGGGGTGTCGAGGGAAAACTCGCTTATGACCGCCCCGCTATTAATGATCTGCTCCATCAAATCCCTGTTGGCGGCAGGATAACTGCGCTCCACGCTGCAGCCGAGAACGGCGATAGTACGCCCCCCTGCTTCCAGGGCCCCCTCATGCGCCGCCGTATCGATGCCCAGGGCCATTCCGCTGACTACGGTAAAGCCGGCGGAAGCCAGGTCCGCCGCCAGGCGTGAGGCCACCTCCCTGCCGTAAAAAGTACAGCGCCTGCTTCCCACAATGGCCACAGCCTGGCTGTCTCTTTCAAGCCACCGGCCACGGCAGTAAAGCAGCGGCGGAGGCTGGGGGATCTCCTTCAGCAAAGGGGGATATTCCGGAGAATTTAATGAAAGGCAGACAATATTTAGCTGCTGCAGCCGCCGCCACTCCCGCAGCGGGTCGATGCGGCGGCTCTCTTCGAGCAGACGCTCCACAAAGCCCTTCAGCTCGGGGATATCAACAAGCCCGGCCGCTGCGGCATGCCAGGCTTCCCTGGAAGAACCGCAGCGTTTCAGCAAAGCTGCAATGCGCACCGGGCCTAAAAAAGAAACCCTGTTCAGAGCATTTAGATAAATCAATTCCTCTTCCATAATCTTTTCAAGATGCCGTTCCTGTTGAAACCGGTATTGCAGCCGGAATAGGACGGGTGCCTTGAACGATGCTTTCCGGATCAATCCCCCGCTTCTCTGTTATTGTACTTGATAATCCGGTTTTCCCATGTCCGGATCACGGCAGTATCATCGCCTATCCAGAGCAGATACTGCGGCAACAGGGGCACTTTGCCGTAGCCCTTTGGCGCGTTAAGAATGTAGGTAGGGATGGCCATTCCGGTGGTATACCCCCGGAGATGCTCCATTACCTTTAAACCCTCTTCAATCTTTACCCAAAAATGGGCCGTTCCCTTAACTCTTTTCGGATGAAAAATATAGTAGGGGCGGACCATGATCTTCAGCAGCTCCTGGTTTAGCTTGCGCATGACAAAGGGGTCGTTGTTTACCCCTTTCAAGAGCACCGCCTGGTTCCCCAGGGAAACGCCGGCCCGGGCCAGCTTGAAGCAGGCTTCCTGCGCCGCCGGAGTTACTTCAAGAGGGTGGTTGAACTGGGTGTTGACATAAAGCGGCAGGTGGCGGGACAAAATTTCGCAGAGCTCATCATCGATCCGGAAGGGCAGCGTTACCGGGGTGCGCGTCCCGAAGCGCTTGATCTCCACATGGGGAATCTGGTCGAGCTGCTCCAGCAGCCAGGCAATGCTGCTGTTGTCGAGCATGAAGGCATCTCCGCCGGTAAGAAGGACATCCCGGATCTCCTTGTTGCTGCTGACATAGTCCAGCGCCGCCATGAGATCGCGGCGCGGTGTAGCCAGGTCTTTTTCACCGATATTCCGCCGCCTCTGGCAGTGCCGGCAGTACATGGCGCACTGGTTGGTTACGTTGATAATCAGGCGATCGGGGTAGCGCCGCGTTACCGCCGGGGCGGGCGAAGTGTGTTCTTCATCCATGGGATCGCTGGTCCCGATATGATCTGCGCATTCCGGCAGCGACGGGATCGCCTGGCGGCGGATGGGGTCGGCTTTATTTTGCGGATCCATCAAGCTGAGATAATATGGCGATACCGCCCAGCGATAAATTGATCCGGTCTGCTCGATCTCTTCCAGCTGCTGCGGACTTAAAGTTAGATATTTTTTCAATTCTGCCGCAGTAGTAACACGTTTTTCAAGATGCCAGCGCCAGTCCTGCCAATCTTCATCGGTGGCGCCCAAAAGCGATTTAATCCGCTCCTGGTTTTCCAGGATCCGCCGCCATTGCCCAAAGCCCGTGGGAATATCCGGCAGCGCCTGTTCATAATTAAGGATAGTCTTCTTTAGCTCTTCGGCTCGCCGGAGGGCCGCTTTTCTGCTGTTGTTCTTCATGGTAATTTTCTCCTCCGGTTAATCTTTTCTAAATTCTTTTTGAGTATACCATACATTTTCTGGTGAATCAAAAAAATATCTCCCGGGTAGACATAAAAATTCCCCCTGCCGGGCTCAAGCAGGGGGATAACCTGGCCTTTGATTCTGTAAAAGCTGCTATGCCCCGCTCCCGGAATCAGGGAGCGGCCAGGAGACCATTATAATTTTCTCGATCAGCTCTACCGCATGGGCCACATCGCCGGCATCGACCATCTCTGAGGGTGAATGGACATAACGGCAGGGGATGGATATGGCCCCGGAGGGGACCCCTTCACGGGAAAGGTGAATCGCTCCGGCATCGGTCCCCCCGCGCTCCAGGACCTCGAGCTGGTAAGGAATTTTATGTTTCTCGGCTGTCTCAATCATGAGCTCGCGCACCCGGGGATGGCAGAGCACAGACCTGTCTTTTACCTTTATCGCCGGCCCCTGGCCCAGGCTCACCGCCATCAGCGGCGCCTCCGGGGTGTCGCCCACCAGGGTTACATCGACGGCAAAACCGTAGTCTGGCTCGAGCCGGTAAGCGGCGGTGGTGGCACCGCGCAGTCCCACCTCCTCCTGCACCGAAAAAACGAAGCAGACCCCCTGCGGCAGCGATCCGGGCAGCCGGCGGGCCGCCTCTACGAGAACGGCGCAGCCGATGCGGTCGTCCATGGCTTTGGCCATGTAGCGCCCTCCCAGATTCACAAAGGGCTGATGGAGGCAGGCCATGTCGCCGATGCGGATATGCTCCCTTGCTGCAGCGGCTCCGGCCGCTCCGATATCGAGATAGAGTTTGGGCCAATCCAGTTCTTTCAATGCCTTGATCTTCTCATGGTAAACAGTGCCGGTGACACCGTTTTTAAAGCTCAACCGCTGCCCCACCAGCAGGTGCGGGGCGACGCCGCCTATGGGGGCAATGCGCAGGAAGCCGTTGTCGTCGATATGGGTCACAATCACCCCGATCTCATCCATGTGCGCGGAGAACATCAGCAGCGGGGCCGCTCCTTCCCGGATGGCAAAAAGGTTTCCCAGGTTGTCGGTAAAGGTGCGGTCAACGCTGTCTTTGATCTTCTCTTCAATCAACTCTCTAACGGCCGCCTCTTCTCCGGAAGGGCCGTAGGCCTCAACCAACTCCTTAATCAATGTCTCCATTTTATTTATCGCCACCTCGTTAAATTTTTTCATGCCGTCGCTTCAAGCCAGGCCCGCACCAGCGAGACAGTATGCTGCAGGTCGCTTTTTTTCAGCACGCTGCAGGGCGAGTGAATATAGCGGCAGGGCACCGCCACCACACCGGCCTTGACACCTTCCCTGCTGAGAGCAATGGCTCCGGCATCGGTGCCCCCGCCGGTAAAGCGGCGGAACTGAAAGGGAATCTTGGCCTTTTCGCCGGCCTCGATCAAGCCCTTGAAGATCTCCCGGTTGACGATAATGCTGCGATCCATGAAGCTGATTGCCGGACCGGAGCCCAGCATCGTGGCGCTGCGCTCCTTCTCCGTGTCGGGAGTATCCGCGGCGGCGGTAGCCTCTACGGCAAGAGCATACTGGGGCTGCAGGGTATAGGATGCCACCCGCGCTCCCCGCAAGCCTACTTCCTCCTGCACCGTGAAAGCGGCGTCAAAGGCCGGACCGCCTTTTTCCAGCAGCAGCTCCAGAAGAACGGCGCAGCCGGCGCGGTCGTCGAAAGCCTTGCCGCGCAGGCAGCCGTCGCCGAAGGGAGTGCAGGCAGTGTCAAAGGAAACATAAGTTCCGATCTGCACGTGTTTTTCGGCTTCATCCTTGTTCCTGGCCCCAATATCGATATAAAGTTGATCCAGTTCGAAGGGCTTTAGACGCTCCTCCGGTTTCTGCAGGTGAATGGCCTTGGAGCCGATCACGCCGGGTATCCTATCATCGCCGACGCGCACCCTTTTGGAGACCAGGACCCGGCTGTCGATGCCGCCCACGGGGCGGAATTTGAGATGGCCGCTTTTTTCAATGGAGGTGACCATGAGGCCGACCTCATCCATGTGCGCGGCAAGCATGACCCGGCGGGAACCTGAACCGCTCCCCTTTTTGCGCACCAGCAGATTGCCCAGGGTGTCGGTTTGCCACTCCAGCGCATGGCCCTGCAGCTGCTCAATAATCGCCTCGCGGACCGCCTTCTCGTTGCCAGAAACCCCGGGCAGGTTGGAAAGTTTTTCTAGAAGCATGCCAATCCCTCCACGAACGGGCGATCCAGGCTGCGGGCAAAAGCGGCCAGCAGCCGCCCGGTATTGATAAGGTCATCAAGGCTCAGCATCTCCACCGTAGTATGCATATAGCGCAGCGGTATGGAGAGCAGCGCAGCGGGAATGCCCTCCCGCGAGACCTGGATAACCCAGGCGTCAGTGCCTGGAACGCCGGTATCGGCCTCGCGCTGGATGGAAAAGCGATTATCACGAGCTAACTCTTCAAGACGGGCAGTCAACGCAGGATGGAAATTGGGTCCTACGGCAATTGCCGGCCCCCCACCCAGTTCAAAAACATCGGGAGGGGTCAGCCCGGGGGCTTCGCCGTGAGTCACATCAATAGCTACCGCCAGGTCCGGAACGAGGCCGTAGGCGGCGGTAGTAGCGCCGCGCAGCCCCACCTCTTCCTGGACACTGGCCACGAAATAGATATTGGCCCGGTGGCGGGCAGCGGCAAGTTCCGCGGCGCAGATGACCAGCGCGGCCACGCCGGCGCGGTCGTCGAGAGACTTTCCGGCGATATTTTTCCCGGCGGTCATGGCCAGCGGCGGCGCGTCAAAAGAGACCAGGTCGCCGATGCGCACCTGCTTCTCCGCCTGCTCTTTGGTCAAACCGATGTCGATAAAGAGATCCTCAAACTTCGACGCCTCCCGGCGTTCCTTCTCCGAGAGCAGGTGCGGCGCCTTGGCGCCGACAACCCCCTTGAGAAGAGTCCTGCCGTGGACCTCTACAGGCTGCCCGGGTAGAATCCGGGGGTCAATTCCGCCGACGCCGGTAAAGCGCAGCGCGCCCCCTTCTTCAATCTTGGTGACCATGGCGCCGATCTCGTCGATATGAGCCACCAGGGCCAGCGAGAAGGGCTCCTCGCCGGGCTTGTCTCCCTCTTTGAAAGCAATCAGGTTGCCCAGGCGATCCCGCCACACCCGGGTGACATAGCGCTCCAGGTGGCGGGAAGCCGCCGCAGTGGCGCTCTCCTCGCTTCCGGATATACCGACAGCAAAAGAGAGCTCCATGACCAATTCTTTTACCTCTTCTTCTTTCATCAAGCCAACTCCCTTTAAAATATTCTTTCCTCGAGGGTCGCGGTTAACCGGTAAATCCTTTCCGCCAGCGCTTCGGTTAGTGTCCCCATCCCACAGGAGGGTGTAACCAGGTAACGGCTCCGGACATAATCCTCCTCGGCGCCCTGCTTCACCAGCGCCTTCATCTGTGAATCAAGAAGCCTTTGCAGCGATGCGAGATCTTCCTGCAGGACTTTATCCGAAGAGGGAACGATGCCCCAGGCCAGGGCGCCCCCCCGGGCGAAAAAGGGATTTAAAAGATTTGCGTAAACCAGCAGCGAAGAAAAATATTCGTAAGCATCAAAGTTAATCAGATCCAGCGACAGCCCGGTCAGGAGCGACCAGTCCGTTCCGGCACAGCTGTGCAGCCCGGTAATTCCTCCGGTGGCGCGGATTGCCGTGAAGATTTCCTCCAGCGAAGACTCGATCTCCGGGCGGCCCAGGGCCACCGCCGTGGAGCTGCCGTAATTGTAGAGGCCCGGTTCGTCGACGAATATAATCACCGGACGGCCCAGTTCCTGCAGCTGCCGCAGCTGCCAGCGGGCCGCCGCAGCCAATGTTTTAACAATAATTTCCCTTAAAGCGGGATCATAAAAGGAAGGCTTGCCTTCCGGATCGGTAATTCTGAAGCCGGCAGTAATGGGCCCGGTCAACTGTCCTTTAAGGTAAAGGGCTTCCAGGGGCTGCCGCGCGCAGCGCTCCATAAACGCGTAAAATCCGGCGGCGCTCTCTTCCGTGAAGGCAAATTCAGCAACTTCATCTGAATCCTCGGCAGCGAGCAGCAGCTCGTAGTATTCGAGACAGCGCTTCTCCCAGTGGGGCTCGTCGAGACAAAAATAGGGAATTCCGTTGGGCCGGAGCGCCACCAGGCCTCGCGACAAAAGGGGCGCCAGGTATTGCGAAACCAGCCCCTCCGCGTCGCCCCGCCGGGGCAGCTGGGGCCAGTGAGGTATCTCCTTAAAATATGTAAAGATTAAATCCAGGGCGGCATCGGGGCCGGAATGAGGCATGCTCCCGATCCCTGTGGCCCGTCCATAGAGCTTTTTCAGCGACATCTCGCACCCCCTTAACATTATCTTCTCCTTAAACTGTTAAAGAAAGCAGGCTTCCGGCTGGCCGGCCGGTTAATGAAGCCGGCTATTGCGGAATGTAAATGCTTCTGGCGTGCACATATTCGGTGCTTCCCTTCAGGAGAAGCTGCTCCGGGCTCTTGGTGTAAAATATGAGCCCCTTGTAGCTGGTCAAGTAATGGCATCTTGTCCCCAGGAATCTGCTCACGGAGATGACCACCAGGGGCTTATCCACCTTGTCGACGATTTTACAAAAATCTTCCGGCACAACCCTGACGATGGCCCCGCTGGCCTTGATCGCCTGGGCAATGGCCGCCGCAGCCGCAGCACCATTGGTCATATCTTTCACCACCCTTTCTGGGATTATCGCCTATGATTTTCATCTATACTCCAGCCCCCGCCCCGCCGGCAGAAAATTGGGACACCGGGGACGTACCTGTTTGTCCCATTTTAAAGAATAAATTAGAAGCCCCATAAAGCCTCTTCTGCCAAAACCGGGGTGAAGCATTCCTGCGGCAGCTCTTTCAAGAAGAGGGAGGGGCCTCCGGACTGCAGGCCGTAGCTGCGGTTGTTCTCCCAGTAGGTGCTCAGGCAAAGATAGCGCTTTGCCCGCGTCACCGCCACGTAGAAAAGGCGGCGCTCTTCGTCCAGGTCCTCATATTCGGCGCGGTAGCTGGGGAAGACGCCATCGTTAAGGCCGATCACAAAAACCGCCTCCCACTCCTTCCCCTTGGCGCTGTGTACTGTAGAGAGGGTTAGAGAATCGCCGCCGGCATCTTCTAATGCAGCGCCGCCGTTAAATAGCGATTCATCCAGGGCCAGCGACTCCAAGAATGCGCCAAGCGAGGCGTAGTGAGCGGCATTTTCAGCCAGCCGCTCAATGCCCCTTAATCTTTCGTCATATTGATCCGGGTAGCTCTTGCGCAAAATCCCGTCGTAGCTGCAGTTCATGATCAGCTTAATCAGCCCGGCCACACTCTCTTTTTTTCCCCCGCCCTCGCTGTCGCCGGCAGCGGCTGCATGGGCGCGCAGATCTGCCAGCGTCCGGCAAAGCGACTCCCAGCCCTCTTTGCCCCGCGCAGGC
>Ga0116181_1004147_pt1 | contig 11012 bp, 10 predicted proteins | sample AD_UKC075_MetaG_FD_89752 | JGI IMG/M metagenome (GOLD analysis project Ga0116181, IMG submission 89752) | Active sludge microbial communities of municipal wastewater-treating anaerobic digesters from USA - AD_UKC075_MetaG | ecosystem: Engineered > Bioreactor > Anaerobic > Digestate | place: USA...
CAGCGGCCGGCCGGAGGAGGGGGCCGCCATCCGGTTCACCCTCAAAAGGGCTGCCTGACGTTACTCGACGATCTCCTGCACCCGGCCGACCTGGCCGTCGCGGAGCCGGACTTTGATCCCGTGGGGGTGAAAGGAGGAGTTCGTCAGGATCTCGGCAACGACGCCCCGGGTGCGCTTGCCGGTCCCCTGGTCGCGCTTGAGCACGATATCCACCGTCATCCCGGGATGGATGGCGGCTCTCTGCTGTCCGTTCACTCCTCCTCCGTTCCCGACCCGTTCGAGTTTTGGGCGACGGTCTTCATCTGCGGGAAGAGGAGGACCTCCTTGATCGAGTCCTTGCCGGTGATAAGCATCACCAGCCGGTCAATTCCGATACCGACACCGCCTGTCGGGGGCATCCCGTAGCCGAGCGCGTTGATGAAGTCGTAGTCGATCATCTGCGCCTCAAGATCGCCCCTCCGGCGTTTTGCGTCCTGCAGTTCGAGCCGGCCCTTCTGGTCGAGGGGATCGTTTAACTCCGAGAAGCCGTTTGCCATCTCCATCCCGGCGATGAAGAGTTCGAACCGCTCCGTAAAGCCCTCCTTTGAGCGGTGCTTCTTTGCAAGAGGCGAGTTCTCGATGGGGAAGTCGTAGACGAACGTAGGCTGGATGAGTTCCTTCTCGCAGAAGTGCTCGAAGAAGAGGACCAGATACTCGCCCCGGGTCGTGGCGCTCTCGCAGCCCTCGACGCAGTGCTCAAGGCCGAACGCACGCAGTTCCTCAAGGCTCATGGTCATGACGTCGATCCCGGCGTACTCCCGGACGGCCTCCTCCATCGTGAGGCGGCGCCAAGGACGGGTGAAGTCTAGGTCGTATCCTGCAAACGAGCATGTGGTCTTGCCGTGGACCTCCGTCACAAGGTACGTGATGAGTTCCTCTGTCAGGTTCATCATGTCGTTGTAGTCCCGGTAGGCCTCGTAGATCTCCACCATCGAGAACTCGGGGTTGTGGTTGGTATCGATGTCCTCGTTCCTGAAGTTCTTTGCGATCTCAAAGACCTTCTCGAACCCGCCGACGACCAGGCGCTTGAGGTAGAGTTCCGGCGCGATCCGGAGGTAGAGTTTCTGGTTGAGGGCGTGGTGGTGGGTGGTGAACGGCCGGGCGTTTGCGCCGCCGTAGATCGGCTGCAGGGTCGGGGTCTCGAACTCCAGGTAGTCCCGTGTAAAGAGGTACTGCCGGAGGAGCGATATGATCCTGCTCCGGGTCCGGAAGGTCTCGCGGCTCTCGTCGTTCATGATCAGGTCGAGGTAGCGCTGCCGGTAGCGGGTCTCGACGTTCTTGAGCCCGTGGAACTTCTCGGGAAGCGGGCAGATCGACTTCGTGAGGAACTCGAACCGGTCGACCCAGATCGTGATCTCACCCATCTTCGTCCGGAAGACGTGGCCGACAACGCCGATGATATCCCCGGCATCGACGTACTGGCGGAAGAGGTTGAACTGCTCCTCGCCGAGATCGTTCTTGCGCAGGTAGAGCTGTATCCTGCCTTCGGAGTCCCCGAGATCCGCGAAGATCGTCTTTCCGTGCTCGCGGACGACGTAGATGCGCCCGGCGGTCTTGACCTCTTCTTCGCTCTTTTCGTGTCCGATCTCTCTAAACCGCTCCTTGATCTCCGAGATGGTCTCTTTCCGCTCAAACGTATAGGGATATACCGTCACGCCGCGCTCGCGCAGTTCCTGCAGTTTATTGATCTTTGTCGTATCAAAACAGAGTTGATCTATATCGCTCATGGTGTAAACCGCTCCATTCATCCTGCGGCCGTATACCCGGTTCGCCGCTCTACCGGGGCGATCGGGCCGCATGCTCACAGATAAATCCTATATATGGTTTCCCTCCGGTGGTCTTAATCTTTGAGGGAGGTCCAGTCCGAACCATCAGATCCTCAGGATACCGTGGGGGCGCCCGGCCGCTCCAAAAACTCCCGCCGGCGGCAAAACGCAATGCATAAGAAGGTTATACGAGTTATCGTCAATACTGAGGGCGTGGTGCAGGTGACGGAGAGAGAGGTGGCGATAGAAAGACTTGCCACCGTCATCAACGAATGCCGAAAATGCCCGCTCTGGGAGAATACACATCATGCGGTTCCGGGGGACGGATCGTCCCGGGCCGACCTCATGCTCATCGGCGAAGCGCCGGGCAAGCAGGAAGACCTCACCGGGAAGCCTTTCGTCGGCCGGGCGGGGAAACTCCTCGAAGGTCTCCTTTCGGGGATCGGTCTATCCCGCACGGATGTCTTCATTGCAAACATCGTGAAGCACCGGCCGCCCGGGAACCGTGATCCCCGGGACGAGGAGATCCGGGCCTGCACCCCCTACCTTGAGGAGCAGATCCGGATCATCGCGCCGAAGGTGATCGTGATGCTGGGCCGGCATTCGAGCAGGTACATCCTCTCCCTCCTCTCGGTAGAGTTCGACCGGATCACGGATATCCGGGGAAAGGTCTATGAGGGTACCCTCTTCGGCCATCCGGTCCGCCTCATCCCCACCCTCCACCCTGCCGCCGCGCTCTACAACCCGGGATACCGGGAGGCCCTGGAAGAGGATTTCCAGGCCTTGGGCCGCGAACTTGCGCGGGTTTTGGGATCTGCAAGAGAGGAATGAAGAAAGAATGGCAAAAGAACGATCATACGGGGCGGTTGTCTTCCGGCGGGATACGGATATTCAGTATCTCCTCCTGCAGTACGGGGCGGGGCACTGGGACCTGGTGAAGGGGCACGGCGAGCGCGGCGAGACCGAAGAGGAGACTGTGCTCCGGGAGTTAAAGGAAGAGACCGGGATCACGAGGGCCAGGTTCATCCCCGGGTTCCGTGAAGAGATCCACTACTTCTTCCAGCGCCGGGGGCAAACAGTCTATAAAGAGGTCGTCTACTACCTCATCGAGACTCCTGAGGAGGAGGTGAGGCTCTCGGACGAGCATATCGCCTATCAGTGGCTCCCATACGGTGAGGCGCTGCGGGTGATCACCTTCGGGAACTCGAAACGGGTTGTCGGTGAGGCGCACGAATTTTTGACGGTGCATAAGAGCGAGAGAGAGCGGTGAGTCGGTCACATCTTCCGGTCTTCCGGGAGATCCTGGACCTCTTTTCCAAGGAAGTAACTCACGACGGTCCTGATGGTGACAAGCCCTCCGAGCATGATCAGGTCCTGGAAGGTCGGCTCGAGGATCGTCTTTAGGACATCGGCGGCGACGAAGAACTCAAGGCCGATCAGGATGCGGGTGGTGAACGTCCACCGGATATCGCGGTAACTCTTCTTGCGAAGGCGCGTCTCCCGCGCCAGGAGTTCGATGATCGCGATCACCGCCCCGTAGACGATGAAGAGCGCACCGAATCCCCCGAGGATCGTCTCGGCGATCTCGATGAACTGCTCAAGCACCATACCCGGTGCGCATATGGGCGATGGTGGACTTATACGTTATCGGGGTTCTCTGGCGCCAGGGGGACGACAATACGATACCCGTTGTAGCGCTCGACCGCAACCGAGACGCCGTAGACCGCCTTGATGCTCTCCGGGGTCACGACCTCGGGCCCGCCGGCGGCGTGGATAATCCCGTCTTTTAAGAGGATGAACCGGTCGGCGTAGCGGAGCGCCATGTTTAAGTCGTGCATCGTCATCACCGCGGCGACATTGTGGTCCGCCGCGACGCGCCGGACGATCCCGAGGATCTCGAGCTGGTTTCGAAGATCCAGGCTGCTTGTGGGTTCGTCGAGGAGAAGGACCCGCGGCTCCTGCACGAGGGCCCGTGCAATGCTCACCTTCTGGAGTTCCCCGCCGCTCATCTCGTCGATGTAGCGAAGCGAAAGGTCCTCAAGACGGAGCCTCCGGATCGCCGCCTCGACGATCCGGATGTCTCTCTCCGTTACGCTCCACCCGATATGCGGCCGGCGACCGAGGAGGACGGCGTCAAAGACGGTCATCCGGCCCGCCTCGCACCGTTGCGGAACGTAGCCGACCTTCCGTGCAATCTCCATCCGATCCGCCGTGAGGAGATCCGCCCCCTCGACGAGGACGGATCCGGCCTTCGGCTTTAAGATGGCGTTCATGCACTTCAAGAGCGTCGTCTTTCCAACACCGTTCGGGCCAAGGATCGCGAGGACCTGGTGGGATTGCAGGCTGAACGTGACATCGCGGATGACCGGAATGCTCCGGTAGGTGAACGCCACCCCGTCGACGTCGAGGATCATCGCTGATACCCCCGAAGCAGCAGGTAGATGAAGACCGGTGCGCCCAGGAACGCCGTCAGCACGGCAACCGGGAGGACGTAGGGCGCCACGATGATACGTGCGACGGTATCGGAGGCGAGGAGGAGGATCCCGCCCATCACGCAGGAGCCGGGGATGAGGTAGCGCTGGTCGTCGCCGATGAGCCTCCTTACCATGTGGGGGCAGACGAGCCCGACAAACCCGATCACTCCGAGGAACGAGACGATGACGGCGGTGACAAGCGCCGCAACGACCATGCCTGCGTCCCGGACCCGTTCGACGCTGACACCGAGACCTTTCGCGGTCTCGTCGCCGGCATCGATCGCGTTGTAGTTCCAGCGGTTCGCGATGAAGTAGAGCGAGGCCGCGAGCACTACGACGGTCATGATCCCGAGCTCCTCCCAGCTCGCCCGCCCGACATCGCCAAACGTCCAGAAGACGACGGCGGCAAGCTGGGTGTCGCTTGCGAAGTACTGCAGAAACATCGTCCCGGCGGTAAAGAGCGAGGAGAGGGCGACCCCGGCAAGCACCATCACCTCCGGGGAGGCTCCGCGCAGACGGGAGATGGAGAGGATGATCATCGTGGCAAGGAGACAGAAGAAGAACGCCACGACCGTCGTGAGGTAGGGGTTGTGTATGGTGACGGCGTCGGCGACCGTGGAGTGCATCTCTCCCGCGCCGAGGAGGATGACCGAGACGGCAGCCCCGAACGCGCCGGCGTTCGAGATGCCGAGCGTGAACGGCGAGCCGATCGGGTTACGGAGGATCGACTGCATGGCAACCCCGGCTACCGAGAGCCCGACACCGGCGACGATTGCGGCGAGCGCCTGGGGGAGCCGGATGTTCCAGACGATCCGGTCGGTGCTTGTGATCTCAAAGGTGCTCTCCGGGTGGAGGAGGGCGGCGATCCGGTCGGCGATGCCGTTCACGATCGAGGAAAAGACCTCGGAGGGCGGGATGTCGACCGCACCGACCGATATGGAGACGACCAGGAGGATACCGAGGAGGACGGCCCCCCCGAGTATCCAGAGGCTCTTTCGCCGCACATACCCGAGATAGTCCTCGGGGATAACCCCGTCTGCAAAGTGCATCTCGCTCGATCCTCCAGTTCTGGGGCTTACAGCGGGATCTTTCCAAACCCGAGGTTCCGGTACTGGCTGTTGTGCTCGCTAAAGACCGGCTTTCCGATGAAGAAGGTATAGATCTCGTCCGCCTTCTCCTTTGGGTCGATATCCTCGAACCGGTCGGGGTAGAGGGTCTTTCCGATGAAGTAGGCGTTGGCAAGCACGGTCTCGTAGTTTGTGCTGTAGAAGTTATACGGGAGGACGCCGTAGACCCGGCCTTCCTTTACGGCAGTAAGCCCTTTAAGCGCAGGATCGTTCTTCAGTTCTCCGATTGCGCCGTCGCTCTCCGTCTGGATCGTGCCGACGTCGATGAAGAGATACTCGGGGTCCCAGTCGACGAGGGCCTCTTTTGCAACGTCGGCATGTGCCGTGCCGAGGCCGGCCGCGACGTTCTCTGCGTTCACCCAGAGAAACGGCGGGTAGGCGGGCTCTGTCGAGATGATCCCGTGGGCGCCGGCATAGGAGACCCCGCCGACATAGACAGTCTTTCGTTCATCCTCGGGGATGTCGCCGGTCCGGGTTTCGAGGTCGGCGATCGTCGCTTCGATGTAGGCGATCACCTCTTCCGCCCGCTCTTCCTTCCCGATGACCCTGCCCATCACCCGGAGCCCTTCGTACATCTCTGCCTTCTCGGCGTCGTTTCGGAGCGAGCCGTATGCGAACGCCACGACCGGGATCCCGGTCCTCTCTTGGAGTTTGTCGGCCTCGGCGGCACTTGTGGCGTATGCCGTCCCGGAAGACCCGGTCTTGAAGATGACCTCCGGCCCGATCCCCAGGATCTTTTCGGGGTCGTCCTTGCCCCGGAACTCGCCGATCAGGGGAAGACCCTTGAACTGTGCGCCGTAAGCGAGGGCGTAGGGGCGGCCTTCGATGGCCTGATCTTTCTTCTCGATATCATCGACGCCGACGACGAGGTCCTGGCCCTGCAGGTAGACGAGGTAGCGCAGGCACCCGGAGCCAGAGCAGACGACGCTCTCTGGTGGCGACGGGACGGCGACGGTCCGGCCGAAGCCATCGGTGACCGTGTTCGTCTCCCCGACGCCGCTTTGTGCGGCCTCGGTGCCGGTGCACCCGGCGGTGAAGGTCGCAAGAACGAGGGCCGCGAGCACCGCGGCCGCGAGAGATCCAGCGTAATGGGATTTTGACATACAGAGATCAATAGTTGTAACACAGTTTATTATAGTTATCGTATTGTTACCTATCCGGTGTGACTTAATTCAGAATCGTAATACTCGCGGCCGGCCGGTCCGGAACCGGGGCCTGATCCTCGAAAAGTCGCCCCTGCCGCGCCGTCCGGCGAGGGCCGGAGAACTATTATGAGCGGGCTCGCCAATCCGAAAACAGAAGAGCCGGCCGTGCAACCCCCGGTCGGCAGATAGTGAGGAATCCTGATGCCAGGGAGGATGCTAACCGAATCTGAGGGCTACCGTCTGCTGGACTCGTGCGGGATACCCGTGCCCCCCCACCACCTCTCCGCCAGCGCTGCCGATGCCCGGGCAGCCGCGGATCGGATCGGCTACCCCGTCGTCATGAAGGTCATATCGCCCGAGATCATCCACAAAAGCGACGTCGGCGGGGTGATCACCGGAATTCGAGGGCCCGACGAGGCCGAGGAGGCGTATCGGACCATCATGGCAAACAGCGCGGCCCGGGCCCCCGGTGCCGCGATAACCGGGATCATCGTCGAGCGGGAGATGCCCGGAGGGCTCGAGGTCCTGATCGGCGGGAAGACCGATCCCGCGTTTGGCAAGATCATCACGTTCGGGCTTGGCGGGAAACTCGTGGAGCTCCTGGAGGATGTCGCTATCCGGGTGCTGCCCGTGGATGATGACGAGATCCGGTCCATGATCCGCGAGATCGAGGGTTACCGGCTCATCCGGGGATATCGCGGGGAGGCGCCGAAGGACGAGAAAGCGCTCGTCCGGATCATCGCGAAGATGGCCCGCCTCTTTGCCGAGAGCCCGGATATCCGGGAGTTCGACCTAAACCCGGTCATCCTCTACGAGGAGGGGGCGAGCGTCGTCGATGCACGGATCATCGTCGGGGATACCGTCGGGGCCGGGAGCGCCCGCCTCAGCATCCGTGCTCCCCCGGACCTCTTCTACCCGAAGTCCATCGCGGTGATCGGGGCGTCGGCGACCCCGACGAAGGTGGGCTACTCGGTCCTCCGAAACCTTCTTTCGTTTCCCGGCGACCTCTACCCGGTCAACCCGGGGAGATCGGAACTCTTCGGGCGGAAGGCATACCCCTCCGTTCTCGAGATCCCCGACCCGGTGGACTGGGCGGTCGTCGCGGTGCCCGCCCATCTCGTCCCCGGGGTGATGGAGGAGTGCGGGAAGAAGGGGGTGAGGCTTGCCATCATCGTCACCGCGGGGTTCCGGGAGACCGGGGAGGATGGCGCCGCTCTTGAGGAGGCGGTTGTTGCGATCGCGAGAAGGCACGGGATCCGGGTCGTCGGCCCGAACTGCCTTGGGGTGATGATGCCCCATATGGGGATCAACGCCACGTTCGACCCGGTCTCGCCGAGGCCCGGGGACGTCGCCTTCATCTCCCAGAGCGGGGCGATCATCACCACAGTCGTCGACTGGAGCCTCCCTGCGGAGTTCGGGTTCTCGAGCGTCATCAGCGTCGGCAACCAGGCGGATCTCGGGTTCGAGCACTACCTCCGGTTCGCCGAGCAGGACGAGATGACCCGGTCTATCACCCTCTACGTCGAGGAAATCCAGGACGGACGGGGGTTTATGCAGATCGTCGGCGACGTCGCGAGGAATAAGCCGGTCGTCGCGGTCAAGTCCGGGTCGTCGCAAAAAGGCCGGGCTGCGGCATCGTCCCACACGGGATCGCTTGCCGGAAGCTACGACGTCTACGTTGCGGCCTTCCGCCAGGCCGGGGTGATCCCGGTCCGGAGCCTGCGGGACGCCTTCAACCTTGCAGAACTCCTGGCCTCCGAGGGCTACCCGCAGGGGAAGAGGGCGATCGCCGTCACCAGCGCGGGGGGGTTTGCCGTCCTCGCCTCGGATTACGCCGAGGCCTACGGCGTCGATATGGTCGACCTGCCCGACGATGTGCTGCGTGAGTTAAACGAGTTCCTCCCGCCGATCTGGAACCATGCAAACCCCATGGATATCATCGGGGACGCCGACGCCGCCAGGTTTGCTGCTCTCTTTGACGTCCTGATCCGGCACCAGGACTTCTGGGATATCGCGTTCGTGATTGCCGTGCCGACGACGCTCGTCGACCCGGCGCATGTTGCAAACGAGATCGTCCGGTTCTCCCGGAACACCGAGAAGATGGTGGTGGGCTGCATGCTCGGCGGCGATAGCATGCGCAGCGGTCTAAGAATTTTACGCGGCTGCCGGATCCCGAATTTTGAGGAATTAGAGGACGCATTCAAAGCGGTGGGAAGCGTTCTATCCGTCCCGAAGGCGCGGGGAGCGGGGCAGCGGCGCCCGCCCCGCGACGATCGGTGTCCGGGGGGCGAGGGGTGATGCCTTCCCGGATTCCCGGAAACCTTTTATATCCCTCTTCCACATCTCGGTCTGTCGGAACGGAGACAAACCCGTTCTCCGGGGAGATGGATGGGGATGCTGTTTGAGAAGATAAGATCCGAGATCCTTGCCCACAACTCGTATGTGGTTGGGGCGGAGGGGGAGGCGGTGGTCATCGATCCGAGGCGGGACTGCCAGATCTACGCGGAGATCGCCGAGAGCAACGACTTTAAGATCACAACGATCTTTGAGACGCACAAGAACGAGGACTACGTCATCGGGTCCCGCGACCTTGCCCGCATAACAGGGGCCGAGATCCTGCACGGGGCGCGGGAGAACTTCAGGTTCGGGACCAGCGTCCACGAGGGGGATACCTTCAGGCTCGGCCCCCTCGAGCTTGAGGTCATCGAGACCCCCGGACATACGGTCGAGAGCATATCGATACTGCTGCGCGACCGATCCGTCTCCGCCGACCCGCTGATGATCTTTACCGGTGATGCGCTCTTTGCAGGCGACGTCGGGAGGACCGATCTTGCCGGGGAGAGCAAGCGCCGGGAGATGTCCGAGATGCTCTATGCAAGCCTGCACGAGAAGATCCTCCCGCTCCCGGACGGCGTGATCGTCTGCCCCGCTCACGGCGCGGGCTCCGTCTGCGGCGGCAACATCAGCGACCGGGAGTATACGACGATTGGGTTTGAGAAGGCGGCAAATCCCATCCTCTCGATGAGCAAGGAGGAGTTCGTCGAGTACAAGATGAACGAGAAGATCTACGAGCCGCCGTACTTCGAGATGATGCGAAGACTCAACCGGGAGGGCCCGCCCCTTCTCTACAGCCTGCCGCACCTCTCGGCCTATTCCGCCCGGGAACTTCGCTCTCTCCTCGACGGAAAGGCCCAGATCATAGATATCCGGTCCCCGACGAGTTTCGCCGGAGGGCATATCCCGGGGACGCTCAATATCTGGCGGGACGGTCTTCCGATCTACATGGGCTACTACCTGAACTACGACGACCCGATCGTCCTCGTCGACGACTTCAACCTGGACCTGGACCGCGTGGTCCGCTACTGTGTGAGGCTTGGCTACGACAACATCGCGGGATACCTCGCCGACGGGTTTGCGGCCTGGTTCAAGCAGGGCGAAGAGATCGAGCGGACCGGGACCTGGTCCCCGTCCGATCTCGCGGAGCACCTGGACGACCCTTCGGTCTATATCCTCGATGTCCGCAAGATCGGCCAGCGGGAGGAGAAGGGCTACATCCAGGGCTCCCACCACATCTACGTCGGGCACCTCGAGGAGCACCTTTCGGAGATCCCGGAGGATAAGCGGATCGTCGTCCACTGCGATGTCGGGTACAAGGGAAGCATCGCAGCAAGCATCCTCCAGAAGCACGGGTTCTCAAACGTCATAAACCTCCTTGGAGGCACGATCGGGTGGGAGGCGGCGAACTATCCGCTCGTCAAAGACGAGGAGGAGCGGCTTTACGCCGCGCCGGTGGTGTAGAGGGAGGGCGGGTATATAGCGATTCCAGGGGATCTGGCCGGGGTGCACCCGATGTGTGGGTTCGGACGCGGGTTTAAACCCGCCCCCCTCAGAGTTTCTGAGTCTCCAGGCAGGGGAGTAGTGCTGTAAACCATATATGCCCGGGATCTTTCTTGTTGGAATGTAATGAAATCGGGGCCCTGTTGAAATGCTTTCCACAACCTCTGGATAACACCTGGTTGCCGATAGAGATGGGCGAGGTGGGTCTCACGCGAAGTGCGACTTTCCCGAAGGGAAAGGAGTTCGAACACCGAAGGTGTGAAGTGCGACTGCCAGAATGGCAGGAGCATGAGCATCGTAAGGTGCGAAAGACGACTTTCCCGATGGGAAAGGAGTGCGAACACCGAAGGTGTGAAGTGCGACGGACGGAACGTCCGGAGCATGAGCACCGTCAGGTGAGAAGAACGACGGGCTGAAGGGCCGGAGTTCGAGCACCGTCAGGTGCGAAGCCGCGAAGAACGCGAAATCTGGATGGGTATTGACTGCCCCCCTTCGCGACTTCGCGGCTCGAAGCCTACGGCTTCTCAAACTCCTTCCCAAAGGGGAAGTCGTTCTTCGCGTGCGTCGGGAGATATGGATTATCCGGAGATGATTCGTCCTCCCGGAGAGGGTTTCAACAAAGCC
>Ga0116181_1004149_pt1 | contig 11007 bp, 6 predicted proteins | sample AD_UKC075_MetaG_FD_89752 | JGI IMG/M metagenome (GOLD analysis project Ga0116181, IMG submission 89752) | Active sludge microbial communities of municipal wastewater-treating anaerobic digesters from USA - AD_UKC075_MetaG | ecosystem: Engineered > Bioreactor > Anaerobic > Digestate | place: USA...
CCGGCATCCCGACATGCCCAAGGAGGTGTTCAAGCAGATGTGGCAGACCATCGGCCGCGGCGAGATCTTCCGCGGCGTGGTGAAGAACCGCGCCAAGGACGGCACGCCGTACTACGTGGATGCCGTGATCGCCCCGATCCTGGGCGAGAACGGCAAGCCGATGAAGTACCTGGGCGTGCGCTACGACATCACCGAGGCCGAGATCGAGCGCCAGAATGCGCGCGGCATCCTGGCAGCGATCGACGCGGCGTATGCCTACATCGAGTTCGACCTGCATGGCCAGGTGCTGCAGGCGAACGCCAACTTCCTTGGCCTGATGGGCTACGCGGCCGAGGAGGTCGTGGGGCGCCACCACCGCCTCTTCGTGGACCCCGCCGAGGCGCAGGCGCCGGCCTACGCCCAGTTCTGGCGTGACCTGGCCGAGGGCCGCTCGCAGACCGGCACCTTCCGCCGCGTGACCCGCAGCGGCCGCGAGGTCTGGATCCAGGCGGTCTATGCGCCGGTCAAGGACGAGATGGGCCGTGTGGCGAAGGTGGTGAAGATCGCCAGCGACATGAGCGCCGAGGTGCTCGCCAACCAGATGCTGACCACCGCCGTCGAGCAGGCGCGAGGGGTGGCCAACGCCGCGGTGGCCGGCGACCTGGCGCAGCGCATCCCGATGGACGGCAAGACCGGTGCGGTGGCCGACCTGTGCGCGGGCATCAACGGCATGGCCGAGAACACCGCCGTGGTGGTGGCCGACCTGTGCCGCGTCTTCGGTGCCCTTGCCGAAGGTGACCTGAGCCAGCGCATCACGCGCGAGTACGGCGGCAGCTTCGCCGCGGCCCAGGCCGACGCCAATGCCAGCTGCGAGCGGCTGGCCGAGGTCATCGACCAGGTGCGCAACGCGGCCGATTCGCTGACCGGCGCAGCCGACCAGGTCAGCGCCACGGCGCAGAGCCTGTCGCAGGCCGCCAGCGAGCAGGCCGCCTCGGTGGAGGAAACCACGGCCTCGATCGAGATCATGTCGACCTCGATCATGCAGAACAGCGACAACGCCCACGCCACCGATGGCATGGCCGCCAAGGCCAGTACCGAGGCCGGCGACGGCGGCCAGGCCGTCAAGCAGACAGTGACGGCGATGCGGCAGATCGCCGACAAGATCGTGATCATCGACGACATCGCCTACCAGACCAACCTGCTGGCGCTGAACGCGGCCATCGAGGCGGCACGTGCCGGCGAACATGGCAAGGGCTTTGCCGTGGTCGCCGCCGAGGTGCGCAAGCTGGCCGAGCGCAGCCAGAGCGCGGCACGCGAGATCGGCCAGCTGGCCGGCAGCAGCGTGGACATGGCCGAGCGCGCCGGCGGCCTGCTCGACGAGATCGTGCCGAGCATCCGCAAGACCAGCGAACTGGTGCAGGAGATCGCCGCCGCATCGGCCGAGCAGAGCCAGAGCGCAGGCCAGATCAGCATCGCGATGGGCCAGCTGAGCAAGGCGACGCAGCAGAACGCCTCGGCGTCGGAGGAACTGGCCGCCACCGCGGAGGAGATGTCGGCGCAGGCCGCGCAGCTGCAGCAGTCGGTGGCCTTCTTCACGATGGCCGCCGCACCGGGCGCAGCCCGCCGTGGCGGCACGCCGACAACGGCCGCCCAGGTCGAGCGCCGCGCACCCGACTCACCGATGCGCGGCAGCCGCGCGACCATGCCCGCTGACAGCATGATCACCAGCCGCCCGGCTGCCACCGGCACGCACGGCAACTTCAGGCCCTACTGACCCGCCCCTCGGGGCAGCGGCCGCCGCGTGCGCGCGGCCGCCCCCGACCGGGCGGTGAACGCCACCAGCGTCTGCAGCGTCGTGTCGTTGTCGGCACGCGCCCAGTCGACACCATGGAGCGAGCAGGCCAGGGCGCCGTGGTCGATGGCATTGCGCTCGTTCAGACCGCTCAGGTTGGCATGGTTGTGGGCGTTGGGCGTGTTGTTGAAGCAGCCGTCAGGAAAGCCGGCCGCCGTGACCTGGAAGCCGTTGATGTTCCAGCGGTCGCTGGCTGCGGTCGGGATGCGGACCGTGTCGCCGGCCGCCGCTTGCACCGTGGTCACCAGGGCACCGACGTCCAGGGGCGTGCCACCTTCGGCAGGCAGCACGCCGTTGACCACGGCGTCGACCGTCCAGTTCGCGGTGGTGCCGGCCTGCGCGCCAGCGTGAAGTCCCAACGACAGGGCCCAGGTGCCGAGGGCGGCAGTCAGTGCAGGGATGGTCATGGTGGCCTTGAGGTGGAGAGTGAAGGAATGCCTTCCCCCAGCATCCATCTGGTCACCAGGAAAATTTCAATCTGATCCATGCGTGAGAGAAGCCGCCACGTTTGAATTGCAAGGCAACCTGACGAGCAATGAATGACCTGACCCTCGAGGTGCTCAACATCACGACAGCGCGTGGGCGCATTCGGCCGGCGTGTGCTGAGCGGCCGTCCGGGCGGTCTCAATCGCGGTCGGCGACAACCAGCGGCGGCAGCGCCGAGCCGCCTTGCACCAAGGCCGCCGGCCGCCGTTCGCGCACCAGGTAGCTGTAGATCACCGGCACCACCACCAGGGTGAGCAGGGTGCTGGTGATCACGCCGCCGATGATGGCGCGGCCCATCGGCGCCTGGATCTCGCCGCCGTCGTTCGGCGCCAGCGCCATCGGCAGCATGCCGAAGACCATGGCCGCGGTGGTCATCACGATCGGCCGCATGCGGATCAGGCCGGCCTGCAGCAGGGCGTCCGCCACCGTGGCGCCGGCCTTGCGCGCATGGTTGGCGAAGTCGACCAGCAGGATCGCGTTCTTGGTCACCAGGCCCATCAGCATCACCAGGCCGATCATGCTGAAGACGTTCAGCGTGCTGCGCCAGAACAGCAGGGCCAGCATCACCCCGATGAGCGCCAGCGGTAGGCTGGCCATGATGGCGATGGGCTGCATGAAGCTGCCGAACTGGCTGGCCAGCACGATGTAGATGAAGATCACCGCCAGCGCCATGGCCGACAGCAGGCCACCGAAGGCCTCGGCCTGCTGCTGCATCTGGCCGCCGATGTCGAAGCTGAAGCCCGGTGGCAGCTGGGTGGCCTTGATCAGCGCCTGCACGTCCTTGCCCACGTCGCCGGCGCTGCGGTCCTTGACGCCGGCGAACACCGCCTCGCGGCGCTGCAGGTTCTGGCGACGGATGATCTCGGGGTTGAAGACCTCGGTGATCTCGGCCACGCTGTCCAGCGCGATCGGCGTGCCGTCCCTGGCAAACGCCACCGGCAGCTGGCGCAGTTGGGCCACACGCTCGCGCTGCACAGCGTCCAGGCGCAGCACCACCTCCACCTGGTTGCCGTCGGGCGTGGTCCAGTAGGTGGCGGTCTCGCCATTGACATAGGCGCGCAGGCTGCTGGCCAGCTGCGGCGCGGTCAGGCCCAGTTCACGCACCGCGCCGGGCTTCAGCCGCACCGCATAGGCGGGCAGGCCGGGCTTCACGCTCAGCTCGACGTCGACCACGCCGGGGATCTTCTTCACCTTCTCGGCGAAGTCGGACGCCACACGGGCCAGGCCCTCGGGGTCGCTGCCGAGGATGGCGACATAGATCGGCCGGTCGAAGCCCAGCGTGATGTCGACGCCAGGAATCCTGGCGATGGTCTCGCGCAGGCCGTCTTCGACCTGCTTCTGGCTGCGGCTGCGGTCCTTGCGGTCCTTCAGCGCGATGTTCAGCCAGGCCTGGTTGCGCTGACCGGCGCCGCCCACCCAGGTCGACACATTGGCCACCTCGGGCAGGGCCAGCACGATGGTCTCGACCTGGCGCACCTTCTCGTCGGTGCGGGTCAGGCTCGATCCGACCGGCAAGGTGAGCTTGAGCTGGGTGAAGCCCTGGTCGGTCTGCGGCACGAATTCGCTGCCCACCAACGGCGCCAGGCCGATGGCGGCGACGAAGCTGCCGATGCCCACTGCCATCACCACGCCGCGCGGCGTCAGCGTGGCGCGGCGCCAGTGGCGCGGCCCGTGGTGCAGGCGCTTGCCGTCGGCACCGAAGCCGCGGCCGAAGGCCGGCAGCGGCAGTGGCCAGCGCCGGGCGCTGAACACCCAGTGGATCAGCCGCTCGTAGACGCCGTGCAGCCAGTCCATGCCGCGGTCGGTGGCGCGGATGGCATGGCCGATGACCGGCAGGTGCTTGAGCCGCGCGGCCGGCGGGTCGTGCCAGACGCTGCTCAGCATCGGGTCGAGCGTGAAGCTGACGAACAGGCTGACCAGCACCGCCACCACCACGGTGATGCCGAAGGGGTGGAAGAACTTGCCGATGATGCCGCCCATGAAGGCCACCGGCACGAACACCGCGCACAGCGCGAAGGTGGTGGCCATCACCGCCAGGCCGATCTCGTCGGTGCCCACGCGCGCGGCGGTCACATGGTCGGCACCCAGCTGCACATGGCGCACGATGTTCTCGCGCACCACGATCGCGTCGTCGATCAGCAGGCCGATGCACAGGCTCAACGCCATCATCGTCATGAAGTTCAGCGTGAAGCCGAAGGCGTAGACGGCGATGAAGCTGCTGATCACCGCGATGGGCAGCGTGAGCCCGGTGATGATGGTCGAGCGCCAGCTGTGCAGGAACAGGAAGACGATGGCGATCGTCAGTGCCGCGCCCTCGATCAGCGTGTGGCGCAGGCCGGTCAGCGAGTTCTTCACCCAGTCGCTGTTGGCGTAGATCAGGCGCAGCTCCACATCGGGCGGCAGGCCCTTGCGCAGCTCGTCCATCGCCGCCTTCACCGCGTCGCCGGTGTTGACGATGTTGGCGTCCTGCTGCTTGAAGATGCTGAAGTTGATCGCCCGCCGGCCATTCACTCGCGCGGTGGAATCGGCCTCCTTCTCGCGCTCCACGAGGGTGCCCAGGTCGCCCAGCGTGAGGGCCAGGCCATTGCGCCGGGCGATCACCAGCTGCTCGAACTGGCGCGGGTCGCGCACCCGGCCTTCGACCCGCAGCAGGGTGTCGCGCACCGGGTCGCTGAGCAGGCCCACCGGCTGGTCGGCATTGGCCTCGCGCAGCGCGGTGGCGATCTCCGCCGGCGTGACGCCATAGCTGCGCAGGCGCTGGGTGTCCAGGTCGATGCGCACCTCGCGCACCGTCAGGCCGCTCACGTCCACCCGCGCCACGCCGGGCACCCGCTGCAGGCGCTTCTGCACCGTCTCGTCGGCCAGGATCGACAGTTCCCGCAGGCTGCGGCGGGCCACGCAGTCGGCCGCCGCGGCTGATGCGGCCGTTGCCGGTGCCGCATCACAGCGGCCCACCAGCGCCAGCTCCACCACCGGCTGCGCGTTGTCGTTGTTCCAGCGCTCGATGGTCGGCGCCCGGGCGTCCTTCGGCAGGCTGGCCTGCACGGCAGACACGCGGTCGCGGATGTCCTGCATCGCCCGGCCCATGTCGGCGTCCAGCGCGAACTCCAGGCTCATCTCGCCGATGCCTTCGCGGGACCGGGAGGTGATGCGCTTGATGCCGGCGATGCTGTTGACCGCCTCCTCCAGCGGCTTCATCAGTTCGCGCTCCACCGCCTCGGGTGAGGCGCCGGGGTAGCGCACGTTCAGCTGCGCGCCGGGGAAGCTGATGTCGGGCATCTGCTCCACGCCCAGCTTGGCGTAGCTGAACAGGCCCAGCACGCACAGCGCCACCATCACCATGGCGGCGAAGACCGGGTTGTTGATCGAGATGCGGGTGATCCACATGGCGCGCTCCCGGGCTCAGCGCAGCGTCGGCGCGCTGGCGCCGCTGGCCAGGGCAGCGGCCTGCGCCGGGCCCAGGATGCGCGCCGGCGCACCCTCGCGCAGGTTCTCGAAGCGCGCCGCCAGCACCTGGGCATCGGGCGCGACGCCTTCCAGCACCTCGACGCGACCACCGCCATCGTCGCGCCGGCCCAGCAGCACGGCGCGGCGCGCCAGCGTGCCGCGCTCGACCACCCACACATGCGACTGCCCGGCGTTGCTGCCGATGGCTGCGGCCGGCAGCAGCAGGCGCTGGCGGTCGTCGGCCAGCACCACCTGGCCCAGCGCGTACTGGCCGGCGCGCAGCCGCTCCTGCGGGTTGGGCAGGGCCACGGTGACGCCGATCGAGCGCGTGCCGGCCTCGGCCGCCGGGGCGATGCGCGCCAGCGTGCCGGCAAACGGCGTGGCCATGCCCTCGACCGTGACCTGCACCGGCATGCCCGGCTGCAGGCGGCCCACCTCGTGCGTGCCGACGCTGGCGGCCAGCTCCAGCCGCGCCAGGTCGACGATGGTCAGGACCTGCTGCTCGGCCGTCACCTTTTCGCCGGGCAGCACATGGCGTTTGGCGACGATGCCGGCGATGGGCGCCAGCAGCGTGGCATCGCGGGCACCGGCGCGGGTGGTCTCCAGCGTGGCCTGGGCCGCGGCCAGGGCCGCGCGGGCGGTGTCGACCTGGGCCCGCGAGCTGTCCAGCGCGATGGGTGAGATGAAGTTCTGCGCCGCCAGGCGCTCGTTGCTGGCATGGGTGCGCTCGGCCTGGGCCAGGCTGGCGCGGGCCGAATCGAGCTGCGCGCCGCGCTCGGCCAGGCGCGGCGCCAGCTCGGCCATGTCGATGCGGCCCAGCACCTGGCCGGCCTTGACGCGGTCGCCCTCGGCCACCGACAGGGCCAGCAGGGTGCCGCTGGCGCGGGCCCGCAGCATGGCGCTGTTGGGCGCCACCAGCGGGCCGCTGAAGCCGATGCGTTCGGGCAGCGCGGCGCGCTGCGGCTGCACCACTTCATTGGCGCGGAACTCCAGCGGCGCCGAGGCCGCCGCCCCCGGCTTGGCCGCCGCCTGTGCCGTGCCGCTGCCAACCGGCAGCACGCCGGGCTTGAGCACCATCCAGGCGCCGCCGGCCGCCGCCAGCACCACGACCCCACCCAGCGCGATCCACGTCTTCTTGTGCATGCCCGTTCCCTCCACAGCCCGAAGCGGCGCGAGTGTAGGTTTGGCCCTGCGCCGGGCCGTGCATCATGCGACGGACTGCAGCCGGGGCGGATGAGTTGCAGTAGCCGCGGACCGGAGGCTCAGGGCGCCGACGGCAGGCCGCGCCGCTCTGCCCGCCACGCCAGCCCCACGCAGCCCAGCGCCAGCGCACCTGCCAGCGCCGCCGCGCCATACAGCGCGCCGAAGCCGTGGCGGTCGATCAGCCAGCCGCCGCCCACGCCGCCCACCAGCCCCGACAGGCCGTAGCCCAGGGCCGAATACAGCGCCTGGCCACGCCCGCGCAGCCGGCCGGGGAAGAAGCGGCTGACCAGGGCGATGCAGGCGCCGTGGTGGGCGGCGAAGGTGACCGCATGCGTCAGCTGCGCCAGCACCAGCAGCCAGGCCTGGGCACCGCCGATGGCCATGCCGCCGAAGCGCAGCGCGGTGACGATGGCCGCCGCCGCCAGCCAGCCGTGCGGCGACAGCCGGTTGAACCAGCGGCCCTGCAGGCGGAAGAACAGGATCTCCACCGCCACCGACACCGCCCACAGCAGGCCCACCGCCTGGCGGCCATAGCCGGCATGCACCAGGAACAGCGACAGGAAGGCGTAGATGCTGGTGTGCGCCAGCACGGTGAAGAACACCGAGGCCAGGAACCAGGCCACCGCTGGCTGGCGCAGCAGCGGCAGCACGGCTGGCGCCGGTTCGCCGGCATGGCGTTCCTCGTGCCCCGTGGGCAGGCGCAGCGCCACCACCAGCAGCACCCCGTTCAGCCCCAGCACCAGCCAGGGAAAGGCGGCGATGCCCAGCGGCTGCAGCGCCGCGCCGGCGGCCAGCACGGAGGCGATGAAGCCCACCGAGCCCCACATGCGCACCCGGCCGTAGCGGGCGGCGTCCAGGCCGTTGGGGCCGGTCAGCAACTGGGCCAGGGCCGCCTCGGCCAGCGGCACGATGCCGCCGTTGGCCAGGAACAGCACGGCCACCAGCACCGGGATGCCGATGCGGGTGAACCAGGCGGCCGGCCCGTCGGGCGTGGCCGCGGCCAGCGGCAACAGCGCCAGGCCGGCGGCACCCAGCGCGCAGCCGGCCGACGCCACGCGGATCAGCGCCACGCGGGCGCCGCTGTGGTCGGCCGCCCAGCTCCAGGCATAGGGCGCCAGCAGCCGGGTCCAGCTCTGCAGCGAGGCGATGGCGCCGATCGCCAGCGTCGACAGGCCCAGCGCCTGGAACCACAGCGGCGCATACGGGTTGAACAGGCCGATGGTGGCGAAGTACGCCAGCCACAGGCCGCTGAAGGCGCGCAGCGGGCGCTCGGCCGCCACGCCGGAGGCCGGCGGCGCCGGCCTCACTTGCCGGCCGCGTCCGCCGCGTCTGCAGGGATCGGCGGCACCGGCAGCACCACGTCACCGCACTGCGCGCGGTGCAGCAGGGCATGGTCCATCAGCACCAGGGCCAGCAGGCTCTCGGCGATGGGCGTGGCGCGGATACCCACGCAGGGGTCGTGGCGGCCGAAGGTCTCCACCTGCGTCGGCGCACCGGCGCGGTCGATGCTGGCCTTGGGCGTGCGGATCGAGCTGGTGGGCTTGATGGCGATGCGCACCACCAGGTCCTGCCCGGTGGAAATGCCGCCCAGCACGCCGCCGCCGTGGTTGCTGGCGAAGCCGGCGGGCGTGAGTTCATCGCCATGGTGGCTGCCGCGCTGGGCGACGACGCCGAAGCCGTCGCCGATCTCCACGCCCTTGACCGCGTTCAGGCCCATCATCGCGAAGGCGATGTCGGCGTCCAGCCGGTCATAGAGCGGCTCGCCCAGGCCGGGCGGCACGCCGTGGGCGCGCACCTCGATGCGCGCGCCGCAGCTGTCACCCGACTTGCGCAGGTCGTCCATGTAGGCCTCCAGCGTGGGCACGATGCCGGCATTGGGCGCGTAGAACGGGTTCAGCGGGATCTGCGCCGCATCCTCGAACGGAATGGCGATCTCGCCCAGCTGGCTCATCCAGCCGCTGAAGGTGGTGCCGTGAAGCTGGCGCAGCCACTTGCGCGCCACCGCGCCGGCCGCCACCGTGGGCGCCGTCAGCCGGGCCGACGAACGTCCACCGCCGCGCGGGTCACGCACACCGTACTTGCGCCAGTAGGTGTAGTCGGCATGGCCGGGGCGGAAGGTGTCGAGGATGTTGCCGTAGTCCTTGCTGCGCTGGTCGGTGTTGCGGATCAGCAGGCAGATCGGCGTGCCGGTGGTCAGGCCCTCGTAGACGCCCGACAGGATCTCCACCTGGTCGGCCTCGTTGCGCTGGGTGACGTGGCGGCTGGTGCCGGGGCGGCGGCGGTCCAGCTCGGGCTGGATGTCCTCCACGCCCAGGGCCAGGCCGGGCGGGCAGCCGTCGATCACGCAGCCGATCGCCGGGCCGTGGCTTTCGCCGAAGTTGGTGACGCGGAACAGGGTGCCGAAGGTGCTGCCGGGCATGAGAAATCCATCAGAAATGAAAAAGGCCGGCGCACCGGCGCCGGCCCGTGGGATTGTCGCAGCCGCCGCTTCAGAGCTTGGGCGAATCAGCGCCTTCCTCTTCCTGCGGCCAGTCGCGGATGTAGGCCTTGAGCATGCGGTTCTCGAAGTCCTGGCCATCGACCACGGCCTTGGCCACGTCGTAGAACGAGATCACGCCCATCAGCGTCTTGCCGTCCATGGCCGGCATGTAGCGGGCGTGGCGGCCCAGCATCATGCGGCGCACCTCGTCGATCTCGGTCCCGGGCGTGCAGGTCAGCGGGGCGTCGTCCATCACCGAACGCACCGACAACGCGCCCACGCTGCCGCCGTTGCGGCAGATGCCGGCGATCACCTCGCGGAAGGTGAGCATGCCCACCAGGTCGCCGTACTCCATCACCACCAGCGAGCCGATGTCGTGCTCGGCCATCGTGGCCACCGCATCGGCCAGCGGCTGGCCCGGTGACACGGTGAACAGCGTGTTGCCCTTCACGCGCAGGATGTCGCTGACTTTCATGGGGGTTCTCCTCGGTTGAAGCAGCCGCCACCCTGCGCGGCACTGGCGGGCCGCCTCGCGGGTCGGCCGTTGAAAAAACATAGCACACAATGCCCGCCACCGACACCCTGAACACGGCCGCTGGCGGCCGACCACCATGCCCGGCTACAGCGATCCCGGATTCGACACCCTGGCCCTGCACGCAGGCGCCACGCCCGACCCCACCACCGGCGCCCGCGCCACGCCCATCCACCTGAGCACCAGCTTCGTGTTCCAGAGCAGCGAGCATGCAGCCTCGCTGTTCAACATGGAGCGCTCGGGCCATGTCTACAGCCGCATCAGCAACCCCACCACCGCGGTGCTGGAAGAGCGCATCGCGGCACTGGAAGGCGGGGCCGGCGCCATCGCCACCGCCAGCGGCCAGGCGGCGCTGCACCTGGCGATTGCCACGCTGGCGGGCGCGGGCAGCCACATCGTCGCCAGCAGCGCGCTGTACGGCGGATCACACAACCTGCTGGACTACACGCTGCGCCGCTTCGGCATCAGCACCACCTTCGTGCAGCCCGGCGACATCGACGCCTGGCGTGCCGCGATCCGCCCCGAGACGCGGCTGCTGTTTGGCGAGACCCTGGGCAACCCGGGGCTGGACGTGCTGGACATTCCCACCGTCAGCGCCATCGCCCATGACGCCAAGCTGCCGCTGCTGGTCGACAGCACCTTCACGCCGCCCTGGCTGCTCAAGCCCTTCGACCACGGCGCCGACCTGATCTTCCACTCGGCCACCAAGTTCCTGTCGGGCCACGGCACCGTGGTGGGCGGCCTTCTGGTCGACAGCGGCGCCTTCGACTGGGCAGCCTCGGGCCGCTTCCCCGAACTGAGCGCGCCCTACGACGGCTTCCACGGCATGGTGTTCAGCGAGGAAAGCACCGTCGGCGCCTTCCTGCTGCGCGCCCGGCGCGAGGGCCTGCGCGACTTCGGCGCCTGCATGAGCCCGCACACCGCCTGGCTGATCCTGCAGGGCATCGAGACCCTGCCGCTGCGCATGGCCCGGCATGTGGAGAACACGCGCAAGATCGTCGCCATGCTGGCCGCCCACCCGATGGTGGC
>Ga0116181_1004154_pt1 | contig 11003 bp, 16 predicted proteins | sample AD_UKC075_MetaG_FD_89752 | JGI IMG/M metagenome (GOLD analysis project Ga0116181, IMG submission 89752) | Active sludge microbial communities of municipal wastewater-treating anaerobic digesters from USA - AD_UKC075_MetaG | ecosystem: Engineered > Bioreactor > Anaerobic > Digestate | place: USA...
TGCACCAACCGCTTTTACGTGCAGGAAGGCGTGTACGACGAGTTCGTGGCCAAGTTCGCCGCCAAGGTCAAGACGGCCAAGGTGGGCAACGGTTTTGAAGACGGTGTGAACCAGGGCCCGCTGATCGAAGAAGCTGCGCTGGAAAAGGTGCAGCGCCATGTGGATGATGCAGTGGCCAAGGGCGGCAAGGTGGTGGCGGGCGGCCAGCGTCTCAAGAGTTTGGGCTCGGGCCAGTTCTTCGAGCCCACGGTGGTGGCAAACGCCACGGCCGACATGCTGTGTGCCCGCGAGGAAACCTTTGGCCCCTTCGCTCCCGTGTTCAAGTTCAAGACCGAGCAAGAAGCCATCGACGCAGCCAACAACACCGAGTTTGGCTTGGCCAGCTACTTCTATAGCCGCGACGTGGGCCGCATCTTCCGCGTGACCGAGGCGCTGGAATACGGCATGGTCGGCGCCAACGTGGGCATCCTGGCCACCGAGCATGTGCCTTTTGGCGGCGTCAAGCAGTCAGGCCTGGGCCGGGAAGGGTCGCACTACGGCATGGATGACTATGTAGAGATCAAGTACCTGTGCGTGGGGGATGTCTTGAGTGGCAAGTGAGCGCAGCGCGGATCGCTGCTAATTTGATAGCTATCAGCGTATAAATATCAAGCACCAGGGCGCGTTGGGAGTAAGAATTACCCCTACTCGCCCTGATACGCTCGATAGCGTAACGCCACCGCCTAGAAGCAGCGATAAGTCGCCTCGAAACGGCTGACCTGGGTTGCAAGCTCCGCCTCCAGACCATACTTGGCGCAGTGCTTCTCTGCTGCCTTGAGCGCTCCGTCCGAGCCCAGGGTGGAGTTTTCCCAGCTGATCGACACGCCCTTTTCACTTCCGACAACGATAAAAGGCGCTGGCGGAGAGTACGCACACCCACCGAGACTGCTAACCAATACCAACCACCATACCAGCGCCCGAGTGGCCATCGATTTTTGAACTTCATCCATGCGGTTGCAGTGTATCGAACCGCTCCCGCATTTCTGCAGCGGCCACTACGGCCCAGCAAGCGTCCCTGCAGCCAGACCATAGCCAAACTGGCATTGGATGGAGGGCCTGCAGATGCTGCCTATAATCTGGTGCACTGCGGGTGTAGTTCAATGGTAGAACGGCAGCTTCCCAAGCTTCATACGAGGGTTCGATTCCCTTCACCCGCTCCATTTATGACTTTCATAACCAGTCATAAACAGTCAAAAATCCAATCAAATCAAGCACTTAGGCCAATTTGAGCCGTCAAGTGCTGTCATGTTCCGCCATTGCAGTGCAGAACATTAGGGGGTACAAACTGGGGGAACAGGGCAAATTTGCCCCCTTTCCTGGAGTTTTGTTCCCCCATGCTCACCGAGATTGCCTGCAAAGCCGCCACCTGCCCAGACGACAAGCCGCGCGTGCGCTTTACCGACGCTGGCGGGCTGTATCTGGAGGTCACTCCGAACGGGGCAAAGCGCTGGTTCTGGAAGTACCGCTACGACAACAAAGAGAAGCGGCTTTCGCTGGGCAGCTACCCCGCCGTCAAGCTCAAAGAAGCGCGCCTGAATCGGGATGACGCCCGCAAGCTCCTGTCTCAAGGTAGCGACCCGGTGCAGCGCCGCAAGATCGACAAAGCCACCGCCCGCGTCAACGCTGGCACCACCTATGAAAAGGTCGCTCGTGAGTTCCACGCATTGAAGGAAAAGGAATGGAGCGATGCCCATTTCACGAAGTGGATCAAGCTGCAAGAAGCAAACCTGTTCCCGTGGATCGGCCCGCTGCCTATCGCTGAAATCACCGCGCCGCTGCTGCTGGAGACTCTGCGCCGCGTGGAGGCCAGGGGCAAGAACGAAACCGCCCATTCCCTGCGCCAGTATGCGGGCCAGGTGTTTCGCTACGGCATGGCAACAGGCCGATGCACCCAAGACCCCGCCCACGCTCTGCGGGGTGCTTTGCAAGCTGTGATCGTCAAGCACATGGCCGCCGTGCTGGAGCCAAAGCAGGCCGGGGAACTGCTGCGCGCCATTGACGCTTACCACGGGCACCCGACGACGCGAGAGGCCCTGATCCTGTCCGCGCTGCTATTCCAGCGCCCCGGCAACATCCGGCAGATGGAATGGGCATGGGTTGACCTGGAAGGCGGCCTGCTGACCATTCCGGCCGCCTCCATGAAGCGCACCGTTCAAGGCAAGCGCACGGGCAAGCCTCACCTGGTCCCGTTGGCTCCGCAGGCCGTGGAATGCCTCAAGCGAATGCACGTTCTATCGGGCGCGGGCAGGTACGTGTTCCCCTCGCTGCTGACAGGCGAACGCCCCATGAGCGACAACACCGTGAACACCGCGCTTCGCCGTATGGGCTACACCAACAGCGAAATGACCGCCCACGGGTTCCGGGCGATGGCCCGCACCATCCTGGGTGAACACTTGGAGACAGACCCCGAGGTGATCGAGGCGCAATTAGCCCACGGCAAATCCGGCCCGCTGGGCATGGCCTACGACCGAACCACCTACATGGCACAGCGCCGCCAGATGATGCGCGAATGGGCCGACTACCTGGACAAGCTACGCACTGGCGCGGACGTCATCCCACTGCGCGCATGAAATCCGAAGGAGCAAAGCAAATGACCGAAGCCGACACCGCCGCTATGCAGACCGCCTTTGAACGGCACTTCGATACGACTTGGGACGATCCGAGCATGCGCAATGAGCGCCTGTGCTGGATTGCCGCATGGAAGGCTTCGCGCCTGGCTCACTGAGATACCGGCAAGCCCTGCACCGGACAAAGCAGGGCAACAAGGCGGCGACCGGGAAGCCTGAGAACAACCCGACCGCCTGACCATCAACTGAACCGAGAAGGAACAACCATGGCTAATTCAATTGTCCACGAATCAGAGGCTGATACCGTTTCTGTCCCCGTCCTGGGGCCACGAGGTCATGAGGCGCCAGAGAAAGACCCCTATTTGTTGGAGGGAACGGAAACCACTGAAACCGTTACTGTGTGTGGGTACGAGCTGCCGCCCATCCGTGAAGGCGTACACCGTGGCCTTGGCTTGCGTGGACAGCCGCAGGACTACAACGTCCGGGTTGTGTGGGTTTCGCGCCGCCAGATTGACGCAATGTTGCAGGCCATCGGGCAACAGCACCCAGAGCTGGATCAAGCGCTGGAGGTTGTCTCAACGTTCATCATGCACTTGGACACCATCCGCGACGAAACCGGCCTGGGGATCGCTGCCGCCCTCAGCGTGCTGCGCAAGGAAAAGGATAAGCACCCCCATGCCCTGGAGAACTTGGAGACAGTAAACCGGATGCTGGGCCGCTGGGATGACGCCGCCCGCCTGCACCTGACGCGCTAAGGGGGCACCATGACTAAATTTTGTGTGATGTACCTGGTCGGCGGTATCGAGTGCCGCTCCCCCTGGTTCCTGAGCCGCGCCCGAGCTGATCGGGCATTACAGACCATCCGTAAGCGTTTCGGGACCGCAGTCTTGTATCGCGACTAAAACCATTCGCCAGCCCTAGGCTGATCCCCGAAAACCCGTTTCCCCTGACGGGCTGGGCTGGCACCTTTTCAGGGAGCGCGAGGGAACGCATGGAACACGACAAACTACCGAGCACGGAAGCCAGCAGGTTATGGACTGAAGACGACCTGCTTAAATCGCATGATGCTCTTTACGCAGAGTCTGGCCCGTATGCGCATGCATTTCAGATCGTTCAAAGGCTTGATGATCTGTGTGATTCAATGTCTTCCACCGGCCTACCAGGTAGCGGACATTTTTTTGAATGTGTTTTCAATAAATTGTGGGCACGACGTTCTTCTGGTGAAGAACAAGAGCTGGTTCTTGAAAACTGGGACAACCAGCCCCCGGATATGCGGCCTTTTGCGCTACTGCAATTGATTTGGATTGCATGTGCCTATGCAATGGACGCAATACGCTTGAATAAAGAGTCAGAAGCGGAGGCTTGGCGGGCCGTGTCAAAGTCACAGTATTGGCTTGGGGTGGCTAGCGGCTCTTGGTCTATTCGCAAAGACCAACCGCAAACCATTGTTAGCTTCGCAAAAAAAGGAGCGGAGGTTAGACACGCAGCCAGCAATAGGGCGAGAGCATTTGTCCAGGCTGAATGGGTGCGGCACCGTGATGCATATGAGCAAAATAAATCGGCTTTTACGCGAGACTATGTGAAGCGAGTATTTAACGAGTTCGATGTAACCGTGACTGAAAAGCAGATGCGCGAGGTGTGGCTTAAAGATACCCCGTCTGCTGGCAAACCGGACGGGATGCCAGCAGACGGGGAATGACTTAAATCAGCTAACAAAACACCATTGCACCCATGTTCATTCATGAGGTGCACGATGCAATCTGATCCCGTTTCTCGCCGCCATAACCATCTACCCCAAACCATTCAAGCGCTGCACATTCCCGAGGCGCTACTAAAAATACAGACCGTGATGGCCGTCACGGGCCTGTCAGAGTCCACCATCCGGCGCAAGGTGGCCGAGGGTAAATTCCCGGCCCCTGTCAAAGACGGCACGCGCTGCACGCGCTGGGTTGCGGGCAACGTTACCAACTGGCTGCGCGCCAAGGTGTCGGCATGAGCTGCCAGCACACCGGGCACGATCCCGACGAAAAAACCTTTGCCACCGTCGCGGCGAAATTCGCCCTGAAGGGCCACGCCCTGCACCGCACAGTGCGTGCAGACGATGGCCGCGTCACCTTCACCGTCAGCCGCTGGAATCAGTCTCGCGCCTTCGGCCACTGGGGTGATGTGCTGGCGTTTCTCACGCAGATTGGCGGTGCAGCATGATCGCGTGGAGCGACTTTCCCGAAGGCGACCACCGCACCCAGTGCCCCGCCTGCAACCGCCGCGACAAATCCATGGGCGTGACCGTACTGGGTCCGGGGCATGGTGTGGCGCACTGCTTTCGCTGTGGCTATGTGGAAACCCGGCAGACCGCCAGAGAGCTGACGCCTGCAGAGCGTCAAGCCTTCGCCCGCCGCATGGACGCGCTCAAGGTCCAACACGACGCAGAACAACGCGCACGACAAGCCGAGGTGGCGGCCGCCGCCGCTATCCGCTGGGCATCATCCAAGCTAGCGGCAGAGCATCCCTACCTGACCGCGAAGAGCGTGCAGCCCCACGGCCTGCGCCTCGATGGGCGGTGCCTGCTGGTGCCCCTTCGCGACAGCAACGGCACATTGCAAAGCCTGCAAACCATCGGCCCCGATGGAGACAAGCGCTTTCTGCCTGGCGGCCGGGTGAAGGGCTGCTATCACTCCATCGGCAAACCTGGTGCCCGGCTGGTGGTGGCTGAGGGCTACGCCACCGCTGCAACGATTCATGAGGACACCGGGCACGCCGTGGCCGTGGCCTTCAACAGTGGCAACCTCATGAACGTCGCTCAAGCCCTGCGCGCCAAGTACCCCGAAGCGGTACTGGTGGTGGCTGCAGACGACGACTGGCAGACGCCTGGAAACCCCGGACTGACTGCTGCGACCGAGGCTGCTCGCGCTGTCTCTGGACTGCTGGCCGTGCCTGATTTCACCGGGTTGCCACGCGGGCCAAAGGACACGGACTTTAACGACCTGCGCCGCCTGGCTCAGTCGGTGGAGGTGTGCCAATGAATCGCGTGGAACAAGCCTTCGACAATGCCGAGCCGGTGGAAGATTTCGACAACCACCGCAACGCGCCACGCCCCGACCCGGCTTGCCTGTATGGCCTAGTGGGCGAGATCGCCAAAGCGGGAAGTGACACCACCGAGGCAAATCCTTTCGCCATCGCAGCAAGCGCCATTGCTTACCTGGGCGTTGCTGTGGGCCGTGGTCCCTATATGCCCATTGGCAACACCTGGCACCACGCACGGTTTTTCATGTTGCACGTTGGCCGCTCCGGCGAGGGGCGCAAAGGGGATGCCGTTTCCCTCACCAAGCGCATTGCCCGCCGCCTGTCTGAACTGAGCCCAGACCACGCACCGCAAGTGCATTCGGGCGGGCTGTCTTCGCGCGAGGGGCTGGTTTTCATGATCCATGACGGCTATCGCGAAGGCAAAGAGGAGGTGCCCGCCATCCTCGATAAGCGACTGCTCGTGATCGAGTCAGAATTTGTCAACGTCCTGCATCAAGGCAAACGCGACGGCAACACCCTGAGTGCGGCCCTGCGCGACTGCTGGGACGGTGTGAGCCTCAAGCCAGCCACAAAGACAAACAGGCTCTGGGCCAGTGATCCGCATGTGGGAATGCTGGCGGCAATCACAGGTGGGGAGCTGCTGGCCTGTACCGCTTCGCGTGATCTGAGCAACGGATTTGCAAACCGCTTCACGCCCTTCTGGGCCGAGCGCACGCGACTTCTGCCATTCCCCAAGGCAACACCCGCCGACGAAGTGGATCGCCTCACAAAACGAGTGCTGGAGGTGCTGCAGTTCTGCCAGGCTGAACGCTGGGCCGAGCGCGACACATTGCGCGTGGAGCTGTCGCCAGATGCTGCCAAGCGCTGGGCGGCACTGTACCGGGGCGAACTCAACGACCGCAGCCACGGCGAGCGCATCAACGCTCTGATCGAACGCCGGTCCCCGATGCTGCTGCGCTTGGCGATGCTCTTTGCACTGACCGACTGCACCGCAGTGGTGGAGGTCCGGCACATCGACGCCGCACTGGCCTGGGTGCGGTATTCGGTGGAGTCGGTGAAGTTCATCTTTGGCAGTGCAGCCGATGAAGTGGAGGTTGCGGAAACCAACGACACCGCAAGCAAGATTCTGGACTTCATCGCCAAGCATGGCCGCGTGACCCGCAAGCAAATCACGGTCGAATGCTTCAAGGGCCATGTGAACAAAACCCGCATCGATGCCGCGTTGGATGAGCTGCTGACCTGCAACCCCGCGCGCATCACGGTGCAGGAAGAAAGGACAGGGCAAGGACGCCCCACCAAGTTCTACGAACTGAACACCGCGAACAATGCGAACAAAGCGAATAACAAGCAACCACGCGGGTTTGCTGGCGGTTTTGATGACCGCGAGCAATGCGAACCCAGCGAACTAACCCCGGTCGATAGTTCGCAAGTTCGCACAGTTCGCGAACTAGAAAACACCGCTGCAACCCGCATGGATGCTGGAAGTTCGCCTAGTTCGCTTACTTCGCAGCCAAACACGGAAACGGTGGAGGTTGACCTATGAGCACCGACACACTGATCCGCGCAGCGATGGATGCGGGTGTTGCGCTCAAGTTCGAGGACGGGAAGCTAAAGGCCGTGGGGCACGTCGAAGCCGTTCGCGCATGGGCACCACGTCTGCGCGAGAACAAGGCGGCGCTGATCCAAGCATTGCAGCCGCCAGAGCCTGCTGCGATTGATTGGCGCGAGGCTGACCGCGTTTACCAACTTCACCACTTCAACTGCCCGACCTGCATCGCGGCTGGTCGTGGTTATGGCCTGCGCTGCGGCACCGGCAGCGTGCTTTGGGCGTCATACACCGCCGCAACTAAATAAACGCAAGGAAAAAATAATCGTGAACAACATTCAAAACCACATCAAACAAATCATTGACGGCGAAGCGACACCGCGCCACGACTCGCCCGAACTGGTGGGCGTCCTGGCAGACATTCGGGCCATCCTGCGCGACCGCAATGCGCAGCAAGTCCTGGGGCTTTTCGTTCTGCAGATGGTGAACGCTGGCATTCGATCCGGCCTGAACACCGAGAAAGCGATGATGCGCGCCAAAGGGGCAAGTCATGAAGAATGACGCCCCCGCAGTGGCCCGATTTATGCGCCGCCAGCAAGTCGCATTCGAGCTGGGAATCAGTCGCCACACGCTGACGCGAATGCTCAAACGTGACACCACGTTTCCGCGCTTTTTTGAACTGACGCCCGGCATCGAAGTTATCGCCGCTGCTGACTTCGAACACTGGCTGCGAAAAAAACACCGCGCGTCCCTCATTGCCCCGAGCTGACACCAACTGCACCGCGCTGCAACGCAATGGCGTATTGCTGCGCAGGGTGCCCTTAAAAGATGCTCAAGGCTCAATCAATTCTTCAGAAAGACACTATGTCCCGACTCGCAGAACTTCGCCACGAAAGCGACCAAATCAGCGCCCGCACAAAAACGATGCTGGAGCAATTTCCCGGCAACAAGTGGGGCAGCACGCAAGAAAGCGAATGGGCTGGATTGATGGCACGCGCTGGCGAAGTGCACGCGGAAATCACTAGCCTGCAGGCAGCCAATGAGCAGGCGGGCCGCGACTGGACAAACGAAGATGGTGGCCGCGTGAAGGTGCTGCGCAACGCTGCAGACTTCCGCGCCCACTACGCCAACATGCAAGGCGGCGCCCCCCGCAATGGTGAGCAGATTCAGATTAGCGACTTCCTGCGCGGCGTGGCTGGCATGAAAACCACCGCTGGCGTGTCTGCAGCGCTGAGCGTTGGAACCGACAGTTCGGGCGGGTTCGCTGTGCCATCTTTGGTGATGCCGCAAATTCTGGAAGCGCTGGTTCCAGCCAGTTCGCTGCTGTCTGCTGGCGCTGGCATCGTGCCCTTGACCGAAGGCGCAAAGCAGTACACCACCGCCGCCGTGGACAACATCCCCACCGCCGCATGGCGTCTGGAGTCGGGCAACCTGACTGAGAGCGCCCCCACGTTCCGCGCTGTGGTGGCTGCACCGAAGTCGTTGGCGTTCTATTTCAAGGCAAGCCGTGAACTGCTGGCCGATGCCTCGAACATGGATGCTGCGCTGAATGTCGCAATCGCTCAAGCATTCGCCAAAGAGCTAGACCGCGCGGGCCTGCGCGGCACCGGCACCAACCCCGAGCCGCGCGGCATCTTGAACACGGTCGGCATCAAGACGGTGAGCAACGGCGTCAATGGTGCTGCCCTGGCTGGCTACGGTAACTTCTTCAGCGGCGCACAAGAACTTTTGTCGGCCAATGCACCGATGCCCACCGCAGCCATCATGAGCCCCCGCAGTCTCGTGAAGCTGGGCGGGCTGAGCGACAGCACCGGGCAACCGCTGCGCCGCCCCGAGATGCTGAGCGGCATGACCATGCTGAGCACGTCCGCAGTGCCAAACAATCTGACCGTGGGCACCAGCACCGACTGCAGCGAAATCTACATTGGCGACTTCACCAAGCTGGCATTCATGATGCGCGAACAGGTGAGCATCCAAGTCGCCAAAGAGGCATTCGCTACCACCGGCGAAATCGGTTTTGTCTGCCACGTCCGCGCTGATGTGGTGCTGACACATCCGGCCTGCTTCGCTGTGGTGACCGGCGTCCGCGCATAAACAAAAACGGCGTTACTCGGTGAGTGGCCGTGCGAGAAAACCCCGAGAGCGCACAGAGGTATGCCCCCGCGTGGTGCGCACATCAAGCCCTGCCGGGTTCGCCTGGTGGGGCTTTTTGTTCATTGTTCTGACGGGTATGCAGGGGGGCGGTCAAAGCCTGAGCACCCCCGCATGTAAACCGGCAAGTTCACGCTACGTTCTTAAACCTGTAGTTTCGAGGAACCACTATGGCCCGAAAATCAGCCGCCGCACTGGCGACCCCAACCATATTCGACACAAAGCGCCCGCCGCCGCCCGCTGGCCTGCCCCCAGGTGCTGCTGCGCTGTGGGTTTCAATCTGCGCCGGGCTTGATGCGAACTACTTTTCGACCGGCGACATGGTGCTGCTTGAAGCGCTGGTTATGGCCGAACATCAAAAGAGGCTTTGTGATGCGCTGGTGCTGCGTGACGGGCCTATCCTGCTGGATGGCAGCGTGAACAATGCCGCGAAGCTGAGTAACCAGTACGCTGCAACGATGGCCGCGCTTAGTGGCAAGCTGCGACTGTGCAAGAGCGCCACGACGCGGCCAGAGTCTGCCGGGCTGAAAAAGGCTCTGCACAGTGGCTTGAAGCCGTGGGAAACAAACCCCGAGATGGCGGAATACTTCAATGACTGACGCACAGTTCCAAACCATCATGCAAGCCCTGGCCGGGCTGACGCGAGAGAACGCGCAACTCAAAGGGTTGATGCTTGATGTTGTTGCAGACATTAGCGACCTGCAAGCGCGCATCGAGGCCGTGAACATGCGGTTTGATGAGTAAAGCAGGCGGGGGGAGTCAAAAGTCTGACGGTTCGCGTTTACGGAAACCCCGCAGTTCCGCACGCGCAGAAAAAACCCCCTTTTCCAATTTATTCAAATCAGCAAATGGCAGGCAAACCCGGACGCAGCGGAGGTGCAAGAAAGAACGCAGGGGGCCGCCGTGCTGGCGCTGGAAGGCCGCTAGGCAGCCGCAACCGACCCCGCCTGATACATGGCCTGCCTGAGACTAATTGCCCGCGTGCGTGGTTGCTGGCGCTGATGAATCACCCAGGGGCACCGCTGCGCCTGCGCATGAGTGCCGCCGTGGCGCTGCTGCCTTACTTTCACACCCCACAGGTGCTGCCCCGCGCAACAGGCGCAACAGGCGCAACTTGAGATTGACCCTTCCGCGTTTGAAATGCCGAAGGGTGCGACGTCAAATCGAACCCTCAGCCCGCGTTCTGTCTAAATCAGATTTCAAATCCGAATGACCCGCCCGCGCAATTTTGCGCACACGCTGCTGCGGGTGTGCTGGAGGAATAGAACCGATGGCGATGGGGAAAAGGCGGGGGTAAAAAATAAATCGAATTGCTGAAAACACGCAGCCATGCGGCATAGAAGCAACAGTTCGACTCCCTTCACCTCCACATTCCAGGCCTGCCAGGCAACAACGTCTGGCAGGCTTTTTCATGGGCGAATGTCGGCATGCTCCAAGGCCTCTCACGCGCGGCGTGACAATATGGTGTGGCAGACATACGCTCTGCCTCCGGTCACAGGTGCGGAAGCCCCTTACGCTGGACCCAGCCAGATCTCGTCAACGAAGTCCACTTTGGTGGCCACTGTCTGGAATCAAGGGGTATCCGCTTAGCTCCATCAGCCCCATTGACACTGTGATTTCATCCAGCAATGGTATCCGATTGCCTCTCCCCGGTGTTCTTGCTCACGACATCCCCA
>Ga0116181_1004156_pt1 | contig 10998 bp, 9 predicted proteins | sample AD_UKC075_MetaG_FD_89752 | JGI IMG/M metagenome (GOLD analysis project Ga0116181, IMG submission 89752) | Active sludge microbial communities of municipal wastewater-treating anaerobic digesters from USA - AD_UKC075_MetaG | ecosystem: Engineered > Bioreactor > Anaerobic > Digestate | place: USA...
CAACGCGTAGGCCGCGAAGGTGGCGATGACGACCGGGAACACCGTCGCAGGGATGGTGATCGCGAACGAGTTCAGGAAGTACAGGCTCAGCGGTGGCGTGACCGAACTGCCCTCGAAGAGAACGGTGTTGTAGTTCTCCAGAGTGAAGCTCGGGTTGGTGAAGAACGTCCACCATCCGGTGTTGTTGATGTCGGCCGGCGTACGGATGCTCGAGATGAACAGACCGAACGTGGGGATCGTCCACACCAACGCGATGACTATCGCGAAGAACGAGGCGATGGGCGAGCCGAAGATGTTGTTCTGCTTACGGCTGGTGAGCCGTATGCCCTTCGACTTGGTGCGCGCTGGGGTGAGGTTGACGGGCGCGATTTCCTCAATGGCGGTCATCAGTGAACCTCCCTCTCCTTGCGAACCTGTCGGACGTTGAAGATGATCAGCGGCAGCACTCCCAGGAACAGGATCATTGCCAGCGCGGATCCGGTGCCGTAGTTGAGCGCCCGGAAACTCTGCTGGTACATCTCATTGGCGATGACCGAGGTCTGGAAGTTTCCGCCGGTCATCGTGCGGATGATGTCGAAGACCTTGAGCGATGTCACGGTGATCGTCGTGAGAACCACGATCACGCTGCCCCAGATCATCGGGATCGTGATGCGCGTGAAGCGCGCCCATCCCTTGGCCCCATCGAGCATTGAGGCCTCGATGATGTCGTCAGGCACCGCCTTCATCGCCGCCGAGAGCACAACCATCGCGAATCCGGTCTGGATCCAGACCATGACGGCGATGAGCAGGAACGTGTTCAGCGGGGCCTCGAGCAGCCAGTTCGGCGGGGTCAAGCCGATCGCTTTGAAGATCGCACTCAGGAGGCCGATGTCCGCCTTGTTGGGGTCGGGCTGGTACGTGTAGACGAACTTCCAGATGATGGATGCCCCGACGAACGAGATCGCCATCGGCATGAAGATCAGCGACTTGACCAGGCCGGCGTACTTCATCCGGTCGGTGAGGTAGGCGATCGCGAGTCCGATGGTCGTGGATGCGATGGGCACCACGATCGTCCAGATCAGGGTGTTGCGCAGCACGATGAGAATCTCGGGCTGCGTGAACGCCCAGATGTAGTTCTGCAGCCCGATGAAGTTCTCACTGCGGGCGTCGAAGAACGACAGGTAGAGGGTGCGAATCGCCGGGTAGATCAACCCGATGATGAGCAGCAGAAGTGCGGGCCCGAGGAAGACGAAGTACTTCAGACGGTTCTGAGTCTTCTCCTTTGTGCGCTCGGAGAGCACGAAGATCAGGACGATGATGGCGACGAACACCACCAGACCCACCAGAAGCAGAACGATGTTGGGCAGTACTGTCGCAAAAGGCGACCGGGCTGTCACAATCCACATTGATTGACTCATTCCGTAGGCAGTAGTGAGAAGAGGTGCGGGGTCCGCTTGCGCGAACCCCGCACCGACTTTCTTATTTAGTGCTTAGTAGGACAACCTACTACTTGGGCCAGCTCGCCTCGATGGCGTCGAGAACGGCCTTGTCCGACTTGTCCTCGGCGACCCAGGCGGTCATCTCCTTCCAGAACGAACCGGCACCCACAGCAGCGGGCATGAGGTCCGAACCGTCGAAGCGGAACGTGGTCGCGTTCTTGAGGATCTCGACCGCGTTCGCGTTCACCGGGTCAGCCACGTTGGCGGTGTCCAGGCCGAGGTTGGCCGAGAACCAGCCACCGAGGGCGGCCTTCTTGTTGTTCCACTCCGGCGTGGTCAGGTACAGCTGAACTGCCTGAACCTCGGGACGGTCTGCGAAGGCACCGATGAACTCGCCACCACCCAGGGCGGGCTTGTCGTCAGCGGTCGCACCCGGGAAGTAGAACGTGGTGATGCCACCCTCAGTCGTGGTGTCGTCCGGGGTGACGATGGTCGCACCCTGGTCGGCCACGAGGATGCCGCCGATGAAGGAGGCCTGGCGGTGCATGGCGCACGATCCGTCAACGATGCCAGCGCCACCGGTCTGGAAGCTCGTGGTCGCGATGGAAGGAACGTCACCGACGTACTCCGGGTTCTTCAGGATCTGACCGGCCTTGCCGATCGCCTCGACGATAGCCGGGTCGTTGAACGGGATCTCGTGAGAGACCCACTTGTCGTAGACCTCGGCGCCACCGAAGCGGAGGACGATGTCCTCCATCCAGTCGGTACCGACCCAACCGGTGGCGTCACCGGACTCGAAGCCCGCGCACCACGGCTGCACGTCAGACGTGGTCGCGATCTTGTCGGACAGAGCCAGCAGCTCGTCCCACGTCGTGGGGATGTCCCAGCCGTTGTCCTTGAAGGTCTTCGGCGAGTACCAGACGAACGACTTCACGTTGGCGCCCAGGGGCGAAGCGTAGAAGGTTCCGTCGACGGTGCCGTAGTTCTTCCAGTCGGGGCTGTAGTTGGCCTCGACGCTGGCCGCGACCGCGTCAGACGCCGGCAGAAGCTTGCCGGTTGCCGCCATGGCAGCGAGCAGACCAGGCTGCGGGAAGACGGCGAGGTCGGGAGCAGTTCCACCCTCGACGCGCACGGGCAGCTGGGCTTCGAACTCCTTGGAGCCGTTCCAGTTGATCGTGATGCCGGTGCAGTCCTCGAACTCCGTGAAGGACTCCTGGAAGAGCTCGGCCTCGGGGCTCACGACGGTCGTGTAGATCTCGACCTCGGTACCCGAGTTGCCCTGGTAGTCCGCGTAAGCCTCACAGCCTGCGGGGATGTCGCCCGAACCGCTCGGTGCGGAGCATCCAGTGAGGATGAGAGCGAAAGCGGTTGCAGAGGTTGTCGCCAGAACGATTGAGCGGCGCTTGATTGCCCTCATGGTTAATCTCCTTTGATTGATAGGGGCGGATCCCGCGAACAAGAATGGCTGTTTCTCGCGGAAAACCAGCTTCAGACTATGCGTGCAGGTGCCCTCTGGGGAACCCCTCACGTCTCTTTTCCATAACGCTAATCAAACTTCTTCCCGGAGTTGGCCCGGAATCGCCTGTGGACTGAGAGCGCTCCCAACCTTCATTTGTGCAAACGCTTACATCCGATGACGTGCCCTGAGGCGCCGATATCGCCTGATCCGTCACGAAAGTGACGCTCGTCGCGGGCTCGACGGCGCGTGTCGCGGAGCTGAGATGGAGCCGGTAAGCGCCCGAAACGCCCACCGGCCCCATCGATCAATGGGGCGGTTGAACCGCCGGAGTGGCCACGATGCGAGCAGAATCGACCGACGAGACGCAAGCCAGCATCAATGGCGTTGCGGCCAGCATTGTGGTGATCTGCGCTCTCGGGTAGCGAGCGTTCGAGTAGTGGGCTGGGCGGAGGGTAAGGCCGTCCAGTCCGACGAACAGCTTCGGGTCGCTCTGTCGTTCGAATTGCACTGTCGTTCGAATTGCACTGTCGTTCGAATTGCACTGTCGGGGTGTCACACAAATGGGGGACAAGCGTGCGACGAGTCCCATTATGTGGGGCGAACGCTCACGGGTGCAAGACGTAGCTCGGAGCGAGTGTCAGAGCAAACAAAAAGGGGCGCCGGCCGCGGCCGAAGCCACGGGCGACGCCCCTTGATGAAACGGGACTACTTGAGGGTGACGGTTGCGCCGGCCTCTTCGAGCAGTGCCTTGGCCTTCTCGGCGGTCTCCTTGTTCGCGCCCTCGAGCACGACACCGGGGGCGCCGTCAACGAGTGCCTTCGCCTCGCCGAGACCGAGGCTCGTGAGGGTGCGCACCTCCTTGATGACCTGGATCTTCTTCTCGCCAGCCGACTCGAGGACGACGTCGAACGTGTCCTTCTCCTCGACCTCTTCGGCTGCGCCACCGGCGCCACCGGCGGCCGGAGCGGCAGCCACGGCGACGGGTGCAGCGGCGGTGACCTCGAAGGTCTCCTCGAACTTCTTGACGAACTCGCTCAGCTCAATGAGCGTGAGCTCCTTGAACGCCTCGATCAGCTGGTCACTGGTCAGCTTTGCCATGATTTTCTCCTTGTTGTTTCTGAACGATCTGCCGCGACGGTGCGCGACTGAGTGTGTCGTCCGCGTGAACTACGCGGACTGCTTCTCGCGCAGCGCGTCGACCGTGCGAACGGCCTGCGACAGCGGTGCGTTGAACAAGTACGCCGCACCGAACAGCGAGGCCTTGGCGGCACCCGCGAACTTCGCGAGCAGCACCTCCCGGGACTCGAGGTCGGCAAGCTTCTTGACCTCGTCTGCGGTGAGAGGGTTACCGTCGAGGTAGCCGTTCTTCACGAGCAGAAGAGGGTTTGCCTTGGCAAAGTCACGCAGGGTCTTCGCGACGGCGACGGTGTCACCGTGCACGAAGGCGATTGCAGACGGCCCGACCAGGTCATCGTCGAAAGACGTGATCCCTGCCGCGTTGGCCGCAATCTTGGTCAGCGTGTTCTTCACCACGGCGTATGTAGCGTGCTCACTGATCGACTTGCGCAGGCTCTTGAGCTGCGCGACCGTGAGCCCGCGATACTCGGTGAGCAGTACAGCGTTCGAGGTGCGGAACTTGTCCGTCAACTCGGCGACTGATGCTTCCTTGTTCGCCATGGTGCTCCCTAGATTTCGTATGGTGTCTGCCGGAGGACACCCGGAGCAATGAAAAAAGCTCCGAGCCAGGGGCACGGAGCTGAACACGGCGCAAACCGATGAACTACTTCACACACCTGCGCTGGCCTCGCTGTGAAGCGAACTCAGTCGAGGTGCGATTGCGCGCACCACGAAACCTGCGGTCTTTGGCTCCTCCCAGAGTACGGGATGCCGCGACATGCCGCAAACGCGGCAGATCGTGAGGGCGGCAGACGAAAGGCACCGCACGGCATGATGGTCAGGTGGACAGTGCCTTTCCCGTCGTCTTCGTGCACGGCCTGTTCGGGTCGTTCGCTGAACCAGCGGCGACACGCCACCTCGGCCCGGCGGAGTTCTCGGCTCCCGACCTGCGTGGGTACGGGCATGAGACGGAGGTCGACGTGTCGTTGGAGGGGCAGGTCGCGGCCCTTCGCTCGCACGTGGAGTCGCGGCATCCGGAAACCCCAGTGCACCTGGTCGCGCACTCGATCGGTGCCGTGTATGCCTTCACCCTCGCCGACGAATCGCCCGACCTGGTCGAGACTGTGACAACCGTCGAGGGCAACTTCACGCTCGCCGACGCCTTCTGGTCGCGATCGATCGCGGCTCTGGATGAAGACCGAGCACGTTCGGAGATCGAGGGCCGGTTGCGTGATCCTCGCGCGTTCCTCGCGGGCGACGGAATTGAGGCCACTGACGAGCACCTCGCCAAGGCGGTCGACGCGCTCGCGTACCAGCCGTGGCGCACGGTGTGGATGTCGGCGTCGGCGATCGTCGAAGCCACATCGAAACCGGAGTACCAGGAGTTGCTGCGGCGCGTGTTCGCCCGCCACCGCGTACACCTGGTAGCGGGGGAACGGAGCGCGGGCGGCTGGGATGTGCCGGGCTGGGCTCGCGAGGCGGCTGCGTCATCCACAGTCATCCCCGGCGTGGGCCACATGATGATGCTCGAGAACCCGGATGCGGTGGGTCGGGTTCTCAGGGGATTGCTGCGCGCCGCTGAGGGGCGTCGGGCGCTCTAGGCTTCGGGCGGCGTCGCCGGGCGCCGCGGAGCGCGCGGCTTCTTCGGTGGAGCAGGCGTGGACTCCGCGTCGGCGGTGGGCTCGGCTGGAGCCTCGGTCGCCGCCTCGGGCGCGGATTCGATGGAAGGCTTGGACTTGGCGGGGCTCCGCGGTGCGCGCGGCTTCTTCGGTGCCGGCGGTTCGGGCGTGGGCTCGGGTTCGGGCTCGGGCGTGGGCTCCGCCTGAGCCGCGACGCCGCCCCGCCGATTGGCGCGACGGGCGAGCAGCTGGGGAACCAGAAGGATGACGACGACACCGACCAACGCCACGATGATGACCGCGAACGGCGTGATCAGACTGGAGTTCTCCGGCGCATCCACCGGCTCGCCCGATCGGTCGATCATCATCCGCTGGAAGTCGTCGAGCGGAATCGGCCCGCTCAGGCCTGACGTGCCGGCGACGAGCGGGATGAACTCGTCCGCGCCGAGGGTGAACCAGGCGGCGCGCTGCTCGTCGCGCACCACGTAGGAGTCGGCAGGCACATCCGAGAGGGCCCTGGCCAGGTCGGGGTCGCGCACGAAATCGGCGAGCTCGGGTACAACCGACGCGGGGTTGATCCAGATGATGGCGAGCCCGATGGTGTCGTCGTTGACGGTGATCGGTGCTGTCCACAGGTTCTGCCGCTCGACCGGGGTGTCGGTGGCGACCCCGGCCACGAACGCCTCGGTGAAGGTGAAGACCCGGTTGAGCTGGCCGACCGCCGTGGTCTCGTTGAAGTCGATGCCAGCGCCACCGGAGCCGATGCCGAACAGGTCATCGAGGCGGGACACCAGGCCGTTGGGGTCTGCGGCGTACGCGGAGACCTCGGCGGGCACCGATCCCTGCGACGCTGTGGCGGCCGGCGCGCCGACGAGCGCGAGTGCGAAAGCGGCGAGCAGAGTCAGGGCCGCGCCGATTCGGGCGCGAGAGTGACTGCGACGACGGGTGTGTTCGGGCACCCGCTCAGTCTCCCACGACACCGGCGAACGGGCCGGATGCCGATCAGGCGATTTCACCGATCGGCAGGATGACGCGAAAGACCGTGCTGCCCGGCGCACTCTCCACCTCGGCGCGCCCGCCGTGGGCCTCGACTACGGCCGTGACGATCGCGAGCCCCAGGCCGGTGCTGCCCGCGGCCCGCGAGCGCGAGCCGTCGCCGCGCACGAACCGCTCGAAGATGGTCAGGGTGAGCGCCGGGTCGATGCCGGGGCCGGTGTCGCGCACCTCGATGGTGACCCAGCCATCGCCGCGGATCAGAGCCGCCGTGACGACCGTACCGGCCGGGGTGTGCGTGCGCGCGTTGGCGAGCAGGTTGGCGACCACCTGGTGGAGCCTCGGTTGGTCGCCGTGCACCTGCACCGCTTCATCCGGAAGTTCGAGTTGCCAGATGTGGTCCGGTCCGGCCGCGCGCGCGTCGCTGAGTGCGTCGATGACCAGCCGCGTGAGGTCGACCGTCGCGCCCTCGATTGCCGCGCCCTCGTCGAGACGGGCCAGCAGCAGCAGGTCTTCGACGAGCGCGGTCATGCGCACCGACTCCGACTCGACTCGGCCGATCGCATGCACCACATCGTCGGGCAGCTCGTGGCGGCCGCGCCGGGTGAGTTCGGCGTAGCCGCGGATCGACGCCAGCGGCGTGCGCAACTCGTGGCTCGCATCGGCGACGAAGGTGCGCACCTTGTTCTCGCTGGCTTGACGTGCCGTGAGGGCGGATGCCACGTGCTCGAGAAGAGTGTTGAGCGCGGCGCCGACCTGCCCGACCTCGGTGCCGGGGTCGGCGTCCTGGGCGGGTACGCGCTCGGCGAGCGCCACCTCACCGCGGTCGAGTGGGAGCTCGGCGACGCGGGTCGCTGTCGACGCGACCCGCTCGAGTGGACGCAGCGCGAGTCGCACGACGACGGCGCCGGCGATCGCTGCGGCGGCAACGCCCAGGATTCCGATCACCGCGATGAGGAGCGTGAGGCGCAGCACGATGGCTTGCACCTCGGAGAGCGGAAGACCGATGAGCAGCGAGACGCCGCTGGCGGAGGTCTTCTGCATGATGACCCGGTACTGGCCGAGTGTGCCCCCGAGATCGACGGTGACGGGCGCGGCACCGGGCTGCACGGTGCCGAGGGAGGCGAGTTGCGTGGCGTCGAGGCTGATGGGCACGCCGCTCTGGTCGAGCACTGCGGCCGTGGTCAGCTGATTGGATGCGACGAGCCCCGCTAGGGTGCCCGCACCCTGGCCGGGCAGCGCGAGCACCTCGCCTGCCGGCGGTCGGCCCCCGAAGTCGTCGTTGGGACGCCCCTCGAACGCCTCCTGAGACCGCCCGGTCGCGGCCGTCAACTGCGCGTCGAGCCGCCCGACGAGAAATCCCTGCAGCGCGAACACGCTGAAGACCCCGATCAGCACGGTGACCAGGGCGAGAAGGGCGACGATGCCGAAGACCAGGCGCCGACGCAGGGTGAGGCGACGCGTCATCCGGCCGGCTTCAGCACGTAGCCGAACCCTCGCACCGTGTGGATCATGGGTTCGCCGAGCGTGTCGATCTTCTTGCGCAGGTACGAGATGTAGATCTCGACGACGCTGGAGCGGCCACCGAAGTCGTAGCTCCACACGCGGTCGAGGATCTGGGCCTTGCTGAGCACGCGTCGCGGATTGCGCATGAGGAAGCGCAGCAACTCGAACTCGGTCGCGGTGAGCTCGATGGCGGCGCCAGCGCGGCTCACCTCGTAGCTGTCCTCATCGAGTCGCAGGTCGCCCACCTCGAGCACGGAGTCGGCCGAGTCGGAGACGGCGAGCGCCGAGCGCCGGATGAGCCCCCGGAGCCTGGCGACGAGCTCCTCGAGGCTGAACGGCTTGGTGACGTAGTCGTCGCCGCCGACGGTGAGGCCGGCGACACGGTCATCCACGGAGTCCTTGGCGGTGAGGAAGAGGATGGGCACCTGGATGCCGTCGGCGCGCAACCGCGACAGCACGGTGAGCCCGTCGATGTCGGGGAGCATGATGTCGAGCACGACCACGTCGGGCCGGAACTCGCGGATGACCGACAGCGCCTTCTGGCCGTCGCTGGCGAGCTTGACGTCCCACCCCTCGTACCGCAGGGCCATCGAGAGCAGGTCGGTGAGCGAATCCTCGTCGTCGACCACGACGGCACGGATCGGGCTGCCGTCGGCGCGGCTGATGCGGGGCTGTGCCGCAATCGCGGGCGCGTGGTTGGAGGTCGTCATGTCTCCCAGTATTCGGAGATTCCTATGAGCCGCCTGTGAAGTAGCGTCCTTGGCTGTTTCTCAGGTTCGGCATAGGGCGCCGATAGCGACGATCCCTAGGTTTCGGATGTCCATTGCAGACACACAAGGAGACCCATGTTCGGCACCTACCTCTTCCGGGAGCTCACCAACCGGCGAAAGCAGACGGCGATCATCGCCAGCGGCATGGCCCTGGCCATCGCCCTCGTCATCATCGTCAACGGGGTCTCGGCAGGCGTGAGCGCCGCCCAGGCGAAGGTACTGGAGTCCGTGTACGGCGTCGGCACCGACATCACGGTCTCGCAGCAGCCGACGGGACCCACCGAGGGCGGGGCCGCCGGCGGGCCGCCCTCGTTCGACTTCGGATCGGGCGACGGATCCACAGCAGACGGCTCGACTCAGCTCAGCCAGGCCCGACTGACGACCGGACCCGGTTCGGCGACCTTTGCTAACACCGCCCTGGCCACGGTGCAGGGCGTCGACAACGTGAGCTCCGCCACGGCCACGCTGAGCCTCACGAACATCAACTTCAGCGGGGAGATCCCCGACTTCCAGGCCGGCGGTGGTGGCCTGCCGACTGACGGCACCGCGCCGCCCACGGGTGGAGCTGACGGTGCTGGTGGCAGCTCGTTCGACATCGAGTCGATCACTGTGACGGGCATCGATGTCACGGGCGATGCGGTCGGCCCGCTCACCGCGGTGAGCCTCACCGACGGCCGTTCGTTCGATGCTGGCGATGTCGGCACCAACGTCGTAGTGCTCGACAGTTCCTACGCGACGACCGCTGAACTCGGCGTGGGCGACACCCTGGGTCTCGGGGGCGAGGACTTCGAGGTCATCGGCATCGTGGCATCCACCTCGTCGGATGCCAGCTCGACCAACACCTACATCCCGCTCGACACCGCACAGCGGCTTGCCGGCCTCGACGGGCAGATCTCCACGGTCTACGTGCAGGCAGCCTCATCGACCGACATCGGCCAGATCCAGTCCGACATCGAGACCGTCCTCCCGGATGCCGCAGTCAAGACCCAGGCGGACCTCGCCTCGAGCGTCTCCGGCTCGCTGTCCACCGCGTCGAGCCTCGTCTCGAGCCTCGGCACCTGGCTCTCGGTCATCGTGCTCGCCGCGGCGTTCCTGATCTCGATCCTGTTCACGATCGCCGGGGTGACTCGCCGTACACGCGAGTTCGGCACCCTCAAGGCCGTGTGCTGGAGCAACGGTGCTGTCGTGCGACAGGTCGCCGGTGAGTCGCTCGTGCAGGGCGCGATCGGCGGCGTGATCGGTGTGGCCGTGGGACTTCTGGGGATCCTCGTGATCAACATGATCGGACCGGTGCTCAGCGGGAGTGCCACGACCTCGACCTTCCCCGGCGGCGGTGCGGCGCCCGGCGGCGGCACGGGCGGCTTCCCCGGTGGGGGCGGCGGCGGACCGTTCGGTCAGCAGGCGGCCGCGGCGACCACCGACATCGTGCTGCAGATCCCCGTCACGGCAACGATCATCCTCGTCGCGGTCGGTCTCGCGATCCTCGGCGGCCTGCTGGCCGGAGCGATCGGCGGATGGCGGGCCGCGCGCCTGCGTCCCGCCGAGGCGCTGCGCAGCGTCGCCTGATCCCCCGAACCGAAGACCACAAGGAGACAACAATGTACGAACTGACCAACGTCACGAAGACCTACGACGCGAAGCGGGGGGCCATCACCGCGCTGAGCGAGGTGACCCTCACGATCCCGGACGGCCAGATGGTGGCCATTCAGGGGCCCACGGGCGGCGGCAAGTCGACGCTCCTGCAGATGCTCGGCGCGCTCGAGCGGCCTACCTCCGGCACCGTCGCACTCGGGGCCGATGTGCTCTCGAGCATGCCGGATTCGAAGCTGGCGGGCATCCGCGCGAAGGAGATCGGGTTCGTGTTCCAGGGGTTCAACCTGATCCCGACGCTGACCGCACAGGAGAACGTGGAGACGGCTCTCGCGCCGCTCGGCATCCCGTCGGCGCAGCGTCGGGCGCGCGCCAACGCGGCCCTCGTGAGCGTGGGGCTCGGCGAACGCACCGGGCACCGCCCCGCCGAGCTCTCGGGTGGCCAGCAGCAGCGCGTGGCCATCGCCCGGGCGCTTGTCAAGGAGCCGGAGGTGCTGTTGGCCGACGAGCCCACGGGCAACCTCGAC